>CXWK01000196.1_pt2 | contig 81505 bp, 72 predicted proteins | sample 590851 | NCBI WGS metagenome assembly CXWK01 (sample SAMEA3498364, study PRJEB10139) | wastewater metagenome | biome: wastewater treatment plant; material: activated sludge | place: Denmark | collected 2014-08-01 | reverse complement strand
CACACCTGACCGCTGAACAGCAACGGCTGGTCACCGAGTGGTGCCAGCGCGGTCACCGGTTCCAAGCCGCCATCGGTCGCGCCGGAGCGGGCAAGACCACCACGGTCGCCGCCTGCGCCGATGCGTGGACCGCCGAGGGCTACCGAGTCGTCGGTGCCGCGGTGAAGGGAGAAGCGACCCGGACGCTCGCGGCCGCTACCGGGATCGAGTGCGAGACCGTCGCCTGGTATCTCGCCCACACCGACCCGCACAGCCTTCCGCTCGATGCACGGACGATCCTCGTCGTCGACGAAGCGTCCACGCTCTCGGACCGCGACCTCGACACCCTCATGGGCATGGCCGCCACCACTGGCGCCAGCCTCCGACTCGTCGGTGACCCCGCCCAGCACGGCGCCATTGCCGCCGGCGGCATGTTCCGAGTGCTGTGCGAACGCCATCCGCAGCACACCCCAGAGCTGACCACCACGCACCGGCTCCAGAACCCCCACGATCGCGCTGCCGCCCAGGCTCTCCGTGAAGGTCGGATCGATGAGGCCTTCGACGAACTGGCCACGGCCGGACACCTCCATGTCGTCGGCGACGACCTCACCATGTACCGCCATGTCCTCGGCCACTGGTGGGACGCCCACCGAGACGGACTGGATCACCCGATGGTCGACCGTCGCAACAGCACCCGCCGCCAGCTCAACCGCCTGGCTCACCTCCTCCGCCAAGTGAATGGCGAACTCGGCGACGAGGAGATCCGAGCCAGCGGGGGTCGAGCCTTCGCCGTTGGCGACCGCATCACCGCCCGCGCCCCGAACCGCGATCTTCACGTCGAGGGCGACCGACGCGCCTACGTCCGCAACGGCGCCCTCGGCACCGTCGTCGCCGTCCACCGGCACCGCCGAGACAGCGCGCGCGACACGCTCTCCGTGGCGTTCGACGGGATCGGCAGCATCGAAATCCCACGGACCTTCTTCGACCTCCACAGGACCCCGGCCGGTCGACCCGAGGTCGGGATCGATCACGCCTACGCGTTGACCAGCTACGCCGTCCAGGGCTCAACCCGTGACATCTCCACCAGCCGGGTGGACGCCACTGCGACCCGCTCCGAGACTTACGTGGACATCACCCGAGGACGATACGAGAACCACCTCTACCTCACTGCTACAACCGACCCGCTGGACGGTGAAGCCCTGCCCCGCATCCCGCCCGCTCCCGCCGACCTCGCCGTCGCCGAACGCCTGCACCGCTCCACCGGCGAGCTGACCGCGTGGGAACTCGCTCACCCCGCTGACCAGAGCGAGGCGAGGGATCAGGCCGTCGGAATCTGAGGTTCCTCGCGAAGTGCTGGCGCCGCCCGGGGCCTACGTAGACAGACCACCGACCATCGAGGAGAACCCGATGTCTGCCACCGAGACCGACACCTCGACCGAGGTGCTCACCATCGACGAAGCCGCCGCCATCCTGCGCATCAGTCGCAACGCCGCCTACGCCGCCGCCCGCCAGTGGAGGGCCACCGGCGGCGACGCCGGCCTCCCCTGCATCGAGATCGGTCGAACCCTTCGCGTCCCCCGCGCCGATCTCGACCGGCTCCTCGGACGTACCGCCAGCGGTGCGCTCTGAGACGGCCCAGTCCGAGCCATCGCCTGCCCGTCGCGCCGACTCGACAAGGCTGGAGGCTGGCGGCCTTGGAGCGGATCGCAAAACCGTGCGAACATCTGTTCGCTTCGATCGAGAGGAGGATCCGTGGCACAGAGGTCAGACATCGAATGGACCGACGCGACGTGGAACCCGACGACTGGATGCGACCGGACATCGCCCGGGTGTGACAACTGCTATGCGCTCGCGCTGGCGAAGCGACTTAAAGCGATGGGCGTCGACAGATACCAAAACGACGGCGATGCTCGCACGAGCGGACCGGGATTCAGGCTGACCACGCACGAGGACCTCGTCGAAGTGCCCTACCGGTGGAAGAACCCCCGGCTGGTGTTCGTGAACTCCATGAGCGACCTCTTCCACGACGACGTGCCCGAGGACTTCATCCGGCGGATCTTCACAGTCATGGCCGAGACACCGCGCCACACGTACCAGATCCTGTCCAAGCGGACGAAGCGGCTCACCAGGCTCGCGCCGAACCTGGACTGGCCAACGAACGTGTGGATGGGCACCAGCGTTGAGACCGCCCCCTATCGGTTCCGAATCGACCATTTACGCGAGGTCCCTGCCGCCGTCCGGTTCGTCTCGGCTGAGCCGCTCCTGGGCCCACTTGGTCGCGTGGACTTGGAGGGCATCGACTGGGTGATCGCTGGCGGCGAGTCAGGACCGCGAGCGCGACCCATGGACATCGCGTGGGGTCGCGACCTCCGCGACCAATGCCTTACCCAAGGGGTCAAGTTCTTCTTCAAGCAGTGGGGGGGCCGCACTCCGAAGGCTGGCGGCCGTGAGCTTGACGGCCGGACGTGGGACGACATGCCAATTCCAGCAGCGGTGTAGGGGCTCTATGCCAGCGAGTACCGCCTTCTTCGGGCAGCGAAACGCCCAGGCAGTCCTCAAACACGGGGTCCTGGCCCGCTATGCGCACTACTTCGCGGGGCGGGCAGGCGCTGCGACACAGGGGCGCGTCGCATTCATCGATGGGTACGCGGGCGAAGGGCGCTACAAGGACGGCAGCCCCGGTTCTCCCCTGCTCCTCGCATCCCAGGCGACCCGAGCCGAGATGTTCGGCCGCGAAGTGAAGCTCGCCTTCGTCGAGCAGGACGATGCCCGCCGACTTCGGCTCCAGCGATCCCTCGACGACAACCAAGTCGAGGCCGACCAGATCCTGGACGGCGACCTCGAATCAGTCGTTGATGGCCTGATCGACAGGTACGAACGACACGCGATTCTCCTCTTCGTCGATCCCTTCGGCCTGGCCTTCAGTCAAGTGACGCTGAAGCGCATCCTGGGCCGCCGGACCCGCCAGCAGCCGATCGATGTTCTCTACCACTTCAGCCTCTCGACGGTGGCCCGCATGGGCCGCGCTGGTGTCCTCGGTGGACCGACATCGCAACAGAACGCGGCGCGGCTGGACACTGCCCTCGGCGGGGTGGACTGGCGACACGACTTCGACACAGCCGACGACCCCAACGCTCCCACGCTGGCTGCGCTCGAGGTTGCGAGGCGGTTCGGATCCTCGGTGGGCGAGGCGGCCAACGTACCGAGTACTGGCGTGCCCGTCCGTCAGCGTCCTGGGCAGCTGCCGAAGTACGTCCTGATGCTGTTCTCTGCCGATCCGAAGGCCCACTGGGACTACGCCGACGTAGCGGGCAAGACGCATGTGGACTGGCTGCACCACTGCGACCACACGGACTACGAAGCGAACATTCAGCTACGTGCAGAAGCCGGCGTCCTTTCCCTGTTCGAGGAACCTGAACCCGACAAGGACGAGATCGAGCAGCAGATTCGCCGCGAGTCCCTTGCCTACCTCCCTGACCATTTGGCCGAGCTCGTCCGCACGCGAGAGTCCCTTCGACCTGTCGATGCGGTGCAGGAGACCTACGGTGAACAGCTCGGTCTTGCTCGAGCAACCCATGTGCGCGCGGCGCTCCAGCAGTTGCACCGACAGGGCGTCATCGCCGATGACGCCACCGGAGACTTCTGGACGAGATCAATCCGATAGAACCCGGAGCGGCTGATCGGTCAGTTCTCGATCACGTCAGGTGTGTCCCGCTGGCGGCGAGCCGAGGCTGAGCATGCCTCCTCTGGCAGCTCGTCGTCTTCGCCGCCGTCGCCACGGCTCGCATCGGGCCTCGCCTTGTTCCGCTCGTTGCGGAGAAGCAACGAGAACGTGTCGGCGGCGGCGGCCTGCATTCCGGGCAGGACATGCTGATACACGTTCATGGTGAAGGCGACGTTGGCATGACCAAGGCGCTCGCTGACGACCTTGACGTTGACGCCGGCCTTGAGCAGCAGGGTCGCGTGGGTGTGGCGGAGATCGTGCAATGAGATGTCCGGGATTTCGATCTTGGCGACGGTGCGGTCGAAGAGCTGGCTGAAGATGTCCGGGTGCATCGAGGTGCCGTCGGCCTTGACGAACACGAGGTCGTCGGCCGTCGGCTGCACGCCGTCGCGCTCCTCGGTGCGGTTCTTGTGCCAGTCCTTCAGCACCTGGGCGACGTTGTCGTCGATGTCGATGGTGCGACGGCTGGTTGTGGTCTTCACATCCGAGATCGAGACCTCGTAGGCCACCGACACCAGGGCCTGACGGACAGACACCCGACCGGCGTCGAGGTCGAGGTCCCGCCAGCGCACCCCGAGCACCTCGCCCCGGCGCATACCGGTGTATGCCGAGAAGTAGAACGCCGGGGCCATCCGGTGCGGGGCGATCGCATCGAGGAACCGGACGAGCTGGTCGATCTCCCACGCCTTGATCTCGGGGCGCTTGCGAGCCTGGAGCGACGGGGCGTCGGCGAGAGCGACGACGTTGCGGACGACGGTGCCCTTGCGGGCCGCGTCTCCGAGCGCCTTGTTCAGCATCACGTGGATGTTGTGCACCGTCTTGGGTGCCAGGCCCTTCGTCGGGCCCTTCTCGCCGGGGCGCTTCTTGCGGCCGGACTTGAGCAGCGCCGCATAGAACAGGTCGATGTCCTCGGGGGTCAGCTCGTCGAGCTGGCGCTTGCCGAGCGCTGGGATCACGTGCAACTCGATGTTGCGCCGGTAGGCGTCATGGGTACTTCTGCGCAGCCGGGCCTCCTGGACTGGCAGCCACCGGTCGGTCAGGTAGTCGCCGAGTGTGATCCTCTCGCTCACCACGGTCTCGCCGCCGTGGCTGCGCTTCACCAACTCCGCGAGCAGTTTCTCCGCGTCCCCGCGCCGTGTGCCCGCCTGGACCCACCGCCGCCGGTACTGGCCGGTCGCTGGGTTCACGCCGTCGTAGACGACGGCATACCACTTCTTGCCCTTCTTCTGGATGGTTCCGCGCATCAGCGTCCCCTTCGGATCGAACCGTGTGGGGACATCGAGCAGCGGACGAGGCCGGCGATCCCGCGACGTCCGGCGGGGATCTGGCGCTGCACCTTCGACCATACGCCTCGAGAACCCGAAGATCGACCCCCAGGGTGGTACGGGGCTCGATCGGAATGCCGGCTCAGGCCCCTCCGCGACCCCATCGCGTGGGGCTGAGATCCCGTCTCGTGGCGCTGCGTACCGGCGCCGAGTGGTCGATCCCAGGCCGCACAGTAGAAAAAACAGTAGAAATTCGGCTGCCGGGGCATGGGAGAGGCCCTCCTCGATGTCTCGAAAAGGGCCTCTGACCAGGTACTTCAGTTGGTGGCGGGGGGCGGATTTGAACCGCCGACCTTCGGGTTATGAGCCCGACGAGCTACCAGACTGCTCCACCCCGCATCGTGCAGGGTAGCGGCCCACGGCCTGGATGCAAAGCGGATGCCCCCACGGAGACAAGCTTCCGCGCACGGCCACGCCGGGCGGCGGTGACCCGGACGTTCAAGGGCTAGGGCGCTCGCTCTGCGCGGGGCGGGAAGGCCGGCACCATGCTCGGCGTCAGTAGGAAAGGCCCAGACGATTCGCGCGCCAGGCCGAGGACCAACACCATCCAGGCGGTACACGGCGACGGCGGCCGCGAGCACACAAGAAGACACCCCGCCAACATGACCCAACACTGATCTTCACTGACACGAGCCAACCACGATCGCTCGCTGCCGCAACGTCGGACCGTCAGTGCGAATCGAGGTAGCGCATGGCGTTGACCACGTTGCCTTCGGTGTCAAGGAACTGCACCAGCGTGCCGACGGTGGGGATCTCCAAGCCGGCCATGACCACCGTGCCCCCCTTCGCCTCCACTGCGACGGTGATGGCCCCGACGTCGTCGACCGCCACCGTGCACTCGAAGCCTCGCATGCCGGTGCCGTCGAGCGGCTCCGTGCGAGCGTGCAGCGCCCCCTCGATGCCCGGATCATCGTCGGTGCCGGTGTGGATCCTGAAGAAGCCGGGCGGGCCCCACGCCTCGAAGCGCCACCCGAACACCGCCTCGTAGAACGCCCGGGCCCGGTCGACGTCGTCGGCGTGGATGGCGAAGTGGGCTACATGGTTCGACACACCGCCAACGCTAGGCGATCCGCGCCCCGGCGATCGGTGCCGCGTTGATCCACTCCGCATGATGCGTACCGGCAGCGTCGCGACCCTGCGCCGAACGGCGGCTGATCTGCGCCGCGGCGGCCGATGCTCAGCAACCGGCCGCAGCCGCCTGCACCCGACAGGCCTCAGCCATGCGGGGCGGCGACAACGTCGTGACCCGGCGGCGCAGGGCCGATCGGGCAACCGTGTGGACGTTGTCGAAATTCACCACGCAGTCCGTGGGCACGCCGTCGCGGTCGACGCGCAGCTCGAGCTCGGAGACCAGCCCCCGGCTCGTGCGGGTGAGCGCCGCGACCACGACCGAGCCGATCCGATCCGCGACCGGGTCACGCGTCAACACGAGCACGGGCCGATCGCCACCGGATGTTGCTGCGAACCAAATTTCACCCCGCCGCATCGGACCACTCCGTCCACTCCTCGGCGGGACCCCAGTCGGCGATCTCGGCGAGCGAGGACTCGCCCGCGTCGAGTGGTGTGGCGATCCACGTGCCGGCATCCCGCTCGCTGGCCAACCGGAGCAGGTGCAGGCGAAGCGCGTCTCGGAGCAGTTCCGACCGATCGATCTCCAGCTGGGCAGCCCACGCCCCTGCCTCGGCGGCGATCGCACCGTCGACACGGAAACTCAGCATCGTCATACATTCTTACTCTACTGTATGACACCTCACGAGTGTCTCCGGATGCGGCGACGGTGTTGCTGGAGTGGGTGGCGGCCGGGGCCGTTGTCGCGGCCGATCGGGCAGTCGGCCTCGTGCAGGCTGGGCTGCCAGCCCTGCGCCCGGGCACCGACCATCTCGACCGGCAGCACCACCTGCAGCGCCCGTTGGTCGGGCGCCAGACCACGGCTCTCGTAGTACGCCCGCCACCCGACGAGCAGTGGTCCCTCCCACAGCAGCGGGTGCACCGGCCCGAAGGTCACCTCGAGGCTGCCGAGGGCGTTCTCGGCGAGGGAGCCCGGCGCGAACAACCCGCCGTTGCGCACGCGCCGGCCCAGGTCGTTGAGCAGCACGATCGCCCGCTGAGGCGCCAGACCCACCACGACCAACTCGGGGTGATCGAACCCGTGGGACAGGCCCATGCTGTACGACCACGGTGGCTCGTCGATGCCTCCACCCCCGATCTGTTGGACAACCCAGCCATACTCGGCAATCAGCTGATCGCACTGGGCGTGGATCTCCGCTTCGCTGTATCCATCACACATCAGGCACATGCGGACATCATCGCCACGGCCTCTGACAGGAACGGCCGGCCGGCTGGCAGGCTGGTGCGAAGCGGTGACGACCAGGGCGGTTCCGGGTTCGTTCGCCGGGGGTTCTGCCAGCATCTGTGTGCCATGGAGAAAGCGGCGCAGCTGGCGGAACGCTGGGGCCCGCCGATCAGTCCGGCGAGAGGGGAAGGGTGATCACCACACAGGCGCCGGGGTGTTGCGAGCGGTCGACGACGATGGTGCCGTGGTGGCGCTCGACCACGTCCTTGGCGATGGCGAGGCCCAGGCCGGTGCCGCCGTCGGGGCTGGAGCGGGCATCGTCGAGACGGGTGAAGCGCTCGAAGACCTCGTCCACCCGGTCAGCCGGGATGCCCGGTCCGTCGTCGGCCACCCGCAGCACGGCCCGCGCGTCCTCTGCGACCAAGCTCACGACCACCCGGGATGCCGCGTGACGGTTGGCGTTCTCCACCACGTTGCGCACGGCCCGACCCAGCGCCCGCGCGTCGCCCCGCACCCGGGCCGGCGACACCGACGAGCTGTCCACCTCGATCCCTGGAATGGCGCCGGCGGCCCGGTGCGCCTCGTCAAGAACCAGATCGTCCAAGTCAACGCGTACCGCGGCGCCAAGCCCGGGACCCGCCTCACCGCCGCCGCCTCGTGCCAGCAGCAACAGGTCGTCGACCAGCCGCTGCAGGGTGTCCACCTCGTCCAGCACGCTGCGATGTGTGGCGACCGGGTCGACCCCACCAGGGTGGGCGAGGTCCACCTCGAGCTCGGAGCGGATCCTCGTCAGCGGGCTGCGAAGCTCATGGGACGCGTCGGCGGCGAAGCGCTGCTGGCGGTCGGACGCCGCCTCGACCCGTTCAAGCATGGCGTTCATCGTGCGGGCAAGTCGGGCCACCTCGTCGTCGCCGGGCGGCACCGGTACCCGACGGGCGAGGTCCGACCCGCCGATCTCGCTCACGCCCACCCTGATGGCCTCGACCGGCCGCAGGGTGCGCCCCACCAACCACCACACGAGGGCGGCGAGGAGCCCCACCACGAAGGGCACGCCCACAAGCAGCGACCGGGCCAGCGACCCGGTGCTGTCGGCCACGTCGTCGAGCGGCGAGCCCACCGAAGCGATCGTCGGGCCGTCGGTGGCACCGGGCACCGAGCGCGTCACCACCAGGAAGTGGTCACCAGGCTCGAGCACCGAATCGAGCCTCGAGGTGGTCGACCCAGGGCCGGGTGAGTCGACGAGCGGCGGCTCGGTGACGAGGTTCGCGGTGGACGCCACCACCCGGGCGGACGCGGCCTCGACCAGTTGGGCGACGGTGTCGTCGTCACCGGCCGGGGCGAGGGGCTCGGACCACCGTCCCCCGAGGGCTTCGTCCACGAGCGTGTCGGCCTCGCGGATCAGGCTCTCCTCGAGGCTCCTCGTCAGCGACCGGCGGTGCACGACCACCAGGCCGAAGCTGGCCGCCCCCAGCACGATGGCGACGACCAGCGTGGCCACCAGCGTTATCCGGAAGCGCACCGAGCGGACGCCGGGCCACCGGGCCAACCGGTCGATGGTCACGGTGCCACCAGGCGGTAGCCGGCGCCACGGACAGTCTCGATCGTGTGCACGCCGAACGGCTCGTCCAGCTTGCGCCGCAACCGGCCCACGTAGACCTCGACGATGTTGGCGTCACCGTCGAAGTCGAAGTCCCACACCCCGGCGAGGATGTCCCGTTTCGACTGCACCTGGCCGGCACGGCGGATGAGGAACTCGAGCACCTCGAACTCGCGGGTGGTGAGCGAGACCTCGACATCGCCCCGGTGCACCCGTCGGGTGCCCGTCTCGAGATGGAGATCGCCCAGGTCGACCGGCGTGCGGTCGGGCCCAGCGGCGCGCCGCAGCAGCGCGCGGGTCCTCGCCACGAGCACCGGGAACGAGAACGGCTTGCGCAGGTAATCGTCGGCGCCGGTCTCGAGGGCCTCGGCCTCGTCCTGGTCGCCGTCCTTGGCCGTGAGCATCAGGACCGGCGTCCAGTTGCCCCGGCGGCGCAACTCCGCGCATACCCGGTAGCCGTTCAACCCCGGCAACATGATGTCGAGCAGAATCAGGTCGTAGGACCCCTCGGTGGCCCGCCACAGCCCATCGTCACCGTCGCCCGTCACCTCCACGGTGAAACCCTCGGCCCGGAGGCCGCGGGCAACCGCCGAGGCAACCTTGGCGTCGTCCTCTATCAGCAGCAGCTTCACGGTGCCCGGCTTCTCTCGACTCCGGTCCAGCCCATCATGGAAGGGTGGCCGTTGCCACCTGAACCACAGCTGAACCCCGCCGTTCGGCGGTCAGGCACGCGTCAGCCCGCAGGGCCCACCCTCGTCCTCTCACGGCGACGTCACCCGGCGTCACCACGATGCGAAAGGGACCAACCATGAACGTCCAACCTGCCAGAGCCATCGGCATCGCCGCCGTCACTGCCGGTCTGCTGCTGCTCCCGTCCTGCAGTAGCAGCGACCCGTCCGACCAATCCGCCGCCACCGCCACCACGACCGCGGGCGGCTCACCGACGACCGTGAGCGCGCCGGTGATCGACCCTGGTGACGGCGGCGACTACCAGCCAGACATCCACCCCGCCGACTTCGTCGAGACCATCGACAACCCGTACCTCCCCCTCGCCGTCGGTGCACGGTGGGTGTACGAGGGCGACAGCGCCGGCGCGACCGAACGCATCGTGGTCGAGGTCACGAACCGGCGACGCGACATCTCGGGGATCTCTGCGACCGTCGTGCGCGACACCGGCTACCTCGACGGCGAGCGCGTCGAGGACACGTTCGACTGGTACGCGCAGGACCGCGCCGGCAACGTCTGGTACCTCGGTGAAGACTCGACCACCTTCGAGAACGGGCAGGCCACCGGTACGGAGGGATCCTGGGAAGCCGGCGTGGACGGCGCCCTACCCGGCATCGCCATGCCGGCCCACCCGACGGTGGGGGACGCCTACCGTCAGGAGTTCTACGCCGGGCACGCCGAGGACCTGGCCGACATCCGCGACGTCGGCGCCAGCCTGACGGTGCCCGCCGGGTCCTACACCGACGTGCTCGTGAGCGGCGAGTGGTCACCACTCGAGCCCGAGGTGATCGAAGAGAAGTACTACGCCGTGGGCGTCGGCAACATCTCGTCGGTGAGTATCGCCGGAGAGCAGTCGGCGAGCGAACTGACCGAGTTCACCCCCGGCAACTGAGCCGGTGCTCCATTCCTGGCCGGCGATGTGCCGGCAGCGCAAACGAACCTGCCCCGAACGCCCGCTGTCGCTCGGAGACGACCTACCATCGCCTCCGAGCGAGGAGGCCGATGAGCAGGGACCCGATGACCGTGTTCGTCGCCGGCGCGACCGGAGTGGTTGGCCTTCCGGCTGTCCGTGCCCTGATTGCCGACGGGCACCGGGTCAGCGCCGTCGCCCGAACCGAGGCCAAGGCCGAACAGCTCCGCGGTCTCGGCGCCACGCCGGTCGCGGTCGACCTCTTCGACCCGTCCGAGGTCCGCTGCGCCACCGCCGGCCACGACGTGATCGTGAACCTCGCCACCAGCATCCCCCCGGCCGCGCGGGCATGGCGTGCGGGCGCATGGAAGGACAACGAGCGCATCCGCACCGAGGTATCCACCAACCTGGCCGATGCCGCCATCACCCACGGGGCAAGCCGAATGGTGCAGGAGGCACTGGCCTTCGCCTATGCCGATGGGGGCGACGAGTGGATCACCGAGGACCGGCCGATCGACCCCCCGCCTGCGTTCGCCGCCCTCCACGTGGCCGAAGGCAACGTCGCACGGGTCACCCGACACGGCTCCACCGGAGTCGTCCTGCGCTTCGGCAACTTCTACGGCCCCACCACCGGCCACACCCTCGATGTGGCGCGTATGGCCCGCCGCCGCATCAGCACGGCGCTGGGTGACCCTGACGGCTACTGGCCCATCATCCAGGTGGACGATGCCGCGGAGGCCGTGGCGGCCGCCATTCGGGCGCCCTCGGGGGCGTTCCACGTGGTCGACGACGAGCCACTCACCAAGCGCGACCTCGACGCCGTCGTCGCCGGTTCGCTCGGCGTCAACGCGCTTCGTCGGCCCCCGGGGCCGGCCCTGCGCATCGCCGAGAAGCGGGCACCGACCCTCGCCCGCTCGTTCCGTGCCTCCAACGCCAAGTTCAAGGCGGCCACCAGCTGGTCGCCGCGCTACCCGAGCGCGCTCGAGGGGTGGGCTGCGATCGCCACCGCACTCGCCACGCGATAGCACTCGTTCCCCGAGGGCCGCTGCAGCGAGACGCCTTGGGCTCGTCCGGTCCGCGGCACCAAACGCGAGGCCGCTCCGTACCCCGGGGACGAGATGTTCATCGACCGAGCCGGCCGGCCTTTCATCGTCGCCGCGCTGATCGTGACCGTGGTCCTCGGCCTGTTCGCAGGCTGGGTGTGTTCCTCTCCCGGACTGGTCCTGGCCACGTTCTTCCTCTTCTTCTTCCGTGACCCCAGCCGAGCGACGCCGTCCACGGCCGGCCTGGTGATCTCGCCGGCCGACGCCCGCATCACCGTCGCGGGCGACCCTCCCGGGCCAGGGGGGCCTGCCGGCGAATGGCGCCACGTCAGCATGTTCCTGTCACTGTTCGATGTCCATGTGAACCGAACGCCCGTCGAGGGCCAGGTCACCCACGTGTCGCACCACCCCGGGAAATCCCTGCTGGCCCACCTGCACGAGGCGGGCGAGCCCAACGAGTGGACCGAGGTGTGGTTCGACCGCGGCGGGCAGCGGGTGGTGTGCCGCCAGATCGTCGGCATCCTGGCCAGGCGCATCGTCTGTCGCCTGAAGGTCGGCGACCAGTTGACCCGGGGTCAGTCGTTCGGCGTCATGAAGTTCGGCTCTCGTATCGACCTCTTCCTGCCCCCCGAGGCGGAGAGCCTCGTGAAACCCGGCGACCACGTCACCGGCGGCGAGACCGCCGCCGGCGCCCTGTCCGCGAACCGGCCGTGAGCACCGTCCACCGGGGCCGCGACCCACAGGCGGCGCGGTTTGCGGCGCGGCATGCCGATGGTGCCGAGCCTGTTCACGATCGCGGACCTGGCCTGCGGCTGGGCGTGTGTCGTGCACGCGCTACGGGCCATGGCGGTCGTGATCGTGCCTGCGGCGTTGATGGTGAGCACGATCCGCTTCCGCAGCTTCAAGGCGATCGATCTGCACGCCCACCGCGCCAATCAGTGGCTGATCGCCGTCGCCGCCCTCGCCGTGGCGGTCGCTGGCCGCCCGCGTGAGGTGCTCATCGTCATCGCCCACGGATACCTGTTCTCCGGCCTCACTGGCCTCGCGGTGTCGCGCCTGCGACCTGACCACCTCGGTCCGACCCCGATGGTTCCCTGACCCCTCAGTGGCGGTGGTGGATGGTGGCGCGCCACTGGCCGGCGAGGCGCAGGGGGGTGAGCGCGTCGAGGGCGGTGAGCAACCAGGTGAGGGTGGCACCGGCGTCGACGTGGGTACCACCGCGTGCCTCCAGCACGAGGCCCCGTTTGGGATGGTCCATACGAATTGCCCAACCGTCCGGCACGCCGGTACCGGCCTCGGCCAGGCGCGCCGCAGCCTTGCTGCCGCTGGGGTGACGCAGGCCGATGGAGAGCGGGGTCACCCGATCGCGCTTGGCCTCCCCCGGCACCCAACTCGCTTCGGGCACCGTCGGTCCCCGGCCCGAAAAGGCGTCGAGGAAGCTCGGCCGCACGGGCGGCAGCGCCTCCGAATCGAACAGCGGCTCGAAGATGACCCAGCCGTCGAGACTGGCGGCGACCCGCTCCATGGCCTTCACGACCTCGTCCCGAGCCGGGCCTTCCGCCTCGGCGAAGTCGACGTACTCGGGCTCGACACGAGCCACTGGGAATCAGGCGCTGCCGTCGGGCGGGGCGGTGGTGGTCGTCGTGGACCCGGCACCGCCCGAAAGCTCGAGCGCCTGCTGCACCAGCGCGCTGGCCTGGTCGACCTTGTCCTGGTAACCGCCGAGGTCGCCGCTGGCCAACACCGCGTCAGCATCTGTGAACAACCTCTGGGCCTGCGTGAGCAGGCGGTCGATCTGCTCCTGGGTGGTGCCGCTGGTATCTGTGTTGCCGGAGTCGCCGCCGCCGGACCCGCCACCACCACCGCCACCCGGCTGTTCGAGTGTGTCGGGAGCGTCGCCGAAGATGGCAGCAAGCGCCTCCTGCAGCGTGGCTCGCATCTCCACCTGATCGCCGAAGGCCACGATCACGTTCTTCAACTGGGGCACCGGTGTGTCACCCTGCGCTTCCACGTAAAGGGGGCGCACATAGAGCAACGACTGCTCGACGGGGATCAGCAGCAGGCTCCCGAGCTTCACCGTGGATCCCTGCTGGTTGAGCAGGCTGATCCGTGACGAGATCTCCTCGGCCTGCAACATGTTGGCGTTGACGATCGCGGGACCATCGACGTTGAGGTTCGGCATCTCGTAGACGCGGAGCTGCCCGTAGTCCTCGGGGTTGCTGAGACCCACCATGAACGAGGTGAGCTGCTTGCGCTGGTCGTTGTCCGACACCGGCACGAACGAGCGAAGGATCAGGAAGTCCTCGTTCTCGCGGTCGGGCAGCTTCATCTGGAGGTAGTAAGGGTCGATGCGGCGCTCGCGAGTGCTCACCAGCTCGCCCGTCTCGTTGGTGGTCTGGGTGGACTCGGCACCGGTGACGTCGGTGCCGGGGTCCTGAGCGACCGACCAGCCACCGGTCTGCTCGTAGAAGTCCTGGGGGTTGCCGATGTGGTACCGGCCCCACATGTTCGTCTGCACCCGGAAGAGGTCCTCGGGGTAACGCAGGTGGTCCTGCAACCCCGCCGGCATCTGGTCGAAGTCCGAGAACAGCTCGGGGAACGCGTTGCGGTAGGCATCGAGGATGGGGTCGTCACCGGGCATCTCGTAGAACTCGACCGTGCCGTCGTAGGCATCGACCACGGCCTTCACCGAGTTGCGCACGTAGTTGAAGCCGGTGTTGAGGCCCGACTGGACGTCGAGCTGCTCGTTGTCGCCGCGCTGGGCGTACGGGTACTGGTCGGTCGTCGTGTAGGCGTCGATCACGTAGAGGATCCGGCCACCCACGATCACCGGGTAGGGGTCGGCGTCGTAGTGGAGGAACGGGGCCAGTGTCTCGACCCGCTGGCGCACATCGCGCAGGAAGATGATGCGCGAATCGTCGTTCACGAAATCAGAGATCAGCGGGTCGATGTCCCCGAAGCGCAGCGAGAACGCTGCCTTTCGCAGGAAGGAGTCGATCCGCACGCCACCCTCGCCGGCGTACTCGAAGGGCACGGTCTGGCCGTCGTCGGCGACGTAGTCGACCTCCTGGCGGTTGGTGCCGACGATCGCATAGCCGGTCTGGTCCTCGCCCACGTAGAGCTGCGGCTCGTCGATGGGGAGGTCGGGCGGGCCTTCCACCGGCACGTTTCCGACCACGAAGTCGGGCTGGCCGGCCGAGTTCACCGCGTTGGCTGGGGCCAGCGCCGCGCCGTACCCGTGGGTGAACGCGAGGGTCTTCCCTTCCCACGACTGCTGGGGGACGCCCACCTCGTTCAGCTCACGGGCCCCGATGATGACCTGGGTCGTCTCGCCGTCGATCTGATAGCGGTCGACATCGAGGTCGTTGAACCGGTAGAAGCCCCGGTCGGCCTGGAGCCGTTGATAGGTCTCCTTGACGATGCCCGGATCGAGCAGGCGGATGTTGCGGACGGTCGAGGCGTTGGCCTGCAGATCCCGCGCGTCGAGGTCTTCGTTGTAGTCGAAGGTCTGGGTCTCGACGTTGCTCATGCCCATGGCCGCCCGCGTGGCCTCGATGTTGTCCGCGATGTAGGGGCGTTCCTTGGTGGACTCGGCCGGCTGGACCTGGAAGCGCTGGATGAAGGTGGGGTAGATGCCTCCGGCGACGATCGCGACGAACGCCCACAGGCCGACCGCGAGCACCGGCAGCACCCAGCCCCGCCGCCAGATGTTCGCGATGAAGAGGCCGAACGAGAGCAGGGCGATCAGCAGCAGGAGGTAGATCGCCGGAAGCTGGGCCTTCACGTCGGTGTAGGTGGCGCCCTCGACCACTCCCCTGGTGGAAACGGTGAGCTCGTACCGCTGGAGCCAGTAGTCGGCGGCCTTGATGAGCGCCAGGATGCCGAGCAGCACCGAGAGGTGAGCCTTCACCTGCGGCGTCACCCGTTGGATCGGGGCCTGCACACGGATGCCGCCGTTGAGGTAGTGGGCCACGCCGGTGACGATGAAGATGATGATGAACGCGGCGAAGAGCCAGTTGACGACGAAGCTGAGGAACGGCAACTGGAACACGTAGAAGCCGATGTCGGTGTGGAACAGCGGATCGGTCTTCCCGAAATCGACCCGGTGGGTGAAGAGGATCCACGAGTTCCACTGGCTCGACACCCCCGAGCCGGCGATGACGGCGAAGAGCGCGGCCACCCCCACTCGAACCATTCCCGAGCGACGACCGACGGCCTGGTGGTAGCGCTCAAGAAGCTCCTCTTCGGGTCCGGCGGGCCGGAACCTCGGCGCCAGCCGGTCGGCGATCACCAGGTTGACCAGGAGCAGGACGAAGAAGAGCACGGTGAAGATGAGGCCGAGCACGATGCGCGCTCCCAGCACCCCCGTCCAGACCCTCTCGAGGCCGAGCGAATCGAAGAACAGGAAGTCCGTGTAGAAGCCCGCGATGCCTCGCAGCGAGGTGACGAAGAGGAACAACAGGATGGCCGCGGCCACCAGGATCACGCGTCCGCGGCCCGAAGGCCGCCGGCCCTCCGTGCGGCCGGGCCCGCGTGGCATGTCAGTAGGGGCTCGCATCGCGCCGCAGCCTACCTGGCGCCTTGGCCAGGTTCGGGGTCGGCCCCCGCCACGGCGTGCACGACCTCGATCGCTGTTTCGATGCCCTCGGTGCCGACGTCGAGGTGGGTCACCGCACGGATCCGGCCGCCGGCCGGACCCATGCGCACCCCGTTGCGCTCGATCGCGCCACCGAATCCGGCAACCGTCCAGCCCGGCGGCGGGTCGAAGTACACCATGTTCGTGTCGGGGGCATCGACGGCGATACCTGCCGCAGACAGCCCACTTGCGAGGCGCGTGGCGTTGGCATGGTCGTCCGCCAGGCGCGCAACGTGGTTGTCGAGGGCATGGAGACACCCGGCGGCCGCGATCCCCGCCTGGCGCATCGCGCCACCGAAGAGGTGCTTGAAGCGTCGGCAACGCTCGATGAAGGGGGCGGGGCCGGCGATGGCGGCACCGATGGGCGCGCCGAGCCCCTTGGTGAAGTCGACCCAGACGGAGTCGACGGCGCCTCCCCAGACCTCGGCGGGCACCCCGCTGGCGACCACGGCATTGAGCAGGCGCGCACCGTCGACGTGCACCTTGACCCCCCGTCGATGGGCCGTCGCCACCACCTCGCGGTACCGATCGAGTGGCCACACCGTGCCGCCGGCCAGGTTGTGCGTCTGTTCGAGCGCCACGAGTGTCGTGGCCGGGATGTGCACGGTGCCGGGTGTGATCACCGCCTCGAGCTGCTCGGCCGTGAACGTGCCCCGCTCGCCCGGCACCTGCTCGAGCACGACCCCCGACATCAGCGCCGGGCCGCCGGACTCGTAGCGCAGCAGATGGGCATCACGTTCGATGATGACCGAGTCGCCCGGCGAGGTGAGCGCTGCCACCGCGAGCCGGTTGCACATCGTGCCGGTGACCGCGAACAGCGCGGCCTCCTGCCCCAACAACTCGGCCACCCGCCGCTGCAGCTCGTTGACCGTGGGGTCCTCACCCCGCTGCTCGTCGCCCACCTCGGCCGCCGCGATGGCCCGTCGCATCGCCGCGGTCGGACGGGTGGCGGTGTCGCTCGAGAGGTCGATCAAGAGGACGGCCCCGGCGCCAGCTCGAGTCCGCAGCGACAACCGGCGTGTGCCGGTGGGTGGTGATGGCCGGTGGGAAAGGCGTCCCCGCGGACGACCGGCCCCGCCAAGGCGTTGTCGGCACAGTCAGGGCAGGCTTCGTCGGCGTCATCGAGGGCCCACCGAAGGGCGGCCTTCTTGCCGGCACCGGAGAGGACGCCCTGGTGGTAGGCCGAGCTCGCGGCGTCGGCCACCAGCGCTGCGATCGTCTGGGTCTTGCACTCGCGGAAGGCGGCGCGAACCAGCTCAGAAGCCTCACGTGTGTCGGCGCCGGCATCGCCGAGCCCGCGACGCAGGCGCTCGTGGAGGGGGTTGGCGATCTCGGCGCCGAGCGCGGCCGCCATCGGTCGCCCGGCCGGTGGGCGCGACCGACGGCCGTGCGACATCGACGCCGTGCCTGTCGCCGCGACCGCCCCGAGCGGCTCGACGGCCGTCGCCGCGAGCCGTTCGGCGAGCACCGCACGGTCACCGAGGACGTCGGCGACGCTCGGCACCTGGTTCTTGCGTAGCCGGCGGATCCTGTCGAGCACCTCGTTCTGCTCGTCGGCCAGCACCCGCTTGAGGGCACTCCCGAGTGCCTCACGAGCCGTGATCAACGACGCCTGGTGATCGATGGCATGAGCCACCGAGGCTCCGTCCGGCGGCGCGAGGCCCTCGACCGGTGGCGCGGGCTCGGACAGGCCCCCGACGCCGTCGCTGGCCGCCGGCTCGCTCTCGGGAGCCTCCGCCGAAGGCGCCTCGGCAAGCACCGATCTGGCTTCGACGACCGCTTCGGCCCGGGCTGCCCGGAGCCCGGCGAAGAGATCGTCGAGGCTCGCCGGATCCGCGACGACGGACCCTGGCTGCGCCTCGAGTCCGGGCGCCGGAACGATCTCCTCCTCCGCGGGCCCGAAATCGGGATCGAGCCCTGGTTCGGGCGCGGACCCGACATCGGTCGACGCTTCGGGCTCGTCTCGAGACTCGACCGCCGCCTCGGGCTCGTCTCGAGACTCGACCGCCGCCTCGGGCTCCTCCACCTCAACCGCCGCCTCGGGCTCCTCCGGCTCAACCGCCTCCTCGGGCTCCTCCGGCTCAACCGCCTCCTCGGGCTCGTCTAGAGACTCGACCGCCTCGTCTCGAGACTCGACCGCCGCCTCGGACTCATCCGGCTCGGGCGCCTCCTCGGTCTCCGTCGGCTCGGGCGCGGTCGCCATGGGCACGATGCGTACGTCCTCGAAGTCCGCGCTCGGCTCCACCAGCGGCAGCGCCCTCTGGTCGGGGCCAGCCGGCACGGGCTCGTCAGCCGCTGACACCGGGACGGCCTCGGTGGGCGCCTGCTCCTCGATGATGGGAAGGCCGGCCAGGCGTGCCGCGTCGATCTCCTCTTCCAGAGCCGCTACCGCGTCGTCGTCGCCATCCGCATCGTCGCCGACGTCGCCCCCGAAACGCCGGCCGGCGGCCTCGGCGGCCAAGCGGGCTTCGGGAAGTGATGCCCGCATCTCCTCGGTGGCGCCGTCAATCGTCTGACGAACGACCTCGAATGCCTCGAGCAGGCGCTCACGGCCGGCCATGAGCTGCTCCACCTGCTGGCGCGCGTGCCGTCGTCGGCGAGCGAGGTCGCCGAGCATCCGCTCGCGAACCCGTTGCGCCTCGGCCACCATCTCCCGGCCCTGCTGTCGTCCCGTCTCGGCAGCTTCCTCGGCCTCTGCCGCGGTGGACTCGCGCAGCTCCTGCAGCTCCCGCTCGGCGAAGGCCAGCCGCTCGTGCAAGTCGCGCTCACGCTCCGACGCCGCCCGCATGGCATCGCTCACGGCGACGAGGAGCGCCCTCACCTCACCGGTGTCGTAGCCCCTGAACGAGTTGGAGAACTCGGTCGTGGCCAGGCGATCGGGATCAAGGGAGCCGGCGGAGGACATCGCCTCGATGGTAGGACCGGTCAGGGGTCGGCGGGCTGATCCACGACCGGAGGCTCGAGGGCAAGGGCGTTGCCGCCCAACTCGTCGAGGGCCCGGAGGGCGTCGTCGAGGGTCTCGACGCCGACCACCTTCACGTCGCCCGAGTGGGCGCGGGCATCATCGGCCTCGCCCGCCGGCACGATGAACACGTCCGCCCCGGCGTCACTCACCGCGGCCGCCTTCTGCGCAATGCCACCGATGGGACCCACGTTGCCCAGCCCGTCGATCGTTCCGGTGACGGCCACCTGATTGCCCCCGGTGAGCTCTCCCGGGGTCAACACGTCGAGCACCGCCAGCGTGAACGCCAGGCCCGCCGAGGGTCCGCCGACCTGGCCCGTGTCGATCTCGACGGGGAAGGGGAAGTCGAGGACTTGGTCACGGGTCCCGAGCTGGACACCGAGAAGCGGCGCCTCGGGGTCATCGGGCCTCGAACCCAACTCGACCGTCTCGGTGCGTGCTCGTACGCGCTGCGCTCCCTCTTCACCCGCACCGCTACCGTCACCGTCTCCCTCTTCGCCACCTCCGTCCCCCTCGTCGACCGGGGTCTCCAGGGCGAGGACGACCTCGTCGCCAGGATCGCGGGCCTTGATCTCCGACACCACGTCGTCCGACGTGTCGGTGGCCCTCCCGTCGACCGCGACGATCACGTCACCGGGGCGCAGCACGTCGGCCACCGGCATGTCCGGGGCGACACCGGCCACGATCGCGCCGGTGCCCGACTCGACCTGGAAGCCCAGGTGCTCGAAGGCCACCTCGGCAGCCACGTCGACCGAGTTGTCCATGAGCTCCAGATTGACTTCGCGGTTCTCCTCGGCGCTGTTGTCGCCCAGGATGAGCTTCTCGTCGACGACGTCCGCATCGGGGTCCAGCCAGCCCAGCAGGGCCGACAGCACGCGGGCGGGCCGAGTGGAGACCGTCGTGAAGTAGATCTCGCCGTCCTCCGGTGGATACTCCCGCCCTCCTTCGACGGAAACCAAGGGCTCGGTGGCCCGCGCCGAGCCGGGCGACACGATGTAATACGGGACGGGCACGAAGAAGCTTGCGACCAGGGCGATCAGGACGAGCCCGGCCGAGATGCCGAGGACCAGGCGAATGCGGCGTCGCTTCCGAGAGATCGGCGGCGCGGTGCCATCGGCATCGTTGACGGCCTCGGCCGCGGCTGGAGAGGCCGCCGCAACGGGAAGTACAGTGTCGTCTCTCGTGTCCACGATCGTGATCAGCCTGGTTGTGGTGGCGGGCGCGATTGCCGTCGTGCTCTGGATGACGGTCGGCAATTCCACTCAGCCTGCCACGCAGGACCGGGAACGAGCCGGCAGCCCCGCCGAAACAGGCGCTCTCGACCCAGTGGTCGTGCACGTCGAGGCGGGTGTGGTGGTTCCCGATGACGACTGGGAGCCGGAACCCCCGACCGCCCCGACCGCCCCGACCGAGCCCCCGGTTCGCGTTACGCCGACGCCAACGCCGGTATCGCCGCCGGCGACGCCCGCACCGGCCAGACCGACACGGGGTCGACGAGCAGCAACACGATCGCGTGACCAGAAGGCCGTGCGGATCCCTGGCCGCATCTCGTTCGAGCCCGTCCCGCCGGTCACGTGGTCCCGACGCCTACGCTCGGCGCTCGGGGTATTGCTCGTGGTGATAGCCGTGGGGCTGGCCTTCGCGACCATGGTCGCCGCCGTCGTGGTTGCCATCAGCCGGGCGCTGCAAGGCGCCGTCAACTGACCGCGCCGGCCTCCCTATCGGCCGAACAGACCCCGACGGGCGCCCATGCCGTTGCCCGAGCCGACCGAGTCGTCGGTCTCGATGACCGGCGGTGGGGGCGGGGGCGGGGGGATCTCGACGGCCGGGTCTGCGCCGACCTCGTGATGACCGAAGGGCGAGGCCTCGGGCATCAGCGGCGGCTCCGCCATCAGCGGCGGCTCTGCCATCAGCGGCGGCTCTGCCATCAGCGGCGGCTCCGCCATCAGCGGCGGCTCCGCCATCAGCGGCGGCTCCGCCATCAGCGGCGCCGCCATCGGGGAGCGATCAGCACGTGCCATCGACGGCGCAGGCTCGTCGATCACGGGCAGGTCCATCCATCCGCGCTCCTCGGGGGGCGCTGGAGCCGCCACCGCAACGGCGGGGGGCGGTGGAGGCGTGGGCGACGCCATGGGAGCAGCGGCTCGGGACGGGAGCGCCTCGTTGCCGACCTCGACCCGGAAGTACGGCTTGAAGTCGAACTCGACTTCATCCATCCGGAAGATCCGTGCCTCGTCGACACCGTCGGCGTTGCGAAGGCGCTCGACGAACGCCACCGCGTCGTCGAGCACTTCGGTCTGGTGGTAGCCGGGCTGCCCGTCCGTCGTGCGGTAGATCACCATGTGCGACACGGTGTACTCCTTCCTGTGGGAACACACCCCAATCGGTCGGGAGGGGGGTGCACTTGAGTCGACCTTCGGAAAATACCCGACGCGGGGCTGCGCTCGCTGGTCACGTCGGCGACACCGCCGCCGCTCGTCGGTTCCTCGACCACCCCGATCCGGCAGTCCGCTCGACCGCGCTCGGCGCCCTGGCCCGTCTCGGGCAGGTGACCGCCGCCGACCTACGGTCCGCGTCGGTCGATTCCGGGCCCGAGGTCCGTCGGCGCGTCGCCGAGGTCGTGGCCGCGCGCGATCCCGGGCCGTCGGTGTCACTGCTCGGCCTGCTGACCGACGCCGACGCCACGGTGGTCGAGGTGGCGGCCTGGGCCTCGGGCGAGCGCCTGGTGCCCGAGACCGGCATCGTGGCCACCCTCTCGACCCTTGCCGTCGAGCATGATGATGCACTGTGCCGTGAGGCGGCGGTGGCCGCGCTCGGCGCGATCGGCAACCCCGACGGGCTTCCCGCGATCCTGGCGGCGACCACAGACAAGGCCACTGTCCGGCGCAGGGCCATCATCGCCCTCGCGCCCTTCGATGGCCCGGAGGTCGATGCTGCCCTGCGCCAGGCGCTCACCGACCGCGACTGGCAGGTACGCCAGGCCGCGGAGGACCTGCTGGGTTAGCGGGTGGACGGAGGTCGAGGCAGGCCCGGAGGCCCGGGCGACCGGCGCCGACGATCTGGACGCGCCCCGTGTCCATGACGACACGGGGGCGCGTCCAGAACCGCCTGGTCAGCCGCCTTCGGAGTCGGGGGTGAACTCGGCGCTCTGGCCCTCGAGGTTGATCGGGTCGCCGACGAAGTCGAAGTAGTCGCCGTTGTACTGGGCGACCTGGAGCGTCTCGATCGGGAAGGGGTCCTCGGCCCCGTTGGTGGTGAGGGACACGCCCGGCAGCAGCAGACCCACGGTGAGCCCGTCGAGGCTGTAGGCGGACTGCATGATGTTCTCGCGGGTGAGGTCGGGGGTGTTGCGGACCGTCTCGGCCAGCCATTGGCCAAACGTCCAGCCGATGCCCACGACGCCGTCCTCGACCTCTTCGGCCGACAGGCCGTGCGCGGCACCCTGCGTCTGGAACTCCACCATGGCCTCGTCGTCGTCCCACTGCGGATCAGCCGGGTCCTTCAGGTAGATCGCGCTCAGCACACCGTCGGCCGACCCGGGGCTGGCCAGGCCGATCACCGTCGACGAGGTGCAGGTCTGCGACAGCCAGACCGTTTCCGGGTCGTAGCCGGACTGGGCCTGCAGGGCGTCGAGGGCCTGCGGGCACTTGAGGGCGGTGGCGCCCAGCAACACCGTGTCGGCGCCACTGCTGGCGATCGAGGTGATCTGGCTGTCCACATCGCTGTCCGAGGGCTCGTAGCTCTCTTCGGTGACGATCTCGATATCGGTGCCCTCGGTCAGCGCCGTGATCGAGTCGAGGTACTCCTTGCCGAAGTCGTCGTTCTGATAGAGGATCGCCACCTTGGCATCGGGGTTGTTCTCCGTGAGGTACTGGACGAACACGCCCATCTCGGTGGCATAGGTCGGGAGCGACCCGATGGTGAACGGGTACTCGTCCGGGTTGCCCCACAGGGCGGCGCCGGTGGCCGCGTAGAGCTGCGGGATGCAGTCCTGGTTGAGGGTGTCGCGGATGGCCAGGTTGTTGGGCGTTCCGACGACATTGAAGATGCCGAACACCTGGTCCTGTTGCACCAACTGCTGCACATTGGACACGGTCTGGCCCGATTCGTAGGCGTCATCGGTCACCTCGACGCTGATCTCACGACCGTCGACCCCGCCCTCTTCCTGGTTGAGGTAGTCGAAGTAGGCCGTGTAGCCCGCGGCGATCTTCGAGAACGCCGCGTACAGGCCCGACTGCGGCACGCTGGTGCCGAACTTGATCGACGTGTCGGTGACGCCCTGGGTCGGGCTGCCGGTGCATGAGGCCGTGTCGATGGTGAGCGGCCCTGCGGCCTCGGACCCGCCGCTCGTGCCGCCGCTGTCGGAATCACTGCTGGTGTCGTCGCGGCCGCCGCCGCCGCAGGCCGCCGCAGTGAGGACGAGGGCGATCGCCAGCGCGAGCCAGCGTGCCCCTCGGGTCCGTGTGGTCATGGTTCTGGTTCTCCTGGGTTGAGGATCAGGTTGCAGGAAGGCGAGGATCAGGTTGCAGGAAGGCGAGGGTCAGGTTGCAGGAAGCGGACTGTCGACCGGGGGCGTGGGCCCTGCCGGGGTGGACCGGCGCAGGTGGCGGGACGCAAAGGCCCACAACTGCTTGAGTCCGCCCATGATGCCGCCCGGCAGGACGAGCATCAAGAGGATGAGCAGTCCGCCGTAGATCACCTGCGAGAGCGCAGGGTTGATGTCACTCGAGAACTCGGGGACGAAGACGACGAAGAAGGCCCCGATGACGGGACCGAAGATCGTGGCGGCGCCCCCGATCACGAGCGCCGCCAGGAACTCGATGGACTTGTTGATGGTGAACGAGTTGGCGTCGACGAACGGCGTGTTGATCACCGACATCGACCCGGCGATGCCGGCCAGGGCCGCACTCAGCCCGAAGGTCATCACCTTGTAGGCGGCCAGGTTCACGCCCACGACCTCGGCGGCCACCTCGTTGTCGCGCACGGCGATGAGGGCCCGGCCCACCCGGCTCTTCACCAGGTTGCGGGCCAGCACGAACAGCACCACCGCCATGATGAGCAGCAGGTAGTAGATGAACTGGTCGTTGGTGAGGCTGGACCAGCTGGGCACCTGGAACCGGGGCACCACCTTGCCCTGCGTGCCACCGGTGACCGAGCTGAACTTCTTGACCACCAACGTGAAGGTGGTGGCGAAGGCCAGGGTGGTGAGGGCCAGGTAGAGCCCTTTGATGCGCAGTGCGGGCACACCGATGAGCGCCCCGACGACGAAGGCCAGGAGCGCACCGACCGGCATGGTGGCGAGGTACGACCAGCCGTGGTCGGCCACGAGGATGGCGGTGGTGTAGGCACCGATGCCGAAGAAGGCGCCGTGGCCGATGGAGATCTGGCCGTTGAACCCCGTGAGCAGGCCCAGGCCCAGCACGGCCACCGACAAGAAGATGACCTCGTTGAACTGCCGGACCCGGAACTCCTGGTAGTAGAGCGGCAGCTCGTAGAGGACGATGGCCACCACCACGACCACCACCGCCTTGGCCACGAACGTCCCGGAAAGCGAGCGGCGATTCAGGCGGCCTGGGGACGCGGAAGGGCGGAGCTTGGGTCGAATTAGCGCGAAATAGACGATGGTCCCCAACGGGCCGACAAAAAACTGGACGAGAACCCAGACGACCTTGTTCTGGTTTGCCTCCGACCACCGGCTTTCGGGGATCAGCGCTGCATCGAGTATTCCGACAATTGGCAGCAGGACCGCGGCGGCGACGATCAGCAAGAGAAGGACCGTCATACCCGGGCCACCTGCTGCTTGCCGAACAGGCCGCTGGGCTTGACCAGCAGGATCACCAGGATGATGACGAAGGCGGCCCCGTCACGGAGGTCGGTGCCGACGAAGCCGACGTAGGCGCCGAGCATCTCCTGCACCACACCGACGAGGAGACCGCCGACTACGGCACCCAGGGGGCTGTCGAGGCCGCCCAGGGTGGCGGCGGCGAACGAGAACACGAGCACCTGGATCATGAAGTTGGTGTCGAACTGTTGATTGCGGGCGGCGGTGAGGCAGCCGGCGAGCGCTCCGAGGGCGGCGGCGAGGCCCCAGCCGATCATGAGCATGCGACCGACCCGGATCCCGACCAGGCCGCTCGACTCGGTGTTGGAGGCCACCGCCCGCATGGCCAGGCCGAGCTTTGTCTTCTGGAAGAGGAGGAAGAGGAGGAAGGCGACGACGGCGAGTGCCCCGAGGCGGCCGAGCAGGTCGGCGTCGATGCTCACCCCTCCGACGCTGTAGGCCTCGTTGGGGAACGGGTTCGCGAACGTGCGCGCCTCGGTGCCCCAGATCCACTGCGCCAGGGCGTTGAGGGCCAGGAACATGCCGATGGTGACGATCACGATGTTGAGCGGCGATCCACCCTCCACCGGACGGATGATGACCCGTTCGATGAGCGCCCCCCCGAGGAGCGACAGCAACATGGCGGCGAGGATCGACACCCACACGTTGGCGCCGTTGTCCTGGAAGGTCCAGGCCACGAAGGTGGAGAACATGGCCATCTCGCCCTGGGCGAAGTTCAAGATCCCGGTGCTGCGGTAGATCAAGACGATGGCCAGGGCCAACAAGGCATAGATCGAGCCCCGACCCACCCCCACGATCAACCGTTCGAGAAAGAGTTCCACTGGTCTGCTCCTAGTACCCGAGGTAGGCCTTGCGCACCGACTCGTCGCTGCGCATCTCGTCCGCGGTGCCGGTGGCCACGATCGTGCCGGCCTCGAGCACGTAGGCCCGCTGGGCGATGGCCAGGGCCAGGTTTGCGTTCTGTTCGACCACGAGCAGCGCGGTGCCGGTCCTGGCATTCAGCTCGCCCAGCTGCTCGAACAGCTCCTGGGTGACGATGGGGGCGAGGCCGAGCGAGGGCTCGTCGAGCAGCAGGAGCCGCGGTCGCGAGATCGCGGCGCGGGCGATGGCCAGCATCTGCTGCTCGCCCCCGCTCATGGAGCCGGCGGCCTGGGTCCTCCGCTCACCGAGGCGGGGAAAGGTCTGGTACCACCGCTCGATGTCGGCGTCGACCTCATTGTCCTTGCGGATGAAGGCCCCGAGGCGCAGGTTCTCCTCGACGGTGAGGTCGACGAAGGTGCCCCGGCCCTGGGGCACGTGGGCGAGCCCGCGACGAACGATGTCGTCCGGTCGCTTGCCCAGGATCGACTGGCCGTCCACGAGCACCGTGCCCTTGCCCTTGATCATGCCGGTGACCGCCCGGATGGTCGTGGTCTTGCCCGCGCCGTTGGCGCCGAGGATCACGACCACCTCGCCCTCGTCGACAGAGAAGTCGAGCCCGCGGAGCACCTGCACGAGCCCGTACCCGGCCTCGAGCCCGCGAGCCTCGAGCAGTGCCGTCACTAGGCGGCGCTCCCGAGGTAGGCCTCGATCACCTTGGGGTTGTCCTTGATGTCCTGGGGAACCCCCTCGGCGATCTTGCTGCCGTAGTCGAGCACCACGATCCACTCGGAGATGCTCATCACCATGGCCATGTGGTGCTCGACCAACAGGATGGTCAGGCCGAACTCGTCCCGGAGGCGCTGCACCAACTCGGCCAGTTCGTCCACCTCGGCGTGGGTGAGCCCGGTGGCGGGCTCGTCGAGCATCAACAACTTCGGGTCGGAGACGAGCGCACGGGCCAACTCGATGCGCTTGAGGGTGCCGTAGGGCAGGCCCGCAGCGGGCGAGTGGGCGAAGCGGGCGAGATCCAGGCGCTCGAGGATGGCGTAGGCCTTCTCGGCCTCGTCACGCTCCTCGCGGATCGCACCGGGCAGCCGGAACGCAGCGGTGAAAAAGTTGGCGCGGGTGGCCGAGTGACCGCCGATGATCACGTTCTCGAGCACGGACAGCGACGGCACCAACGCCAGGTTCTGGAACGTGCGGGCGATGCCGTTGGCCGCGATGGCGTGCGCGGGGACCGACAGCAGGTCCTTGCCGTCGTAGCCGATCGTTCCCTCGGTCGGCTGGTACAGCCGGCTCACACAGTTGAACAACGTGGTCTTGCCCGCACCGTTGGGGCCGATGAGCGCGCAGATCTTGGCGGGCTCGAGGGCGAAGCTCAGGCGATTGAGGGCAACGACACCACCGAAGCGCACGCTCACGTCCTCGACCTCGAGCAGTGCCATCGATCACGCCCCCCTCGACGCCTTCTCCCACACCCAACGAACGGACCGCACACTAGTGGCTGCCGAGCACGCCGTCAGCGCCCCGAGGGTTCAGCGCCGCGAATGGTCGTCCATGAACATCACCTTGAGGGCCTCGTAGGACTCGATGCAGCGCCCGGCACCCAAGGCCACGCACTCGAGCGGCAGGTCGACGAGTCGCACCTGGACGTCGGTCTCCTCGGTGAGTCGTCGGTCGAGCCCCTTGAGCATTCCGCCGCCGCCCACGAGGTGGATGCCCTGGACGATGAGGTCCTGGGCAAGCTCGGGAGGCGCGTCGCCCAGGCAGGCCACCACCGAGTCGATGATGGCGCTCACCGGCTCTTCGATGGCCGCCCGCACCTCTTCGGGGGAGAGGATCACCGTCTTCGGGAGTCCGCTCATCAGCTCACGGCCCCGCACCTCGGCCTTGAACTCGTCGGGGGTCGGATACGCCGAACCCATGGTGATCTTGATCTTCTCGGCCGTCTGCTCGCCGATCGCGATCCCGTACTCGCGGCGGATGTACTGGGTGATCGCGGCATCGATGTCGAAGGACCCGACTCGTACGGCCTGCAACGCGACGACCCCGCCGAGCGAGAGGATCGCCGACTCGGAGGTACCCCCGCCGATGTCGATGACCATGCTGCCGATGGGCTCGTTGATGGGCAGGCCGGCGCCGATGGCCGCCGCCATCGGCTGCTCAATGAGCTGGGCCTCGGCGGCCCCCGCCCGACGCGCCGCCTCGGTGACGGCCCGCCGCTCCACCGCGGTGATGGCCGAAGGTACGCAGATCACCACGCGGGGCCGGTTGAAGCGGTTGACCCCCACCCGCTGCAGCACCAGGCGGATCATGCGCTGGGTGATGTCGAAATCGGTGATGGCGCCCTGACGGAGGGGCCGAACGGCCACGATGTGGCTGGGGGTGCGGCCGATCATCTGCCACGCGTCGTAGCCGACGGCGAGGACTTCCTGGCTCTGGTTGTTGAGCGCGATGACCGACGGCTCGTTGAGGACGATGCCCTGCCCGCGGGCGTAGACGAGGGTGTTCGCCGTCCCCAGGTCGATCGCCAGGTCGCGTGCCAGGAGGACTACCGCCTGGTGCCCGGGGCGCCGGACCCAGGCGGGCCGGCAGGCCCAGGCGGGTCGTCGGCATCCGACTGGTCAGGGGCGATGGCCCGCATCTGCCGGGTGAACGAGTCCACCCCGTGCGACACGCCGGTCGGTCCGCGGTGACGGGCCAACACGACGAAGATGCCGATGCCACTCAGGACGATGGCGATGAGGAGGAACAGCAGGTTTCCCACGGGGATTCTCTCAGCCGGCGGATTCGGGTATCGGTCGCGATGTGGCGGTGCGGGCCGCAGTCATCTCGGCGATCGGCACGGCGCCCTGGCCCCAGTCGTCGCCGTCGTCCCACCGCTCCCGCTTCCAGATGGGAACGGTGGCTTTCAGGCGGTCGATGGCGAAACGGGCCGCGGCGAAGGCCTCTTCACGATGTGCTGATGACGCCACGACCACCACGGACGACTCGCCGACGGCCACTGGACCGACCCGGTGGAGCAACACCAGGCGGCCGACGTCCCAGCGGGCCCTCGCCTCGACGGCGATGGCGGCCATTCGGGGGACCACCTGCTCTTCGTAGGCCTCGTAGACGAGCCCGGTCACACCGATGCGTCCCTCGGCGTGGTCCCGCGCGGTGCCGCTGAAGGTGACCACCGCGCCACAGTCGGGGCGTACGGCCCAGTCTGCGGCGCGTCCGACGGGCAGGGGGCCGGCCGCGATCGCGACCCAGTCGTCCGCATCCCCGCCGGGTTCGTAGACCTGGTGACCCACGCCTCCTCCGGGAACGGCCGACGGAGCGCCGCGCGAGGCGGTCGACGTCGCTCCGCTCCACTGCACGGCCTCGGGCACACATCCCATGCTAGAGCGCCCGATCGGCCGCCGAGCGTTTGCCGCGGTCCCTCGGCGTCCGGCCGTCGATAATCTCGCCCCATGCTGCCGCCGGGAGAGCCCGAAGACGACGGGAACGATTTCGGCCCGCCGCTCCCGCCGGACGACCGCCTCTGGCGCCATCCGTCCGAGTTCGGCCCGGGCGGCCCGGGTGGCCTGACACCTCAGGCCACAACGTCACGGCGGGACAGACAGCGGGGCACGCCCTGGTTCGCCGGCGTCGTCGCCGGACTGACCGGCGCCGCAGCCGCACTGGCCGTCGTGGCCGTCGTGGGCGGGTTCGACGACCGGGTCGTCGAGCGCGACGTCGTCGAGCGGGTCGCCGCCGCCCCCGCGGTCACGCTGCCCATCGGAACAACCGGTGATTCGGCACCTGGCGGTGGTGTGGCAGCGCTCGCCGGCATGGTCGCGCCCGCGATCGCCCGCCTCGAGGTCGAGCGACCTGCCCCCGACCAGGCCGGCGGCAGGCTCACGGTTGCCGGCTCCGCGGTGGTGTTCCGCGACAACGGGTACCTCCTCACCACCGCCGACCTGATGGCGGACAGCGCGTCGGTGAGCGTGATCCTTGCGGGAGGCGACCTCCATGATGGCGAGGTCGTTGGCACCGACTCCGTCACCAACGTGGCGGTGGTCAAGATCGACGCCGAACAGCTTCCCACCGCGGTCCTCGGCTCCGTCGACGGCCTCTTGGTGGGCGGGCCGATCGTGACGATCGGCTCCCCCGCCACACCGAGCGGCGGGCCCGAGGTGACCGCGGGCATCGTGAGCGCGCTCGGGAGCACGATCACCGCGACGGAATCCGACATCCCAGCGCGCCACGACCTGATCGAGACCGACGCCCCGCTCGCGCCCCGCTCGTCGGGTGGTGCCCTGCTCGACCGACGTGGGAGCGTGATCGGGATCACCATGGCGCTCCCCGACGGAAAGCGGGAAGGCGGCCTGAGCTTCGCCATCCCGATCGACACCGCCCGCTCGGTGGCCGACGAGATCATCGAGACCGGGGCGGCCCATCACCCGTGGCTCGGGATCGAAGGGTCCGACGTCGTCGCCACTGCCGCCGCCGACCTCCACCTCGACGGCGGGGCGAGGGTGGCGACGGTCACCGAGGGAAGCCCGGCCGAGCGTGCGGGCCTGACGGTCGACGACGTGATCACGTCGGTCGGCGACCTTCCCGTCACCTCGATGGCCGGTCTCGTGGTGGAGCTCCGACGCCACGACCCGGGCGAGACCGTCACCATCTCCTTCCTCCGAGACGGCGAGCCCGGCTCCTGCACCCCGACCCTCGAGGAGCGGCAGGCCTGATCTCGACACCGGGTCCTCCCGCGCCGCGTGTGGACGCCCGGCGTGCCGCCGGCCCGGTGCGGTCACCTGCTCCACTTCGGAGCGCCGCGTGCTCGTTCCGGCCCCCGCCGGGTGGCAGGGTCAGGTGCGGCGCTTGAGGTGGTGCCTCACCACCAGCAGGGCGGTGGCAACGACGCCGAGCACGCCGGCGCCCACGACGCCCAGGGCGACCTCCTGGCGACGGCGGCCGCTGAGCGCCGCCCACCCGGTGGGGCGGTGGCTCGACACGTAGGCCTCTTCGTTGGTGTTCTGCGGCGCCCAACCCTCGGCGCGGAGGCGGTCGTTGGCGACGACCCACGAGTTGGCGAGGTAGGCGACCACGCCGGGCGGGGTGGGCGTGAGCCCGAACTTCCACCGCCAGGCGGCCACACGCGTCACGACCCGTTCGGGCAGGCGGACATTGGGGCCGCGCCCCGCCAGCGCACGTAGATCGTCGGCCTTGATCCAGCCCTCGGGGGCGACGTTGTACGGGCCACGGAGCTCGCGCCGGCGGGCCAGGTCGACCGCGGCGGCCAGGTCATCGAGGTGCACGAACTGGCTCGGCGCCTGCCCGTCGCCGGGGCGCAACCCGCTGCCACTCCAGAGTGACTGGGCCAGCCACGCCGTGCGCTCCTCGGCGACCGCGATGGTGGGCCGGAGCACCGCGACCGAAGCGGCGGGATGCGATTCGGACCATTCGTGGGCGAGGCGCTCGACCTCGGCCTTGTGCGTCGCGTACGAGAGGCTCGGGTTGGGGCGGATCGGCGCCTCCTCGGTGAGCGGCACCGGGTTGTTCGGCCACGCGCCGTACACCGTCGCGCTCGACAGGACCACCAGGTGACGCACGCCGACCGACCCCGCCGCCTCGAAGAGGTGACGGGTGCCCTCCACGTCGACCCCACCCGCGCCCGTGCCGTCCAGCTCGGCACCATCGGTGCTCCCCAGGTGCACGAGCACCTGGGCGCCGTCCATGGCCGCCTTCAGCGCCGCGACGGGATGCTCGGAGCAACTCGAGAGGTCGATGGTGACCACCCCCGTGACCTCGGGATCAGCATCGAGAAGCGACCTCACCCGGCGGCCCAACGCGCTCTCGGCCCCGGTGAGGACAACCGTGGTCATGTGTCTACGATGCCCGTGTGAGCGATCCGGGTCCACTCGGCGACGATCCCTTCAAGGGCATGCCCTTCCTGGGCGACCTCGCCCGGATGCTCCAGCAGCAGGGCGCCGTGAGCTGGGACGCTGCCGGACAACTGGCGCTGTCGATCGCCGCCGGCGGACAGTCCGAGCCCAACGTCGAGCCGCTCGAGCGCATCAAACTCGAGCAATTGGCGCGCGTCGCCGAGCTGCAGATCGCCAACGCGACGGGGCTCAATCCGTCGCCCACCGGTCGCGGGGTCACCGTGCTCCCCGTCACCCGATCGCAGTGGGTCCAGCGCAGCCTCGAGGCCTACCGGCCGTTGTTCGAGCGCCTCGCCGGCTCGCTGACCGAGCCCCCGTCCGCTGAGGAAGACCCCGCCGACCCGCTCGCCGTCGGCGACCCCACCGGCGCCTGGCTCGGGGGCCTCATGGCCATGATCGGCCCGATGATGCTGGGGATGACGGCGGGGTCGATGCTCGGCCACCTCTCGCGGCGGTCCTTCGGGCAGTACGACCTTCCCGTGCCCCGACCTGCCGGCGACGAGTTGCTACTCGTCGTCGCCAACCTCGCCGAGTTCGGCACCGAGTGGAGCCTCCCCGAAGACGATCTGCGGCTGTGGGTCTGCCTTCACGAGATCGCGCACCATGCCGTCGTGAGCGTGCCCCACGTCCGCACCCGACTCGAGTCTCAGCTCTACGCCTACGTCGACGGCTTCGACCCGGACCCCACCGCGCTCGAGTCGAAGCTCGGCGACCTCGACCCCACGAGCGGTGACGCCCTCGCGCACTTCCAGAGCGTGATGGGCGACCCCGAGGCGCTGCTCGGCGCGGTCCGGTCGCCGGCGCAACACGAGCTCCTCCCCCACCTCGAGGCCCTCGTGGCGGTGATCGTCGGCTACGTCGACCATGTGATGGACCAGGTCGGCACCACACTCATCGGATCCTACGACATGCTCACCGAGGCGCTCCGCCGACGACGGGTCACCGCCGACGAGTCGAACCGCTTCGTCGAGCGCCTGCTCGGCCTCGAGATGAGCCAGGCCCAGTACGAGCGGGGCGCGGCCTTCGTGGCCGGCGTGGTCGAGCGGGCGGGGGTCCAGGGGCTCGAGCGGCTCTGGCACGACGAGCGCGGCCTGCCCACGCCGGCGGAGGTCGATGCGCCCGGCCTCTGGCTCGCCCGGATCGACCTGCCCCAGGACTGACCCCGACCGACCGCCGTTGCGTCGCTCACGGGTTCTCGGGCTTCGCTTCGGCCCTGGCCTTGCGGACGGCGCGGTGATGGCCGATCGCTCCCCGAACCGACGACAGCACCGAGGCCGGCGGCTGGGGCTCGCGCCCCCGACGTGACGCCGGGCGGCTGGCCTGCTCGCGGGCCGCGCGCCGACCGACGAGGTAGGACGCGGCCGCGAACGCCGATACGACGGCCACCATCAGCAGGCCCAGCTGCGCAGGAATCGGCAGGAGCACCGGGATGAACGCGCCCAACACCCAGATGATCTGGAACTTGGTCTCGAACCGGGCGAAGGTGCGTCCCCGGTTGGCGTCGGGAGCGTCGCGCTGCACGATCGAGTCGAAGGCCAGCTTGGCCGTGCCCGCGGCGAGGCCGACGGCCAGGGCGATGACCGCGTAGCCCGTCAACCCGCCCGCCCACGCCGCCAGGAGGGCCACGACGACCGTGAACCCCAGCGAACCGATCAACATGTCCTCTTCGACGGTGGTCTGACGGATGCGCGGAGCGAGCCCCGCGCCGATGAGCCCGCCCACGGCACTGGCGGCGACGATCACGCCGAAGTGCCAGGTGGGATCGTCGTGGCGACGGAGCTCGAAGGCCAACAGGAACGCAAGGAAGCCCACCACGCCTCGCAGCAGGCCCATGGCCCCGGCTGCCAGTTGGATGCCGGTGCTGTGCAGCTCGCTGCGCTCGGCCTCGTTGACCGGCTCGACCGCGATCGGCGTGGCCGGGAGGCGCGTGGCTGCCAGGGCCGCCACGGTGAAGACCATCGCTGCCAGTCCGATGACCCATTCGGACCCCCCGAGCTTCAGGAGGATCAGCCCCGGCACGACCGCCGCGATGCCGGCGAGGCCCGAGATGAGCGAGAGCTTCGAGTTGGCCTCGACGAGCTCGGCGTCGGTGCGGACGGTGGTGGGCACGATGGCGCTCTTGGCCACCTGGTAGCCCTTGCCGAGCACGAGGATGGCGAAGGCCTCGGGGAACAACAGCAGGCTGTCGAGGTCGCCGACCATGAAGATGCAGATGACCACGCGCAGGCCGGCGGAGCCGACCACCATCCATTTCCGGCCACTCTTGGCCCGGTCGATCGCCGGGCCTATGAGCGGTGAGACCACGGCGAAGGGGGCCATGGTCAGCACCAGGTAGAGCGCCACCTTCCAGCGGGCCTGGGTGGGGTCGATGCTGAAGAACAGCGAGTTGGCCAGCGCCACGGCGATGAGGGCGTCGCCGGCCACCGAGAACGCGTGGACGCGGGCGAGCCGGGCGAACGGTGAGCTGATGAACGCCTCGTGGGGATGGTCGGGGTGAGGCTTGCGCATCGGCCGCCACCCGGTGCCACCGGGGTTGGTCGGGGCGCTCACCGAACCAAGCGTAGAGGGGACTAGGTGGACGCGTACTTGTAGCCGAGGCCCCGGATCGTGACGATGTGGGTGGGTTGCGAGGGGTCGTCCTCGACCTTGGCCCGCAACCGCTTCACGTGCACGTCGAGGGTCTTGGTGTCGCCCACGTAGTCGTGGCCCCAGATGCGGTCGATCAGGACGTCGCGGGTGAGCACCCGACCGGCGTTCTCGAGGAGCAGGGTGAGCAACTCGAACTCCTTGAGGGGCAGGCTGACCGCATCACCCCGGATCGTCACCTCGTGGCGTTCGGGGTCCACACTCACGTCGCCGACCACCAGCACCTCACCGTCGCCGGCATCGGTGAGTGTCTGCATGGGCGCCCGGCGCAGCACGGCCCGCATACGGGCCACCAACTCGCGCAGCCGGTAGGGCTTGGTGACGTAGTCGTCAGCGCCCACCTCCAGGCCCACCACGGTGTCGATCTCGGCACCCTTGGCGGTGACCATGATGATCGGCACCTTGGACTTCGACCGAAGCTCGCGGCAGACGTCGAGGCCGGACACCTTCGGCAGCATCACGTCGAGCAGCACCAGGTCGGGCTGGACCGCGTCGAAGACGTCGAGCGCCTCGGCCCCGTCGCGGGCGATCTGCACCCGGAATCCCTCGCGCTTGAGCCCCACGGTCAACGCATCGACGAACGAATCCTCGTCCTCCACGACGAGCACGGTGACTTCGGAACTGGCCATCAGACGCTGGTCCTCTCGATGTTCGTGGGTGCTCGGGTGCCGGTGGACGGAACCGCGGATGCGCTCTGCAACGCGGGCACCCGGAGGATGAAGGTCGAGCCTTCACCCTCGCGAGACTCGACGGTGACATCGCCCCCGTGATTGCTGGCCACGTGGCGAACGATGGCGAGACCGAGGCCGGTGCCACCGGTCTGTCGGCTGCGGGCCCGGTCGACCCGGTAGAAGCGCTCGAAGATCCGCTCGAGGTCGCGTGTCGGGATGCCCGGCCCGCGATCGGCCACCACCCAGTCCACCCACGGGCCGACCCGGCGGGCCATGACGTGTACCGAGAGCCCAGGGTCGGAGTACTTGACCGCGTTGTCGAGCAGGTTGAAGACGGCCGACACCAACTGGCGCGAATCGCCGAGCACCACCAGGTCGTCGGACGCCGCGGTCTCGACCCTGATGCCGCGCTGCTCGGCGGCCGATGCGGACCGCGCCACGGCCTCCTCGATCACCGCCGCCGCTTGAACCGGCGGCCAATCGGCCTCCTGGTCGGCTTCGATGCGACTGAGCGACAGCAGGTCGTCGATGGTGTGCCCGACGCGGTGTGCCTCGTCGAGCATCCGGCGGGTGAGGCGCTCGCGGTCGACACGGTCACGCGCCGCCAGCAGGGTCTCGGCCAGGAGGGCCAGGGCACCGACGGGGGTCTTCAGCTCGTGGCTGATGTTGGCCACGAAGTCACGGCGGACGAGTTCGAGACGCCGCCGCTCGGACACGTCCTCGATCACCGCGAGCGCGCCGCTCACCTGCTGGTCGGTCTCCGAGGGCAGCGGATAGGCGTCGATCACCAGAGTGCGGCGGGGGGGACCGTAGAGCTCGAGGTTGCGCGACGCCGCCGAACCGGCGACCGCCGCGGCCAACAGCTCGGTGACCGCCGCCGACACGAGGGCATCGCCGTGACGCGCTCGAGAGAACCCGGCCCCGACCTCGTTCTCGAACACCACACCGCCGCGCCCGTCGCAGATCACGACGCCCTGAGGGATGGCGTCGAGCGCCCGGACCAGGCGCTCCGATGCGACGACGTCGCCGGCTCGCTCCGACACGACGGCCACCGATCGGTCGAGCGCGACGAGATGCTCGCGGAGCCCACCACCGAGCGTGGGCGACCGACCGTCGAGTCGTGCGGCGGCGCGGGCGACCCGTCGCGCGGCGTCACGCTGACGGCGATGCAGCACGAGCACCGCGACGACGCCCAGTGTGGCGACGACGCCGAGTCCCGCGGCGAGCATCAGGCCGACCGCGCCAACAGGGCTCGTTCGAGATGGGCCACGACATCGAGGCGCATGCCGACGTCACCGGTCGACGCATCGGCCTCGACGGCGCGGATGCCCACCAGGCGGGTGAGCGCGGCGTAACCGGCAAGGACCAGGGCCGTGTCGGAGTCGGGAGGAAGCGTCTCGCCGGTCTCCCGCAACTCCATCTGGAGCCGTCCGGCCGTACCGCCGGCGGCACCAGCTGGAAGGTCGGACTCGGCGATCGCGGCCCGCACCGTCCCGAAGGGCGCCAAGGCCGCCCAGCGCACTCCCGCGAGGGCGTCGAGCGGTGCGTCGGGCACGTTCAGGTTCAACACGGTCTTCGGCTCGGCCACGGCCAGCCACTCGAGGGCGGCGGTCGCCAGCGCGGTTGCGGTGTCCCACTGCATGGACTCACCGCCGACCAGACTCACCGCCAGACCCGATACGCCGAAGTTCGCCGCCGTCAGGGCGGCACCGACCGTGCCGGAGTGCAGCGTGGCGCGCCCGGTGTTGGCCCCCGGGTTCACACCCGAGACCACCACGTCGCAGGGCGCACCGAACCCGCCGAGTCGTGATGCCAACACGGCCAGCCCGGGCGGGCCGTCCACGCCGTAGGCGGGCACGTGAGCCAGGCCGGGGATCTCGTAAGCCTCGACCTCGATGTGTTCGTCCACATGCAGCCGACCGATGGCGGCGCCGCTGCCACTCATGTCGACGAGGGGCGCGGCCACCACCACGTCGTGGCCGGCATCGGAAACCGCGGCGGCCAGTCGATGGATGCCGACGGCGGCGACGCCGTCGTCGTTGGTGACGAGAACCCGCATCAGCCCTCGTCGGGAGGGGGTGGTTCGTCGCCGACATCAGGGCTCGAGCCGTTTGCTCCCGCAGGCAGCCTGGGAGCGCTGCGGGCACGAGCCTCGGCTCGGACGGCGCCCTCCTGTTCGGGCAGCCACCCCGTGACCATGTAGAGCACCCGCTCGCCCATGTTGACGGCGTGATCACCGATGCGCTCGTAGTACCGGCCGATCAATGCCAGCTGCACGGCGGCCTGCAGGTCGAGGTTGCTCGCCGAGTGCGACTCGAAGATGGCCTGGATGTAGTCCTTGTGCAGGAGATCGAGGCGGTCGTCCATGTCGTCGAGGGCGGCGGCCAGGCCGGCGTTGCCTTCGACGTAGGCGTCGACGGCGAGCTTGAACAGGCGCTGCGCCTGCTCGCTCATGCGCTCGATGAGTCCGCGGAGCCGGGGATCGAACTCGGCCCCGTAGATGCGCCGAGCGCCCTTCATGATGTTCACGACGAGGTCGCCCGAGCGCTCGATCTCGGACGTGAGCCGCAGTGCCGTGACGATGGCCCGCAGATCACCCGCCATGGGCTGCTGCAGGGCGAGCAGTTGGTAGCAACGGTCCTCGATCTCGACCGACAGCGCGTCGAGGGCGTCATCGCCGTCGATGATCCCCTGGGCCATTTCGAGGTCGTTGGCCAGAAGCGCATCGGTGCCCTGCGGGATCACCTCGGTGACCATGGCGGCGTACCGCACGATCTCCTGACGCACCTCGTTGAGCTCCTGGTGGAACGTCTTGCGGATGTCCTGGGGCACGTACGTCACCTCACTCAGCAACCAGATGGTCGGGATCACCGGCGATGGCGGAAACGCACCAAGACCGGGACGACAGCGAACCCGTGTCGAATCTACCGTTCGAGCCGGTGAAGTCGGTGGGCCCGGGCCGGGCGCAGTCGTCGATGCCCGGAAGCTACGGCCAGGGAATGGCCGACGGGCGGGGACGACATGAATGTGGGGTGAACAGAGGGAGAACCTGTGTCGCCCTGCCGAGCGCCTCGACCCAGGGCCGGTGACAGGTCGGTGACGGCCTGGCGACCTGCACCCGACGTCCCCAGGATGGTCATTCGGCGTTCATCACACGGCGGTTGTCCGGCCAAGAGCTCGACCTACCGTCGCGCCCATGAGCGCCGAGACGACACTCACCGATCGCCACCTCCGCCTCGAGTCGGTCTTCAACTTCCGCGATCTGGGGGGCTACCGGGCGGCCGAGGGCCGGTCGGTCGGGTGGGGGCGCCTCTACCGGGCCGACGGGCTCCACCACCTGTCGGCCGGCGACGTCGACATCGTGGCCGGCCTCGGGCTTCGCACGGTGATCGACCTGCGCACGATGGCCGAGGTCGACGAACGGGGATTGTTCCCGGTCGACCTCCATCCGGTGGATCACCATCATCTGCCCGTGATCGCCGAGACCTGGCCCGAGGACGATCGGGTGCAGGACCCCGAGGCGTACCTCGCGGCCCGATACGTCGACATGCTCGACGAAGGCGGCTCCGCCGTCGCCTCGGCAATGGCCGTGCTGAGCCGAAGGGCGAGCTATCCACTGGTGTTCCACTGTGCGGCCGGCAAGGACCGCACAGGGGTGCTCGCTGCGCTCGTGTTGGGCGTGCTCGGGGTTCGCGATGACGACGTCGTGCGCGACTACGCGCTGAGTGCCCTCGCCATGATGCGTATGCAGGCCTGGCTCTCGGAGCACTCACCCGAGGGCGCCGAGGCGATGGCGCGCCAACCCGTGGGGTGGCTGGCCGCGCCACCGGCTGCGATGGCGGCCCTGCTCGCCCACGTGCGGGAGGTCTACGGCTCGCCCGAGGCGTACCTGCTCGGGCACGGGGTCGCGCCCTCGACGATCGGGGCGGTCCGGGCGAACCTCCTGTGCTGAGCACGCCCCTGGCACCGGCACGGCACGAACGGCCAAGCTGAACCGGCCAGATGGTCAACCGCTCACCTCCCGACCGGCGTCGCTCAGTTCGACGGGCCTCGAGGCACGTCCGCACGGATGAAGGTCCAGGGGAAGGGCCGCCGAAGCTCGATGACGTCGAGGTGGCGACCGGCCAGGCGCGTGAATGCGCCCCTTCCGAAGTGCTGGACGTGCCCGGGCGTGTTGCCGAGCTCGCGCAGGTAGCGACCGCGGGCCAGGTTGCCCAGGCGCCACACGGGTTCCCAGGGGACCGAGAGGACCACGGCTCCTGTGCCCACGCGGGCGATCTCGCGAAGGACCGCGTCAGGGTCGGCGACGTGCTCGAGGACCTCGAGCACGAGCACGAGATCGAAGGTCGAGTCGGGGAACGGCAGCGCCTCAGCCGTGCCGCACACCATGCTCGCGTCGAGCCCCTCCCAGCGCGAGGAGAGCGCGTCGCTGGGGAGGTCGAACCCGACGAGGCGCGCCCCCGGCTGGAGCTGTGCGACCTTCCGCAGTTGACCGCCTTCACCACAACCCACCTCGAGGACGTTGCCGGGTCGGTCGGGTAACAGGCCGAGCAGCGCTGACGAGAAGCCGGCTACGAGTCGACGCTCGAACGGATTGGTCGCCGCCTCCTTGTCGTAGACGTTGCCGACGGGCACGTCGGCTTCCGGGCTCAAGTCGACGCCGGTTCGACCTCGTCGCGTGGCCGACTGATCCGCACGAAGAGGTCGGCCAGGAGCCCGATCGACAGCACCTGCAAGGCCGCGAACAGGATCAACAAGGTGTTCGTGCCGACCCGGAAGTCCTTGTCGACGAGGTCGAAGCCCAGCTTCGTGAGCCCGATGACCCCGAGCAGCAGGCCCATCGGCACGAAGACGCGGAGCGGGTTGTACGACAGCACGAGCCTGATCACCTGCGTGAGGTACCGGCGGGTGTCCTTTCGCCAGTGGAACTTCGACTCACCCGCTCTCGGTGAGTACTCGATCGGCACGTACTTCACCGAGTAGCCGTTGGCCAGGAAGCTCATGGTGATCGTGGTCACACACGAGAAGCCCGTCGGCAGCAGGTGCAGGTACTGGGCCGCCACCTCGCGCCGAAACGCTCGGAGGCCCGAGTTCAGGTCAGGGATGTCGGTCTCGGTCAGATAGCTGGCCAGCTTGCGGATGAACAATTTGGCCGGCACGCGGAACACCTTGGCCGTGCCCTGCTCCGTCGTCCGGGCGCCCACCACCTGGTCGTAGCCCTCGAGTTCCTTCACCAACTCGGGGATCCGGTCGTTCGGATAGGTCATGTCCACGTCGGTCCACACCACCACCCGGCCCCGTGCGGCGATCGTCCCGTACTTGCGGGCCGAGCCCGAGCCCCGGTTCGTGGCGAACTGGAGGAGGCGGATGCCCTCGATGCCGGCGAGGGCCTCGCCCGAGCCGTCGTTGGAGCCGTCGTCGACCACGATGATCTCGTAGCTGTAGTGCGAACGATCGAGCGCCACTCGGATCCGGTCGATCTCGACGCGGAGGTGGCCCTTCTCGTTGTAGACCGGCAGGATCACCGACACGTCCAGATCGTCTGCGACGGCGACCTCCTCGACCAGGTGGGGGGCGGTCCCCAATCGTTCCAACGCGACAGCCACGCGGCGAGGATACGGACGGACGCCACGCCATGGAATGGCCTCGAACCGGAGTTCACCAACCGGCTGCCCACTTGTCATCTCACGGCCAGAGGCCCGCTTCCTTGCGCTGAGGAGGGCCTCGGTAGGGTGACCGCGTGGGTCCCCCCGATCGTCGCTCCTGGTCGGTGATCGGGCTCGTCGGGGTGGTGACCGCGTTCGTCGGGCTTGGCTCGCTGTACGCGTTCACGGTACCGAGGTTCCTGCCTGCGGACGAGACCTCCCACGTCGGGTACGCCCTGGCCCTTTCTCATGGGGAACTCCCGGCGCTCGATTCGAAGGTGCCCGACGAGGTACCCGGCATGCCCCTCTACTTCCGGCTCCGCCGCGAGATCTACACCGCCAACCACCCGCCGCTGTACTACCTGGTGGTCGCCCTTCCCCTCGGTCTCGGCGTGCGATCCGGGCATCCGGTGGCGGGCATGGAACTGGCCCGCCTGTTCACCGTGGCCCTCACGGCCATCGGCGCCGTGGCGGTGTGGTGGACGGCCCGCACGCTCATCCCGGATCGACGGGACGTCGCCCTACTCGCCGCTGCCCTGACGGTGCTGTTGCCGGCCGTCCCCCGGTTTGCGGGTACTGTCCACAACGACGGCTTCGCCTTGGCTATGTCCGCCGTGGCAATCGCCGTCTCGGTGAGACTGCTCGCGAGCGGCCCGACCCGTCGGCGGCTCCTGGCCGCTGCGACAGCAGCGGCAACCCTCACACTCACCCGCGCAGTTGGCATACCCGCTGCGGGCCTGGTCGCGTCGGCGGCCACCGCCTCGATCCTGGTGCACAGCCGACGCCCGATGGCGACGCGTGTGGGCCGCGCCGTCACCGCTGGTGCAGGTGTCGCCGGCGTGGCCTGCCTTGCGTCCGCCTGGTTCTGGCGCCGCAACAAGCAGCTCTATGGTGACATCGCCGGGTCGGCCTACAACCTCAACCGCTTCGGGTACGAGCGCCGCGGATCGACGCTGGGCACCATCACCGAACTCCACTGGCCTACTGAGTTCCACCGCCAGATCTGGGGCCGCATCTATGACAGCGACGAATTCGCCGTCGGGTGGGGCGCCCTCCCGGGCGCCTTCCTCGCCGGCCTGGTCGTGCTCGGCGCGGTCGCACTCCTGGTGGGCGCGGCGCGCCGCCACCGGTGGCCGTCGCACCCGAAGCCGCACGAGGCCGGTGCCACCGATCGTGGCCGCACCCTTGCCTGGCTCTTCCTGGGGTCGTGGGTCGGACTCATCTACGTGTCCACCATCAGCTACATCGCGTCGGGCGGTGGCCCCCATGCACGCTACCTCTTCCCCGCGTTCCCGGCCGTGGCCCTGCTGGCGGCGACGGCAATCGGCGCCCTTCCCGCCCGACGCCACGCGGTCGGCCCCGTCGTGACCGTCGTGCTCCTGGTGACGATCGGCCTCGTGTGGGCGGCCAAGTTCGCCGACACGATCCGGCCGACGGCCTGGTGGTGGGGCGAGGCCCTGACCAGCACCGCCTCGGTGACGAACGGCATACCGGCAGGCGTCGTCTGGTTGACGGTGGCCCTCGCCGTCCTGGGTGGCCTGGCGACATGTACCGCCCTGGTTGCCCTTGCGGGGGTGGAACAGACCAGCTCGGCCTCACCCACGTCAAGTCGGGTCACACCGTGAGCTTCAACGCACCTCGGCGGCCAGATGGTCGGGATCGCCCGTGATCATGTAGCGCAGGCGGGCACCCATGATGCTGGCGTGGTCGGCGATCCGGTCGAGAGCCTGTGCCGCGGCGTTCGTGGCGAGGGCCAGGGGCACCGCATCGGGCCCCGAGAGCCGCAGGAGCTCGGTGGTGAGCTGCTCGCGGTAGACCGCCATGGACGGGGCGCCGGCCACCAGCTCGGTGGCGAGCGCCAGATCCTCCGACGCCCACGCCCGCAGGGCCGTGCGATACAGGTCGATGGTCTGGTCGGCCATCGATGTCAAGATGTCGTGGGTGGACCGGTTCGACGCCAGCAGGGGCTGACGGGGGGCGAGCTTCAACACCCGCAGGGCCAGGTCGCCGACGCGCTCGAGCTCGGCCAGCATGCGCACGACCGAGACGATGAACCGCAGGTCCGAAGCCACCGGCTGCTCGCGTCGCATCAGGTCGTAGCACCGTTCGGTGAGCGACACGTTCATGGCATCGATGTCGTCGTCGGCATTGACCCCGAGGCCTGCCATTCGTTCGTCGCCGGTACGAAGGACCTCGCGCATCCGCTCGAGGTTCTGGTCGACGCGCACGCCCATCACCTCTACCTGCAGCCGGAGCTGCTCGAGCTCGGCCGCGTACGTCTGTCGCACCTGACTAGCCAAAACGACCCGTCACGTAGTTCTCGGTGCGCTCGTCTCTCGGGTTCGAGAAGATCTGCTCGGTCGAGTCGTACTCCACGAGGAGTCCCGTGCGTGTGTCGCTCGTCTCGTTGACCTCGGCGGTGAAGAAGGCGGTACGGTCGCTCACGCGGGCCGCCTGCTGCATGTTGTGGGTGACGATCACGATCGTGTACTCGCTCTTGATCTCGTCCATGAGGTCTTCGATGCGACCGGTGGCGATGGGATCGAGGGCGGAACAAGGCTCGTCCATCAAGACCACCTCGGGGTCGACCGCCAGCGCTCGGGCGATGCACAGGCGCTGCTGTTGGCCGCCCGACAGCCCCATGGCCGAGTCCTTGAGACGACTCTTGACCTCGTCCCACAGGCCCGCCCGCTTCAGCGAGCGCTCCACGATCTCGTCCATGTCGCCCTTGATGCCGGCGGTCTTCGGCCCGAAGGCGATGTTGTCGTAGATCGACTTCGGGAAGGGGTTGGGCTTCTGGAACACCATCCCGATCCGGCGACGGACCTCGACCGGGTTCACCTGGGCGTCGTACAGGTCGACGCCGTGGTAGTCGATGGTGCCCTCGACCCGGGCGGTGTCGATCAGGTCGTTCATGCGGTTGAAGCACCGCAGCACGGTGGTCTTGCCGCACCCGGACGGGCCGATGAAGGCGGTCACCTGGTGGGCGTCGACCTCGAGGTTGACGTCTCGCACGGCGCGAAACTCACCGTAGAAGACGTTGAGGTCCTTGACCCGGAAAACCGGTGGGTGCTGTCCGTCGTCCTGCGCCTGTGCGTGCTCGGGAATGATGTGCACCTCGGTCGCGTGGTCGGTGGCCCCGTCGCCAGTCGTCCGGACGTTCGAGCCGGCGGACGCGTTCGGCGTTGGATGCGTACCTGTCTCGGAGGTCGACATGGTCGTTACCGGACCCTCTTCTTCTCGTAGTGGTTGCGGAGCAGGATGGCTGCAGTGTTGGCGATGAGGACGACGGCCAACAAGACGACGATGGCCGCCGAGGTGAGCGCCCGAAAGTCCGGGTTGGGCTGGCTCGCCCACTGGGTGATGACGATGGGCATCGCCGTGAACCGGTCGGTGAACTGGCTGACGTCGAACATGCCGGCCTCGCTGGCGAGGCGACCGGTGACCGCACCCACCAGGATCAGCGGGGCCGCCTCGCCCAGGGCCCGTGCCAGGGAGAGCACCGTGCCCGTGAGGATGCCGGGGGCGGCGTAGGGGAGAACGTGGCTGCGGATGACCTCCCACCGCGTGGCGCCCACCCCGTAACCGGCTTCTCGCAGGCTGTCTGGAACCGCGCGGATGGCCTCGGCGGCCGTGATGATCACGATGGGGAGCACCAGGATCGCGATGGTCAGCGCGCCCGAGATGGTCGAGCGGCCCCCGGTGATGCGCTCGAGTGTGCCCACCAGGATGGTGAGGCCGAGGATGCCGTAGACCACCGAGGGCACACCCGCCAGGTTGCGGATGTTGAGGTCGATGAAGCGGCTGAGGCGGCTGTTCTTGGCGTACTCCTCGAGGTAGATGGCCGAGCCCACCCCAATCGGGAAGGTGACCGCCACCACGGTGACGCCGATCCAGAACGATCCCCGCAGCCCCTGGTACACGCCGGCCTCGTCGGGTTGCGAGCGCAACCCCGCGGACAAGAACCCCTGGAACCGTGAGGTGAAGACGTCGATGGCGCCGGTGACCACATCGAGGAGGAGCACGAGGAGCACGACGATCGTGATCAGCAGCGCCAGCTGGAGCAAGGTGCGGAAGATCACTCCGCTGGCGTCCGAGCGGCTCTTGGTGAGGCTGCGCCGGACGATCTCGGTCGTCGTGAGCTCGAGCGGGGGTGCGGTGATGGCCACGGCGATCTCCTAGTACTGCTGGCGGACGCTGCGCACGAACCGGCCCGCTATGAGGTTCAGGACGAGGGTCACGAGGAACAGGAGCAGGCCGACGAAGAACAGGCTGGCAAAGGCCAGTTCGGCCCCCGCCACGGCGTCGCTGCCCGCGGCCTGGCTGGCCATGGCCGCGGTCATCGTGGTGCCGGGCTCGAGCGCGTCGGTGCTGAACAGCGAGCCGCCACTGCCCCCGGCGGCGATGAACACCACCATGGTCTCGCCGATGGCCCGGGAGATGGCGACGATGAAGGCGGCCACCAGGCCGGAGATGGCCGCAGGGATCACGACCTTGACGGTCGTGGTGATCTTGCGGGCCCCCATGCCTGCGGAGGCCTCGCGCAACGTCGTCGGCACCGAGCGCAGCGCGTCCTCGGAGATGGCGGCCACGAGGGGGATCGTGAGGATCCCGACGCCGATGCCGGCGGAGAGCAGGGTGGACTGCGGTGTGCCGTCGAAGATCTTCTGGAGGAGCTCGGGGGCGATGAACGTCAGGGCGAAGAAACCGAGCACCACGCTGGGGATGCCGGCCAGGATCTCGAGCACCGGCTTCAGCACCTTGCGGACGCCGGGCTTGGCGTACTCCGAGAGGTACACCGCGGCGCCCAGCCCCAGCGGTGCGGCCACGATCATGGCGATGGTCGTGGTGATGAGCGTGCCCAGGAACAGCGTCTTGACGTCGAACAGGTTCCGCCGCGGGAACCAGCCGGTGCTCCACACCGTGGACCACTCGACATTGCTCATGAAGGTCCAGGCTTCGCGGACCAGGGAGAAGACGATCAACACGCTGATGACGATGGACGCGAGCGCCGCGCAGAAGAAGATGGCGCCGATGATGCGCTCCTTGCGCATCCGGCGGCCGTCACCTCCGAGGTCGGCCAGCGTGATCGCCCGCGGCGCGCCCAGCCCGATGTCCGTCACGACGTGAACGCTACGCGGCAGCGGTGACCCGCGCACATGGGGAGCGTGAACGTAAGGAAAACCACAGGCGAACAACACCCGAGCGTGGTCGGCGCCGCCTCAACCCGCGCCTTCGTCACCAACGAAGCCCACGTCCAACGGCAACTCGTTCCCGCGATCGACCTCGGCGGGCGGATCGAGAGCGAACACCCGGGTGATCCGACCGTCCTGGACAAGCCCGTGGACGAGGCGTAGCCCCGGCCAGGGGCCCCGTTCGAAGAGGCGGTGGAACTGGGGGCGCTGCGCACGCAACTGGTACTCGTCGGCCACGATGTAGTCGACCCCGTGGGCCCGGGCGAAGCGCAAGAGCCGGGGCATCGAAGAATACGGCATCGGCACCATCACCCGATCGGCGTAGTAGTCCACCACCAGGTTCCGGGTCATCACCCGGGTGCCCGGCGGGGTGTTCTCGTTGAGCCACTCACCCACGCGGCGGTGCTCGACCTGTTCGCGGGGCGCGAGGAAGTGATGGAGCCCGCCCAGACCACCGAGCAGCGAGAACACCAACACGACACCGGCGACACCCCAGGCGGCATGGCGCCAGCGCAGGGGGAGCGCGGCCAGGCCGACACCTGCGAACACGCAGGCGATGGCGGCCACCGGCGTCATGTACCTCGGCTGCACGAAGAAGGTGAGCGGGACGACAGCGGCGAGCGCCGCGGTGGCGAGGACTGCCGGCACGCCGGGCTGACGGCGGGCGCGCCAAGCGGCCCAGGCGCCGAGGAGCAGCAGCGGCAACGGGATCAGCTCCCACGCCGGGAACGGCTGGAGCCGGGCCACGGTCAGCTCGGAGGCGGCGGTGTGCACGTTGACCCCGATGATCCCCAGGTAGCCGGCGGCGTCGTCCTTCACCAGTTCGGCCAGCGTGGCGCGCCCGGCCACGAACTCGACGCCCTCGTCGTCGAGTGCGTAGAAGATCTCATCGCGAGCCCGGCGATCGTGCTCGGCCACCGCTCGCCAGGCATCGAGCGACGCGTCCCGGGCCTTGGCCGTCAGCTCCCAGCGACCCGTGTAGGTGTGGAGGTAGTCCACGTAGGGCACCACGAACACCGCCAGGCCGAGGCCGAAGACCACGGCGAGCACCGCCGCGTTCCGCAACCCTCGCGGGGCGATGGTCCTGTCGCGAACGGTTGCCCAACCCCCGAGTCCAGCAAGGATCAGCACCGGCAGGAAGACGGCCGCGTAGGAGATCCCCTCAGGGCGCGTCAGATACGCGAGCCCGGTGAGGGCGCCGGCACCCGCGGCGCCGGCCACCCGCGACCCGCCGGCCCGGCGCGCTGCGGCCAATGCCAGCCACAGTGCGGAGACCACGAGCAGGACATAGGGCCCCTCGGACCCCCCGCCCTGGTTGGCGGGCACCGTGGTCAATGCGGGGACGAACGCACCGACCCATGCCGCCGCAAGCCCCGCGCGATCGCCCCCGATGACCCGACCCACCCCTGCGAGAGGGATGAGCAGCACCGTCCCGGTGATCACCATGACCACGACCGATCCCGTCAGCGGGTCGCCGAACAGCTCCTCGGCCCCACCCAGCAGCACCGGTATGACCGGCGGGAAGTGCAGCTCAGGCTCGCCCTCGCGCCGATAGCCGTCGCCGTTCCAAACGCTCTCGCCGGTGCGGAGGTACGCGGTGGCATCCGTGGTCGGCACGTCGTCGGTCGCCCCGCAGACGATGCGGACGAAGCCACCGACCACCAGCGGCAACAGGAGCAGCAGCCAGAAGCGCCGGGGCGACCTCGGCGCGCCGTCTCGGGCGCGTTCGGCCTCGCGGGTGGCGAGCGGGGCGTCGTCGCGGGCCGAAGGGCCGGCCATGATGCCCGAACCGGGGTCGGCAGTCAGCACGTGACCCCGGGCGGTGTCGGGGGTGCGACCCGCGTCGCCTGACCGTCAGGGTCACCCGGCTCCGTCCACCGACCTCGCCGGGTGAGGTAGGGCACCGCAAGCGCCGCGCCTCCCAGTTGAACAGAGGTCCACAGGGCACGGGACCCGATCGCCACCGCCAACGCCACGTCAGCGCCCGCGGCGGGGGTGAGCGCCGAAGTCATCACCGCCTCACGCACGCCGAGGCCGGCCGGTGCCCCTACGACGAGGAAGCCCACGACCCACGAGACGGCGAAGGCGCCGATGGTGGGCAACAGGTCGGCGCCCAGGCCACGGGCCAGCAGGCCGGCCGCGAACCCGTAACCCACCCACACGACGACGTGCCACGCCACGACCACGCCGTACGAGCCCAGCGCCAGGAGGGGCCGCCCCGCGATGCGCCCGCCGACGTGGCGACCGGCGACCACGACTGCGGCAGCGGCACCGATCGAGCCCACCACCTCCAGGGCTCGGAGCACCGGTCCGACGTCGTCGACCACGAGTGGCGCGATGGCGCCCAACACGCCACCGATCGCCACCGCGGCTGCGACCGAGGCGGCCATCTCCAGGGCGAGCGACCCGGCGACCACCCGCTTCGCCACCCCCAGGCGATCGGCGGTGCCCACCCGGCCCACGGCATGCCACACCGAACCGGGCACGAACTTCGCGGTCTGGGTCACGAGGAACGTGGCGCCGCCGGTGATGGGCGGGACCGGGTGGCCCACCCTCCGCAACGTCAGCGGCCATGCCGCTGCGTACCCCACCTCGGCGACTGCGAAGACCGCCGTGGAAGCGACGAGCCACCACGGGCTCGCGGCACGGACCACCGCGGTGATGTCATCCCACTGACGGACGATCTCGACGACGACGAACACCGCGGTCGCCGCCGCGAGGACGCCCCCCGCCACGCGGGTGGCGCGCCGGGCACCCGCTCCGAACGTGAGTTGTTCGCTCAGGGACACCGAGCGCCTTTCCGCAGAGATCCGTCAGGGGCGAACACGAGGAGAGGCCGAGCCCCCGTGGGCCCGGCCTCCCTCGTGCAGCGCTGGAGTTGCTGGCTCGGGGATCAGCCGCCAGCGGTGGTGCCGGTGGTCCGCGCGTCCCACGTCGCCTGGCTGGTGGCCAGGCGATCGTCCGGGATGGCGACGTAGCCGACATCGGTGACCGAGGTGATGCTCTCGTTCAGGAAGTAGTCCACGTAGGCGGCGAGGCCGGTGTTGTCGGCGGCGTTCGCCGCGTTCACGTAGAGGTAGAGCGAGCGGGACAGCGGGTAGGAGCCGTCCTCGACCGTCTCGGCCGAGGGCGCCACGCAGGTGCCGTCCTCACCGGAGATCTCGATCTCCTTGATTGCGTCACCGGCCTCTTCGGCAAAGGCGAAGCCAACGAAGCCGAACGAGGTGTCGCTGCCCTCGACGCCCTGGATGATGGCGTTGTCGTTGGCCTGGGTGGTGTAGTCGGCACGTAGGGTCTCGACGACATCCTCTTCGATCGCACCGGCTTCGAACTGGGCCTCGGCGATGCTCTTGGTGGCGAGGTCGATGTAGGCGCCGTAGGTGCCCGACTCCTCGCCGGGAGCGGTCATGTCGAACGCCGCATCGGGGAGCTCGGTTTCCGAGCCCAGCTCGATGGCCAGGTCCTGGGCCGCGGCCCAGGTCTCGAAGCCCTGAGACTCAGGGCCGGTCAGTGCGTAGAGGTCGTTCAGGTTCAGGCAGGTCACGGCCTCGTTGGCCGGGTTGGTCATGACGGTGATGCCGTCGAGAGCGACCTCGAGCTCGATGAACTCGACGCCGTTGTCGGCGCAGGCCGTCAGTTCCTCTTCCTTGATGGGGCGGGACGCATCGTTGATGTCGGTCTCGCCGCCGCAGAAGAGCTCGAAGCCGTCGGAGGTGCCGGGGCCATCGACGTTCACCGACACGTCGGGGCTCACATCGGCGAAGGACTCCGCCACGGCCACCGAGATGGGCTGCACGGTCGACGAGCCCGAGATCACGACCTCGCCCGACACGTCACCGCCGCCTGTGTCGCTACCGTCGGTCGCCGAAGCGTCCGTGGAGCTGCTGTCGTCATCACTGCTGCAGGCCGCGGCCAGCAACGTGAAGACGGCCAGGACTGCCAGAATCCACACCGTGTGGCGTTTGTTCGTTCGCACATGCCCTCCTTGGGCTCTCACAACGCTCGTCATTCGACGTTCGTCGTTCGACGTTTGTCGCTGGGAACCTACGGAGCGGGGGTAGCGACGAAAGGTGGGCCAGGTGAATGGCACGTGAACGACACTGAAACAGTGGGAAGCTCCTTCAGAGCGCCGTCAGACCAGCCGACGAGCCCTCTCCCCGTCCTGCGGACCGGTGCCGTTCTGCTACCCCCGGTGCGGTCCCGGAGCCGACGTCACGCCGTTGACGCCCTGCTCCGGGACCGCCTCCGGGCGGGGGGAGAACCGCTGGAACACACAGTAGGGAACACCGCTGAACCGCTGATGACCCGGCGCTGAACTCCTCCTGTCGGTTTGCCGAAGCGTAGGGACGCCGGCGGTTCCGTCGGCCTACGAGGGGAGTCGCTCGAGCAGGTCAGTCGACGGCCCGGCCTCGAGCGTGATGTCGTTGGCGTCGGCCCACGCCTTCGTGAAGGCCATCCGCTCGGCGGCGGGCGGATGCGTGGCCTGCAACCGCTTGAGCCGGCCGGGGTCGAGGTCGGCCAGGTTCTTCACGTGGAGTCGGCGCTGCATGTCGAGCATCACCTGGGGCTGTTGGAGGAGCTCGAGGGCCTCGAGGTCGGCCTGGCGCTCGAATGCCCGCGACACCCAGCCCGACACCAGCCCCGTGGCCATGAACCCGGCCTGCACACCCATCAACAAGATGGGCAGCGCCGCCGGGTTGCCGATGGCGGTGACGGGCCCGTCGGTGGGGATGCCCGCCTGCTGGAAGAGCCAGTCCCATTCGGACAGGAGCTTCAGGAACGCGAACACGACGAACGAGAGGCCGGCCGCCAGCGGGATCTGGCGGCGCAGGTGGCCGAGGCGCCAGTGGCCGACCTCGTGGGCGACCACCTGGGTGACCACCGCCGGTGGATGCTCGAGGAGCGTGTCGAAGAGCACCACCCGCCGGGTGGCGCCCAGACCGGCGACGTAGGCGTTGTCGCGCCGGGAACGACGGCTCTCGTCGGCCACGAAGGCCCCGCTGATCTCGACCCCGGCGAGCTGCGCCACGGTCTGGATGCGCCGTGAGAGCTCGCCCTCTTCGAGTGGCGTGAACTTGTTGAAGATCGGGGCGATGACCACCGGGAAGAGGAAGCCCATGCCCACGCTGAACACCACGACGAGCAACCAGCCGTAGACCCACCAGAGGTCGGTGGACCGGATCACCGCGAAGAGCGGGACCAGCAGGACGGTGTTGATCACCAGGCCGAGGACCAGGTTCTTCACCTGGTCGACCACGAAGCCCTTCTTGGTCTGGGTGGAGAGGTCCCATCGCTTGTCGTGCACGAGATCGACCCAGGCATCGAGCGGCGGGTTGTAGACCAACGACACCACCTCGAGGGCGGCCACGATCACGAACAGCTGGGCGACCCAGTTGGTCACGTCGAGGCGGCTGATGAGCCGGGGGCCGACGTCGGCGAAGATGAACACCCCGAGCACGACGGCGGTGATGGCGCCCCGCAGGAGACGCAGCCGAGTGAGCGGGCGCTGGTAGGCGCGGGCACGCTCGAGCTCGGTGGCCGAGAACCAGTCGGCGGGGTCGTTGGCCACCAGACGATAGGTGGGAAGGCCGGCCCCGGCGGTGGGTACCGCCATCTCGGGGTCGATGGTCGCCTCGTCGACCGCCATGAGGGCCTCGAGGGGGGCCACCGCCTCCGTGTCGGTCGCCGGCGGGATCGATGCCCCTGCCGCCGCGAAGTCGACCAGGATCTGGGCGTCGTAGGGGTACGCCAGCATTGCGGTGGCTTCGCCGATGGCCACCCATCGCACCTCGTCCACCTCGTGGTTGACGACGAATTCACCCTCGGTGTCGGTGACACTGAAGTAGTGGACGGTCTTGTCGCGTCCCTTGTTGTCGACGTAGCGGGTGACACCGACCTCGGGCCCCATGGTGCCCCGCAACCCGGTCTCCTCCTCGATCTCCCGGGCGGCGCAGACCTCGTCGGACTCGCCGGGCTCGTGCTTGCCCTTGGGCATCGACCAGTCGTCGTACTTGGGCCGGTGCACCAGCAACACCTCGATGTCCGCACCGTCGGCGGTCGGGCGCCACACGACGCCTCCGGCGGCGGTGACGGTCGCGATCCTGCCCATGTCGGGCGACCCGCGCGTCATGAAGTGCGCTCGCGTCGACGCGTGCGGTCGACCGCCAACTCCTGAAGCCGCGTCTGGACGTTGCGCACGCCGGCCGCGGGGGGTGGCCGCCACTGACCGTCGGGCCCGAGGCTCCAGGCGAGGCGGTCGTCGGTGAGGTTCATGTGGAGCACCTCGTCGATCCTGGCCTGCAGGGCGGGATCGAGGACCGGCACGAGCGCCTCGACCCGCCGGTTCAGGTTGCGGGGCATCAGGTCGGCCGAGCCGATGTAGGCGATCGGCTGTGACGGCCCGGCGCCGTTGGCGAAGCGGTAGATCCGCGAGTGCTCCAGGTAGCGGCCCACGACCGAGCGGACCCGGATGTTCTCGGACATCCCCGGGACGCCCGGCACCAGGCAGCAGATGCCCCGGACGACGAGATCGATCTCCACGCCCGCCTGCGAGGCCTCGTAGAGCAGGTCGACCATGTCGGCGTCGGCCAGGCTGTTCAACTTGAGCACGATGCGCCCACCGGCGGGCGCCACCATCTCGTTGCGGATGAGATCCGCGATACCATGGCGGAGCTCGTGGGGGGCGACCAACAGCCGGTGGTACTTCACGTTGCGGCCGTAGCCGGTGAGGAAGTTGAACAGCTGGGTGAGGTCGGCACCGAGGTGCGGGTCGGCGCTGAGCAGCCCGAGGTCCTCGTAGAGCCGGGCCGTCTTCGAGTTGTAGTTGCCCGTGCCCACGTGGCAGTAGCGGTGCATGCCGTCGGCCTCTTCGCGCACGACCAACGCCGTCTTGGTGTGGATCTTCAGCCCGACCAGGCCGTAGACCACGTGCACGCCGGCCTCTTCCAGGTGACGGGCCCACGCGATGTTGGCCTGCTCGTCGAAGCGGGCCTTCAGCTCGACGAGGGCCGCCACCTGCTTGCCCCGCTCGGCGGCGCGGATCAGCGACTTGATGATCGGGCTGTCGCCCGAGGTGCGATAGAGGGTGAGCTTGATCGCCTGCACCTGCGGGTCGATCGACGCCTGGCGGATGAACTCCTCGACCGAGCTGGTGAACGACGAGTAGGGGTGGTGCACGAGGATGTCGCCGCGGCGGAGCTCGGCGAAGATGTCGACGGGGCCCTCGTCGGTGCCGGCGAGTTGCGGCTCGGTGACGGGGACCCACGGCGGGTCCTTGAGATCGGGGCGGTCGAGGGCATGCACCGCCCACAGCCCGCTCAGGTCGAGGGGGCCGACCTGCTCGTAGACGTCGTCCTCGTCGACGTCGAGCTCGCTGACCAGCAACGCCCGGGTCTCCGCGGACATCGCCGCGTCGATCTCGAGGCGCACGGCACCGCCGAAGCGGCGGCGGCGCAGCTCCATCTCGACCGCGGCCAGCAGGTCGTCGGCCTCTTCCTCCTCCACGGTGAGGTCCGCGTTGCGGGTGACCCGGAAGGGCTCGTGGCTGTCGACCACCATGCCGGGGAACAACAGCTCGAGGTGCTCTGCGATCACCTGCTCGAGGGGCACGAAGCGCTCACCGTCGGGCATCACGACGAAGCGAGGAAGGAGCGAGGGCACCTTCACCCGGGCGAACCGGACCTCGCCGGTGAGCGGGTTGCGCACCATGAGGGCCAGGTTGAGCGAGAGGTCGGAGATGTAGGGGAACGGGTGCCCCGGGTCGACCGCCAGGGGGGTGAGCACCGGGAAGATGTGGTCCTCGAACACCTGCACCAGGTACTTGCGATCGTCCTCGTCGAGCTCGCTCCAGCTCGAGAAGGTGATGCCCTCGGCGCTGAGGGCCGGCGCCACCACCTCGAGGAACACCCGCTGACTGCGATGGGTCAGGGCCTCGGCCACGTCGCGGATCTCGAGCAGTTGTTGGGCGGGCGTGCGGCCGTCAGGGGTGGTCGACCCGATGCCCGCCGCGACCTGGTCCTTCAGGCCCGCGACCCGGACCTGGAAGAACTCGTCGAGGTTCTGCGAGAAGATGGCGAGGAACTTCGCCCGCTCGAGGAGCGGCACACGGTCGTCTTCGGCCTGCGCCAGGACCCTGGTGTTGAAGTCGAGCCAGGACAGCTCGCGGTTGATGAACCGCTCGTGGTCCTCGGCCTCGGGGGACGCGGACGGGTCGGAGAGGTCGAGAGCCACCGCAACAGAGTACCGATCAGGTTCGCGAGCGGGCCGCAGCCAGTCGAGAAGCCGGCGGACGAGTCTCCGGACGAAGCCCGTCGGCTCAGCCGGCACCGTCGATGCCGACAGAAGGGGACGGCCCGGGCTTGGTGGCCACCACCGTGTCCTGGAACTCGGGCGCACCGACGAGGCCGGCCGCGCCCGACCAGCTGCCGAAACGCAGCGGCTCGACCAGGCTGAGCCCTGCGCCGGACACCAACCGGCGCACGTGGGCCTCTTCGTAGGCCACGGCCGCCTCGGGCCGCTCGGCTTGCCAGAGGCGGCAACCGTCCGGGCCCTCGTGGTCGAACCAGACCTCGCGATGCTCGGGCGTCGCCGCCCGGGTGGTGTCGTTCAGCACGAAGAAGGTCGACACACACCGGCCACCGGGCCTGAGCACCCGGTTGATCTCGCGGAGGTAGTGGTCGATCGTCGTGGGCAGCAGGTGGGTGAACACCGAGCTCAGGTGGGCCACATCGAAGACGTCGTCGTCGTAGGGGAACACGAACGCCTCGGGGGCGATCCGGCCCCGCGGGTTGTAGACCTTGTTGTAGACGTCGACCCGCCGGAACTGCGCCGCAGGCCAGCGGCGCCCCATCGACCGCCGGCAGAAGCGAATGGCGCGTCGTTGCACGTCGAAGCCGTCGTAACGGAGGGTCGGGCCGAAGGCCTCGAGCAGTCCCATGGCAACCCGCCCGGCGCCGCAGCCCACGTCGAGCACGTGCTGGTCGGCCTCGAGCCCACCCCATTCGCGGAGGTGCTGCGCCCACTGGCGACCGATCTCCTGCCAATCGCCCGGGCCGGGCTGGCCCGCGATCGAGCGGGGCGGGCGCCCACCCGTGGACGGCCGGCCCGACCTACCGATCGACACAGGTCAGACCGGGCCTGCGCGAACCGTTCAGCCCTGCTCGTCCTCGGGGTACCCGAGGTCCCAGTCGAGCCGCAGGTTCTCGCGCTCGGCATCGCGGGCGACCCGTTCGCGGTTCCGCCGGAACTGCGGGTCGTGGGGTGGCAGCAACTGCAGGCGAGCCATGACCCGCGACCGGAAGTCGTCGACCATCGCACGATCGCCGAAGTCGGAGCGGACGTCCCAGTGCGGTGCGACCGGCCCCAGGTACACAACGGTCACATGGCCCCTCGGCGGCTGCGACGGCTGCGGTTGTTCTGCCATGGACATGTGGCCAGCCTACCGGGGGACCAGCGGACCGGGCATCCGGGCGGGGCGAGCAGGCGGGCACGGAGGAATCTTCGGGCTCGTGGAACCAAATCGCGCTCCCCCTCGTAATACTTACGAGATCACGGAGGATTGATGGACACGACCTGGATGGCAATCGGTTACTGCAACGACAAACCCCCCGCCTTGTTCTTCCCGAGCGACGGTGTGGGAGTCGAGGTGGCTCGGCGCATCTGCGCCGACTGCCCGGTGAAGGAGCCGTGCCTCGAGTACGCCCTCGCCCAACGCATCGACCACGGCGTGTGGGGCGGCTGCTCCGAGCGTGAGCGCCGCCGCATCCTCAAGCGCCGCCGCCAAGAGGCCGAGACCGCGGTGACCGTCACTCGCTGACGGTCGTCCGACCCGGGCTCGATCCCCGGGGCCCGTTCCCGGAACACCAGCTGTCGGTTCGCCGGGGGGGGCTCGCCTACCGAGCCACCAGGCTGCCGACTCAGCTCCCGAGGCCGAAGGTCCAGACGACCTCGGCGCTCGCGTTGCGGGCCCGCTGCCAGATCGAAGGGGACGGCGGTCCCGGGAGGTTGCGCGCCACGGCCATGAGCGACGCCATCGGCGCCTCACCGACCACGGTGTAGACCAGCCGACCGCGCACGTAGACCACCGCGAGGACGCCATCGGATTCCATGGCCCACGCGTCACCGGCCACTGGGGCCATCGAAGCATCCAGTGCCTCGGTGTCGAGCGCGCCCGTCTGCTCGAAGACCGAGACGGCATTGCCGTCGCTGCGGTACGAGACAGCCATGATGTGATCGCTCTTCCGCTCGTAGACGGCCCGGCGCTCGTAACCGGCCCCGACCTCCCCGGGCGCCTCGAAGGGCGCTCCCATGTCGCCGGCCGTCGATTCCTCGAAGCCCTTGTCCGCAGCAACCGGCGGCAGGAACCCGGCCTGGTGGACCGCCATCATGTCGTCGACCGGCGGTGACACGGGCACCTCGCTGAGGTCGCCCGCGACGGCAACGGCCACGGCCACCACGGCGGCGGCGGTCGCGACGGCGATGCCGATGCGGAGGGAGCGGCGCGGCAGGCCGAAGCCGCCTCGCCTCGTGAGCCGCTCGTAGAAGCCGAAGCGCGGGTCGACCGGAGGAAGGCCCCGGACGGTCCGCGCCACCGCTTCGGTTGCGGTGTACTCGTCCCGACACTGGTCACAGCCGCTCAGGTGGCGGTGGGCCGAAGCGGCATCGGGGCCGTGGAGCTCGCCGTCGACGAGTGCGCTGACCAGATCGCCGAGGTGATCGCCGACGAGCTCAGCCATCGGTGAGTGCCTCCCTGAGCCGACCGCGACCGCGGTGGATCCGGCTGCGCACGGTGCCCACGGGCAGGTCGAGCGAGTCGGCGATGTCCTGGTAGCTGAAGCCCACCACGTCACACAGCACCACCGCGGCCCGGTAGTCGGGCGGGAGCGCGAGCAGGGCGTCCTGGACGTGGTCGGGCAGGTTGGCCTGGTCGAGGGCCTCGTCGGCCGACGCCGAGGTGGGGAGCACCCGCTCGGCGTCGTCGGGCAGCGCGTCGACGGGGCGGCGCTTGCGGGCCCGAACCCGGTCGAGGAAGGCATTGGTGGCGATACGGCTCAGCCATCCCTCCATCGATCCGGGCCGGTACGTCGCCAGCCCCCGATTCACCCTCACCAGAACGTCCTGCACCAGATCCTGCGCATCCTCGTGGTTGCCGGTGAGCCGGTAGGACACCGTGTAGAGGAAGCGCCCGTGATCCCGGGCGACCTCCTCCCACGTGGGCACTCGATCCGCGTCCCGGCGACCGGTTCCCTGTGACTCCCCGGTCGACGACCGGCGCCACCTCCGCTCAGCAGCCACGGGACACGATCCCACGGCCCGACGGAGAAGGCTGACTCATGGACGACAACGACAGGTCGGGCCGCGGGGTTCCCGACGCGACCGCGGCCCGAAGCGACCCAGGCGGCGACTCAGGCGGGAGGCGTTGAATCCTTGGCGGCCGACTCGTCGGCGCCGGCCTCGGTACCCGCCTTGAACTCCTTCTGCGCCTGCCCGAGCGACCGCGCCAGCTTCGGGAGCTTGGCCCCACCGAAGAGGAGCAGGATGATCAGCAGGATGACGATCAGTTCGGTCGGCCCGAGGTTCACGTCGGTAGCCTACCGCGGCGGTGCTGGAGTGTGTCATGAACGTGAGCGAGGGCCAGGACCCCTCGGCGATCACCGCCCTCACTGTCGCGGCCGGCGACGACCTGCTGGACGTGCACGCCGACGCCGACCACCATCGAGCCGTGCTCACCCTCGTGGGCGAGGCGGCACCACGCAGCGTCGCGCGGGCCGCGGTCGAAGCGATCGACCTGCGCAAGCACGCGGGGGCCCACCCCCGGTTCGGGGCCGTCGACGTGGTCCCGTTCGTCCCGCTCGGTTCGTCCACCATGGAGACGGCCGTGCGGGCGCGAGACGACTTCGCCCGCTGGGCGGGGGAGACGCTCGGGCTGCCGTGCTTCCTCTACGGTCCGGAACGGACCCTGCCCGAGGTGCGGCGAGGCGCCTTCGCAACCCTGTCACCTGACACCGGCCCCCTTGTTCCGCACCCCACCGCCGGGGCGGTGGCGGTCGGAGCCCGACCGTTGCTGGTGGCGTACAACCTCTGGCTGGTCGAATCCGACCTCGACCGGGCCAAGGCCATCGCCGCCCACCTGCGCTCGGCCACCGTCCGCACGCTCGGGCTGGCCGTCGGCGGGGCGGTGCAGGTCTCGTGCAACCTGGTGGACCCCACCCGGTCGGGCCCGGCCGAGGCCTACGACGCCGTGGCTGCCGAGACCGAGATCGAGCGGGCCGAACTGGTGGGTCTGATCCCCGAGGCCGTGGTGCGGGCGATCCCCGAGTCTCGCTGGGACGAACTCGACCTGGCGGTCGACCGGACCATCGAGGCCCGGCTCGCACGGCGGGGAGTCAGGCCGGCCTGACCTCGGCACGGGCCAGGGTCCGCTGCCGCCGGAGGCGGCGGCGCTCACGCTCACTCATGCCACCCCAGATGCCGAACTTCTCGCCGTTCACCAGGGCGTACTCGAGGCAGTCGTCGCGCACGACACAACCCCTGCACACCTCCTTGGCCTCACGGGTGGAAGCTCCTCGCTCGGGGAAGAACAGATCAGGGTCGACCCCCAGGCAGTTTGCATAGTCCTGCCAGCCCTGGTCTTCGAGTTCGTTCGCAGCTGCGGTTCTCATGGGAGCCCCCTGGCCAGATGTCGCCGGATGTCGCTATTACCACAGTTGTAATTACAACGGTGTGATCATCATCATGGCCCGCATCCCCGCCGAGTGCAAGGGCGAATCTGTACCCGCCCGGGTCGACTGATCTCGAAGGCCACCCCACGACTCCGGACGGCCGCTGCACTCCGGATCTGCCTGGCCTAACGTCGAGCCCATGGCCTCGGCTCCCGGCCCGTGGGACACGCTCTCGCGGTCGTCGAAGCAAGCGTTGCGTTGGGCGGCGGCGGCAGCCCGCCTCCGTGCCGAACGCAGCGGTCAATCGCCCGGCTCGGCCGAGGTGGACGAGTTCGACCTGCTCGTGGGCACCCTGTTGGCGCATCCGGTCGACAGCGAGCCGAGAGCGTTGCTCACCCACGTCGGGGCCACCGCCGCCGATGTGCTCCCACCCGACTACCCGATGCCGACCGAAGAGCTCCTGGCACGCCACGCCGCCTCGGTCGCCGCATCGCAGGCGCCTCCACTGACGAGACCGGTCGATGGCCTGCTCACCAGTGCCTCGACCCAACCCCTCGGCGGCGACGGCGTCGTCGAGCTGAGGGTGCTGTTCGGCGGGCTCCTGACGGGCCCGAACCGAGTGTCGACGGCATTTCGAGACCTGCTCTCGCGTTCGGGCCTGCCCGAGGTGATCGCCACCTACGACCAGTACCTCGCCGAGGCGTCGAGCGCTTCCTCCGCTGACGGCTACGCCGAGTTCCTCGCCAGCCGGCACCCCTTCTCCGCACAGCCGGTGGAAATCCCGAGGTACAAGGCCGATCACGGGCCCGGCTCGATGGGAGAGGACCTCGTCGACATACACGGCGAGGTCGACGCGTTCTCCTACCTTCTTGCATCCACCGCGCTGAGGCCACCGTTGGCTGTCGGGCTCTTCGGCCACTGGGGCTCGGGGAAGTCGTACTTCATGGACTCGGTTCGCAGCCGGATCGACCAGTTGGTGACGAGTGACGAGGTCAAGACCAGGCCCCAGGCCCAGGTTCCCTTCTGGAAGCGGGTCGTCCAGATCGACTTCAACGCCTGGCACTACGTCGACGGCGACCTCTGGGCCAGCCTCGTCGAGCACATCTTCGCCGAGCTCCGCATCGACGAGGGTGAGCCCGCGACCGAGGTCGAAAAGCGCCAGAGCGCCTGGCTCGGCAAGATCGACGAGAAGCTCAGAGAACGCGGCGAGCTGGTCTCGAAGAAGGATCGCAAGGACGAGGCCCTGACACAGGCACAGCGCCGGTTGGCGAAGGCCGAGGCGACATGTGTCGCCGAAGAGGCCAAGCGGAAGAAGGCCCCCGGCGAGCGATTGGCGGAGGACACCCTTGAGATCGTCCAGGCCGCACTTGTCGGCCTTGTCGACGAGCGCACCGGCGGCGGTGCGAGCGAGACCCTGGACGCGATCGACGAGGCCCGGACCGAGTTGCGGCGCGGCACCGGCCTCACCCAACGGTTCCAGTGGCGTGACCGGCGGACCATCGCCGCGGTCGTTGCCCTCGTCGCCCTGCCCGGCGTGCTCTGGCTCCTGGCGGACCGGACCACCGTGCCCCAGGTGGCGCAGTTCTTCGCCGGCCTCAGCGCCTTCCTGGCCACGGTGACCGTCGCGATTCGCGGGGCCACCGCCCAGGTGCGAAGTCGCCTCGATGCCCTCGACCGGGCCGACCGGGCCGTACGTGACGAGATGGCAGACAAGCGCAGGCTCCTCGATGCTGCCGTCGACGAGGCGCAGGACGCCGTCGATGCGAGGGCCGGCGAGGTCGCTGAGTTGGCAGCCGATGCACAGGTCCTGACCGACGAGATCGACCTGCTCCGCCGTCAGGTCGCCGGCGTGAGCACGGGTCAGCTCCTGTCCGAGTTCGTGGCCGAGCGGTTCGGCTCGGTGGACTACCGCGCGCGGCTCGGTACCCAGGCCCTCGTGCAGCGCGACTTCCGCAGGCTGTCCACGCTGATCGAGGAACAGAACAAGGAGTGCCTCAGGTCCGAGGAAGCTGAGCCCGGGCACGAGGTCGTCAACCGGATCATCCTCTACGTGGACGATCTCGACCGCTGCGAGGCCGACCGGGTGGTCGAGGTCCTCCAGGCCGTGCATCTCCTCCTGGCCTTCCCGTTGTTCGTCGTGGTGGTGGCCGTCGACGACCGCTGGTTGTCGCAGGCGCTGAGCGATCGCTACCCCGCGCTGGTCGGGTCACCGAGAAGCGACGAACACGCCAGGCCGGCCGACTACCTCGAGAAGATCTTCCAGGTGCCGTTCTGGATCGAGGCGCTCCCCCCACCGGCCCGCCGAGCCATGGTGCGAGGGCTCCTGCAGGACAGCGTGGTCGGCACGGCCGGCGGTGACGACGAGAACGTCGACCCCCTCGAGGTCACACCCGACCAGCGATCGCTGCTCACCACGATGTTCACCGGCCGCACCGCCCTTCGCCGAAGTGCGCAGGCGCTGACCCTGACGGTGGACGAGCTCCGCTTCCTCGACGGCCTCGGCCCGCTGCTCGGCACGACACCGCGGTCGATCAAACGGTTCGTGAACGTCTACCAGTTGCTCTGCGCGCTGCCTCCACTGGAGACGTCACCGGACGCACATCCGTACGAACAGCTCGTCGGGTTCCTGCTGGCGGTCACCGACGGTCTGCCCCGTCTCGTCGTCCTTCTGCGACAGCGCGTCGACGAGGCCGGGAGCAGCGAGACCCTGGCTACCGCCATCGCCGACATCCGGGCCGACGCAGGCAAGGAGGAGATGCGCCGCTACGACGCTTGGATCGCGGAGAACGAGGGCTGGGACGACTTCCCGCTCGACGCGCTCGCCGGCACGGCCGAGCGCGTTCGCCGGTTCTCGTTCCGCTGAGCGTGCCGCCACCCGTGGCCGCGAGCCCCCAGCAGTCAGGCTGAACGGCGGGAGCCGCCCCGGTGGCCGATGAGGGCGCGGCGCTGCTCGATGAAGTCGACCAGCACGTAGTCGCCCAGCGTCTCGGGGGTCGTGAAGAACGCACGGCCCTTGTTCATGCGGGTGAGCTGCTCGATGAAGTGCTTGAGGCCGCCGTCGGCGTCCAGCATGAACGTGTTGATGCGGATGCCGTCGCGGGTGCATCGGGCCACCTCCTTCAAGGTGGCGTCGACCGTCTCGCGGACGGGCGGGTAGTTGAAGAACACCTCGCCGTTCTCGCGGATGTGGGCGGTGGGCTCGCCGTCGGTGATCATGATGATCTGCTTGGTGCCGGTCTGGCGCGACAGCTTGCGGCGGGCGATCTGGAAGCCGTGTTGCATGTTGGTGCCGTAGACGAAGTCCCAGGACACCTCGGGGAGCTGCTCGGGCGTGAGGTCGCGGGCGATCTCGCTGAAGCCCACGAGCCCCAGGTAGTCGCGCGGGAATCGGGTGGAGATGAGCGAGTGCAACGCCATCGCCACCTTCTTCGCCGACAGGAAGTTGTCGCGCATGGGCATGGACAGCGAGAGGTCGAGCATGAGGACCGTGCTCGACCGCACGAGGTGCTCGGTCTGCTCGACCTCGAAGTCGTCGGGCGTGAGCCGCACCGGCGTGCCCCCACCCGTGCGGCGCACCGCGTTGCGCACCGTGCGCTCGATGCTCAGGTTGAACGGGTCGCCGAACTCGTAGGGCTTGGTGTCGTAGGTGCGCTCGTGGCCCGAGCCGGTGCGCTCGAGTTCGTGGCTGCCCATCTGGCTGCGGTCGAGGTGCTTGAACAGGTCGTTGAGCGCGTTGGCCCCGACGCGGCGCAGACCGCGTGGGGTGAGCTCGAGGCGGCCCTCCTTGTTCTCGATGAGGCCCGCCTCGGTGAGCATCTTGGTGAGCTCCTGGATGCGCTCGAGGCTGGCGGCCGAGGGCTCGCCGAGCAGGTCGCGCGCCTTGTCGATGTCGACCTCGGCCAGTGCGCCCGGGTTCGTGGCGCCCCGCAGCAGGTTCTCGAGCTGGTCGATGTCGCCGAGCTGCTCCATCATCGCCGCCGCTTCAGCGAAGCCCAGCGGGTCCTGCCCGCTGAAGTTGTAGCTCTTCTCCCAGCCCGCGTCGGGAAAGGCGTTGCGCAGGTTCTCGGTCAACTGGTCGGACAACCAACGCAGGTCCATGTCCTCCATCAACTGCTCGGACAGGCTCTGCAGCTGGGCGCGCTGCTCAGGGGTCATCGAATTGAGCATCTGCTGCATGGCCGCCATGCGCCGAGCCATCACCTCGAGCAGCTCGTCGAGGGTCTCGGGGCCCTCGGGGAAGAAGTCGCCGAAGCGATCCATGAAGCCCTCGAAGTCCGGCGTCTCGCCCCGCTCGCGCTGCTCGAGCATCGAGTTGAGCTCGGCCATCATGTCCTTCATCCGGGCCATGTCCTCGGGAGAGATGTCGCTCATCGCCCCGGCCATCTGGTCGACGTAGCTCTTCATCAGCTGCTGGCGGAGCTTGTCCACCAGCTCGTCGAAGCGCTCGCGGGCCTCCGACGAGGTGAAGTCGTACTGCTGGAGCTCGCGCACCTGACCGGCGAGGTCGGGGGGCAACATGTCGAGGGCAAGGTTCCGCTCGTCGGCGACCTGGTCGGTGAGCTCCTGGCGGCGGGCGTCGCCCGACTCGCGGGCCTCGCGCCGGAGCTCGTCGATGCCGGCACGCTCCTGGTCGACCACCTCCCGGAGCTCCTGGGCGATGTCGTCGTAGACCCCGCCCAGGTCGTGCTGCTCGAGCTCGTCCTTACGCCGGCGACGCAGCTTCTCGAGCATCTCGCGGATGCCCTCGATGCGCTCGCCGTTCTGGTCTCGGAAGCCGGACTGCATCATGCGCCGGAGCGCGGCGTTCAGGTCGCCGTGGTAGAGCAGGTCGTCGGTGATCTCGCCGAAGACGTCGTCAGCGTCGAGCTCGAAGCCGGTCTGGGTACCGTCCCAACGCGAATAGGCGAAGCGCGGGGTGGGAGGCCGACGGCGGCGGAGCACATCACGAGGGTACTCCGGCGAGGCACCGCCCGAATGATCATACATTTGTTATCATCAGTTCATGCAGGCAGGCACCGTCATCCACGGCGTACGAGCCGACAAGCAGTGGTCCCAGCGCGAGCTCGCGCGCCGCTGCGGCGTGGCCCAGCCGTCGATCTCGGACATCGAATCCGGCGAGCGCGACACCACCGTGGGCAAGCTCGAGCAGATCCTGCGCCCCGCCGGCTACCGCCTGGTCGCCATCCCCACCACCCGCCCGACCGTCGCCGACTGGGCCGCCGAGCTGAAAGTCGCGCTGCAGGACGACCCCGGCGCCGTCGAGAAATCGCTCGTCCAAATCGGCAACGACCTGCAAGGCGCGGAGTCGGCCAGTTGCGTCGCGCTCTGTCTCACTCCTCCACCTCCCACCGGGTCAACGGCCATCGACGCGGTACTCGCCGCGATCGTCGAGTACCTGCTGAGCCGTCGTGACCTCCCCGTCCCTGCCTGGGTGCACACGACAAGTCGTACCTCCATCGACGAATGGGATCTCGTCGACATCCCGAGCCTTCGAGCAGTAGCTCGACAGGGGACCCCGGAGCCGTTCCGGCGACGCAACGTCTTCGTGCCAGCCGACTTCTTCGAGAGCGTGTGACAGTGGCGAGCGAATACGGCGCCACGCGCCTCTTCGACACCGAGCGCCTGCGTTCGGTGCTCGACACGCTGGTGCACCGCCTCGCCGACCGCGGTGTGGAGGGACGGATCTACCTCGTGGGCGGAGCGGCGATGGCGTTGGCCTACTACGACGAGGGTGAGCGCCGAATGACAGCCGACGTCGACGACTGGTTCACCCCGGTCGACGCGGTGGACGAGGAGGCCACAGCGATGGCGGTCGAACTCGGCCTCGCGGGCGACTGGTTGAACGAAGGAGCGGTGCAATTCGTACCGGCGCATGGCCTGCCCGATGGGACACCCCTGTTCAAGCACGGAGAATTCGCGGTCGAGGTCGGTTCGCCCCGACTCCTGCTCGCCATGAAGCTCCGAGCAGCACGGCTGGGGCGCGACAACGACGACATCGCCGTGCTACTCCGTCGTTGTGGCGTCCGCTCGGTCGAGGAAGCCCGAGCGGTCCTTGACGACTGCTACGACGGCGAGGACCGGTTCACCGAGAAGTCACGGGCGATCGTCGAGGCCGCACTGGGCGAGTACCCCGTGCTGTCGGCCATCCCGCCGTTCACCCTGCCGCCCGTCAACACGGGAGACTCTGGCTCATGAGCTCCGCTGCGGATGAACGTGCCCACTTCTGGTGGGGCACCGGCGCCTCGTCCACGCAGACCGAGGGTGCGGCACCGAGGGCCGACTGGTTCCGGTGGGAGCGCGAGGGGCGGGCGCCGGAATCGGGCGAGGGCAACGGGTTCGCCACCAACTACCGGGACGACTTCTCGATCTTCGCTGACCATGGCCTCACCCACCACCGGCTGTCGCTCGAGTGGGCCCGCCTCGAGCCCGAGCCGGGCCGCCACGATCGCGCCGAGGTCGAGCGCTACCGCACCATGCTCGGGGCCGCCCGGGACGCGGGCGTCGACATCTGGGCCTGCCTGCACCACTTCAGCCTCCCGGGCTGGTTCGCCGATGACATGGGCGGGTTCGTCGACGACCGCGCCCGCAACTACCACTGGCCGAGGCACGTCGACTGGGTGGCCGAGACCTTCGGCGACCTGATCTTCGGCTGGAAGCCGATCAACGAGCCGGTCGCCTACGCCGCCCTCGGCTGGCTCGACGGCACGTTCCCCCCGGGGCGTCGTGACCTGGGCGACTTCAGCGACGCGCTCCGCGCCATGCACCTGGCGAACCACGCCGCCTGGATGCAGCTCAAGGGCGGCGACCAACCGGTGGCCACCGTCTACAACCTGGCGCCCGTGGTGCCCCGATCCACCGAGCCCCCCGTTGTGGCGCTCGCCGAGCAGGTCGATGCCACGCTCTGGGGCTGGACCAGCGCCCTGCGCGACGGCTTGCTGCGCATCCCCGGCCGGGCCCAGGAGGAGATCCCCGACATGGCCGGCTCGTTCGACCTGATCGGCTTCTCCTACTACTCGGCCTACGGCATCGCCGATGACCCCGAGGCGCCGTTCGTGCCCTATCCCGCCGACGCCCGCGTGGGCCCGCTCGGCTACGCCCCCTGGAGCGAGGGACTGGGCATCGTCCTTCGACGCCTCGCCGACGAACTGCCGGGGCGGCCGCTGCTCATCGCCGAGCACGGCGTGGGCACCACCGACGACGACTGGCGGTGCGACATCCTGCGCTCGTCACTCGCCGAGGTGGAATCGGCGCTCGCCGACGGAATCGACGTGCGGGGGTTCTTCCACTGGACCGGCATCGACAACTACGAATGGCTTCACGGCTACGACGTGCCCTTCGGCCTGTTCGACCGCGACCGCAAGCCCCGCCCCTCCGCCCACCTCGCGGCCGGATGGGCGGCCCGCACCCCGTTCCCCACGTAGTCGAGGCAATGGCGCTCGGATTCCGACCGCCATTGCCTCGGGAATGCGCCCACCCGAAGCAGGTGCGGTCAGCGGTGACCTCACCGCCGTCCCGGACGACAGTCAGCTCGGGTCGAGGGTGACGTTCACGGTTGCCGCGGCCACCGCGGTGACCGCCACGGGCGTCGCGGTGTTGGGTGTGTGGTGGTCGTCGTAGAACTCGAGTCGGTGGTGGCCGGTGGGGTCCACACTCACCACCGTGTAGGGGCCAGGGCTCAACCCGGCCAGGGTGTAGGTGCCGTCAGGATTGGTGGCCACTCCCCTGATGCCGGTGGCCCCGACGGCCACCACCCAGGCTCCCCCGATCGGTGCGCCCGTGCCGGTCTCGGTGACCGCTCCCGCGATCGTGCCGGTGGTCGGGGCCACACCGGCATCGGCGGTGCTACCGGGCATGACCTGGGTGAGCATCCCGAACGAGGCCGGGTCGGGTTGATCGTCGAACCACTCGAACCGGTGGTTGCCCGCCGGGTCCGCCACTTCCAGATACGCCGAACCGGCCGGCACCGGCAGCGTGTAGGTCCCGTCCGCGCCGGTGAGCGTGGCACCGACCAGGCCGAGGTCGCTCGACCGCAATGCGACCACCATCGCCCCCGCCACCGGCTCCCCCGACCCGTCTTCGGTGACCGTGCCGTGCACATCGCCCGCGGCCGGCGCCGGTGCGTTCGCCGCCAACGCCGCGTCAACGCTCGTCGCATCACCAGCGGTCACCGTGACTGGCATGGCCTCCGTCGGGACGGGACTGTCCGGATGGAACTCCGGGCGATGACCCGCCGACGGGTCCACGAACACCACCGTGTAGGCCCCCGGCCTGAGACCGACGATCCGGTACTGCCCCGACCCGTTCGTGGTGGCCCGCCCCGCCGGCGTCCCGTTCCGCAACGCCACCGCATACGCGCCCGCCACCGGATCACCGCTCGTGTCGTCGGTCAGTGTCCCCGCCAGGTCCCCACCCGTGCGGGCCAACCCCGCGTCCGCAATCGCCACCTGGTGTGCCGTCACCACTACGCGGGTCAACACCCCGAAATCTGCCGGGTTCCACTGATCGTCGAACCACTCGAACCGGTGCGCCCCCGACGGGTCCACGAACTCCAACAAGTACTCCCCTGCCGCCACGGGCAAGGTGTACTGCCCCGACCCGTCAGCGACCGTCCCACCCACCAATCCCAACGTGTCGGGCCGCAATGCCACCACATACGCGCCCGCCACAGGGTCACCCGACCCATCCTCCACCACCTGCCCCACGATCGACGCCCCGTCCACCACCACCTCGACCGGGTTCGACGTCACGGCTGTTGTCTCGGCCGAATCCACCGTCGCCGACCGCGACAACACCCCCACATCGCCCACCGTCGCCGTATAGGTGCAGTCCACCACCCGCGACGACGCCGGCCCGATGTTCGCCACGGGCCCCTCGCAGCCCGCCGCCGGCCCCCCGGACACCACCACCCCGGTCAGGTCCTGGTTCCCCGTGTTGGCCACCGTCACGTGGAAGTGCACGAGCTGGCCCGGCGCCACACTCGCCTCGTCCGCCGACACCACCACCGACACACCTGGATCCGGCACCCCCAACTTCACGACGGTTCCCTGGCTCGTGGTGACGTAGGCGTTGTCCTGGTCGACGGTGATCCCCGTCGCCCCCTGCACCGGATAGGTCGCCAGCGGGAAGCCGCCGCCGGTCCACACGCTGACCGAACCGGACTGGGTGGTCCACACGTTGCCGTCGACTTCGACCGCGAGATCGGTGGGCGTCAACCCCGTCGGCCAGCTCGTCCTCGTGCTACCGGTGAGGGTGGCGGCCTCGACACCGGCGAGGCGCCCGTTGGCCATCAGGAGGGCGCCGTCGGAGGTGATCCAGAGTCCGCGCAACTGGTAGCGGACCGGGTAGCCGCCCCAGTCGGCCAGGAAGGTGCCGTCGGGGCCGAATCGTCGGACGCGGTTGTTGCCTCCGGGCGGGATGACCGTGCAGTACGGGATGCCGTCGATTATCGTGCACGGCTCGCCCTCGGTGGCGGCCTCGCTGTCGACGACGTACACATTGGCGTCGTCGTCCACGTCGATGCTCGTCGGGAGACCAGGCGCGGTCGTGTGCGTCGACCACGCCCGTTCGAAGTCGCCGTCGCGCGTGAACTGCTGCACGCGGCGGTTCCCCCGGTCGAGCACCAGCACGTCGCCGCCCCGGACGGCCACGTCGACCGGGCAGTCGAACTGGCCGTTCCCGGTGCCTGCGGTGCCCCACTGGTCGACGAACAGCCCGTCGGTGGTCAGGTGCTGCACCCGGTTGTTGCCGCAGTCGGCCACGAAGAGGTCGCCACCCCAGGTGACCGCGACCCCCTTGGGGGCGTTGAACTGGCCTGCGCCACTGCCGGGCGACCCGATTTGGGCCAGCCGGGCCCGGAGCACCTCGACGCCGGTGTTGTTCGAGTGCACGGGTGCGATCTCCGCCCCGTCCACGACCACCCGCTGGTGGTGCCTACCGGTGTCGCCCACGTCGGGAACGAAGGTGCAGGTGGTGGTGCGCGTCGCTCCCGGTGCGATGTCGGCCACCGGGTCCGTGCAGCCCGAGAGGCCCGCGCCGTCCAGGGTGACCCCGGTGAGCGGGGCCGGGCCCCGGTTCGCGATGTCCACACGGTACTGGACCGTGGCACCGACCACCGCCCTGGTGACCGACGGGGTGAGGGTGGCGACCACGACGGGCCCTCCGGTGAACACCCACTCGCGGATCACGCCGTCTGCGGTCCCATCCGAAAGTGAGCCCGACTCGGGGTAGGTGTAGACGTGGACGCTGCCGTCGTCTCGCTCGGCCGCGGCCACGTGATCCGTGCGCTCGGAGAACTTGGCGAGGAAGCCCCCCTCGCCCGAGAACACCTGCACGCGGCGATTGCCGCTGTCGGCCACGAAGACCCGGCCCGAGGCGTCGACCGCGAGGTCGGTCGCCCCGTCGCCGAACTGACCGTTCCCCGCACCCACGGACCCCCATGCGCCCAGGAATGCGCCGTGCGCGTCGAAGCGCTGCACGCGGTGGTTGCCGGCGTCGAGCACGTACACCGAGCCGTCGGGGGCCGCCGCGATGCTCGACGGCCGCTCGAACTCGCCGTCGCCCGTGCCGGGACCGCCCCATCCGGGGCCGTAGACGTTGCCCGAGATCACGTCGACACGCTCGTTCCAGGCATCGACCACGTAGGCGGTGCCGTCGGGGCCGACGGCGACGTCGGCCGGGGAGCAGACGCCGGGCTGGTTCGGCGGGACCCGCTCCTCGTTCCAGTAGACCTCCGGCTCGCCGGTGGCGCTGAAGCGCTGGATGCGCCCCAGCGGGCACTCGGTCACGTACACGTCGCCGTTCGGCGCGACCGCGACGCCCGACGGCTCGGCAACCTGCCCGACCGCGGTGCCGGGCGGCCCCCAGCCCGCCTCGAACACACCGTCGCCGCTGAAGCGCTGCACCCGGGGCGTATCTGGATAGGACCGCGTGCCAGCCAGGTGTACGTCGCCGTCGGCGGTCGCGGTGAGCGTGATCTCCTGGGTGCTCAGGACGCTGTTGCCAGACGGTCCGATGGGATCGCCGTCGAGCAGCGCTGTGGGCGACGGCCACCACTCCCGAACCCGGATCGGGGCGCCGAACGCGGCCACGTCGACGGCGTATGGATCGCTGGCGACCGGGCCGAGCTCGTTCGACTGCAGAATGACGGTGGCGGTGAAGCGACCGGCGTCGGCCGACGTCGGCTGGTGGGTGCAGTCGTACGTGGCCCGATCCTGCACCGCTATGTCGGGCAGCGAACGGGCACAGTCGACCACCGCACCGGCGGTGGTGGTGAGCCCGGTGAGGGGCAGGCCGCCCAGGTTGTCGACGGCGACGTGGTAGTGGATCGTGGCGCCGGCGACCACGTCGGTCTCGTCGGACCTGACCGTCACCTGAGCGAGCGGCCCGCTGGGGTAGGCGTACTGCACGATGCGGTCGAGTCGGGGCCACTCGTTGTCGGGGTACACGTCGGCGACATGGACGTTCCCCGCACTGACGGCGAGGCCCGCGGGGCAGTCCAGGTGACCGTCGCCCTCGGTCCCCCAGGACGCCACGGCCGTGCCGGTGGGGGAGAACTGCACCACCCGATCACGGCGGCAGTCACCCACGAACACGTCGCCGGTGGGGCCGACGGCCACCGAGTCGGCGCGGTCGGTGTCGGGTGTGCCGCCCACCGGGGGAACGTCGGGCAGGCGCCACGCCACCACGAAGATGCCACCGGCGTCGAAGCGCTGGATGCGCAGGTCGCCGCCGCTGCTGTTGACGTCGGCGACGAAGGCGTTGCCGACGTCGTCCACCGCCATCCCCCGCAGGAAACGGAACTGCCCGTCGGCCGACCCGGCCGTCCCCCAGGCCCGCACGAGGGCGCCGCCCGCGTCGAACTCCTGGACGCGCTTGTTCCCAGCGTCGGCCACGTGGACGTGGCCGCCACCGTCGATGCCGAGCCATGAGGGTCTCCGGAACTGGCCCTGGCCCGTGCCGGTGCCGCCCCACGACCCGAGATGCCGGCCATCGGGCGCATAGCGCTGGACGCGGTCGTGACCGGTGTCGGCAACGTACACGTCACCGTTCGGGCCCACGGCCACGCCCACGGGATCGAGCAGGTGACCGTCGGCGTTGTCGGCACCCGCCCACTCGCGAAGGAAGGTGCCGTCGGGCGCGAACACCTCGATCCGGTCGGCGGTCTCCTCGGCCACGTACACGTTCCCCGACGCGTCCATGGCCACACCGTTGGGGCGCTGCACCCGTCCGGGCAGCAGCCGCGTCCCCCACGTCGCCTCGAACACGCCACCGGCCGAGAACCGCTGCACCCGCTCGTTCCCCGAGTCGGCCACGAACACGTCGGCACCGGCGGGGTCCACCGATATCCCGAGGGGCGGCACCAACTGGCCCGGCAACGTGCCCTCGCGCCCCCACGAGCGGACGAAGACGCCGGCGGCGCCGAACTGCTGCACACGGTCGACATCGGCGGCGTAGACCGACCCGTCGGTGCCGGTGGCCATGCCGGTAATCGAGCCGAACTGGCCGTCGGCGCTACCCGTGCTCCCCCACTTCCGCACGAAGGCGCCGGCTGCGCTGAACTGCTGTACGTCGTCGCGGGTCCTGTCGCCCACGTAGACGTCGCCGGTCGCGCCGACCGCGACGGCGGACGGATCGCGGAACCTCCCGTCGGTGGTGCCCGAACTGCCCCACGCTTGCAGGAACGTGCCGGTCGCGCTGAAGCGGCTGATGCGGTCGTTGGTGGCGTCGGCCACGTAGACGTCGCCCCCCGCGGCGATCGCCAGCGCGGCCGGGCTGGTGGGCAGCGTGCCCGCCGCGGTCCCGCACGAGCCCCACGCGCGGACGCTGGCGCCGGCCGGTGTGTACTCAGCGACCCCGCACTGGCGCAGCACGCGCACGTTCCCATCGGCGGGCGACACCGCGACCCCGGAAGCGGTGGTGGCCACCGTCCACCGGCGCAGGTAGGCGCCGTCGCGGTCGTACACCTGCACCGCGTCCCGCTCCGTGTCCAACACGAACACCTCGCCCGCGGCACTCACCGCCACACCGGACGGTGCCCGCAGGTCGGCGTCGGTGGCCTCCACCGTCCCCCACGCACGCACGAACTGGGGAGGTTGCGCCGCGGCGGCAGGGGACGGGTCGACCACGACCAGAGCGCCCGCAAGCAGCACCCCCGCGAGGGCCACGGCTCTCCGACGCCTGATACCCCGTCCACTCACGCCAGTCCCCCTTCGGTGGACGGCCTCTGCCTCAGCCCGCCACGGACATCACGGTAATGCGCCGATGGCGCGACGCGACCGGCGCCGCCGATCAGCTCCGCCCGCGGTAGGTGGCGCGAGCGCCGACGGCCTCTTTGTTGAGGCGCTTGGAGAGGTGCAGGCCCTCGAGGATCAACTCGACCGCTCCGGCGAGGGCGGCGGGCGACTCGTCGTCGGTGAGCCGACGAACTGGGTCGCGCAGCGCGGGGATGGACGTGACCAGCTGGGCGTAGTCGTTGGCGCCCACGTCCTCGCCGGCGTTCACGACCGTGCCCTCGTCGAACGCGTCGAGCACGCCCCGCAGCTCGTCGATCGCGAAGCGGTCCTTGAACACGGTGAGCACCGCGGCCTTCATCAGCTGCTCGACGATCTGGGCGTCGCGGCCCTCTTCGATCGCCTCGATCTCGACCTTGCCCGCGGTGGACGAGGCCAGCGCCTCGAGGTCGCTGACCCGGGGCACCACGTCGGACTCGCCGAGACGGAGCGCACGTCGGGTGGCGTTGGCCACCAGGGTCTCCTCATTGGAGACGGTGAGCCGCACCGACACGCCGGACGCCTGGTTGATGTGAGGGCTCTGGCGGGCCAGGTGGCTGATGGTGGCCACGATCTCGGTCATGTACTCGGGCACACTCACCCGCACGCCCGCCACGTCGAAAGGCCGGGCCTCCTGGGCGGCGATGGCTACCTCGGTCTCGACGTCGAGCGGGTAGTGGGTGCGGATCTGGGCGCCGAAGCGGTCCTTCAGCGGAGTGATGATGCGCCCCCGGTTCGTGTAGTCCTCGGGGTTGGCCGACGCGAACAACATGACGTCGAGCGGTAGCCGGATCTTGTAGCCCCGCACCTGGATGTCGCGCTCCTCGAGCACGTTGAGCAGGCCCACCTGGATGCGCTCCGACAGGTCGGGCAGCTCGTTGATGGCGAAGATGCCGCGGTTCGTGCGGGGCACCAGCCCGTAGTGGAGGGTGAGCTCGTCGGACAGATAGCGGCCCTCGGCCACCTTGATGGGATCGACCTCACCGATGAGATCCGCGATCGACGTGTCGGGCGTGGCCAGCTTCTCGCCGTATCGGGTGTCGCGGTGCACCCACTCGATGGGCGTGTCGTCACCGTGCTCGGCGACCAGGTCGCGGGCGTGCTTCGACACCGGAGCGTACGGGTCGTCGTTGATCTCGGAGCCGACGACGATGGGCATCCACTCGTCGAGCAGACCGGTGAGCGAGCGGATCATGCGGGTCTTGGCCTGGCCCCGCTCGCCGAGGAAGATCACGTCGTGGCCCGCCAGCAGCGCGTTCTCGAGCTGGGGCATCACCGTCTCCTCGTAGCCGAGGACCGACGGGAACAACGCCTCACCGGCGGTGATCCGGGCGACGGCGTTTCGCCGCACCTCGTCCTTGACGGGCACGGACTCCCATCCGGCATCGCGGAGCTGACCGATGGTTGCGGGGCGGGACGACATCGGCCCAAGTTACCGGGGACCCGCTCGGCCGCGGCGGTCGACCCCATTACCCTCTGCGTCTTGACGCAGAACCTCTCCGGCACCTGGCGGGCGGCGATCGCTGACGAGGCGCTGCGCCGCTCGTTCACCACCGACGGGTTCGCGGACGACGGGTGGGAGGCGATCGAGGTGCCCGGGCACTGGTCGTCCACGCCCGCGTTCACCGGCGCCGACGGGCCGCTCCTGTACCGCCGGTCGTTCGACACCGCTCGACCCGAGGACGACCGTCGCTCATGGCTGGTGCTCGACGGCCTCTTCTACCAGGGCGACGTCTGGCTCGACGAGGGTTACGTCGGCGCCACCGAGGGCTACTTCTTCCACCACACCTTCGAGGTGACCGAAGCGCTCCGGGCGCGCTCCGAGCATTCGCTCGCGCTCGAGGTCGTCTGCGCGCCACAGACCGACAAGGCGGCCAAGCGCAACCTCACCGGCGTGTTCCAGCACTGGGACTGCCACGATCCCGACCGCAACCCGGGTGGCATCTGGCGCCCGGTGCGACTGGAGGAGACGGGCCCCGTCCGCCTCCGACGACCCCTCGTGGTCTGCCGGGACGCCAGCGAGGCACAGGCCACGCTGGGCGTGGCGGTCGTGATCGACACCGAGGAGGCGCGGAGCGTCGAGGTCCGCACCACCGTCTCGTCGCCCGACGGCGGCGCCACGTTGGTCGATCAACGGGCCGACCACCCGCTGGCGGCGGGCGAGAACCAGGTCGAGTGGACCGTCGCGGTGCCGAACCCGGCACGGTGGTGGCCCTGGTCGCTCGGTGACCAGCCGCTGCACGACGTGACCATCGAGGTCCGCACCGCGGACGGAGCAGTCAGCCACGAGGTGACCCGACGAATCGGACTGCGGTCGGTCGAGCTGCGCAATTGGGTCTGCCACGTCAACGGTGAGCGGATCTTCCTCAAGGGCTCCAACCAGGGGCCCACGCGCCAGGCACTCGCGGAAGCCTCGGCCGCGGACCTCGCCGGCGATGTCGCGCTGGCCCGCGACGCCGGGCTCGACTTCCTGCGCCTGCATGCCCACATCAGCCGCCCCGAGCTCTACGACGCGGCCGACGAGACCGGCCTGCTGCTGTGGCAGGACCTCCCCCTCCAGTGGGGTTACGCCAGGGGCGTGCGGAAACAGGCGGTGCGTCAGGCCCGCAAGGCGGTCGAGCTGCTCGGCCACCACCCGTCGGTGGCCATCTGGTGCGGGCACAACGAGCCCATGGCCATCGACATCGACGCAGCAGCCCTGGCGAATCCGGCCGAGGCGCGCAAGCTCGCCCTCCGGAGCCTCGTCGCCCAGGAGCTGCCGACCTGGAACCGGTCGATCCTCGACCGGTCGATCAAGCGGGCGCTCCGCCGGAGCGACCCGTCACGACCGGTGATCGCCCATTCGGGGATGCTTCCCCACCTGCCCCAGCTCGACGGCACCGACACCCACACCTACTTCGGCTGGTACTTCGGCGACGAGCGCGACTTCCCCGCGCTCCTGCGACGCATCCCTCGCCTGGCCCGCTTCGTCACCGAGTTCGGCGCCCAGGCCGTGCCGACGACGGCTGACTTCTGCCAGCCCGAGCGATGGCCCGACCTCGACTGGGAGGGTCTGGGTCGCACCCACAACCTCCAGAAGAGCGCCTTCGACCGATACGTGCCACCCGCCGACCACGACGACTTCGACGCCTGGCGCGACGCCACCCAGCGCTACCAGGCAGTGGTGATCAAGCACCACATCGAGGCTCTCCGCAAGCTGAAGTACCGGCCGACGGGCGGCTTCGCGCAGTTCTGCTTCGCCGACGCCCACCCCGCGGTCACCTGGAGCGTGCTCGGCCACGACCGCGCCCCGAAGGCGGGGTTCGACGCGCTGGTCGAGGCCTGTCGGCCGGTCATCGTGGTCTGTGAGCGCCCACCGGCGTCGGTGCGGCCGGGCGACCGCCTCACCCTCGACATCCATGCCGTGTCGGACCTGCACCGACTGGTGAGGGGCGCCCGGGTACGAGCCACCGTCTGCTGGCCCGGCGGCGAGGAGTCGTGGGCCTGGCAGGGCGACCTTTCCGCCGACGAGTGCACCCGCATCGGTGCGCTCGACCTCGAGGTGCCCGACGCCCCCGGGGCGCTGACCATTGGCCTCGCCCTGGGCGCCGGAGACCTCGACGAGGTCACCAACCAGTACGAAACCGTCATCGGCTGAGCCCGGGCCACCATCGGCCGGATCGCAATCCGGACCGACCTCGGGCCGCGCCGCGCTCGGTGGCGGTCAGCGGCGATCGGTCGTCGCCAGCGCGCCCGCGATCAGGTTGCGGAGGGCGGCTCCGTAGGTCTCGACCGAGATCTCGGGATCGAGCCGGCGGGTGACGCCCAGCCCCGCAAGCGTGGCCAGGAACACGTCGACGGGCGTCCCGATGCGGTCCGGGTCGACCTCGATACCGCTGACCCGGGCGAGCTCGGCGGTCACCAGCTGCGCGACGAGCGCTCGGTTGGCTCGGTAGGGCTCTCGGGACGCGGCCGCGGTGGCCGCCGTGCTGGCCGCTTCCACCAGGAACTCGGCGTAGGCGCTCAGGTGCCGGTCGGACTCGCCGCCCAGGGTGGCCACCCAGTCGGACACCAGGTCGATCCACACGTCGAGGTCGCTGACGCCCTCGAGCGCGGCCACCAGCTCGCGCAGCCCGCGCAGCGACCACTCCTGGCGGACCGCCTGGAAGAGGTCGGCCTTGGACGCGAAGTTGGCGTAGACCGCGCCCTTGGTGAGGTCGGCGTCGGCGGCGATCTGGGCGAGCGAGGTCCCGAAGTAGCCGTCCCGTTCGAACCGTTGTCCGGCGGCATCGAGCAGGCGCTGCCTCGTCCGCTCCTGTGATGCCGCCCGAGAGGAAGCACTTACGGCCACGTTGCACCATCCCGGAAGGGGGTCGGGTACCCGATCGCAACACGATGTCCGCCGATCGGCGTCCAACGCCCCCCTCGAGATCGGGTTCGAGGGCGAGACCCCCGCGATCGGCCGTTCTGGCGACGTCCTGAGTCATTCCCCGAACACGCCGCCGACCTGACGGGACCGGCGGAGCGGGCGGTGGACGATGCCCGACCATCCGACAGGTCACCCGAGGAAGGTGGGCGCCGGCCTCCGCGGCCACCCAATGCGGTGCATTCAGGTGACGCGTGGAAAAGTGGCGGCGTGAAAGTCCATCACCACAGCTACGACGCGGTGATCGTCGGCGCCGGCGGCGCCGGCCTCCGCGCCGCCATCGAGGTCGCGGGCACCTGCAGCGTCGCGGTGCTCACCAAGCTCTACCCCACCCGCTCACACACGGGCGCGGCGCAGGGCGGCATGTGCGCCGCCCTCGCCAACGTCGAGGACGATTCGTGGGAGTGGCACGCGTTCGACACGGTGAAGGGCGCCGACTACCTCGGCGACCAGCCGGCGATCGACGTGATGTGCCGCGAGGCCATCGACGCCGTGATCGAGCTCGAGCACTTCGGACTGCCCTTCAACCGCACTCCCGACGGCAAGATCGACCAGCGCCGCTTCGGCGGCCACACCCGCAACCACGGCGAGGCACCGGTGCGCCGGGCCTGCTACTCGGCCGACCGCACCGGCCACATGATCCTCCAGACCCTCTTCCAGCAGTCCGTGAAGCGTGGGGTCAACTTCTTCAACGAGTTCCTCGTGCTCGACATCGCCTTCACCGACGACCCCGACAGCGACACCGGCAAGCGCGTGTCCGCGGTCGTCGCCTACGAGATGGCGACCGGCGACCTGCACGTGTTCCAGGCCAAGGGTGTGCTGTTCGCCTCCGGCGGGTTCGGCCGCATGTTCAAGGTCTCGTCCAACGCCGTCAGCATGACCGGTGACGGCCCGGGCCTGCTGCTGCGGCGGGGCATTCCCATGCAGGACATGGAGTTCTTCCAGTTCCACCCCACGGGCATCTACAAGCTCGGCATCCTGCTGTCCGAGGCCGCCCGTGGCGAGGGCGGCATCCTGCGCAACAAGGACGGCGAGCGGTTCATGGAGCGCTACGCCCCGACGGTGAAGGACCTCGCACCCCGCGACATGGTGTCGCGCTCGATCATGACCGAGATCCTCGAAGGTCGCGGCTGCGGCATCCACGGCGACTTCGTGCACCTCGACCTCACCCACCTGCCGCCCGAGCAGATCGACGCCAAGCTGCCCGACATCAGCGACTTCGTCAGGACCTACCAGGGCATCGAGCCGAAGACGGACCCGATCCCCATCCAGCCCACCGCCCACTACGCCATGGGCGGCATTCCCACCAACGTCGACGGCCAGGTGGTGGTCGACGACCAGAACACCGTGATGCCCGGGCTCTACGCCGCCGGCGAGTGCGCCTGCGTCTCGGTGCACGGCGCCAACCGCCTCGGCACCAACTCGCTGCTCGACATCGTGGTGTTCGGCCGTCGTGGCGGAAAGGACCTCTCGCGCTACGTGAACAGCGTGGGCATGCCCGACCTGGCCCCGGGGGCCGAGCGGGACGTGGCCGCCCGGATCGACAAGCTCAAGGCGGGCAAGGGCACCGAGAACTACGCCGACATACGCACCGCCCTGCAGGAGGACATGACCAAGGACGCGACGGTCTTCCGCACCGACGCCACCCTCGCCCACGCCGAGGGCACGGTTGCCGACCTCAAGGGCGCCTACGAGGACGTGGCCATCCAGGACAAGGGCGAAACGTTCAACTACGACCTCACCGAGGCGCTCGAGGTGAGCTACCTGCTCGACCTCGCCGACGTGACGGTGAAGAGCGCCCGTGCCCGCACCGAGAGCCGCGGCGCCCACGCCCGCGACGACTACACCGCCCGTGACGACGCCGAGTGGATGAAGCACACGCTGGCGACCTTGAACGACGACGGCTCGATCACCCTGTCCTACAAACCGGTGATCGGTGGCCGCTACGAGCCGATGGAGCGTAAGTACTGATGCCTGAAACCGCCACCACCGGAGCCGCGACGACCCCGGCAGCCGCCGTCGAGCTGTTCAAGGTCGAGGTCAGGATCAAGCGGTACAACCCCGAGGTCGAGACCAAGCCCCATTGGGAGAGCTACCACGTGGAGATGGAGGGCACCGATCGGGTGCTCGACGCCCTCCACGAGGTGAAGTACCACCACGACGGCACCCTCGCCCTCCGACGCTCGTGCGCCCACGGCGTGTGCGGCTCCGACGCCATGTTGATCAACGGGGTCAACGCGCTCGCGTGCACCCTGCTCATCAAGGACGCCGGCTCCACCGTCACCGTCGAGCCCATCCGCGGCCTGCCGGTCATCAAGGACCTCGTGGTCGACATGGAGCCGTTCTTCGCGCAGTACCGGTCGGTGATGCCGTACCTGATCAACGACGGCGACCCCGGCTACACCGAGCGCTACCAGAGCTCGGAAGACCGCGAGCGCTTCGACGACACCACCAAGTGCATCCTCTGCGCCGCGTGCACCACGTCGTGCCCCGTGTACTGGGGCAACTCGTCGTACGTGGGCCCCGCGGCCATCGTGAATGCCCATCGCTTCATCTTCGACAGCCGCGACGAGGGCGCTGCCGAACGCCTCGACATCCTGAACGAGAAGTCGGGCGTGTGGCGCTGCCGCACGGCGTTCAACTGCTCCGAGGCCTGCCCCCGCGACATCAAGGTCACCCAGGCCATCGAAGAAGTGAAGCGGGCCATCCTCTACGACCGCGTGTAGGCCGCTCGCCCGATCATCGCCGTCTCCTCCTCGTCGCAAACCGTTGAACAGCCGGAAACGCAGGATCGAGGCGGCGTGCGCACGTCGGCGGCGTTACACCACGTCGATCCGGATCTCGCCGTCGGCGACGGCGGCGAGAAGAGTGATGTCGCCCGGGTCCGAGGTGATGACCCGGTCGCGGCGCCGTGCCGCTCCCTCCACCACCGCCACGTCCACGATGTCCTGACCGCGCGCTCAGCACGCCGACCGCACGCGCCCGGCGCTCGTCCATCGCCTCGACCCGGCACCCTCGCAGGAACCGGGCCAGGTTGGCCTGCCGGGGCCCGCCCCCGCGCCAGGCCTCGGCGAGGACCGGTGCCGGCACCACGGGCATCAGCCCAGCGCTCAGCAACGTCCGATGCGCCAACCAGACCCTGCGGACGTTTCGCTCTGCGGCCAGGAGGGCGCCCGTGTCGTAGGTGATGCCCGACATCACGCAGAACGCGACCGGATGGGCCCGGGGCCCTGGTCCCGCCAGAGCCGCTCGACCCGAGCGCGCTCCTCCGCCATCTCCTCGTCCGTGATGGCGCCGTGCTCGGCCTCCCACTCGGCGACGCCGGCCAACCCCCATTCGATCCGGAAGTGACGCTCGATCAGGTCGGCCAGCCACGCGCTCACGCTGAGGCCGGCCGCCACGGCCGCCGCTTCGACGGTGGAATCGATGTCCTCGGGGAGGGAGATGGATCGCCTGGTCACGGGGCTCATGGACGCCATCGTACCCAGGGAGGTACTCAGGCAGTAGGAAGAAATATGTTTCAGTATCTTCCATGATCTTCCGGCCAAAGGCGGCCAAAGGAGAAGGTCCGAGGCGAAGGGTGAGCGCGGGCTCGACCTCAGGATGGCGCAGCCGTGCACCCCGAGCGCCAGAGGTGCGAGGTGGGCGCCATAAGCCCTCGAGCAGAGCGCCGCGTGCACGCTCGTCGGGCGGGCGGGCGTCCCGGCGTCCCCCAGCGCCCGACGGAGTCGACGACGGCGATCTGGCCGATGCCGAGGCCATGGATTGGCCTGACGCGCGGTCGGTGGGTAATCCTCTAGGCGGCATGACGCTGGTCTGACTCCCGATCGGCGCGCCCGACCTCATGACGGACAGGCAGCACACGGCTGTCTGCGACCAAAGGAAGCACCTTGCCCATACTCAACGTCCTCGCTGCCGAAGGTGGCTACCAGGAGTTCACCCTCGGCGGTGGCGAATGGTTCTGGTTGTACTTCTCGGCGGCCACCGCGCTCCTGGCGCTGGCTGTCGGCGCGTTCCTGGTGCGATCGGTGCTCGACGCCGACACCGGCACCGACAAGATGCGCGAGATCGCCGCGGCGATCCAGGAGGGGGCCATGGCCTACCTCAAGCGGCAGTTCCGCACGATCGCCGTGATCGTGGTGCCCGTCGCCATCATCGTGTTCCTCACCTCGACCGAGGTGCTGAAGCCGGACGGTGCCGTCGCACTGACCTTCTTCCAGTCGGGCCTGTTCCGGACCCTGGCGTTCATCGCCGGTTGCTTCCTGTCGGGCCTCACCGGCTTCATCGGCATGAGCCTCGCCGTGCGGGGCAACGTGCGCACGGCCGCCGCCGCCAAGTCCGGCTCGATGCCCGCTGCCCTGCAGGTCGCCTTCCGCACCGGCGGCGTCGCCGGCATGTTCACCGTCGGCCTGGGACTCCTCGGCGCCACGTTGATCATCATGATCTTCCAGAACACCGCCTCGGCGATCCTCATCGGCTTCGGCTTCGGTGGCTCGCTCCTGGCCCTGTTCCTCCGTGTCGGCGGCGGAATCTTCACCAAGGCTGCCGATGTCGGCGCCGACCTCGTGGGCAAGGTCGAGGCCGGCATCCCCGAGGACGACCCTCGTAACCCCGCCACCATCGCCGACAACGTCGGCGACAACGTGGGCGACTGCGCCGGTATGGCGTCCGACCTCTTCGAGAGCTACGAGGTCACCCTCGTCGCCTCCATCATCCTGGGCGTCGCCGCGTTCGACTCGATCGGCGCCAACCCGGCCCTCGGCCTCATCTTCCCGGTCGCTGCGCGCGCCATCGGCGTGCTGGCGTCGATCGTCGGCGTGTTCTCGGTGCGGGCCACCGACAAGGACAAGTCGGCCATGGCGCCGATCAACCGTGGCTTCGCCGTGGCCAGCGTCCTCACGGTCATCGGCACCGGCGCCGTCGCCGTGCTCTACGTGGGCAACGACATCGGCAACCCCGACCTCGACGGCTACGTGAGCAACGCCGGGTGGCGCATGCTCGGCGCCGTGATCGCCGGCCTCGTGCTGGCCCAGGTCGTGAGCCGCCTCACCGAGTACTACACGTCCACCGAGCACAAGCCGGTGCAGGACATCGCGGTCGCCGCCCGAACCGGCCCGGCCACCACGGTGCTCTCGGGCATCAGCTCGGGACTCGAGTCGAGCGTGTGGGCCATCGTGGCCATCGCCGGCGCGCTCGGCGCCGCCAT
>CXWK01011855.1_pt1 | contig 83546 bp, 150 predicted proteins | sample 590851 | NCBI WGS metagenome assembly CXWK01 (sample SAMEA3498364, study PRJEB10139) | wastewater metagenome | biome: wastewater treatment plant; material: activated sludge | place: Denmark | collected 2014-08-01 | reverse complement strand
ATCTTTACGCCATTGAACAGCACAATCAGGACATCGCTTGCCATGCCAAAGGCGGCCAGTTTCGTCCGAGTATTTACGTCTCTTTTTCTTTTCCCCTTCAGATCCAGCTTCATGAAATTTGACAAAGCGCTTGGTGACTAATTTGTCACAATGAGCACATTTATCCTTTTGTTCGGGGGTCGAGTTTTCGTTTGACATAAGTGTTCATTAATATTTGTTAAATTGTGTGTTTATAGAATATAAATAAAAAACACACTCGGCGGGGAAAGCAAGAACTTTTTAAGGGCTTGCTTTGTGGACTGTCTTAGGGCAGCCACACTTACGGCATATAGTTTCCGGGGGCCGGGTTCCGGCACCTTGGTATTCAAACCATTCGTGGGTACAGCTCGTCAAATTATTGACTACTGGTTGACTTTCGTTCTTGGCTAGAACCTCTAGTTCGGCTTCTAAGTTCTTTGTAAGCTCGGGGTCGTTCAAACTTTTGAATACTTCTTCGGGTAAAGCCCATGGTGACTCATCCATAGCCTTAGTTCCTGCTTCTATAGTATCATACAAGCTATCGATTTCCTTGAAAGATTCCTGAAGCCTTTCGTGCCAAGGTTTACCATCCATAGGTTTTGAGTCGTCAGTTTCTGTGAATATTGTGAAGTCAAATTTCTTAGTAAATTCACAGCGTTGTTCCGGATGTAGGGATAAATATTTTAAATATTCTGTTGCGATATCGTTATTCTTCTTAGAATCCTTAGACCTAAACTTTCCAAAAGCTTTCTCTAACAACAAGCATTGTAGGCACATAACTATTTGATTCCCAATCTATTTTTAATAATGTCTGAGTTAAGTTTTTTAAGCTCAGCTTCATTTAAAGAGTACGTATTTACTCCTTGTCCTTCTGGTGCAAATTGAACCAAATAAGGAAAGATCGATCTAACATTAGGATTAATTTCTGTTATAGTCCCAACACACCCAAGCCAATATACTGGAGTACCACTATCAGGCAATTTACCATCTATGATCATAACCTTATCTCCAATTTTAAACTTACTCATTTAATACCCAGGCGCCTTTTAATGATATGGGAGTTTCCAGGTTTTAAATATTTACCATTAATCATGTAAATACCTGAAACATAATGTTCATGATCATCATTAGCGAATTTATTTGGCGCTAGATACCATTTATTAGGGTCATAGGAATTGACTCTAGCGAAATAATAAGGCGTATCCATCTTAAACCCATTTAAGACGTTGTTGTTATCTTTATCTATTAAATAAAATACATCATTAACTTTAGGGCTCATTTCTTCTTAACCTTCGGTTTCTTAAGGAACTTTTTAAGCTCCATTGTATCAATCATAACATCCCCAAACTCCAAAGCATATAGTATCTTATCTTCTAATAATTTAATAAATCTCTGTTTTTTCCATAACATATCAGCTTGTAACTTGATGACTTTACGATTTAACTTTGTTGGCATATATAATATTATATCATAAATTTTTATTTAATACAAGCTACCCCCGAGATATGACACCCGTTGACACATGACTTGATCTTTCTAAACTATTATGGTCAGGGAATAGATATGCTCTATTTCGCTCTACAAGCCTCGTGGTGATGATTTTATGCTTTAAGTATACCTAGGGGTCATTTAAAGAGTAAGTGCCGTCCTAGACCGCTCTCCCTATCCTAACCCTTATGTTTCATAGGCGTGAAAGGTCTAAGAGCTAAGCTAGATGATCCAGGACGACACACTTCTAACTATACCCCCTTGGTTTTTAAAAGCGAGGTAGTAGGTCGAAATTAGTTGACACAGAGTATAAAGTTTGGTATAATATAAGTGTAACCATGGGTATAACTTATAAAAAGAACTATAACTATGTTGGTCCACCAAAGAAGGCTAAGAAGTCCTCCAAGGCCATGGCTAGACCAGCCACAGCCGCTCAGATAAGGCTTATGGGAAAACTTGGTATCGATGTGCCTGAGAATTGCACCTGCCATCGTGCCATTGTTTTGATAAATTTTAAGCTTGCATGTCAAAAGTGACCATACGTTGCCATATATGACCATATGTTATTTAAATGGGTTCCGAGAGATAGGAGATGCTCTAGATTAACAAATATTTATACAGGAGGCTGTAATTATGCCTCAAGTGCCAAAAGCCAGTCTAGTAGACCTTCGAGGTTTGGCGACTGGGGAACTTATAAGAGACGAGTAACATCTGGCTTATAAGTGGGTAGGTTGGTCCCTAAATGTCTTGGTGCAAGTCCAAGTCAACCCTAAAGGAACTGGGTTGTAAGTCTCTGGAGACCCCGGAGATAGCTGAGTACATCCAACCCTTGAATAGATCTTCGCAAGAGCTGTCCCACAGCCCCGAGGTTTAAACAAGAAGAATAAATAATCCTTGAACTAAGGATTATAAGGTATACTTGCATTCAAAATCCCCTTAGAGCTTTAAATTTATAATATACCTTTAATACAGTGTTTGAGATTGAGTTTAAATTAATTTAAAACATGATGTCGAAAAACACACTTGTTGATTTTGTGGTAGGAATATGCGTGACAATGTATAACAACCACCCATCCCCCCACTGGTCCCATCACCCCCTGACTGTCTAATAGTTAGTCACCTGTCAATAAGTTCGTCAGCCTCGAATATCGCGGGGTTAGACTAGAATACCTCGAGAGTGTATAAAAGTTAGACAGTTAATTATTTAACGTACCCCGAGAATTCAGGGACTTACAACATGGCATACAAATTGCAGCTATCTATATAAGATTAGCCGCTGCTAAGGGATAGGTATTCACGTAGGTTTTCATAGGGGAAAAGGTACAAAGGGGATTAACGGGGAATGTATAGTCCATCATACATATCTCTCTAACTCTCTCCTTTCTTCACACAAGCCTAACAAACTTAAACACTTGAGTCAAGGGGTCAACTAAGTACACCGCATCTTATAGTAACAATCCTAGACGCTAACTAAAGGCATACAATAAAGGCATTAGGATTAAATTACATTAGTCCGGAGTTCTATTAAAAGATAGCTCTTATGCTGTCGGTAAATTTAAAATTATTTAACTTCTTATTAACTTGAGTGGTGGCGAAAATCGTGCGATAGTATATTTATGAATACAAATAACCAAAAGAAAAGATTCACTGTAATAACTAACTTTGCCGGAGAATATCGAGGATTAGTTGAGGAAATTGGCTATGAATTTGTCCGAGAAAGCGACAGACTTAATGGATACTTATACTCTAAAGATGATTTGTCTATGGCCATAGAAGAAGAAATTGACTCGGTTAAATTTAATTACGTTTGGTCGAAAGGATATAATTAATATGAACACTAAAACAAAAGAACAAGAAATGTATAGTAATTCTGAAATTAACGCACTTATAGACCTAGCATTAGTGACGCTCTTTTTAATTGGCTTGGTAGTCGTTTAAGTTATCTTTTCCCAAGATTCTATAGGTCCAGAAACTACCCTAAAAATGGGATGCGTTTCAATACCTGTCAATTTATTGTTGGCCTCGAATTTGCCAGCGTCTCTCACCATAAGCTTATTTTGCAGATGCCTAAACTCATATTCGACTTGTCCCTGCGTGACAGGTATAACAATACTAGAACTATCTATGCTAAACTTAGTGGGGTCGAATTTGTAGCCTCTCAAAGTAGCTTCCCTGTAAACTTCCGCTAAATAGTGATTAATAGCTATAGCCGGATTTTCTAACGCCTTAAATCTAATCAATTGTGAGTGGTTTTTATAACCTATCGTTTTACCCTCTAAAACAGCTTTAGCGAGTAAAGTTTCGCGCCACAAGGCTACTAAGCCTTTAGTGTCTAAATAGCTCGGATGAATAGACCAGATACGCATTTTAATATTATATCAGATATTTGTTGACAGTGTGTTAAATCTTTGTTAATATCCTTTTTATGAATATATTAACATTCTTTATACTAATAGTTCTTTTCCCTGTATACCTTTTTACAATAATTGAAATATTTATACGATATACTAATAGAATTAGCTAAAAATTAATTTGCTAAACGCCGGAAGTCGTGCTAGGCTATAAATATGCTAACAATAATATTAATAGTCCTGTTACTCCCACTAGCGCCTTATATCCTCGCTATCGTGATTTTAACGCCTATGCTGGCTATTCTAGCGGTGATGAATAAAGTGTTAGATAAAATTGATGCTGCTATAAATTGGATGGGCATGAAATGAGAAAATATAAAATTGGAGATTGGGTCAAGTGAGAAAGTTTAAAGTGGGCGATAAAGTTATTTGTATTGATAACAGTCAGAGAACTCATGAAATTGTTCAAGGCGACATTTATAAAATTACAGCACTAACTGTTAATTCATCTAATGATAAGTGCTTTAGGATACAAGTGCCTGATGGTGATAAAAAAATGTTTCTTAGAAAAAGATTTAAGCTGGCAAATTCTCATATCATAAAAGAAAGGCTAAAAATTAAATAAATTAACCAAAAATTAATTTGAGTTTTAATAGAAAGGTGCGATAGTATAGTTATGCAGAACATAAACGAAACAAAAAACAGAATAGAAGAAATAATAAAAGTGCGCCGCGAATTGGCCAAGGAGCTAGAAGAATTACAAATGGAGTTGATTTTAGGTAGTGTTCTTGAAGAAGTACAATGGCTAAATAAAGTAGAAAATCAGAGTGAAACACAAACGAAAATAGTAAATATGGGAGTGAAATAATGATAACTTTAATCGTAACAGACTTAAAAAGTAATGAAGAAGTGTTAGTTAAAAGTCAAATGTATTTTGACTATCTAAGAAGTCAAGGCTTAAATTCTTTAGAATTGATCAAAAATGGATATTACGAGCTAGGTGAGTATTTAATTGAATTGGCGCCTAAAAATACATTTATTGTGTATAATAAAAGAGAATTTAACGCCTAATTAATTTGATATTATATGAAAGATGGGAGATGATATAAATATGAAACATAAAACAAAAAAGCCAACAAATACTGAATTAATTGACACAGACTTTGACACTATGGATAGTCTAAACTTGGGAGTGAAATAGTATGAATAACTATGAAATTGAAACCGTAAAACTAGATTTTATCAATATTGAAAGTGGTATAAGGAAAAAGTTTACAGTTAGTGAAATGTTATATGAGATTAATCGCGCTAGGTCTAGAGTATGGAAAGATATTACCCTAGCAGAATGGCGTCAAGGTATGGAACAATTTACAGAATGGAGATTAATTAAATGAAAAATTTAGAAGTAAACCCAGTGATTTTTGAAGAACAATTTGAACAAGGTAGACTTGCTGCTATAAATGAAGTAGACGACTTGTTAAAAAGATTTTTATACATGAAAGACTTGGGTATAATGCCTTTAACTTGGGATCATGTTCAAATTGAAAAAGCTTTAAAAGCAGCGCTTGATGCTGTTAAGAAAATATAGGAGATTAATCAAATGAAATATTACAAAACTTTAAAGTGTTACAAAGCGTCAAATTTTTACTTTAGTCCGGAAACAATGCACGCAACAAGCTATAGTTGGTATGTCCTAGTTAAGAAAATTAACGGCATGAATGTCCTAAATACTTATGTTTATAGTTCTTCGACTTCAAAGCATATAAACAAAGTGAGACGCCTAGCGAGTGAATTAGGTATAAAGTTTGACCTAGAGCTAAACGCGCCTAGGGGCTTGCAGTCACTAGATAGGTCACTAGAATACTATAGCAGTGAAATACGGGGAGCTAAAGAATACTTACTAAAGCCTAGAATTAGACAAACGACTAAGGATAAACTAGAACAAAAAATTAAGGTGTTAAATACTAAGTTAGCTCAAGTAAAGATGTTGATGGGCGAAAATAGCGCGGTGGTAAAAGATAGACTAGGAGTGATTTAATATGAATAAGACTACATTTTATGTAAAGGCTTTAAAGTATTTTCATTCTAAACATTTAAATGGAATGTCTCTTAATTATGAATTAAGCTTTCCTACACTTGAAAGCGCTATAGACCACACTAAATTTCTTATGAAGTATACTGAAAAACCTTTAAAAACTTTTGAGAATAATTTAGTGACTTTTCATTGTATTGAGATAAAAACTAAGGAGATTTAATTATGAAAAAAGGCAGAGAATTATTATTTGAAATTCGGGAGCTAATGGGAGATAAAGCGACACTAGATGAAATTATAGTCGCCATGAGTGAAAGCGAAGCTTATGAAATGGCAGAGTGGATAGATAGGCACCACGACTTAAATTTAATTGAAGAATTGGAGAGCGAAAATGAAATTTAAACTAATACACTTAGATACTTGTTATCCGGATTATTTTAGCGGGTTTTCGGGAGAGACTTTAATCGCGTTTTACCATAAAGGTCAAACACTAAAAGAAGTTTTAAAAGACTTAGAGCTAAACTTAAATAATGAGTGTCGTGACTCGTGGGTTTATGAGGCTTTTCACAAAGAGAAAGAAAGAATACAAATTGAGCATAAAGATATACTAGATAAAGTCTTTTTACCTAAGCTAGAATTTAATAGCGAAACCGATTTAAAGATTGACCAAGAAAGAGAAGAATATAGAGAAGAAGAAAGTTTAATTCATTATTTTGGATTAATTGAGGATAAATATGAAATGTGACATGTCAAAAGAATGTCCTAACAAAATAGCTTATATAGACGAGAAAGGTTTTATTTATTGTGAGAGTCACGGCAAAATACGAAAAATGTATTGTAGGTGTAGAAAATTAAAGCCGAAAGAGCTTAAAACATTACAAAATGAAAAGCCTTTAGAAAGATTTTAAATGAATAAATCAAATGAATATTTAATAGTAGCATATTTAAAAGGTAGGCGAGTTTATCACTTCAAAGATGAACAAAAATTTATAGATGCTAAAATGTATTTGAGACGTAAAAAGATAGGTTATGAGTCGTTTATAGACGTTATTTTGGATGAATATAGCGAGTCAAGTATTGATGAATTGAAAGGAGAGAAAATCGAATGAAAAAATTAAAATTAGGAGATTTAACTATTGACGATAAATACAATTTATATGAAATTAAGAATTTAAGTGATGTAAAAATAGCTAAAGCGTATAAATTTAAAAAAGCCAAAAATAAAGATATTTTAAATTATTTAAATAAATATCTTTTACTTAGTTTATACGACAATGAAATAGAAACACTATGGGAGTCTTACGAGGTTAAAAGGAACAAATTGTTTAATGAATACGGTATAGGCGAATTTGTCCCTCACTTTATCCAAGCTAGTTAAGTTATAAATTTTTATACGATAAAAAGGAAAAAGCTTTATGAAAAATCACGAAAAAATAATGTTATATTTAGCCGAAAGATTAGATTTAACTTGGGATGGTCCGAAAGATATAAGGTTATTTACTAACGATAGCTCGGCTAGAACTTTACATCTAAGCAAAAAAGAGTATGAGGCTATGGAAAAAAAATTGTCTAAGTTTGAGATAAAAGGGAATGGCTTTACTTGTTATGCATGGAATGACTGTAGTGGTTACGACTATTGGACTAAAAATCAAAAAGAAGATAACTATATTCAAATCACAGTAGCTATTGAAAACCCTGAAATAGTCAATTTAAGAGAAATACATGATGCGGTAGAATTAGCAGAGGAAGAATTTTCGGACTATAGACCCGATTGGTATACAGGATGCAGAAATTTTACACCTAGTAATGTAGAAAAGATAAAGGATAGGTTATGCGTAGAATGAGATTTAAACAAGGCGATAAGCTTTTATGTATAAACTCGGATATGCGCGAAAATGAAATTGAACTAAATAAAATCTATACTTTTATGAAATATTTTGACAATAATATAAGCCCAATACCTAGTGATAGATTGATTTTAAATGAAGTCCCTGAAAAGCTTTTTATGCAAAATAGATTTATAAGAGCTAATAGTCAATTAGTTAAGGAAAGGCTAGGTATTAAATAGTATGAATTTAACAAAGGTAAAATACATAAGAAATTTTTATGGGATGTATAAGGGAAAAAATAAATTTTTAGGGCTTAATTTTCTTAAAAATCACACAATAGATCACCTATTCCACCCAACGGTCAAAGGGGATAGAAAATGACAAAAAATAGGTTTAAAATAGGTCAATTGGTATTACCTAGAGGCCATACTATTGAAGCTAGAATTATAGATATTGAACCTTATAATGGAAGTTTTAAAAGAAACTGGCCGAATAGCGATGGTTTTAGGTATATTTTAAGCGGCAGCGATTGTGGCTGGTCGTCGGATTATTTAAAACTTATGAATGCTAGCATTATTAAAGAAAGGTTAGGTGTCAAGTGAATAATAAGCTAAAAGTTGGCGACAATGTTAAAGATTTACTATCGTCAAATAAAACTTTTAATAACCCCACTTATGGTCAAATTGGAGTTGTTACTTCAATTAAAGAAGGTTTAATTATAGTAGATTTTAAAGGCTACCCAAATCAAAGATATAGTTTCGAATATAATTTAAAACGTGTAAATTCCACAAAAATAAAAGAACGTCTAGGCATAATTTAACCATAAATTAACTTGTATATATTAAAAACCATGATATAGTATAAAAATAGGAGATAACTAAATGGCAACAGTAACTATTAAACCTAAACAAATCTTTGACATTCTTGATGCAGCGTGGGAAATTCGCAAAAATGGGGGCAATTACGTCCCTTGTTTTGCAGGTGACTCAGGCATCGGAAAGTCAGAAACTCAGCAAGCTTGGGCTAAAAAAAATGGCTTTGCTATTGCTGACGTTCGATTAGCTTATATGGAAGGACCTGACTTGTTGGGGCTACCTGTTATAGCAGAAGTAACAGTTAATGGAGTCACTCATAAAACTACAGTTTATGCGCTCCCTGAATTTCTTCCTAAAAGCGGCAAGGCTTTAATTATATTTGAAGAACCTAACCGCGCACACGAAAGCACTATGAATGCTATTATGCAAGTGCTCACTGACCGAAAAATCGGCTCTTATAACCTTCCGGAAGAAGTTTTGCTTAGTTTAGCAATTAACCCTGAAGGTCATTATAGTGTCAATAGTATGGACCCTGCACTCAAAAATCGCGTGGCTATGTTTGACGTTAAATATGATCATTTAGCATTTGTTAAATTTATGCAGGAGTCAAATTTTAACCCCACACTTATGGGCTTTATCGCTGACTCAGGACTTTGGAGCTATAAGCCTGTAGAAGAAGTCAAAGGAGAAGGGACTTATATTTCTCCAAGAACAATTTCACACGTTAACAAAGTGTTACAAAGTGTTAGTCAAAGTAGCCCTGTATTTCATGAGCTATTGGCTGGACTTTTCGGCACTGAGACTTCTTCTGACTTCATTAAATTTATGAATGAACTACGTCCTATTATGTGGGAAGATATTGTTAAAAACAAAGAAGGTTCTTTGAAAAAGTTGGCTGAAATGCGCGACAGACGCGACTATAGCGGCGACATGGTTAGTGTGACTGTCACAAGTGTAGCACAAGCCTTTGTTGACAAAAAATGTGAATTAGGACTTGTCTTTGAAATTATTGAAGCAATGGATAAAGATCAAGCGGTAAATTTACTTTGCGCGGTATTGGATGAAGTTGGAAGTGATGAGCTAGACAAACTCATGAAAGATTACAATGCGCAATTTGACGCGCTAGAAAAAAGAATTGCTGACCGAGAGTCGAAAAAAGTAGTAAAGCAGTCTAAAAAACGTAGCCAGTCTAAAGCAGCTTAATTAAATTTAACTTAAAGGGGAATACAATGTTTGATGTTAAAAATCATATAAGAGACGCAATAGTTAGTATCACAAATAAACATTATTTTGGATATATTTTACAGTGCCTTAAAATAATGCCTGACGAAAGTATTGGGACTATGGGAGTTGCCTACCATAAACCAATGAAGTCGATAGTATTACTGTATTCCCCGTCCTTTGTTGAAAAGCTTTCATGGGAAGAATTGAAAGCCGTTCTAATCCATGAAATTGACCACATACTTCGTAAACATATTTATATCTATAATGCTCTCAAATTAGTTAAGTCCGATGCTAAAAGATTAAATATCGCTATGGATTTAGTAATTAACCAGAAAATTAAAGATTTGCCGAAAATGGGAGTATTTATCGAGCACTTCAAGACTGCTAAAGGAAAGCCTTTTCCTGAAAATGAGTCAACAGAAACTTATTATGATTTATTGGAAGGTGCTAGTTACGATAACCCCGATGGGAGTGGAGAAGGTCCACAAACTATGGATAAGCACTATTGGGATGATATTGACTCCAATGAGTTTATGGATGCGACTAAAGAGCTAGTAAAGCGAGCTAACTACTTGCACGAAAAGACTTATGGGACTAAGTGTCAGGAGTTATCTGACCTAATAAATGATCTAACAAAGATTAGAAATGATATTGATTATAAGAAATTGCTACTCAGCACTTTGAGAAATTCTATACCAGCTAAAGATATTAAAAAGACTTGGACTAGACCTAGTAGACGTTTCGGATTAGCCGCGAAGGGAAGTAAAATTAAGGAAGCGCCGAGTGTTAGTATTTATGCCGATACTTCGGGCTCAATTAGTTATGAGGAATTAAATTCTTCTTTAAATATTATTACCGATGTAATTAAACAAGGTTGTTCTAAAATCAACGTGTCTTTATTCCATGAAAGACTATACCATACTCAGAAGTTTAAAAAAGGCACTAAGTTTGATCAAGAACAATTACAGAGTGGTGGCACTGAACTATCTGAGGTAATTACTGCTATGCAAGATAGTCAAGATGAAATTCACATAGTATTGACCGATGGCCACTATGGCACTAATTCTTGGGATAAGAGTTTAAATTCTAAAAAAGTTGTGTTCTTAATTCGTCAAGGTGGTAATTTAGATCATCCGTTAAAGGGCTTAGGAAAGACTATGGAGTATAAAAATGTCTAGGTTCAAAGTTGGGGATAAAGTCGTAGTAATTGATGCTTATGGTAAAGAGAGAATAAAAAATGGCGAAATTCATACAATAGTTGAAACATACGCGGGTTTTGACAATAAAGAAGTAGTCACTTTAAAAGGAATAGAATATATTGAATACTATGTGACTAGATTTAATCTCGCAAATTCGACGATCATAAAAGAGCGTCTAGGAGTCAAATGAAGGAGTTTAAAATTGGCGATAAAGTTAAATATATAGGTAATTTATATCGTAGTCCAAAAAATTTAATAGGCGTTATAACTAGACACGATCAATCTGGAATGCCGTATTTAGTCGAATATCAAGGTATGGAAAAATTTTCTTATTGGCATACAAATAATGAATTAAAATTATGTAACTCTCATATAGTCCGTGAAAGGCTAGGAGTAAAATGAAATTTAAAAAAGGGGATAAAGTGCAGGTTATAACTAGCAGACATGGGAGTGTTTTAACTCCTAGCAGAAGTGTCCCACAATTAGGATTAAGGGGAATAATTGTAGAAAATTATAACCACAATTTAGGCATTATAGTTAAATTTGATGACCACAAAAACGCATATAGTCCCAGTGATTTAAAACACTGTAATTCTGAAATAATTAGACAAAGGTTAGGTGTGGTGTGAAGTTTAAAGTAGGTGACTGGATAAAAATGAGCGACAAAGCGCCTTATTTTATAACAAGCAAAGGGACTATCTGGCAAATTAAAGAAATAATTCCGGAAATGCCTATAGAAACACTTAAAGTTATAAGTAATGAATATAGAAGCTGCTTTAGAGTAGATGTTAAATATTGTTTAGCTTTAAACTCTCGAAGAATTAGAGATAGGTTAGGTATTGATTAGCTCACATTTTCGCGGCTAGAGCAATTTAAGACGTTATATGTATAAATTTAACAAAGGTAAAACGGTAATATTGGGTAAAGAAATGGTTGATTTTAACCTATTCTTAATCAAGTAAAAATTCAAAATTTTCAAGGCCATTTTTCTCTAAAACCTCACAATAGATCACCTATTCCACCCAACGGTCTACCATCTACAATTAAATAATTTATCCCCGATTTCCCTTGCATTTAAAATCTACCTATAGTATAATTAAAATTAAGATAAGCCGCTGCTAAGGATAACCCGTGATCGCAAGGGTTATCAATTCTAATAAGTTAAATTAGTTTTAGTTTTTCTTTCCCTGTGCTTTAATTTTAATCTGGAAATTCAGACAGAACTATCCTTAAATCGAAGTTTTCTATCCATGATGTGCTCCGCGAACCTTGCGTTCGCTGGCATCTTATAGTGCAGAACTATAATTACCTGATGCCTAAAGAATACTTCTTTATTATACCATACCAGAACAATCGGTCAAGTATATTCGTACATAATTTGATATTTATTTTGTGGGAGTGTGTTTAAATTCATTTAAGAGTTATTTAATCCCTAATCGTTCTTTAATTATGTGAGAGTTGGCGTATACAAATTCCCTTTCTAAGTAATCGTGTTGTTTGACAATTTCCTGTAATTGAATTGTTCTATCGGTATAATACCCTTTGAATGTGTAAACTTTACCACTTTTAATCCAAAGACCGATGGAATCCGGACCAATGTACTTAATTTTATCACCAGCTACAAATTTCATAACCTAATACAACCTATTTATAACCGCATTATACACAAAATCACCATCTTCGTTCAATTCCTCAAGCTCAGCCTCATTTAAAGCTATCCCGGTATCTTCCCAAGTAGCACTGGCTATAAAAGCGTCACAGAAGTCTGGGTAATCTCGGGTGTCAATCCCATCAACCTCTACGTCAACAATTTTACGTTTGATTGGTATTACTTTATTCATGATTTTCTCCTTATTTCGATTATATTAGTATCTGGGATCTTTTTAATTCTTCTATATTTAGACAACCCAAAAGCTCTTTCAAAGAAGAAAGAGGGTCTTAGGGGCATCCAAGGAAACAGCTCTATTAAATTCCAACAAATCTTCCAAACATTAGTATTTGATACAAACATTGGAGATTCGGTGTTTATAAATCGATTTCTCATATATTTAACTCTATCACATAAAAAATCAGTAGTCAAGTGTTATTTTTTAATTGTAATATTTTAAAATATGGTGTATAATTGTATTATGTCGGGTAAATTTAAAGTCGGCGATAGAGTTATAGATACTTTACAGTTAAAATACGGTAATCCTACTTTCGGAAAAACTGGCACTATTGTTAGATTTGAATGGAATGTCTATACTGTTAGTTTTCCTGGATATCCAAATGAAAAATACTCTGAATGTAGTTCACTTAAGTTATCAAACTGCCACATAATCCGCGAAAGATTGGGGATCAAATGAAAACCTATCACGAAGTTAAATTTAAACATGATACTAAAACAACACATCCTAACTTTAAACGTAATACATTAGCATACCTCCAGCCTGATTTTAAAAGCCTCCTACGTAAGTATATAAAGGCCATAGAGGCACTAGAAACGCCCGTAGTCAGCTTAACCGTAGGACATGCTATAGTTCATCCAGAAGATGCGTTCGTTAAGAAGGTAGGCCGCGAATTGGCCGAGAGTAAACTTGAAATAAAAGACTTCGTTATGCATGTCGAAGATAATCCCGAATACTATTTCATGATGTTTGAGAGAGAAGAAAACCGTTTAGAGTATAGTATCGGAGCTAAATTGTATAAAGATTCTAAGAAATTTAGAATTACTAGTATTAGTGTTTATGATGAAAGGGGAATGTAATGAAAAAACTATTATTAATGTGTCTATTTGTAGGATGTGGGAAAAAGATCGAAAAGGTGGTCGGGCCTACGGGAACTAGCTGCACAGTTACTCAAACTGTGAGTGGTGCAACAATTACTTGCACCGATGGCACTTCAGCTTCAGTAGTAAATGGTGTCGATGGTAGCCCAGGGATCGGGGGCCTGCCGGGATTAGACGGGGATTCCTGCACCGTATCTCAATTAGTAAATGGCGCTCTAATTTCTTGTGGAAGTTCTTCTGCGGTAGTTATGAATGGCGAAGATGCTCTATCTGGAATGATTGGAATAGCCGAGGTGCTAAATCCATGTTCTACTCTGGGTAATCATGAAGAAGTTTTGCTTAAATTGTCTACTGGGCAAGTTTTAGCTTTGTATGATGGCGGAGCGACTTTAGACAGACTGACATTGTTAATTCCGAATACAGTTTATACGACAACCGATCAAGTCTATGGAACTTGTACTTTTAGTGTGAACGCACAGGGGAATTTAAATTGAGCTATCTTAAGTTATTTCAATTATATTATCCGAAGATTGCTGCCGATCTCCGCGCTTGCTCGCACCATTACGACGAGAAGAATTTGAACCCATGGCATCAAGAAGGTGACTGTTGGGCTCACACCTGCCTTGTGGCCCAAGAACTTAAAGGCACTAGCCTAGAGCCTATAGCAGTATTACACGACATAGGTAAAACTCAAGTAAGATATGAGAACCATGAAAAGAAGCGTGTTAGATTTTCTGGTCACGAACCTATGTCAGCGTTTATGAGTTTAAATATATTTAAAGACTGGAAGTTCACGCAAGAACAAAAGGAAAAAGCTTTTCAAATTATTACAAGGCATGGCGAACCTTATCAATTGGAAGCTGAGGATATGGCTACCAGATTAACTAATCAGCCAGCCCTAGCTCAAGAACTATATTTATTTGGATTAGCCGATCATAGAGGTCGATTCCATGAAGGTCCAGATAACCACGAACATAAATTAATAACCCCGAAAACCAGAGAAATTGAGAAGTTTGATAAAGAAGTTATATTTTTGGTCGGACTTCCGGGGTCTGGGAAAAGTACATATATACAGGAAAATTATCCTAGACATTATGTAATTAGTCGCGATAAATTAGTTCTTGAAAATGGGTTTGCTAATGATTTAACCAAATCTATAAACAGTGAACATACCGATACATTAGAAAACTATAGTTATGATAGAGCTTGGAATGTCGCCGACCAAAAAGCAGTAGATATTAAATTAAATGCCAAATTACAGCAATATGGGTTATTGGATTATAATGTCGTGGTAGACATGACAAATTTAACCCGAAAACAAAGGTTACAAAAGCTTAAATATTTTAAAGGATTTAACAAAAAAGCGATAGTTTTACTTCCAGATTTATTGACTACTTTTGAAAGACTTGAGGCTAGGAAGAATAAGACTATTAGTGATGAAGTTGTTAAACGTATGATTATGAGTTTCAATATGCCTGGACTAGATGAATTTGATTCAGTGGAGATGATATTCGAATGAACCTACAAGCAATGTTTGATAAAGAAATAATCCGTTTAAAACAAGAGCTAAAAGCAGAAAAAGCCGTACTAGACTATAAGTATTTGGGAGATAGTTTACTCTACAAAGATGATAAATATTTAACTGCTATCTCTCGTCAAGAATACATGATGTTGATGCAGAAAATCAAAGAGTTTATGGATTTAAGTAAAGCTTTGGAGATTGTGAGAAAGAAATAATGGGTCGCAAGGGCGTTTTTAAGGATATGGGTAAAAAGTTTAATAAATTAACTATTATTAAATGGACTGGAGAATATTTACAAACTAAACCTCTAGTCGAATGTCTTTGTGATTGTGGAGGAAAAATTATTACAAGAATGGATTCGGTTGTACATAATCAAACTACTTCTTGTGGATGCTCTCGTTTTAAAAATGTCGAAGGACAAAGAATGGGTAATTTAGTTGCTATTCGTCATATTGGACAAAATAGAAATAATGATACTATATGGGAATTTCAATGTGATTGTGGTAATAAAGTGGAAAAAAATTCATCACAAGTATTTGCACTAAATGCCGCTTCCCATTGTGGATGTCAAAAAAAGAATCCCCATGAGAGCACTAAAAACTGTATATATGCCCGTTATAGATCTAGTGCAAAAGAACGAAAAATCGCGTTTAACTTAACTAAAGAAGATTTTTTCAAACTTATCTTTTTAAATTGTTATTATTGTAATCAGTCACCAACAATTCAAAGAATAGTGAATCATCAACATGAAATTTTTTATAATGGAGTTGATAGGAAAAACAACATGATTGGGTATGAAGTTAATAATTGTGTTCCTTGTTGTAAAGTATGTAACTATGCTAAACATAAAATGTCTGTAGGCGAATTTATAAATTTAATTGAAAATATTTATCAAAATCGAAACAATTTACCAATAAAAGTAAAACAAGTATTAAATTGGGAACATATTATGAAAGATAAAACATGAAACAGGACCGCGACTTCGCCGATCAGTTAGTTCAAGAAGTTTATGAGGAAATTGTAAGAAAATGATACAAAAGTTTAGAAAAAAGCCTGTAGTTATAGAAGCCATAGAATTTACCGAAGATAATATGCCAGAAATTGTTAAATTTTTCCATTTAAATCCTTTTCATATTACAAAGGACAATTTAACAGGTAAAACTGAATTAATTATCAAAACCCTTGAAGGTGATATGTTATCTCAACTCGGAGATTATATCATAAAAGGTGTGGCTGGAGAATTCTACCCTTGCAGGCGCGATATATTTGAAAAAACCTATGAGGCTGTAAATGATTAAAAAACCTTTTGAAAAACAAATTGACGACCAATTAAAACGTCTAAAAGAACAAGCAAATTCCCTTAATATTCAAATGCAATTTAAATTCCTTGGCGATTCCATAGCATTTAAAGATGGTAAAGTTTTAATGTCAGTTCCGAGATTAAATTATTTTAAATTGGCACAGAAAGTCAAAGAAATAAGTGATTTGATGGATGCTATTGAAATGGATGATACTATGAAAAGGTTTAAAAAATGAGCGAAGAAAATAACTCAGGATATCGTGTACCATTAACCAAAGTAAAAGCGGTAAGAAATCACCCTAATGCCCACTCTTTGTCAATTACAACTGTTTATGGATTTGATGTAGTTACAGGTTTAGATACTTATCAAGTTGGTGATCTATGTATTTTTATTCCTATAGATTCTTTAATGTATAACCGCACAATTGTTGATCTTGTATTTCCTCCACAAGGTAAAATGAAATTTCCTAGCGATAAGCGAATTAGACAAACTCGTATTAGACAATTTCCATCTTCCGGATTATTGATTAAACCTTCTTTATTAGAGCCAGTATTCGGAGAAAATTGGTGGATTAACATTGAACCCGAAACAGATTTAGGTGCGATGTTAGAAATTATTAAATATGAACCTCCTGGGTATAAACAAAATTTAAACTCTCAAGGTAAACAAGAGAGAAATCGACCGATGGAAAATCCTCGTTTTCATCAATATGGCGGGTTAATTCACGCGAAGTGGGTTCCGGATTTATTCACTTCTGAGGATGAAGTTGTGGTGCAATGTAAAATTCATGGAAGCAATTGTCGTTTTGGACTTTTGCCGACCGCAGTTAATACTACTTGGCGGAAAATGTTAAATTTAATGCGAATGCTCCCTAAGCATGAATACGTATACGGATCTAATCGAGTCCAGTTACAACAAAAGAATAATTTTAAAGGTTACTATGGTGAAGATGTTTATGCTCAGGCAATTAAAAATTGCAATGGGTTCGATAAAATAAAAGAAGGTGAGACAGTATTCGGCGAGTTAGTCTGTGAAGGTATCCAAGCTAATTATCACTATGGTCACAAAACTCCTCATTTTATATTATTTGACGTAAAAACTACAGATGCTGCCGGGAATCAAAATTTCTTAAACCCCGACGAAGTTGAAGCTTATGCTAAAGAACGAGGATTTGATTTTGTGCCTGTACTTTACAGGGGTAAATTTGACATGTCTAAAATTGAGCCGTTAGTTTCGGGACCAAGTGTTTACTATCCAGAACATAAGGTTCGAGAAGGTATCGTTATTAAAGCGGCTAAAGGTTATGCTAATTTTGGTAACAAGAAAGCATTGAAATTGTTAAACCCGGATTATTTAAGTCAAGACAATACGGATTTTAAATAATGAGTAGAATAAAAAATTTAATCGATCAAAAATTCGGCAGATTAAAAGTAATTAATTTTAGTCACATAAATAAATTCGGCTCAGCCGTTTGGAAATGTCACTGTGATTGCGGTAATTCAACTTTAGCTCATTCGAATCAAATGAAATCTGGACAAAAAACGAGTTGTGGATGTAATCGAAAAATTGTTGCCGAAAGTAAATATTGTTATAAATATGGAAAGTATTTTGGTAGACTTTTGGCATTATATATCGATGATGTAAAAAAACATAAAACATATTGGAGATGTCAATGTTCTTGTGGAAAAGAAGTTACTGTAGCTAGTTGTAATTTAAAAAATGATAATACCGGAACCAGATCCTGTGGTTGTTTAAGAAACACAGCCACTCACAATTCAACAATTAATAATGTGTATACTGCATATAAATCTCTATGTAAAAAGAAAAAACGCAAGTTTAAACTAACCTTTAGTGAATTTCTTAATTTGACTTTAAAGTCGTGTCATTATTGTGGAACGTCTTATTCTAACACAATTAAACGAAAATCTATAATAGTCAATTATAATGGTATTGATAGAAAAAATCCAAAATTAGGGTACATTAAAAATAACTGCGTCCCTTGTTGCCGCCAATGTAATTTATCAAAATGGGATATGGATTTTAATGAGTTTATTGATCATATAAAGAAAATCTATAAATATCAAAAAAAAAGAATAAAGAGCAACAGCGATGCAAAATAAATTTAAAGTTGGAGATAGAGTAGTATACGCTAATCCTGAAGTAAAAAACCATAAATGGAATGGCGAAAAAGCTACGGTTTTAGAAGTCATACAACTTAAAGAATACGAAGACAGGACTTGGTATGGACACGACTCTAGTTATAGTATCGTAATACAATTTCATACTTTAAATATATCAAGTGCCTATATTTCCTGTGTTTTCAAACTTGATAACTCTCATAAAATCAAAGAAAGACTAGGTATTAAATGAAAGAATTTATATTACTAATCATACTCATCTTCACATTTGGCTGTTCTAAAAAAGGACATAATAAGTGCTATACTTATTGGACTTCGCCATTCAACCATAAATTAATAGTTGGATGTGATCGAACTATTGTATATGAGCGTCCGGAGCCCACGCCATGTAAAATTAACGGGAACTACGACGAATTGGGTGGCGGAGAAGTTCTATGGTATTTAGATGAAACTTGCACAGGTCAGCGCAATGTAGATGCGTTTTGCTTTTTAATTGTAAATGAGGAATACACTAACTTTGGATGCCGGGAATTGGGCATTAACCAAACCTTTTATAAAAACATATGATTGAAATTTATTTCGCTTGTAATTTTTTGATGTTTATGGTATCATGCTATAAGATAAGGAATTAAAAATGAAACAAATGATTGTTCTTCTACCATCGGCAGAAATCGGAATATTGACTCCATATTATACTATGCATCCAGAAACATTCCAATTAGATTCGATGGAAGGATATAATATATGTCTTATGCAAAATGAACCCGCTGGATATATTCTAGAAGTTCAAGATATAGTACAACCATTCGGACCTAAAATAATAGATATATTCGAAGTTTTAGGTGAATTATGAACTTTGATGTTTATGGTATCATAGTGTAAGGTGAGATGTGACTAAAATTATAGCTATCGGGGACACTCATAACAAGCACAAGGAGTTTATAATTCCTCGCTGCGATATTCTAATTCATTCCGGAGATTGGACTTCCATGGGATACAAGCACGAAGTCGAATCCTTCGCTAAATGGCTAGAAAAACAACCTGCGTCCGAGATATTACTTACGCCGGGCAACCATGAACGTGATTTTTCTCGGCTATTTCCCGAGTCATTAAATTGGATAACAGATCACTGTCCTAGAGCTAAAGTAGTAATCCATGAGGCTATTGAAGTTGAAGGGATTAAATTCTTTCTATCACCATTTTCGCCGATCTACGGTCAAGGATGGAGTTACAATGCGGGTCGAGATGTAGTCGAAGCTGCACACCACTTTAAACCTTTTATTGGGGACTTATGGCAACAAATCCCAGAAGATACTCAAGTGTTAGTATGTCACACAATGCCGTTCTCAAAGCTAGACCAAGTATTAGACTTTCACACTGGTAGAATACAAAACGCCGGATGTCGGGAGTTATTAAATCGCATAGGCAAATTACCCAATATAAAGCACGTTATAGGCGGCCATTTGCACCTAGAGGGCGGTAAAACCCTAATTGATAAGTGTATTCATTATTCTAATTGCGCGATGCTAAACGACCGTTACCAGCCCGAGGGCCGAAGTCCGATCTTAATAGAAATTTAACCCTAATCAGTCAAAAATATGATATAATATAGTAATGGAAGTCAAAATATTGGTACTTCAGTTCTTATATGCTATCGCAGGAGTCGAATCAAATCACGGTCAATTAACTAACCATCCAGTAATTGAGAACCCTAAATCTATTCACTATGGACATCAGGCAATTGGGGCCTGGGGAATGATGCCAAATACTTTAATGGAGATGGCGCGAAATCCCACCACCCTCGATACAATTATATTTGACAAAAGACGACAAAAGAAGATAGCTAAGAAGTATGCTCTTAAAGTGCTTCAGGCCGCACGAGGATGCGTATTAGATGCTAATATTTTATGGCTAAAGGGACCTAATTATAAAATAACCCCATTAGAGTATCAAACAAATAGAATGAAAAGATTTATTAAAGAGTGGGAAACTGTCTCTAAAACACCAATATTTAAAGATAAAATAATATTAAGATATTGTTTTAATATAAAAAGATAAAATATGCAACAATTACTTACGGATATCAGTGAATTGCTAAGATATGATAAAAATAGCGGAGAATTTTATTGGATAAAATCGTTGTTATATCTAAATGACAAAAATATAGGCAAATTGGCAGGCACAATTAGTGATACAGGATATAGAATAATAAGAATCCGTAATAAAAACTATAGAGCACATCGTTTAGTTTGGTTCATGGAAACCGGAAAAATGCCAGATCAGGCTATCGACCACATTAATCGCATTAAACTTGATAACAGGTTCATCAATCTAAGATTATGTACACATTCACAGAATATGTATAATAGACCTAAAACGAAAAAACCAACAAGTTCAAAATATAAGGGAGTTTATTTGACTCCTTGGGGATGGGTCGCTAGAATTCAAAAAAATGGAAAGCAAGTTTATCAGGAATATTTTAAAAAAGAAAAGGAAGCCGCTGAAGCATATAAACGAATGATAAAACATTTTAGCGATGGATTTGATTGTGTCGAAGACGTTTAATTATTGCCCACTCACAGCTTCAATCCTATGGATGCGAGGACCGAATGCCAAACCCACTCCGGCTGACTATAAGAGCCCCAGATTCGCGAGATTCGTACTAGAATGGGAAAATATCCGTCAAATTAAAGTAACAGAAGATAAATTTATATCTTATTATTGTCAAACTTCTATACACTAAAATAAATTATATTAAATACTATCTTTTTCTATTAAATGGTGTATAATTAAATTATGAACCTAAGAAAAGTAGAATTTCAACCTAAGCCCCTAAAGTACGGCGTAGACCAAAAGTACGCAGAAATAACCTATGAACTTGAAGGTTATAAAATGAATATTGAATTGGTCATGACTGAGTATGCTGGGGATAAAGAACACGATGCGTACTTCTCCGTAGATTTCATGAATAATGGAAAGACCTTCCATGGGGATGAATTTGAGACCCTAGAAGAAGCGCTAGATGATACTGAATATAGAATTGTCGATGCGTTTGATAATGAAGAAACTTTAAATGAGTTGATTGAAGATAGTTGGAGTGATGTGGGATGAAAAGATTTAAAGTCGGCGATAGAGTTTTAATTGAGATACCAGCCGCTCGCGAATTTCACGGAAAAACAGCCACGATTACAAAAATAAGTGATTCTGGCGACTGTAATTTAATTAATTTTGAAGGTCCCGCGCCTTATATTGAACAAAATGGAAAAGATAATGTTATTTGTAATATAAAAAATTTAAAACGCACTAATTCTACAATAATCAAAGAAAGACTCGGAATTGTCTAATGGCTGAAATCATAAGTTTAAAACAAGCCTGTTTGGATATTGGACCCGAAAATGCAGCCAACCGCTACCACGCACTAGAAATATACAATTATATCGAAAAATGTGAGAATTTTGTTGTAGATTCTGAAATTAAGGTATATAATGGTATTAGTTTTGGAGATTTGGCGATTATGAAATTGGAGAATATATGAAATTTAAAGTCGGGGATAGAATTCTTTTAGATAAAGAATGGGCAGATAGGTGGCCCGGTTTTGAACGAATAAACTATATTTACACTATTAAAAAAATAGGACAAGATATTGTAGAATTTGAAGAATCTAATGGCCTATTAGCAAATTATAAACACATAAGCTCAGTAAATTCTCAAATAATCAAAGAAAGACTAGGTATCAAATGAAAACTCCCAAAGTGCTCGAAACTGTAGAATTGGAATATGATAGTTTAGACATGGATGAATTAATAGGATTTAAATCACTAAACGATGATCAAATTGACCATTATTACGATGATTATAATCAATATGAGCAAGATTTGACCCAATTGATTCGGGATAGAAAATGACCTATATCTATTACGAGCCCTTCGAAGATAAATTTTATCTCTCAGAATGGCAAGTCGGCGGCGCTGTTAAATATCTACACAAAGCTACCGATGGCGAATATACATGCTCATGGTACTTTAATAACGATAATTTGAGATTTTACTATATAGGTACACTATGAAATTTAAAGTTGGCGATCAAATAAAAATCCTATGCGATTGTAAAGGATGCCATGTAAATGAAGCTTATAGATCAAAAGGCACTATATTTCATATAAGGAAGGACCTCGAAAAATATGAAGTGACATATAATCGAAAAGATGGTCAAACAAGAAAGATTGATTTAAGAGAACAAGATATAGGTAATTTAAACTCAGAGAAAATTAAAGAGCGGTTGGGTGTTAAATGATGTTTAAAGTTGGGGATAGAGTTAAATTTATTGGTATGGTCCGCGCCGAATTTTATAATAAAACGGCATCTGTCACTAAGATTGAAAATTCGTATGTTTATTTAGATAATTTTGAAGGCCCGGGAACACGAATTATTACAAATGGTCCGTATAATGTAAAAACTTCATTTCAATATATAGTTAAAACAAATTCAACCAAAATAAAATCCCGATTAGGTATCAAATGATGTTTAAACCCTATCAAGCCGTTATGGTACTCAATACCCGAGTTAATGATGTAATCTGCGATTGCCGGGGCACCTACATAAAAATAGCCACTAGAGGCTCAAAAAAGGGTAAACATGAGGTTGAAATCAGTCAGGTTAAATTATACTTCGATATTGATCAATTAATGGACCACGATGAGTATTTTAGAATTTATAACCTAGATAAGACTAAATTGCCGAAAAATGCCACAGGACAGTTATATTTTTTGATGGGAGATTATAAGTGAACTGGTATGTAAAAGACTGGGGACGACCGATAGGCGTAGAATCTGTTATTTATTCTTATGAGCCGCCAGATCCCTTGGACGACGAATCGCCATTTTGGCCCACAACAGTTAAATTCAACTCTAAAGAAGAAGCTGAGATTTTTGTTAAAGAGCGAACAAAAGATGAAATTTTATATTCATATGACAATTCTTACATAATCAAGGAAAGACTAGGTATAAAATAAACTTGCAAAATATTAAAAAGGATGTTATAGTGTAATTATGAGTTTAAATTTAAACGACTTTAAAGATATGGGCAAAGAAATATTACTTCCTTTCCTTTTTATATCACTGTTCGGATTAGCACTATTTCGCGGCCTAATAGCTGTAGGCGGCCTAATTCAGACTACCACAGGCCATTACGCCGGAGTTATACAAGATGTCCAATATGGCGGCATTATATTTAATTCATGTGAAGTTAGATTTAAAACTAACTCAGAATCATCAACCTTTGAAAATTGTTCCTTAAAAGATAAAACTCAGTGTATGACATTAAAGGATATGGTCGGTAAATCTGTAAAAGTCGAATATCGTGAATTACTAGGTCAGCCCCTAACTTTGGGCTCCGGATGCGTAATTGAGAAAGTGACTAATGTCGATTAAGAAATTCGTTCGCTCTTTAAAATATGTTAATCCGATTCAAAGGACGTTCTATTGGCTATTCGATACCTATGACATTCTTCGTGAAAGAATTAGTCGTTCTATTGCCTTTGCTGTACATGGTTGGAGACACTACGATTTCGAAGGTCTATATGTATACGACATAATGGCCTTTAAACTCCGTAGGGTCGAAAAAACCCTAGTTAAATATGGACATTTTGATACTTTACATCCCGAGAGATTGGCCGCACTTCGGGAAGCTATTGAAATATGTGATAGACTATTTGAAGATAACTATGAATTAGATTATGTGGGATACCCCGAAAGATTCAAACTTTCCGAAATTGACCGTAAAGGTGACATAGATAGATTGGCAGAGATTTTAAAAAACGACATGCCGGGGTTTTGGGATTAATATGCAAATAAGTCACTCAGCAGTAGAAACCTATGATTTTTGCAGCGAAAGCTACAAATTAAAATATTTATTGAAGTATCGGCCAATTACGACATCCAGTAATCTAATATGGGGCGGCGCTATCGACGAAGGTTTAAATGAGCTGTTAAAAACCAAGCTCGAAAAAGACCCAGAGATTCTACCCACTCCACTAAAGAACTACATGGAAAAATGGGAGACTTGTAATATCAATGGAGTAGACCACGATGCTAAATTCTGCACTTTGATCGAGTATAATAAAAAAGATTTAGACCCCAATCTATTTACGGATCTAGACCGAGATGAGATAAAGAAATTTTATCCAGATTTGCCGACAGATGATTTTATCACTCAAATTCAAGACCTTAGAGAACAATTCCCATGGTGGTCTTATGCCGAGATGCCAGAGACATCTAAAAAGGCATATAACTTCCTATGTTGGCTTAGTTTAGCTCGTAAAGCCGCTTATATCTTCGAAGCTTATAGAGTTGAGGTATTGCCTCAGATTAAGCGAGTATTCACTATACAGCGCAAGGTAGAGCTAGAAAATACCAATGGGGACACTATTATTGGGTATATCGACTTTATCGCCGAAATGCAGGATGGGAAGACCTATGTGCTTGATAATAAAACAGCTTCGGATTTTAAATATTATAACCCAGACAAAGAGACAGGTTTAAGTAAAGTCCACGATAGTAGTCAGTTAAATTTATATACCTTCGAAGTAGGGCTCAAAAATGCAGGCTATATTGTCATTTTAAAAGATATTAAAGCCGATGGGCGCAAGAAAGGCTCGATACCCAAAGTCAAGATAAAAGTGATTTTGGATGCGATTAATGAAGCTCGGCAAAATGAGGTTTTAAATAAGTTTCATTTAATTAATACGAAAATCCAAGATAAAATATTTAATAAAAAGGTAGAAACTGTTAAGGAAGCTGAGGATATGCAGAAAGGCTGCTATCAATTCGGAAAGAAATGTCCTTTTTGGAATTATTGCTGGAATAATAAAGACATGACAGGACTAATAAAAAAAGAATAAATTTATTGTAATTTATAGAAAGTGATGGTATAATCATATTATGAGTGAAAAGAAAGAAAAAGAATTTGTAAAAGTTCCACAAGTGGAGATTGATGGCAAGAAATTCCATGAATCTGCCCAAGTGAGTTTTGGTATTGTAAAAGAAACCGATACCCAAGATGTGGGTGGCAATAAAGTTACCAAAAGAACATATAAATTAGTTAAATATATCGTAGTTCGAGAAAAGGTAGTTGATGAGACCATTGTTCGCCAAGAAGAAGGCGGCCAAGGTAAAATCACAGTTTTAAACCAAATGCAGATTGAAGTTAGAAAAGAAATGCAAAGATTAGAAGGGGAAAAATAATGAGTAAAAGTAAATTGTATCAAAAATTAGCAAGAGCGAAAGGGAACTTTGAGCGAGTGTTAAAAAGCTCAGACAACCCTTTCTTTAAAAGTAAATATGCTTCATTAAATGATCTAATGGAGGCAGTAGTTCCTGCACTCACCACAGAAGGACTATTACTATTACAGCCAGTGGAAAGAGATCAAGTAACAACAATGATCGTCGATACTGAAACTGGCGAAAGTGTATCGTCTTCTGTAACAATCCCAGGCAATATCAATGACCCCCAAAAAATCGGTGCAGCTATAACATACTTCCGTAGATTCGGACTACAAAGTTTATTAAGTGTTGCAGCCGAGGACGATGATGGCGAAACTGCGACTGGTCGAGGAAAGTTCCAATCAAAAGCAGCTACAGTGCCAGCACCTAAAGTTGAAACCGCTCCCGCACCTGCTGCGACAGAACAGCACTCATACAAGAAAAAATTAGGGTCTACTTCAAATGGAGTAGCTAAAAGTAACCCTTGGGATGGAGCATAAATGAATCGTCGCGAAACTGCACTATTAAGAAAATTTAGCGAAAATCTTCGTTTAGGTAATTATGGAACTTCAGAAGAAGAATTAAAGCGAGCTGATTTTGAATTGGCCGCGATTAAGACTTGGGAAGAAACTAAAAAACTTAAACTTGAAAATAACAAAGCTAAAACTAAGGCAATCGGAGAGAAAATCCGCACAGAAAGAGATAAATAATGTCAGAACATAAATCACCATTTACCCCACTATCAGAAGTAAAAGTAGCAGATGACTTTCAAAAAAACGAAGCTCTTTTAAAACAGAGATATATCCTAGCTATTAATGTGGCTGAAATGGGTCAACAATTAAGTAAAAAAGGTTGGGCGCGAGTTTGGGCAGGAGTAACCGCAGGAATCACTGGCAAAAAAGTCGTATTCCAAGATAAAGTCGAAGAAGAAACTTCCAGTCAGGTTCGTAAATTAATCGGGCTAGAAGCCATGCTAATTATCGCCGATGATCGGTTGTTAAAAGCTACAGTCGCTGAATTAGATAAAATGAGAAAAATTTATAAAGAAAGAATGGAAGCCGCAGAAGCGGCGGAAACGAAAGAAGGATTAGAATAATATGTCAAACGAAAAGAAATACCCTATTAAATTTATGGAACAAAGACGGTCTAAAAACAAAGGTAAAAATGGCGAATATTCAATTTACCTAGTTACCACTCAGGATATCATTATCCCCGGATATAAGAAAAAAGATGGGACTAAGGTCGAAGATCAATTTGTACCTAGATTCTCATTTGTTGATTTGATCGGAGAACCTAGCGATGAAGAAATTATCGCCGCTGAGAATGAAGTTTCAGAAGGCTATGCTAAATTACTCCAAAATCGTAAAGATAACTGGGGAGTTAAATTTGTTAAAGGTCAAAAAGTCCAAGAAAAAGAACTACTTCGTAAAGAGTACCATGTTCGTTTAGATGGCAAGTCCGAAGAATAATGACGCCGTTATTATTTGTATTAGGTTGGCTAATTTCGCTTTATATAAGCGAATATTATCTACTTCCAGATAGAAAAGATCTGTGCGAAAAACACGCTAACCGATACTGGCCTTGTGAGCGCTGTAAAAAAGAAAATTTAAAATAGTCCTTAAACTAGGGAGAAATGATGCAAAATATGAGCGGTTTCAAACCGGGTAAATTCGTGCGCCTTTGTAACAGTCTTTACGAAGGTGGTAAAATGGTTCCTGTCGAAGAATGGTATAACCATGTCAAGAACCCAAATACTGACTGGTATAGATCGGTCGGAACTTATACCCCAGAACAGGTAGAAATATTTAAATCTCAAAAGAAAGATTTAAGACCTGGGGCTAAAGGGGAAGGTAAAGTGGCCGGGATTACCGGAGTATCCGCAGACTACCTAATCCTAGATTTCGACTCTGAGGACGATCTCGAAAAAGCCCGAACCGCGACTATCGGAGTATTAGAAACTCTAGATAAATTTATTAAGCCTGAACAGTACAATATCACATTTACTGGATCTAAAGGGTTTACTATTGAGATGAATCTTGATAAAGAGTATTCTGGCCGAGAACTTCGGATCGTAGCAGAAAACCTCGCAGGTCACTTTGAAGAATGGGATTCTAGTCTTTATGATGAGAACCAGATTTTGAGAGTAGTGGGCACTCGCCACCCAAAAACCGGGCTATATAAAATACCTCTGACCAGAGAAGAAATTACTTCTTTGTCAATGGAACAAATCAAAGAAAAAGCCAAAAGTCCCGGCGATCTAGAGTGGACTGAATTTCCTAATAGCCTCCCACAAGAATTCTTTAAATCTAAGAAAAAAGAAAAGGCAAAAGCTGAAGTTAATTTAGACCAAGAGTTAGATTTCACATCCAATACTTTAGGTATGCCGAATTGGAAGTTCGCTATTCTACATGGTTATTTCCCCCCAGGAAAAAGGCACGAATCTATGCTCGCACTAGCTGCGTATTTTAAAGGTGCAGGATTCCCAGTTGAGATCACTAAGAACATGGTGTTTGAAGCTTCTCGTCTACAATACGATAGATTTAGTGACCACTATAATAGCGACCCTACGGATGAAGGTGAACTTGGAAGAACTATAGACCACATCTACGGACCTCTATGGACTGGCGGAACTTTCGCCTACGAAACTAATGATAAATTAAAATCTTCAATTATGTCCCTATTCCCAGAAGGTACTTTTGAGGAAGAAGTTGAAGATGAAAAACCCATTAAATCTGTAACAGAAATGTTATCAAATTTTAAAAAGTTTGCAAAAAATATTGATAAAAATAGAATATTCACAGGAATCCCTGAAGTTGACGAAAGAATAATGTTGACTACTGGAACAATGAACGCACTTTTAGGAGCCCCGGGCAGCGCCAAGAGTAGTTTGTGTATAAACATGCTTTCAAATACATCTAAAGCGGGTATACAGTCAATGTTTTTCTCTCTCGATATGTCTGAGAATCTTTTGGGCGGTCAATTGATGCGCCGCGAAACTGACATGGGATTTCGTCAATTAACAGAAAAATATAAACAAGGTGAAGATTTATCAGCAATTGAAAGTATTATCGAAGAAGATTTTAAAAATGTCGGGTTCTATTCAAAATCGGCGACTTCTGTTAAAGAAATGCGTAACCAGATATTAAAACATCAGAAAAGTATAGGCGAAAAAGTTAAATTTGTTGTTATCGATTATTTAGAACTTATAGCAGGCCCATACGCAGATTTAACAGCCAATAGCGCCCATCATGCTGTGCAATTAAAAGATTTATCCACAGATTTAGATATATGTTTATTAGTTCTAGTACAGCCCCAGAAATCGGCGGGAGATGCCAGCTTCCCTTTAAACTCTATGCGTCAGGTCAAAGGAGCATCATTACTAGAACAGAACTTTAGAAATATTCTCGCAATCTATCGCGAAGGCTTTAGTCCCGATACTCCAGAGATGGATAAATTCCTAACAATAAAAGGATTAAAATCTACATTCGAGGGATTGTTCTCTGTGGACATGGGATGGGATGGTAAAACTGGCCGAGTATATACTTTAAACTCAGATGGCCATAACCAATTAAAACGTCTCAGAGATTCTAAACTTGAGAAAAAAGAAGATAAAAATGACTGGTAGAATACATTATCGAGATCTTTTAATTGATGATTGGTATTTTAGACAGTATAAAAACTTAAATTTAGATAACTTTATTAAAAGAAAAGAAGAAAGATTTTTATTAGATTTAGAGTGGACTTGTATTTTATATAGAGAAGATTGTTTGGATATTATTACAAATTTATCTCTGACCGATTATTTAGAAGAATTGACAAATAAAAAAGAAAAGGCTATTAAAAAAGCACAAAAAATAGCTAAAAACGACTTTTTGGAGTGGTCTTAAAATGACTGGTAATGAACATAATTTCAAAGTTGGGGATAATGTTATAATAACTTGCAATTGTAACGATTGTGTAAGCACCGGGGATTATAATTCTAGAGGAACTATAACTGAAATAACTGGCGTTTATTATCATATTACATTAAACAATGACATACGCACAACATACTCAAAAAAAGATTTTAAATTAGATAATTCTCATATAATTAAAACCCGACTGGGGGTAAAATGAAATCTGCAAAAGAAAATAAATCAAAATCTATCAAACATCGTCAAATTATCGAACTTAAGAAACAACTTCGAGAATTAGAATTCATTAAAACTGAGATAGAAAGACATGTGAAATTAGGAAAAGGTTACATGTATATTACAGATTTTGACTATTTATCAAATAAACAAGCTTTAGAAGGTCTGGGTTATTTAGTAGTTCCCTGCGATCACCAGCATTACCAGTATAAAATAGTCTGGGATGAGGATTGTGAAGATTTTGAAGAGAATCTCGAAGATGCGCTGGGAAGACTTATGAAATTTATGGGGTTGAAATGAGTAAATTTAAAGTTGGCGATAAAGTAAAATGTTTAATTCCTGCCGTAGATACTGATGTTACAACTGGGTTAGTTATTGGATTTGACAATAGGTACGATACTGAAGATTATGTGCATGTTAAAATGGATAATTTTGACTATGAACTTCATGGGACAGAATTTCATGGATTTTACTCACATAAGGTAAAATTATTAAATTCTCACATAATCCGCGAGAGATTGGGCGTAAAATGAAAAATAGTATATTTATAATTTTATTTTTTGGAAGTTTAAGTGTCGTATCACACTATCGTTTAATAAAAATGGAAAGACTAAACTCTTGTTCAGATGCCGTGCAGGCTTTAATTGAGGTAGTTCCGCCAAAAACCGACATATCTTTTATATTTAAAATGTACGATAAATGCGTAAAAGGATTTAAATGAAATCGTCAAGTATTAGCCCAATTTTTGCAAATTCCTTTATGGGAGAACCAATAGCCATAAATACCAAAATTCAGGTAGAAACTGAACAAGGTATAGGTTTAATGACTTATCGTGGGATTTTAATTGATTTTGATGATTATATGTGTTATATTGGTATAAATGAGCAAGAAGTTAATACTGCAATTAAATGGGACGAAATTGCATCAATTGAGTTATTAGATTTGGAAGCTGAAGAAAAAATGGAATTAATGAATAAAGAGCCAGCTTCGGGAGCGGTGAGTTAGTGAAACGTAAACAAATGCTCGAAGATCTCGAAGATTTCCTAATGGATCTAATGGAATCTAAGAAATTTATCCAGATAGTTGAAGTTAATGGTCATAAAGAATTGGGTTTGATGAATAACCCAGAAGAAGCAATTTTGGACTTTATTGAGAGTAAAGGGATGTTGCCTCCAGTTAATGAAAAAAACTATCATTATATGGATATCGAAGATCGTAAAGTAAATAATTTGGCGCGAGATTGGTATTTTACTTGGGAAAATGAATAATGAAACTGTTTGACCAAGATTCTATTAATAAATTTAACCAGTATGTCGCAGATAACAATCTAAAACAAACTGGGATTTTGGGGAATCAAGATGAAGTCACATTACACCTAGATAATGGCACCACAGCCGTTATACAAGCAAATTTGATGCCTTTGGTGAACATTCCAGAAGGCAAATATAACTCTATCCTATATGGTAAAAACAGCCTAGAGAAAATCGTAGGTGCTGAGTGTGATGGGGAACAGTTATACCTATTTATCCAGAATGGTCAGAAAGTCGAGACTAAATTAATAACAAATCGACTGTGGGTTTTAGCTCAAAAGAACTTTGATGGTAAATTCTCTCAGCTCGGCGGAAATCGACCCTACAAATGGGTTAAATATTATAAAGATGTTGAGAAATGGACCGAGACTAATAAAGTTAAAAACCAGTACGATTTATATAAGTCATATTGCCCCATAGAAGCAAATTTTATATCTCGTGGGTTTACGTTCTTTAAAGGGATGCAGATTAAAAATGTATCTGTATTGAGCTTTGATATCGAGACTTCGGGGATTGTAAAAAACGATAAATCTGATGTTTACTTGATCTCTAATACCTATAGATGTGGAGATGTGGTCGAAACTAAATTATTTGACTTTCATGACTATCCTAATCGAAAAGCTATGCTCATGGATTGGTGTGAATGGGTGAGAGAAAAAGACCCCTCGTTAATGATAGGTCATAATGTGTATATGTATGACTTGCCGTATTTACAGCATGTGGCGGCGATGAATGACTGTACGCTGGATTTGGGGCGCGATGGATCAAATTTAAAGATCTCAAATTGGCCTAGTAAATTCCGTAAAGACGGGAATGAGAAGATTGAGTATTTTAAATCTAAGATATTTGGTCGTGAGATTATAGATACTTTCTTTTTAAGTTACAAATACGATATAAAACGAGAATATGCTTCAAATGGATTAAAGCAGATTATCAAACAAGAAGGACTAGAGAAGGAAGGTCGTACTTTTGTCGATGCTGGGAGAATCCGGGACTACACTGAGGATAAAGAAATGTGGCCGAAGATTTGCCAATACGCAATCGAGGACAGTTCGGATAGCTTAAAATTATTTGATTTGATGGCCCCTAGTTTCTTTTACTTTGCGCAAATGGTTCCAAAGAAATTCGAAGACATTATTAATGGAGCTTCAGGCAGTCAGTTAAATTCTATGCTTGTGAGAGCGTATATGCAGGATAACCAGTCTATTCCCAAAGGTGATCCTAAGAAAAGATTTCCGGGAGCTATTTCTCACTCAGTTCCAGGAATCTATCGGAACGTCTGGAAAGTTGATGTGCAGTCCGAGTATCCATCAGTGATAAGACAATTTAAATTATTTAATGAAAGAAAAGACCCCGAAGGTTATTATTTATACATGACTGAGGAATTGACCAAAGAGCGATTAAAAAATAAAGAGCTTGGGAAAACCAATAAATATTATTACGATCTCGAACAATCAGGTAAGATAGGTATCAACAGCCTGTACGGTCTATGTGGGGCTCCTGGATTAAATTTTAATGACATGGCTATGGCAGAGTTTATTACTGAAAAAGGTCGAGATATTATTGATACCGCGACAATTTGGGCGACTGGAAGAAATGCTTCTGAATGGGGCTGGGTCCCAAAAGAAATTGAAGAAGGTGATAGTGATGAGTAGATTTCCTCAAACAACATTTCGAGATAATTTAAAAGTTCGGCACGATTTCCGACTCGTGAACATAGACACAGATGCGATCTCAATTGCTAAGTCTGATATGTCGCCATTTACAGCTCAGGAAAGATTGGACTATCTCAAAGAGTTAAATTCTCAGTACCCCGAACTTATCGAGTTTACGGATGACGGCTATTTCGATACTGTTATTGTAATAGCATCAAAAAACTATGTCATGTTTAAACCTAATGAGGAAGACCCGAAAAAACGATTAAAGATCAAAGGAGCTTCCCTAAAAGCCACAAATAAAGAAGTTTACCTCAAAGAATTTATTAACCAAGTCATAAACATCCTATTAGATCCAAATTACTACCAAGATCAAATTATAGACCTTTATAACAAAACTGCCAGAGAATGCTTAGATTTAAAGGATATGTCTCGCCATTCCAAGAAAAAGACTATCACTGAGAGCGTTCTAAAGGGCGAAGGCACCGCAGAACTTCGGACCAGATTGGCTCTTAAGGGAGTCAATTACCAGCAAGGTGATAAATTTAAATTCTTTTACCTCGAAAATGAGAATATGTGCTTAGATACTAACTTTACTGGGGATTACTGCAAAAAGACCCTACTGGAGAAGTTATATAAGACTATGAAGATATTTAATGCAATTGTGCCAATTACACTATTCAAGAACTATGCCTTGCAAGTGAACTATTACCCTTTAATCGGCCAAGAGAAGCCAAAAAGAGCCCAAAAGAAAAAAGTCCTTGTAAAAAGTAATAATATTTGATATAATATGATATATGTTAAAACTTTATATTAAATTGTATAAGCTCACGGGTTGGATTCCCGGCGAGATACCGTCTAGAGTGTATAACTACGCAATGTGGCGGGCTGATAAAAAGAAACTTAGAAAAGTTAAAATGTCAAATAATAAAGTAAAAAGAATTACAATAAATAATGTTAGTGATTATATCTTTAACTACGAAACCAGAATAGGTTTATTTCGAAAAGGAAAATAATATGGAAAATAATGAACAAGGTAACATGCCAGAGAAATCACAGGAAGAACTTCTATTTGATATGGAAGTCGCTAAAATCACTGAAGATTTGACTAAACTTCAAACACAATTACATAATTTGATATACGCTAGCGATGGCCTAGTATTAAATTCCCCACTCCCACTTAAATTCTTTAACCGCGTGAATACTGGCGAGATGGTCGGAGCTTTCTCCAATCTAGCTAAAACTGTCTTGGGACATGTAGAAAACCTCAAAAAAGCCACATCTCAGGTTAAGGTTGAAACTAATGAGTAAACTTAACAGAAACCAACATACTCCGATTACAATCGAGGAAATGGCATCTGATATCGCAGTAGTGGCCGCAAAAAACGGCCTAGATCCTCAAGAACTTAGTGAGCCGAATTATTATAAATTGGGCGGCAAATTCCGTTCTAAGGCTACCTGGACTAGAAAAGGTGGATTTGGTAAAATTAGGTCCACACTTTTGCCCGATACTGACAAAGACTTAAAATCTATTAGTTCTTTGGGTAAAACTGCTAGTTATATTAATAAACTTGAGAAGACTGTCGGAAATCGTCTTAACATTGAAGAAATGGTTAAAGAAGTTATCTCAGGTCTTAAAGTTAAAATCCAACCAAAAAAACTACAAGTTTCTAATAAAGAATTAAAAGATAAAGTGCAAATGGTAGCCATGCTAAATGACGTCCATTATGGTATGGTCGTTGATAGTGAAGAAAACGGCGGGCTAAATGGATATAATTGGAAAGAAGCTGGCCGTAGAACTGCATTGTTTATAAAAGAAATTTGTAATTATAAGCCACATAAAAGGAAACAAGTTGAAAAACTACACTTAGTTTTAAATGGTGATATAATCGAAGGGGTCCTTAGAGGTGGTCAAGGAAATGATCAGCATCTTTTAACTCATCAAATGAATGGGTCAATTCACATTTTAACTCATGCGATAGAGTATTTAAGAAAAGACTTCAATAAAATAGATATTCATTGTTTGGCGGGTAATCACGATAGAATGGTTCATAAAAATCAAGGTCATAGACCGACCAGCGAGGTCTTCGATAGCTACGCGAATATCATATATTACTCACTTTCTACAATATTTAAAGCCGACAAGAATGTAAATTTCTTTATTCCCAAAACTCCTTACGGGTTTGTTGATCTTCCGGCGGGCCGTTTAATGTACCTTCATGGCGATGGCCTTTGGAATAAACAGATAGGGAATCCTGGTAAATCTGTAAATATCGGTTCTATCAGTTCGGCAATTAGAGAATTTAATGCGGGTGAAATTGGCAAAGGTAATAAACCAGTGTCTATGGTCCTTATTGGTCATACCCATGGTCATACCAGTTTTCAAACAACAGATGGTGTAGAAGTATGTATTGCTCCAAGTCTTTGTGGTATTAATGGGTATGCCCATATGTTAAATATTAACCACAATTTAATCGCACAAGTTGTATTTGAAAGCACCAAAGATTTTATTTTTGGCGATTCTAGATTAATTAGATTAAATAAAGCAGATAATGATAAAACATTAGATAATGTTATACCTGAATATAAAAAGGAGCTAAAAGTATGAACGACTGGAGAGATTGTCAATGTGACCAATGTCTAGGTAATCTAGAAGAAGATTATGAAATTACAGATGAGGGATTAGTTACTTCAGAAGATCGAACAACAGTGGTTAATTTAACCATGCAAGAATATTTAACCCTAAAAGAAAAAGCCGATCGCTACGATTCACTGGAGAACAAATGAGCGAAGATAATAAATTACTAGAACAAGCTGTAGCCGAAGCTATGGCTACCCCAGAACCTACCCAAGAAGAAAATACCCAGAAACCCTATTTATTTGAAACTGTAGGACCGACTATGGGTAGAAAGAACTTCTTCCGCACTGGTGTCAAAAAGAAACCCGATAATACACCCAAAATGGTCGATGGTACAGTAGTTGACCTTCACAAGCCTAGAACTGTTATAAATCGCTTTACTAAGAAGCCCGAGATCGTCGGAGTGCCTATTGCAGTCAAAGGTATCGATATGTTTGATAAAACCTATCATAATGGCGTTTTAATGACCAAGGCTGAGCGAGATAAGCTATCTTGGGAAGAAATCGAAGCTAGTAATAAAGTAATCAAAAATTAATAACCAGTAAAATAGTTCTACACTTCTATTAGAAAATATGGTATAATATTAAATATGCGCCGAGATTTAGAAATTAAGCGACTTGTGAGTTATATTACAGGATTAGGCGTCAAAGTTAAATTTAGCGATAAAGCTAGCAAATTTGCGGCTGAATGGGCTATTGATAACTCTGAGATCATTATTTACACCAAAGAGAATACGTCAAAAATCGAGACAGTTTTTAGCCTAATTCACGAGGCGGGTCATGCTTGCCATCACATATGGAAAAGAGATCGAATCCTGGATAAAAATCTAGAAACTGTTCTTGATCGAGAAGATAACTCTAAAAAAGCTAGATATAAAATTTACAAAGAAGAAGAAGCCGCCATCAAGTTTTGGGACACTATTATAATCGATACCAACATAGGAATTAAATCTAATCGGATTGAGTACCAAAAAGAGAAAGATTTATGGCATTATGAGTTTTACTATAAACATGGAAAATTCCCAAACCGTAAAGAAATTAGAGAAAAAGCCAAAAAGTTAAAACATAAGTGGAGGGATAAATGAAGTGCGATAATCCGGGCTGTAAAAACGAAGGTCATGTAATCCGAAAACATGGTGTAATTTGTCACGAATGTAATGACCGCGATATTGAATTTATGGAATCTAAGCAGTTTCGTCGAACCAAAGATGAATATAGTGAATTTATTAAAGATTCAAGGGAAAGACTTCTTGAAAAAGGACTTCAAGATGCTAAAGAAGGTAAATTGGTGACTAATTCTGACTTTCCATCCTTAGAAGGAATAACTATTAAACCATATAAAAATCAGACAGCAGAAGAATTTTTTCTTGGGAATCAACATGATTTAGTTCTTTCTGAGCGAGATTGGAATACGGTCCAAGAAGTTTTAAACAATCCAAAGCCAAATGATAAACTACTAAACGCTTTTAAGAAATTTGAGTCGGAAAATCCACCAAAAGCTACCGATACCAAAGAACTATTCGCCAAATTAAAAGAATCTAAGTTAAATTTAACCCTCCCTACAGATTCCGCAGAAAGAAAGAATTATCCCCTATTTCGCGGCTGTATTAAATATTTCACCGCAGCTTTAGCGGGAGTGGCCAGGATTAGTTCTATAGGTAATGAAAAGCATAATCCAGGAGAAGAAATGTATCATGCTAGAGGTAAATCCTCAGATCATGGGGATTGTATAATTCGTCATTTAATGGACACAGAAGACCTTATAGCCGCGAAAGCTCGGGGACATGAGGTTAGTGATCAACAGATACTGGATGAATCGGCACAAATGGCGTGGAGATCCTTAGCATACTGCCAGGAGTTGCACGAACGATTTGGTAAAGCTCCGATGGCTTCGGGGGCTAAATGACCACAAGATTAACTGTATTATATAAAACTGTAGTAGATTTCTCCCAAGCTACAGGTTCAAATTTAGGTCTAGAGATTGGCATTCCAGAGAAAGAATTTGCTATAGTGGTCGATGAAGTTACGGCTTTAAAAAAAGTGTATGAAGATGTTAGTGACGTAAGACCTACCGAGATTAAATTTAATACTCCTGGCGGTCCTTTAAGATTGTATTCGAAATGATCTACTCTTTAGAAGGGAAGCGTTTTTTAGTAATCGACCCTTCGTCGGAGCACTTAGGCTTTTGTATTATGTCATGCTCCGGAGATACGGCGACCATGGAAAAAGCCGGAATGTTATATGCTAGTTCCTCATGGGATCTGGGCCATAAACTTCATTATATGTATGAAGGGATTAAATACTTAGTCCAAAACTTTCAGGTCAATGTAATCGTCACAGAGATGTTTGAAATGCCTTCTTTTCGTCAAATGGGCGTCTCGGTAATTCCAACCATAAATAATAATTTAAAAATGATGGCTTATGAATTAAACTGTGAAACTGGGGGCGATATACAGGTCGTAGAATGGCCAGTCCCGAGTTGGCGAGCGCAATTGGGTATTTCTTCAGGAATCCCCGCACTAGATAAACATGGTCAAATTAAACTCACAAAATCAGGTAGAGCTAAAAAAGACTTTAAAATACCCGCTAAAAATAAGGTCGAGGAAATCCTTAATATTAAAATCCCCGATAAATTATTAAATAACAGTGATCTCAAATTTAGGGCAGTTCCCTACGATTTGACTGATTGTATAGCAATTTCAATAGCTTATGCTTTAAAGCACCATTATCCCATTATAAAGTCAAGTGAAAATGTCTTCGAAAATGAGAAAATATTGAAAATATTGTACACTATGAGGAAAAAAGTGTAAAAAAGTTTGACAGTTGTATTAAAATTTGATATAATAATATAAGTGAACAAAATAATCAAGTTTTTATTGTTACTTTCTATCGGTTCGGCAATCGCCGGAACTGTGGGTCTAACTGTTGCAATCATCGATTCCATAGCTAGAAATGCCCAACAAAACATAATGAATGACCTTTACGACGATAATGTTGATCGTGTATTCAGAGTACAAGATATTAACAATCCAGCTCGTCATGGCACTGGAGTAGTTGTCGAAACTAAATCTGGTAAAAATGTAATCTTGACAAATGGTCATGTTTGTGATGCTGTCGGCGAAACTGCGGATCTGGTAAATTATAATCAGAAGGTTCGCTCCACGTTTATATTTAAATCTACTGACTCAGATCTCTGTCTTATGACATTCCCTGAGACTGTAAAAGTAACTCCCCTAGAATTAGATCCACTCGGTCCTTTAATGAATGAAATTATTTACACTATCGGATTCCCGTCCAATCATCCTTTAGTATTAGAACAAGGTAATTTAGTCGGACCTCATAAAGATGTCATGGCTAAAGTTCACCAAGGTCAAACTAACTGCTTATCTATTATGTTAAACCCAGAAGGTGTACCATTGTGTATCTATATGCAGGAAATGGTATTAACTACGATTCGAACTTTTCAAGGTAGCTCGGGGAGCCCCGCGCTTAACAAAAATGGCAAACTCATTGGTTTGGTGTTCGCCAACTTAAATTCAACAGGATATGGGGCTCTCGTTTACCTTGAAGACATCAAAAAGGTACTAAATAATTTTTAAAGGAAATAAATGAAAAAAACTATAATTTTAAGCTCTCTAATATTCACAGTTCTAGTTGGGGTAATTCACTTCACAAGCGTACCTACCATTCCAAATGAGAAGGTCTATAAAACCGTAGAAACGCCAGCGAATAACTATCCAGATAAAGCTGTCGATCTATTAAATAACCAAAACGCTATTTCCTCAACTAAGCTAGAAGTTATCACTTTAACTGAAAGAAATACTATCGTGTTTCGTGGTCCGGTGACTGGAGCCTCAGTCGCGGCCTTCCAAAAAGCGATTCTTGAGAAAAGTAACAAGCTTCAAAAAAGTGAAGTTATTTACATGGCTATCGATTCTCCCGGAGGTTCGGTGATCGATGGTAATCGATTGATTGATACCGTTAAATCGCTCCCCCAAAAGGTTAAATCCGTTACCCTATTTTCAGCGTCTATGGCCTTCCAAATGGTTCAAAACTTCGATGAGAGACTTATTACACCATCAGGTACTTTGATGAGCCACAGGGCTTCTGGAGGCTTTCAGGGCGAATTCGGCGGCGATGGTAAAGGTGAACTAATTACCCGTCTCAACTGGATTTTAAAGATCTTAAAAGCTGCCGATGAAAATGCGGCATACCGTATGCAAATGAGTTTAAATGACTACCAGAAGCTTATTGCTGACGAATATTGGGCTAGTGGTAAAGACGCGGTAGATGATAAAGCTGCGGACAGAATGGTCCTTTTGAAGTGTGACGAATCCCTACTTAAGAAAGTTGAAACTGTTTCAGTTAAAAGCTTTTTCGGGGAAGCTACATTAAGCTACTCCGGATGTCCAGTAATCACATACCCACTAGAGGTTCAAATGAAATTTGGCTCCTTTACTAATGAAGCAAGAAAAGAAGAATTTGAAAGATTTATAAACAAGCTTATTACAGATAAAAGAACATTTGTTAAAGACTACATCGTAACTAATAAAATTGAAAGTATTGTGAAGTAATATGGAAAAGAAGTATGATAAAGATATCCCACTAGCAGTTCACGTTAAAGAAATGCAGAAAAACGTGTTAACTAATCGCGAGGCAGATTTGCGAGACGATGTGGCGCGTTGTATTATAAGCGCAGCTAAAGATGGTTATAATTATCATACATTCGATAAGTTTCCTCATGAGAATTTAATTAAACGTGGGTTCACTAATGATATTTACAACAAAGTTTACAATGAACTTAAACAAAAGGGGTATAAACTCGACTATTCGGGCGAATACCTGTTGGTGAGCTGGGATGTCTAAATTATTAAAGTTAATCCAATCAATACCAGGGAAGGTATTCTTTTGGATTTTGTTAGCTGGGACGATTGTACTGATTGTACTACAGTTCCTTGGAAAAGCTACAGTTTTGAAAGCTAAGGAAATGAATCTCCAAGCTCTTATAAACGAAGCTATTAGAAAATTTAAGATTCAAACTAATGATAAGAAGATCGAGGACTTGAAAAAAGCCCCCGAGACTAAAAAAGACCCTAAAGAAGTTGAAGATTTTTATAAAAAAGAGTTAAAATAATGTTTAAAAAGAAACCTAAAGAACCAGTTTCATTCTACAATGAGAAATATGATAAAGTTAAGCGTTATTTGCCGCGACTATTCCTAGATCTCAAATTCGTTAAAGAATTAAACCTAGATCTCAAAACTATGGATTTGAAGGTTATCTACACTAATTCTACGATTATACCTATCTTTATAGCGGATAATGTTAATTTACAGCCTTATTTGAAGCTTGGGCCTACTGAATTAGAAGAATCTGAAGGTTCGGATATGTCAGTATTTAAAGGTATGACTGTGATTGGTTATAAGCACTTTGATCGATGTAAACTTCCCAATGGGGCTATGATGGGCGATTTACAGAGTGACCTAGATAAAGACTTCCTAGCCTCAAAAAGAATGAAAAAATTTATCCAGCGCCGAATTCTGGGCTGGAAATACTGGGTTTATAAATTGGTAGGTAAAGTATGAAAAAACTATTAGGATTCTTTCTTATTTTCAGCATTCAAGCCAATGAAGTTAAATATATTAAACAAGGCGAGGTGGCTCCGTATGACGGCTATCTATTTGATGTAGAAGCTGAGCAAAAGGTTCAATTTAAACTACTTCAAAGAAACCAATATGAAGAACAAATTAAACTTTATGAAGAAAATATCCAACTTTATAAAGAAGACGCAAAAGAATGGAAATTAGTAGCCACAGAGAATACTGAGCGATTGGTTAAAATCGAGCGCAATACTTTCTGGCAGAATGCACTGTTCTTTACTTTGGGTGTGGTCGCCACTTCCGCACTGGCTATCGGACTTTCTCGGGAGATAAACCGCTAATGTCTAACAATTTCGACGATCTTCTCTCAGATATAGCATCAAAGTCTAGCCTCAATGCTAATTTTGACATTAAAGAGATTAGCTACGTTGAAAGCTTTATAAAAGATAACAAAATAGTAGTCGGTAAATCTACGATAACTCCAGATATCATCTACGCATTATACTGTGATCAACATAGACCCCCATTAGCTCGCAGAACATTCGCCAAATACTTTAAAACCTTCTTTACTCGCAAATTCTCGGGCAATGTAAACTTCTATTTTCTAGACCCAGTTCCATTTAATGTTCATCCCAGTTTCTCGGTGTGGAAGATTAAAGCCCTTAGAAACTTTAAATATTTAAAAACTAAGTACAATAATATTAAACATACCCCAGAAGGGTATATGATATTTATTGAATTCGGTCAGAACCAAGGTCGCAGGATCTTTGGATTTGAGCGTAATGAGAAAAAAGCTGCGCAATTGGCCGATCAACTAGCCCTTTACTATTTCGGGGAAACATACCCCAAACTCAATTTTAAAAACAGCGTACTCAAAGAAGATGAAGTTTTACTTAATCTACTGAGTGGAAAGCACAACAAGGATGAGCCCCAAGAAAAAACCATACAAAAAAATACCCAGGAGTAAGTTAAAATATCCAGGTTTGGACGTTAGGCGAGCTGCGGCTATCCGCCGTGAAGAACTGGAATGTGACTATCTGGATAAGATTAAACATGACCCCAAACTCATGAAATTCCTAAACCAGTTTAATGAAGAACATGTAAATGCTAACCTCGGCAAGAAGGACGATCCAGAAGCCAAAGCAAAGCTCCTAGATAAGTCACCAGAAGGTCGTAAATATAACTTTGATAGAAACAATGCTAGAAACCGGGACATCCTAGCTAGAGCCAAGGTACGTAATTTGGTCACTAGAGTTGAGTCAGATAGTCATTTATCGCATTTTGTGGATAATGATGCGACAAATTATAACCATCACGAAGATACTGTTATCTCGTTAATTGACGAGAACAATAAAGAGCCAGATAAAGATTAGTTTTTGGTTATTTTAGCAGAAGGCTTGTAGTATTTGCGAAACTTTTGGATGTAATCATGTTTATTGAGTTCTTCAGGGCTAGTTCGCATAGCTCCGGATAATCCTCTAAACCAGCTCAGCGCGGTTTTCTCGGGATCATTATTTAATTTAGATTTATTTCGACTATGTAGAGACTTGGCAAATTCCGCCGCAGCTTCAGGATTGTCATTAAAAAACTGAGTTATTTTCGGGTGAGTATTTTTATAGTCTTTTGTGAGATCGACCATCTCAGGATATTTAGCTGCTATATTTGGGTCTAATCTAACAACATCGTGAGCAGTATAAGGCATCATACCGAACATACCTCCAGCAGTCATGCCAGAATTAGGGTCCATTTGGTGATTCTTATTTTTACCCCCGCTAGATTCTATCATTGCGATAGCTGCTAATTCGGGGTCATTTTGAGAAAGTTCGTTATAAACTTCCATGTCGGTTTTCTTCTTAGGTGGTTGTTCCGCGAGAGTTAATAATTTAGAGCGTAAGTTCTCGTTAAAGTCACCTTGATCAGATCTGAGGCCCTTTAAGAGCGAAACTACGTCATCGGACATTATTCGATTGGCATATCTTCTGGGTTTAATTGTTTACCCATCATTTGCATTAAGCGCTGGCGAAGGGTATGACGAAAATCATCTTCACCCATTCGAGCTTTACGAAGTTCTTCTTCGGCACTAAGTTGAGCCTCAGGGCTAACATTAGCCATAGCCATTTGATCTTTGATTTGTTGTAGTTGTTCTTCTCTGGTCATATTACTTCATAACTCCTGTTAAAAATTCGACAGTTTTAAATAAACCGCCGACTATAGTGACTAAAAGTGCTAATATACCTATTACTTTACCCGAAATTACTAACCAATCGTAAGCTGATCTAATTGGCGCTAATTGTGCTTCCAAAAGATCTGTTCTTTTAATGTGATGCTCCAAAGATTCTGTATTCCTGTCTAGTGTTTTATCAACACTATCAAGTCTATGGTCAATGTTTCGGGTGGAATCCGTTAAGTTATTTATTCCTTGGATTATTAATTTAAATAGTATATCGTTATCTTTGTCACTCATAATTATTCTACGTCATTAGGGTCTACGTCTCCTTGTTGTTGACTCTTTTTAAAGTCATTTACAATATTTTTATAAAGTCGGGGTTGAGTTAAAGCTCGCATAGTATTGGCCTGTGTTCCAGAAGGTATTTTACCACCCATTTGGCCGCCAATATAAGAACCTTGGTCGATAGTCTTTTTAATACCGCGAATCCAAGAACTAACATCCTGGCCAGCAGAACGATTTACTTCTCTGGCATCTTCGAGAGTTCTAAAAGATTTTGATTTTTCTTGAAGTTCTTTAATTAAAGGTTCAGCTTCATCGCCAAATGAACTACGAATCCATTGGATTAAGTTCTCTTGTTTAGCATCACCAGTTAAATTTTGTTTTAAATCTCCCACTTGTTGTAAAGTAGTAGATAAGCTAGATGGAGAGCCAAATTCTTTGGGCTTTCCAAAAACTTCTTTAAATTGTTGTATTTGTCTTTCAGTTTGACCCTGTGAAGTTGAAGGATCAAACATAGTACCCAATTCAGGGTTATCGACATTAAATTTATTGTATTCTTTGCCTTTTGCTAAAAGATCGTCAGTAGATGTTGACATATTCTGATTGATCTTATTTTTACCGATATCTAAAAGACTTTCATATTCTAGAGCATCAGCTCCACCACCAGTAGGATTTGCTGCCAAGGAAGCCTTAGTTTGTAATTTAGACACGCTATCACTATAACCAGCACCAATATCTTCTTGTAAAGAAGCTACTAATGAGTAATCTTTATTTAAATCCATGCGTTTTTGATATAAATTCTTGAGTTCACCATCGGGTAAACCCTGTAATGTATCATCAACACGTTTTTGAAACATGGACTTCAATTCGCGCAATCTAATACGTTCTTCTGGATCAGAAGCTTGTATGATTTGATTTAAAGTCTTCATTTGCTCGGCGTAATTCTTGTAACCGCCAGCTTGCAATCTTTCGAATACGTCATCCAAAGCCTTATTTTTTGTAATAAGTCTAGAAGTTTCATCAACTTTACTTTTGAAATCGCTAAAGTTAAATTTACTTGTTTTAATTTTATCGTTAACTTGAGTTATATAGTCATTTAAAGTGCCGTAACTATTTAAACCTTTTTCAATAGCTTCATCAACTTGATCAATATCATTACCGACAATATTCTTAGCCTTTTGTAAAGTCTCTTGCCAATTTAAAGTAGAAGAACGTAAAGCTCGGTTTGTAGCTTCTTTAGCTTTTAAAACATCATCACCATACTTAACTTCTTGCCCAAGAGCCGTATCTTTAAGAATTTTACCAGTTTTAGCTAAATCTTCTAAAGATTCTTGACCAGCTTGTTTAAATGATTGTCCTTGGCGTTTAGCGCCTTCTCTACCAACATTCTTTAAGTGTTCGTAAACATCGCCGAGTAGTGGAGTTTTTGAAACGACTTTATCGGCAACATAACCAGCACCTTTAAGTGCTAAAGGAATTCCTCCACCAATTAGGCCACCTATTCCAGTATCAGTAGCAAATTCGCCGACTTCGCCTTTAGTTAAGTCAGCTTCAGATCTACCAGCACCATGTAATGCACCTTCAACAGCGCCTATAGTAGTTAGAGCACCTAATCCGCCACGTTTCACACCTTGCTCAAGAAGTTCTTTTCCGCCTTCTTTAGCCGCGAGTTTAAGACCAGCAGCAGATAGTCCTTTTCCGACTAATCCAGCACCGCCAGTAGCGACACCAGTAGCTATTGAAGCCCCAACATCACCAAGACCATAAGACCAAGGATTTGTTTCTTGAGCTAATTTGTTATCGGTACGAACTTCATCTCGTTTAGATGTATAAGTATCTTTCAATTCTTTTAAAAGATCAGAGACAGTTTTATCGGTAGTAGCAACATCGTAGAGTTTACCACCTAGGTTTTTTGTAGCTTTTGCCATAGCTACTCCAGGAAGAAATGTAGTTAAACCCATGTCTTCACCAGTAGCTGCCTTTTGAAGTCCGGCGAGTTCGTCACCTAAGCCGAAAGTGCTACCTTCCACAATACCGCGACCAGCAGATTCTAACATTCCGGGCGCAGCTTTATCGAACCCAGCTAAATCTTCTTCAGATAAAACTAATTCTTCAGAAGGTTTGGATGTAATTTTATCAAATCCAGCTAAGTCTTCATCAGAGAGTTCGAAATCGGCCATTATAATTTACCAGCTTTCGTTAAGGCATTGATTGCTTGATCTCTAGAAACTTTCTTAAGATCCATTATATATTTAATTCCAGACTCTTGTTCTGGAGTATACGAGTTTTTTACAGTTCCTTTAGTATCTTCTTTATCATCACTTTCGTGAATATATCGAAGTGTTCCGGGCAAATAATCAGCTTCTATACCAGCTTTTTGTAATTCGTTATATTTTCCAGCAGTTTGTTGTTTAGCTGCTTTTCTAACTCCCTTTTCGGAGTCGAGAATGATATTTATAAATGCATTACGAACTTCAGGTCGCAATCTCTCGCCACCCATAGCGGCTTGTCTAGCGTCAGCAAGAACCTGTCCAAGACCGCCGATTTTATTAAATTGAGCTAAGTCAGATTCACGAACAACCGAAGTATCACCTTGAGCTATTTTAATAGCTTGTAGGGCAAGAGCGCCATCGTTTACACCGTCAGGAGTTAGATCGCCAGATTTTAAAGATTTAGCATATTCAACAGAAGGTTGAATTTCTTGATATCGTTTATAAGCTGTGGAAATTTTAGGTAAACTATCAGCACTTTTTAAGACATCGGCCCTAGCCTTATCTTTTTTAGCATCAGCACGATCTTCATCGCGCTCATTTGCGGCTTTTTCCATAGCAATTCTTCGCATTCTGCGTTCTTCGCGATCAGCGTTCATTTGCTCTTGTTTAAATTTACGATCTTCGATCTTACTAAATACTCCACCCAATTCATCATTAAGTTGAGCTAATTGCACTCCAGATAAAGAATTTAATACTGAGTCGTCGATTTTGCCACCAAGGTACTCTTTAGCGCCTTTTCGAAGCGCTTGAGTTATTGGACTATTGGGATCATTTAAATCTCCCATATTCTGTAAATCTTGTTCAGCTTTACGAGAACCTAGAATTTTACCAGATAAACCCATTCTTTCATTGAAATCTTTTAACCTAAGATCTTCCATGCGCTTAAGTTCGGCATCGGCAGTATTTTGAATTTTATAATCAATTCCCATACCATACATTAAAGCATTTGAAATGTCGTTAGCAGCAGCGCGACCTACAGTTTGATTCATTCGACTTTCGCGGTCTTGAAGTGCTTCTTGCATTTGTTGTTCATAATTACCCATTAAATCTTGTTTTTGATAAGGAGTAGCTTCTACAGGAGCACTAGGCGCTTCAGCGGGAGCTTCTTCGGAAGCTAATGTTTTACCCATTAACCCACTTAAAGAAGATAGAATGTCACTACGTTTACCAGTCTTTTGAGGTATTCCAGAACTTTCGCCAGCAACTAAACTTTGAACTGCGGGAGTTTCAACAGGAGGTGGAGCTAAGCTAGGATCGCCAGGAAGACTATATCGACCTGGGACTTTAGGCATAGAAACTTCTTCTGTCTGTTCTTCAATTGCAGGTAATCCAACTTGGCCAATTCCTAATACTTTGATAAAATCTTCAATTGCCATTATTTTTTACTCCCGCCCATACTACCAAACATATTACCTAATGAACCAATTGCATCAAGAGTTCCAGCCATTTTTCGTTTACTATCTTCAACTTTAGATGCATCTTGATCTAATTGCATTCCATATTTACCAGAAATCCTATTGATTTGATTGTTATAATCTTCAATTAATAATTTCTTATTATGTTTTTGTTCTTCGTTTCCTAAATCAACATTAGAATCTGCGGTCGTATTAGCACGATTCCAATTTAACATACTTGCATTATTTCTAGCACCAACATTATATTGCATGGATTCTTGCATACGCTCTAAATTTCTACGTCTCATATCATCTATGGACTTTGCTTTTGTTGTATCTAGGTCCAATTGATCTTGGCCGATTTGTCGTCCCATAGTCGCAGAATCTTTAAGTGCTTGCATAGCTCTATTTTGTGCATTAGCTGCTACATTTAAAGCATTCTGAGAAGCTTGTTGAGTGCCCATTTGTGCAGCGCCCATTCTTTGAGCTAATTCAACACCAGCACCCCCGACTCCGCGAGATTGCATATTTTGGACGATAGATTTTTGAACGCCAGTTTGAGCGCGATCAATTTCTTTTTGAGCATTCATTAGATCAGCTTTATCTTGTAAAGTTAATCCCCCGCGACTGCGGGCTTTCAAAGCAGCTAAAGCGTCAAGTTGAGTTTGTTTAGCTGTTTTATCATAAGAAAGTTTAGAAACTTCTGTATCGAGTTCTTGTAAAGTTTGAAGTTGTTCGGGAGTTAAATCTTCCCCTTTAGTATATCTTTCTAAAGCTAATTTTAAATCTTCATATCGCGGCATGTCCAATGCTTGAAGTTCGGACATATATTGATTAAATGTTTTTTCGTATGCTTTTTTCTTTTTTCCAACAGAAGCACCTAACATTCCACCAACAGCACCGCCAAAGACTGCACCAATTGCAGTACCGACTCCTGGCATAATTGCCGATCCACTTTTAGCGCCTTGTGATGCGCCAGCGCCAACTCCTGACATTGTATCACTATTTGACATAATTTATTCCGCCTTTGAATGTTAAATTTGGATTTAACAATCCAGTTTTCATCGTCTCCATAAGTCCCAATTCTTTTAATTTTCTAGCTATTGCTAATTCTCGCGCAACAGTCGCATTACTCTCATTTACTTGAGGTATCGAATTTTGATTAACATTAGCTAATGCTTGTTGTTTAGAATAATAATCTCTAAATCCATCGGCTTTCGCTATATCTTGATGGACTTGTGGACTAGATGATAATGAACCACCAAACTGTAATCCAGATCTAGGATTATAATATGAATTTATATATGCAGATTCACCAAGTTGAGGAATGCTTTTTAATTGTTCTAAGAGTTCGTTATCTAGTTTTACTTCGATTTCATTTTTCTGTTTAGGTGTAATTAAACCATTTTCAACATCATCAGCTAAAACTCTTGAAAGAATATTTCGCCTTTCAATTGCTTCAGGATCTAATGAATCCCATGTATTATCGGTATAAGATTCGGAAAACAAAGGTTTTAAACTTTTTGCGGTAACAAAAGCTTCAGATTGATTAGGTTTTCCACTTTCAAATGTTTTGTTGGGGTCGGCAATTTGATGTGGCTCAAGTCCAGTGTTTTTAAATAGATTTACCCAATTAGGTTCTTGTGTCCCTGTAACTATAGGTTCTGGTGCTCTTGCTACAGAATCTTTATAATGTTGGGGAGCATTTGGACTTGCATATAACATTTGTAATGGATTATAGCTAGCTTTAAATTCGTTAGGTTTATCTTCCAATGTATAACCAGAATATTCGGGTATATATTTTAAAAGTTCTTCATCCGTAACTTCGGTGGTGTTAGCATGTTGTGCAGCATTATACGCACCTGTCTGTTCTTCTAATCGAAGTTTAATGGCATCGCGCATTTTTTCCATCGCGGTTTTTTGGTCATTTTTAGTTGTATCGATTTTACCCATTAATGTACCAACTTTAGAGCCAGTCTGGGTATCTAAATTTCTCAAATCTTGTTCATATTTTTGTGTTTGAGATCTAATGTCTTTTAATTTATTTAAATTCTGTTGGTCAGAAGAAAGAAGGAAGTTATCTAGATTTCTAGCCCCGCCAGTGTAATTTCCACCTTTACCAAAAAGGGTTTGTAGAATTGCGCCTCGACCAGCTTCATTTTTTGTAGCTTGGGCGAAATCCTGCAACTGAAATTTATCATCCATCAGTTTACTTTGGTTCGCTATTTCAGTAGGACCAGAATATCTATAGTCGCGGACTTTGGTGAGAGCTTGAGCGGCAGCAGCATTTGCGTCTATCGCAGCTTTAGCTTTTTGTTCTTCAGTCGCGTCAGCAGGCAGACTTTGGGGATTTAGAGTATTTACTCCAGTATCAACATAACCTAAAGCTTGTTGACCTTGAGTGCGTGCAGCGGCAAGTTTAGCCTGTTCATTTTGAATGTCACGATTAAAATCTTGAGTAGATTGTGCTAAATTCTGTTGAGCACCTTGTAATTGAGTTTCGGCAGGTTTAGCCACATTATCAATTAATTTATTTCCTTGGTTAGCGTTAAAGTATTTCTTAAGGTTAGTAAACCCAGAAGAAGCTTTGCGTTGTTTAGGTGCAGCAAAACTAGAGCCAGTAGGGATAGCGCCCTGAGTTCCTGGGGACGTAGGAACACCTGAGTTATCCTGTTCGTCATCCATGAAATTAGGTTTGTATTCTCTAGCCATTTAGTTCTCTACAATAATATTTGTTATTTAATTCGTTCATAAAATCGACCGTTTACCTATAAATATACGTTTTCTTTACCTAAAAAAAATAATTCGAATTGTGTAAGTTTTTCCAGTACTTAGGCCCGTTATGTTTGTAATCAGGATTTGACCGTCACTGGCAGTTGTAAATTGAACAAAAGGAGCCCCTGTGAGCACTTCTGTTGGGTTGTTCTTATTGGTACAGTAGACCACCTGAGCGGCCTTAAAAATGCCACCTCGGGGGTTTGAGAGCTTAAATCCATTGCTGGGAAGGGGCATAAGAAGGTCCAGAGTTACGTCATAGCAGTCGAAATTGTCGTCGAAAGTCAGCCTTTTAGTCAAAGCTTGGGTTATAAGCTCCATAAAAGGGTTCAGGATAGCAAATAAAACCGCAGTCAAATCGCTGTATTTCTTTGGGAAATCCTGCGACTGAAAGCGTTTAAAGCCTGGTAATCTCATTACCTAGTCACTCTCTCGGTCAATACGTCATAAGATATAGATACGCCGTTTAGGAGGTAATACTCAAAAGCCCGACCGTGGGAGAACTGAGTATTTAAATATCTACTTCTTTGTTTAAGTCTAGGTATATAAGTCCTGTAGGCGCGAGGTTCTGGGTTAGATCCCCAAGGCTCAAGACCCCATTCTACGATTCCCCAGCCAGCTAGAGAGTTATCGGTGAAAGTCTCAGTTTGATAGTTTCTAGATACATCACTAGCAAAGCCGATCTCAAGTTGTCTTAAAACGACTTCTGAGAACAGCATATTTGCTTCCCTGAAATGCTTCCAAACAGCGGGGTTTCCGGCATGATTTGGGGACCAAGTAATTGATGACTCGATACCTTCGTAAGTAGTACATGCCCCAATTTCGAAAGGGAAGTTATCTTGCATGACTACAGTCCCAGCAGATTCGCTAATTGACATAATGTGGCTGTAGAAAGTGAATGTTTCGTCTACTGTAGGGAAAGTAGAATCGTCAATTCCAGTATCCGTGTTCATTTGTTCAACAAGCTCGTTAAATTTCTGAAGTACAATAACTGGAGTGGAACCTACGATAGCGTCGATATTAGCTCGGTAGTCTGTGTCCGTAACTCCGGGGTCAGCATCTAACTTATCAGCTAATGCATTTAAATTAGTTAAAAGTTCAGATTTCTCCGTGACAGCAAGAAGCGAATAGTAGTTCTTAGCAATTGTAGGACTAGGGTTAGCATCCAGTTGAGTTAAAATCCTATTGAAGTAATAAGGATTTAAATATTCAGTTTGTTCTATTACGTCCCCGACTTTAACCGCAGCGACTGACTGTAATTTAACAGTCAATTCTTCAGTGTAATCGTCATAAGATACTGATTGAATTTGATTGCTATACTGACGATCCGCGTAGTCGAACATTGTAAATGTCTTACGTTCTTGTTCGATATCGAAGGTATCAGAAGCGCCTAAATATAGTTTATTGTCTCGGCTATTGACTAATCCGCAAGTCTTAGAGATTGGTAATCTAGTCCAAGTATCTGTGTATGTATTCCACACAAAGCACTGGGTAGCGACTGTATCGCCGGGAACTGTGGGGAGCCATAAGTAGTATTTCTTCTCAGTGTCGTAGAATACGCCAAATGCGGCTCTGCTTAAATTAGTGTAAAGTGCAGTATCGGGGAGTGCTAATAATTTATCTTCTATTGGTCGAGAAATAACTTCTGGACCAGCTTCAGATACTCGCAAAACTCCATCGTCTGCAAATACATAAATTTGATTATTACCAATGACGGCAGTTTCGGGGCCTTTAATTTTACAAGTATTGTCTAGAGTATTGACCTGAAGACTTTCGCCTTCTTGACCAGAGATAGTAAATAAACCGTCTTCTTTAAATATGAACAGAGAGTCGCGGGATGCGAGGATTCTTATAATCCCTTTATCGCCAGCACCAATATCAAAATAATTTAAACTTGGAACAGCTTCGGGCTGTTGGAATTTACTATAGTATACGCGGTTTACCGCAGTATTATTAGTCGCTACAGCATCAGGACTACCAAGAGTAGGACTGAAAGCTTCGCGGATTGGAACAGTGTTCCCAGAAATAGTGAATATTAAATTCTCTAAGTATCTAGATTCGAAGTTTATAGAGCCTGGGAGTTCGTCGAACCCGGAGCTATAGTAGGCATTCATGAAAGGGTTATCTAAATGTCTGTTGACTGCTTTAACAATCTTTTGAGCCATTTGTTCGATAACTTGGCCGACAGATAAATCATCACTTGGGTCTACAGAACCTGAAGTCTCGTCAATTAAAGCGACTACTCCGTTTTCGAAATCATCAGAGGCGGTATCGGGAACGAATACTATTGTAAAAGAATCAACATCACTTGTGAAAGTTAAAACCGTTCCAGTAGTTCCAGTCGCAAGGGGGGTAGCAGCGAGCGCAGTCAAAGGTGACGCGCCAGATCCAGTAGCAGTAATTAATACGCTAACAGGAGCACTCAATGCGATAAAAGCCACAAGCTGAGTAGCTGTAGTTGTTATAACTCCAGCACCATCAGTAGCAAGAGAAAATGTTATCGCGTTGCCGAGGATTGAAGCCGATAAAGGGGAGTTGGAAAGTCCGGGGTCAAGTAATCTAATTGTTATACTATTTCCACCAGTACCATAAGCAACAGCTTTGTAAGTTACTCCTTGGTTTACTAAAAGAGCCTGAGATGAAGTATTGAAGCCGGGGTCTGTTGGACCACTAGATTCTTTACCAGTTAAAAGAGAAAGAGTTAATTTATATTTCTCGCGGGTATTAGCGAAAAATACTTGTTGTTTATAAAGTGTAATATCCTTAGCAAAAGGAGGTTGAAAGTTTGATTGTAAAATACCTTCTTGGCTAGGGTTAGTGTAAAGTAAAGCACCTTGAGCCCTGAAAGCGTCAGTAGTTTCGTCAGTGAAAGGACCAACAAATCCCGCCGTAATCTCGGGGGTAGTTGGGTTATTCTCATAAACTAATTGAAGCTCATCGTCAGGTACGATTACTACACCTTCAACTATGTCGAAAAGCGCAGATCTGTAGACCTGATAGAAAAAGGTAGTTCCAGATTCAGATAAATTTATTATATCTGATGGAATTGTAATATATAGAGATACTGCTTTTGAGATAGTAGCATCTTCGAAGTCGGGAGATACCCCGCCGCCGTTAGCGTTCAAAGAAGCGACGATAATGTCATAAGCTTCTTGTAGAGTTTCTAGGGTCAGTTGGGCAGTAGATAATACTGTACCAGTTCGGATAGTAGAGAAAGTGAATCCTGTAGTATCGTCACCATCGACAGTAGCCATAACTACTTGATCGTATAGAGTTCTAAGAATTAATTGGTTATCATTTAATTCGTTTGTTTGTTCGGCAGTAGACCCGTCAATAGCAAGTTGTAAAGCTGCGGCTACTTGAGTAGCATCATTTACATCGCTAATTGTTCCAGTTCCAGCAGCTAGGTTAGTTTGAGCTAAAGCTACTAGAGGGGCCGCGCCAGCTCCGGCGGCAGTTACTAAGGCAAGTGCAGGAGCACTAAGACCTAAAGCTGTAACCAGTTGAGTCGCGGTAGTTGTAACTACACCAGCAGCTTGTGCTAGAGTTATAGTTAAATCGTTACCAGAAGCCGTAATAGTCAAGGGACCATCGGCTACGGGATCTATAATAGTGACAGTTACATCATTACCAAATACCCCTAGAGGTACAGCAGTGTAAGTAATACCTTGGTTGACAAGAGTCGCTTGAGCTGCGGTCGCTAAGTTTACAGAAACTACAGTATCAGTAAGCAAAAGATCGGGTTGTAAATTTAAATCTGGCGCAGGATCTACACCTGATAAATTCATATAAGGTACATAGCGCCCATTGTTCGCCTCGAATATAAAGTAATCGGATGCCGCTAGTGCAGATTTTGGGCGAGTAGTGATTGAACTAATATTTATAGTTCCACCAGCTTGGTATTCTTTAGAAGTTAATACTGACTCTTGGTTTAAACTCTTTACTATATCCTTCATTGTTCCATAAATGGTAGATAAAGTAGCAGTAGAGGTTAAATCTGCTGGATATGTTTCAGTAAAAGGAGGGGATTGTAGCGCGATTTCTGCGAGCATCCCGTTAATGTCTAATATAAATTGAGGAAGGCCGTAGTAATATACAACTTCCCTTTGGCTAGGAGCACTAAGAATTAAATTGTTATTAGCATCTTTGTAGCCCCATACTATGCGGTATGCGCAAGCTGTATTCTGCAATAAAAAGCCTTCTTGGTCAACCAATGTAAGGTCAAAATCAAGGGCTTGGGGAACGCCACTTCTAAGGGTACTGTTTGTGACGTTATCAATCTTCATTATACCTTTTTGTGTAGTATAATAAAAGTTTCTATTAGATTCTATAGATTTAATTTTAAGGCCCGCAGCTTCGTCGGGCGACTCAATAGTAGCGTCCACGAATACGCCATCGACAGATTCCTCATAAGTTGTAAAAACTCCAGGAGTTGTAACAGGATCATCTTCGAATTGTAATATGTCAGACTGGTGAACTAAGATTCTATTTTGGTAGTCGTGCAAAGATTTTGCAGTAGTAACCATCGTAGCATCAGTAAATATCTTAAAGCCGCGACGAGGTTGAGCCACATCGTTTCTATCGATATAAATATTCTCAGCCTCAACAAGCGCACCATTAGGTACAGCGCTCAAGTTGTTGGGATATGTAAAGAGCCCTTTAAGCGAGAGAACTACGTTCTGGCTCATTAGCTACCTCTATTTCGTTTAGTACCATTCCATCCAATTAAAGATGATCTCATAACCCCAGTTCGGTTTACGATTTTCTTAGGATTACCTTCAGTTCGATCTTGAATTAGTGTTTTCATGGAATTGACCATGTCGTTTAATTTTTTAGAAGCGACTGCTATATTGTTATTATCACCCTGAGATTCGAGGATTCTACAAATTGTAGCCTGAGAAAGAAGGGGACGTAGGTTAGCGACGAGTTGGGGTACTGGGGATTCTCCGGCAGTAGCGATCCAATCGCCGACTTGTAGGTCGTCAGGGAGATCGGCGACTGCTACAGTTATAAATTTTTGTGAGTTTACAGGGCTATTGGCGCTGACAGAGACAACTTCAATATCCATAGATTTAATTTTATTTGAGGGTTTAGCTTGGATAAAGTCGATTTCAGACCCGGCAGAGATATTCGCGGGGATTTGACGTTCATCAACTTCGATAACTCCAGTAGAAGTATTAATTGATGTGATTTTTAAACATCTATCAGGTAATACTAAAGAGTTGGGTTCAAGATAGTAATGTAATACTATATATTGAGCGGAGATGGACTGAGCTGTATTATTTAAGAATACAACTTCGTCATTTTGAATGTAGAACATAGGATCATAAGTACCTTGTGCGTAGTAGGAGTTTTGCACTAAAGGAACTTCATCGACACTAATTTCTGAACATTTGTATAAATTATTACTGCTATCTTTAGCGAATACCGACCTTAGACGAGAACCAGTAGCCCGAGAAGGGATTTGGTATCGCCCAGAATCAACTTTGTCATATTGTTTAACATAGACATTGTATTCTTCGCGAGCCCGGAGCACAGAAGATATAACAGGGAGTTCTAGTTCTTCAGAAGCTAGAAAAAGAATGTCTTCGTCACTTAGGGCAATTTGGTCAACAGGAACCATACAGCCAAGCTTAATTGATGTGAGTAAATCTTCATTAGTATAATTTTGCTTAGCCATGGGAAATCCTTATTTCATTAAAAGTTTTTTAAGACGAGAAACCGCGTCAGAATCTTCTTCAGGAGAATCTTCAGATTCGATCTCAAGTTTTGCGCAATCACAATCAGGCTTGCCACATTCGCAAGGAGCCTTAACTTCCATTTCCATACCTTCGTCAGAAGACATTTCCATGTCAGGAGCCACTTCTTCGCCGAGTTCGGCAGAAAGAGCACCTTCGGGAAGCTTTTCTTCGACCATCTCGTCAGAAGATACTTCTAAGGGTATTTCTTTTTTAGTAACTTTGAGCGCCATAAGTTTAGGCATTCTATGTTCTTTAAAGTTGTCGTTTAGCATCTCATTAATTACTTCACGCAATTCCATGAGTGCTCGTTTTTCGGAATTATTTCCTTTTTTCATTACTTACTCCTACTTTTTATAAATTTATCAAAATTGAGCCTGCGCCCAAAATATAATGCAAATGTTGTGTATAGAAATTCACTAAAAACTCCTATACCTTTTATTTTGCCCATAATGTCAAAAAGACCTAATCCTATAAAAAGGACTACTGCGACAGACATGAGTGTTAAACTAACACTTGGTTGTTTTGTAGCTGGGTCAACTATCCAAATTTTTAACATATTATACTTGTATTTCGTATATAGTTAATGAACTAATACAAACTCCATCAAATATTCCGGCTCCGCCAGAACCATTAAACGTCCATGTTCCTGCACTATTCCCGCCTCGAAGTTTAAAAGTTGTTGCGCTTGTTGTTCCGGAAATCATTGAATATTGTAAAGGAACGGTTGTTGCCAAAGATGCTGCCGATACACACGATGTTGTCGCAGCTAATGCACTGGCTGTGGAATCTTGGAAAAGTGCCAAAGTTAACATTCTATCAGCATTGCTTGATGCCATTACCGCAGTAGCTACAAAAACCAAACGGTTTGTTGCGCTAGTTGGAGTAATTGCCAATGTCATCAGTTCTAAACCTTCCGTATTTTGCGGCTTTGTTCCATCAAAAGGAATTTGTGTATTTGAGTTTGCTGTAGCTGCAGTATTTTGAACATATTTAACTTGAACTACAGAACCCGCAGTAGGGCTCGAACTAGTCGCTTTTTGTAAAATAGTATATTCACCATAACCAGCTTCGATAAATTTGTAGTTTTGACCATCTTCGATAACAAAAGTAGCAGCGCCGTTAAAGGTTTCGGTTGTATTACCTTCTATTGTAAAGTTAGATCCACTTTCATTCGCCAAAGTAAATTCTGCACCATTTAGAGCCGTAGTAACTACGACATTTCCTGCGGGAACTGACGTGAATACGTGTTTACTATAACCACCAACTAGCGCAGTTTCATTTGCGGCATAATCTTTTGAGAATAAAATTATAGCACCTTTTTGAGTGATGTTACCATTATCTTGTAACTCTATTCTGGCATCTAAAGCGCTATCAGAATCATCTAAAACATATAATCCAACAGAAGTTGGGTCGATGTAGATTAATGAATTTTTATCTGTGTTATTTTGATCAATGGCTTTTAATTCACCTTGTTCGTCGGCGAATCTTAAAATATTTCTAAGAAATTTAACACCATCACCAAACCACAATAAAGGACTTCCCATAATTACTCCTTAAGCAATAAAGTTGATTGCTAAATAACCAGCAGTAGCGCTTGCACTAACGGCTTTGATTGATACTCTAGTTCCAGCAGGAATGTTACAAATTACTTGTCCATTTCCGCCCGGAAGAATGTATAATTTATCAACTTCAGATGCAGCAGCGCCCAAAGCTAAAATCAACAATTGACCAGAACTGTCAAATATTTCTAATTGTTTACAAGCTACAGAAGTAGAAGCTATAAGTTCTACATATGCTGCAGTTGTTACGTTTACACTGGAATAATCGTGGAAATCTCGGAATACGGGTCCAGTTAAACTATCTTGAGCTTGTAAAGGAGAAGCTGTTCCAACAAGAACATATGTTACTCCGGCAAGCGTCATATCTGTTTTAGATGCGTAGGCACCAGCGGCGTCATATACATAATTTCTTATGAATATGGTACCATTGGCACTATCTACCAAGAGTTCAGATTGTACGGGAACACTACCGCTACCGCCCGAACTGGTTACTTTTAAAGAGTTTGATGCTAGGTCATATACTGATCGTATAATCGCCGCATCGGAGTAGGGTTTGTCTGTTATATCAAATGCCATTTTTTATTTCCTTATATTCCTAATAATTTAATTAATCCGGTTGCAGGCATTGAGCCTGTTGTTCTATAAATGTTTATATACGGAGTTCCGCCGCCCATTATCGATAAAAATTCACAATTATTTGATATACTAACTTCATATGCACTTGTTATGGTTAACCCACTTAAAGCCGATAATGGAGTATATATATTTTCATCAATTGACCATGTATATACCAAATCTCCGCCCGTATTTGCGACAAATAAATATTTACCATTTAAAGCATAAGCGGTAGAATTCATTAATTTGCCTGATGGAGATCCCGGTATAGTTAATGTTTGATCTAATGTTATTGAAGTTTCTCCAATATCATAAATTAAAACATCTAAAAAGTCACCACATGCCGCGAGTTTATTACCATCATTTGTAAATGATAAACAGTTGATTGCATATCCCGGAGTCACGTTTGCTACTCTGGTTCCTACTGCCGTAGATGAAAAACTATACATTTGAATTTCTGGACCTAGTCCAGTTGATGATGTTGCAACAACAACACGCAATCCATCCGGCCTAAATTTAACATTAAGTCCTCCGGATGTTGGTAAAGTTGATGGATCTGTTAATTTAGTAAATGTGGTTCCAGATCTTCTATACATAGTAAGATATGGACTTGCTCCATGTGCGCAAGCTAAAAATTCACCATTAGGGGACCAATCAACACTTTGACCAATTCCAGTTGGTAAAGTTCCCGGATCTGCCAATTTGGTAAATGTTGTTCCAGATCTTTGATAAATTGTAATAACTGGGGCACTATTATGTGTGCAAGCTAAAAATTCACCATTGGGGGACCAAGCAATACCACGAACTGACCCAGTTGGTAAAGTTCCCGGATCTGTGAGTTTTACTAATGAAACGCCTCGGCGCTGATAAATATTTAAGACTGGTGTTCCGGTACATCCTGTTGCCAAAAATTCACCATTAGGGGACCACGCTGATGTAATTCCTGTATTTGTTGGTATGGTATCTGGGTCTGATAATTTTGTAGGACTTTCCCAAGGATATTGAGGAATCAAAGTTGTAAAATTACCAGAGTAATCGAAATTTCTAAGTTGAACTAATTCGATAGTATCTGGAGATTCAGTAGCAAGTAATTTCTCATTACCATCAGAATCTTTGTAATAAAGAGCTTTGTCGGTTTTACCATATAGTCGGATTTTTCCGGCAGAAGGTGTACTAGGTGCAGATTCTTCGTTAATGTCTTGGTAGTCATTAATCGTAGGTGTAGTTATAGTTCCGGAGTTAATAGTCGGCGAAGTTAAAGTTTTATTAGTTAAAGTATCAGTAGTATCTCGACCAACTAAAGTATCTGTAGATGTTGGAAGGGTTAAAGTTCCAGTATTGCTTATTTGTGCTATTACGGGAGTTGTTAAAGTTTTATTTGTAAGAGTTTGAGAATCAGAAGTTCCAACAACCGCACCAGTAGGTACAGCTTTTGTATTACTAACCACTATTCCCGAAGCATCGCGGACTAAGAATTTAGAAGCATCGGCTAAAGTCGTTTTAAGAGAAGTAAGAGCTAAATCTTCTACCGTAGCTTCGTCGCCATCAATTGTGATAGTATTTGATGCGGAATCAATTGTTTTATTCGTTAAAGTAGCGACCGCTGCATTTTTAGTGGCATCAGAAGTATTGTCTACGTTCCCAAGACCAACATCAGACTTCAATAAGCCCGTAACAGTTCCAGTAAATATTACGTTATTGATTGTTTTATTACTAAGAGTTTGTGTGGCTCCAGTGGAAACCATCTTTTGATTGGTAGTTCCATCATAGACCATTAACAGACCATCAGCATCGTCAACCCAGATATCACCTTCAGTGCGACTCGCGGGGTTTCCAGAGATAGGGAAAAGAGTAAAGCCGCCGTTTTGTAAAAATATAAATCCTGTAGCCATATTACGCCTTTATAATCCTTCCGCTGTAGAATATTGTGTTTGTTTGAACTGTTCCGCCCAAAGTAGTCGCAGTAGCTCGAAGTACATTAGAAGAAACATCAAATGTAACTTCGGGATTACCGTTAGATTGATTTGTAACTACCCAAGTAGCAGTAAGTGCATTATAAGATAAGAAAAGTTGACCAGTGACTGATAAACTCTCTGTAGGAGAAGTGTAGTATCTGTAAATACCATATTCGAATATGATATGGGAATTTGTAGATGGTGTATTGATAGTGTATAAACTAACAGGAGAACCATCGACTAAAGTCGCAGTTCCGGCAGGAATGTTTGTGCTAGTTCCGAGGTTATTAAGCGTTTCATTAACTTCAAGGCACCAGTCTGTGAGCGAATCCCATGATCTTTCACCTCGCGATGGTATAGAAAATACTAAAGAGTTTAGCGTAACTTCGATGCTCATATATTAGTACCCGAAAGTTAAGGGCTTTCTTTTCCCTTTTGGCAGAGTGCGATTATCAACATGAATAAATTTACCTTTTTTGCGTCCATCGCCTACAGCATTAAAAATTTCTAGACAAAGATCGTACAATTTATTTAAATCCTTTGCAGTTATATCAACAGCTCGACCTTGGATGTGTTGACTATTTAAAGCTCCCCCGATTTTCGCGTTGTATTCTGGAGATCTATAGCCACTTGTGATGGTTATGGATTTCCCGAACTTCTCTCGAAGATCCTGGAGCTGGTCAACTAAGTCCTTAGAGATCTTATGTTCGTCGGAGTCTTTGCACTCAAATTCGTCAGAATTGAAATTCTTAGTAAATTGAATACTTTCTCCGCTAGTCCACTCATAAAACTCGTCAGCCATTGATTTAGACACCTGCTAATAATATTTGTTATTTTATAAGCTAACCGTAGGGTTTTTAAATCATTTTCTTGATTTGGCATATTGGTGTGTTTTTGGGTAATAAAAAAGGAGTATACCCAGTTTTAATGGATATACCCCTAGATTAGATTAATTCTATTGTGAATTATGAACTAGCTTGTAAGCCAGCTACTTTAAGAGCCGCGATCTCAGCATTTACCTTAGTTTGAAGTTCTTTCAATTGAAGGTTCATTGCCAAAATAGCAGTATTTACAGCAGTGTTTACGGCAGCATCTGTATAAGTGTTAGATGTGCTAAGAGCGATATCGGCTACGTTAGCCATAGTACCAGTTACAGTACCAGTGAGTGTACCAGCCAAAGCTGCTACGTTAGTCGCTACTTTAGCTTGTAAAGCAACAATAGCCGCTTCTAGTTCGGTAGCTGCTGCGGGTTCCGCTAGTGCTACTAGCAATCGGGTTTTGAGGTCTTGTGAAAATGCCATTCTTTATAATCTCCTATGTTAACATGTTATAATAGTTTATATCTGACATTCATTATGTCTAAATACTCTACAACAATATTTGTTAATTTAAGGAGACTAACCGTGTGTTTTTATAGATAATTTTAACCAATACCCATACTAGATTTACCTTTGAAAGCATTTTTAGCCTTCTTTTTATTCTCATCGAGAACCTTAAGGTAGACATCTAGTGGTAATTCTTCGAGTTTTGAGTGAATTGCGAGCTGAGAGATCTCATCAATACTAAAATCCTTGGTCTTAGGTAAGACTGCCTTGATTTCCTCAGGCGAGAAGCCCTTCTGAGAAAGGAATATAGTTTTCTGTTCATCTGTAGGCAATTTAATCTCTAAAAGGTTGTTAAAGCGACCTGGGCGATTTGCGAGGTTACTAGGTAAAAACTCGGGATGGTTGGTAGTCGCGATCACATAGCAGTTATCCCAGCTAGCGTAGCCATCAAGGAAGTTTAGAAGGTCTTCGGTGCCGTGGCCCAATCTTTCAGTGATTTCTTCGAGGATAATGATAACATCGTGGCCAGCAAAAACCTGCTTATATTCATTAAGTGCCGAGAGACTTAAACTTTTGTTTACAAAGATACAGTAAGCTTTTTTTGACAATGATTTTACTGAGTTAATGATGTTGACCGACTTACCGCAATTATGATGAATCGTGAAATCTGTCGTTAAGTATAAGTGATCGTCAGATAATGTGAATCCATAGAAATCGTCTTCGGGCAATGATTCATATTTGAATCCAGTGCGCAAAACTGATTTAATTTGTTTTCTTATTGGTGCATTTTTTCTTTTTAATCTGGTAGGTATTTCATTATTATCGCCAGATATATTAATTCTATAATAAGTTCCCCAAACTCCATTATTTACACATTGTTTTCTACAAGGACTCAAATAAGCTGCGAAACCTAAAGATCTTGCGATAAAAACGACATCTTTTGCTAAATGTTCAAGTTTAGTTATATAATCAAAAGAACCGAATTTATTGTAATGACCATCAGTATCTATTAAACCTGCCAATAATTCTAATCTTTGTTTTCTGGAACCAAGTTTATAATTAATTGGTATATGCTTATTTCCGATTAACTTCATGTCATTAAATATATTTAAAACGGAGTTTCTTCGTTTACCTGTTATTTTTTTACCAATACTCGCATGTATTGTTTTACATCTACCTTTTTGGTAAATTTTTGGAAAAACTTTTGGAAATTGATGAATATAATTAACCCATTCATTTTCAATCTCATCGTCCATAGTAGTTAAAGCGGGTTTCCATGTATGTCCATCACCTAACCATAATCCTAGAATATATGCGGGAATTTGTTGCTCTTTTTCTGTAAATTCTACCCCGGTTCTAGTTAATTTAAATCTTTCTTGAAAAGGACCTGTTTGTTGTTCATAATCTTTGAAACTAATATTTATTGGACATCTAACTGTATGTTCGCCAGATGGAGTTAAATGTAACATATGGTTATGATTAATAATAAATTCTTCGCCTTTAGTTGGCTTTATTTTAACCATTTTATCGCGCCCTTGGACTAATTTTAATACCTCGCGAGATTTAGAATCTGGACCCATCAGAAGATCACCAACAGCCACATCCTGTACCTTTTTAATTGACCCATCAAACATGAGTATTTCTGTATCTTTAGCGTGACATCCGGGTGGGCCGAATAATAGCGTAGCTCCCTTGTGTCTAATCTTCAATTTCTCGTACTTCTTGCGATTCTTGAAAAAATCCTTAAGTTTCTTTTGAAATAATTTAAGTTCTTCGTTATGGAAGTCTACGAAATCGTCAGCGTTAATAGTTAGAGGTCGAAACCCAGTCTCAGAGAAATCGATCTGAACTAGAGAGTAAATACCATAGGGCATTAAATTCTTTTCAGATTGCATTCTAGAATATGCTATGATCGGCTGGCCAGTGACTTGAAGCTCATAATTAAGCTTAAGTGCGTAGAAATCGTAGTTTAAATTATACTTCTTATTAATGGGCTCGAAATTCTTCATGAGACAATTACAATAATCTTCATGATCTCCAATAAATACAGCTTTTTCCTCATATGGCCAATCTAGTGTATATGCCTTATTCTTTTGACTGTAGATTAAAACTGATTCTTTGTCGGTTTGAACTTCTTTACCCTTGTTGAATAATTTCCACATGTATCTATTATTATACCAAATTATTAGACTTATGTCAAATTATATGATATAATATTAATAATGGTTCGAATTTTCATATTTCTGTTGTTAGGTTCATGTACCTCGATTTCAGGGGTACTCAGAAAAGCGTCCCAAAAAAGGGAGTTAAATATTCTAGTAATTGATTCTGGAGTTAGTTATAAGTACGATTCGATTAATCGTCATTTAACCACATTTAATCCCGAAGTGGTCGATACTCATGGCCATGGTACTCATGTCACTAGCGCCATTCTACAGGACTCTTGTCCGGAAGTTAAAATTACTCCATGTAAATATTTCTACCCTAAGAATGAAGAAAAAACAGGCGCTGAGTATAAAAAATGCCTTGATAAAATGGTGAGTGGGAAGTACGATATCATTAATATCTCTGGCGGCGGTTATCAATTCGTAGATTATGAATACCAGCAGCTTAGAAAACTACTTAAAAGTAAAACTCTAGTAGTCGCGGCGGCAGGCAATGATGGTAAATATCTACCTTTAAATCCATTCTATCCAGCAAGTCACAAATTACATAATATCATCGCTGTGGGAGCTTTAGGGCCTATGGGAAGGCCTAGCTACACAAGTAACTGGGATTTGAATATTCGCTGGGAACCGGGAGAAGATATTTTGGCTCATGGGTTAAATGGACTAGAAACTAAATCTGGTACTTCAATGGCGGCGGCTAAATTTACAAATAGATTGGTTAGGAAGTTTTGCGAGGGATTAAAATAATGGATAACTTTTGGGTAATCGGCGATGTCGCCGGGGAATACGATGCTCTAATGGAACTGGTAGGTAAACTTCCAAGTGATGCTAAATTAGTGTTTGTTGGCGATTTAAACGACCGTGGTCCAAAGACTAAAGAAGTTATACAATGGGTCAAGGATAGTGGTCATGTGGCTCTAATGGGCAATCATGAGAGTATGTTCATTGATTATGTGAAGGGCAGGCATCTAGATGGTTATACTCCCCAGTATGAAGATGGTGTATTCTTATATAATGGCGGAATTCCGACCCTTAGAAGTTATTTAATGAATTCTTGGGAAGGCTGGAGGCCAAGTAAAGATACTGCATTGGTTTTAGACCACATTGAGTGGCTAGAAAAGCGACCTGTTAAATTTGAGCTTGATAATGTAATAGTCACACATGCTCCGATTGCTCATGGTAATATTAAAAAGTTTGATAGAGGTAATCAACTAGATCAAATTTGGAACAGAGATTGGATAAGTCCAAATGATAAATTTCAATTCTTTGGTCACAATGGTCATTATAGAGAGTATGTTCAATATACAGAATTGGGCGTAGATCGGTTATATGCGATTTGTGTGGATGATTCGAGGAATAATAGATTGACTGCGGTAAATTGGCCTACTTTGGAAAAGGTAGAGGTTAACTTTTAAATGAAACCACATAAACCTATTGATCCCAAAACAACTCGTTGGAATCAATGTATGTCTCAAATTTGTGAACATTGTAAGAACGAATACCATTATGGTGGGTATGCTCATTTAATGGAAGAATGTACTCATAGAGACGAGCCCGGATTCCCGGCGTATCCATTTAAAATGATGGCCGAAAATTTTGCTAAAAGAATACAGAAAATCATTAATGTTGCAACAATCAAGGAAAGACTTGGGATTAAATGAGTAAGTTTAAAGTTGAGGATATAGTTAGCTTGGATTTGCAGGATAATACGTTTATGCCTATAATGCGAGCCCATTCTGGTATTGCTTCCGGAATGGCTATTTCTATGAATAAAACCGTTTATAAAGTTTCGAATAAAGATAAATTTACTATTGTAGAACCTTTTTTTGGGTTCATTTTAGCTAAATTAAATGATACTGAAAATATGGTTAGACTTCCTGAAGATAAGATTATGAGTAATGCGAAGAAGATTCGGGTAAGATTGGGTGTGAAGTGAAGAATAAATTTAAACCTGGGGATAGGGTTATTTGTATTGCTAGTGGGGAAGAATATGTTATAAGTCATATTCCAGATTACCCGCTAATTGTGCCAATTCCGGGGCAATATTCTTTAGATGTATTAAATCAAACATGGAAGAAGGCATATTCGAAAGATTATGTTATGGTAGAACCTGCGGGGTATAATTTATTTATGCCACCAGCGTTTTATGAGCATGAGATAAGGTTGACGAATTCGGTGAAGATTAAGCGGAGATTGGGAGTTATTTGATACCTAGGCGCTTTCTGATTTTGTCTATATTTGTGTATACATCTTCTTTATTAACCCACCAGCCAGGATGACCCAAAGGTTTATCATGGATATCTAGATTTTCTAGAGCGTACTTATTCTCAAAAACAGCTTTAATTTTCCATTTTTGGCCGGGTGACATAAAATGCCAAGTTGAGTTTTTTATTCTTATAATTTTATTAATCATATTGTCTTTTTTGGATATGGTAGAACTTTAAGTTTCAATCTACTTAAAATTTCTTTTTTCTTACGTTTATTAAGGATAAATATGTATCGATGTTTGCCTTGGACTGGTTTATACTCTAGGTTCTCTATTCCATATATACGAATTAAATCTTGTTTTCTATACCCATAATGGCCCGTAATGACATGTTTATTGTGTTCTTTCGGTAATAGGTATTTTTTGTTATTTCCTTGGCCTGTATATAACCAGTTTGTTGCCTGATAAATTATTCCTGTATGTCCCTGTGTGGGGTCGGCAAATGAGACTAAAATATCGCACCCTCGAAGAAGTGGCATGGTTTGCGCTATAAACCAGCTCTCAGTATTTTTGGGCTGATTGTCATGAACCCACAATCGATTTAATTCTAGTACCTTATTTTTATAACTTTTCCCGGCTATTGATGATTTTAGAGTATGTGAATGAGGAATCCCATAACATATCATACCAACAAGAATACCTTTCTCAAAAAGTCCAAAATTAAATTTAGTTCCAAAATAATAGCTTTTTGTATAATGGTTATTTTCTATACAAATTCTGGCGACTTGTTTAGTTACCGCCCGTATTTCTAGGTTTTGTATTTCCATAAAAACCCTTTGTAAATTTTACCCGCATTGCTACAAGCTGTACTAATTCCTGATTTAGAAATATTTAATTCATTGGACGCATCTGACATAGCTTCCCATTCCCTAACTATTTCATTAGTTTTAGGGTCAATTTGTAGTAATGTTTTTTTATTTATATCTCTTAAGAATTGACGCATTTCGGGAGTATCGTGGCGTTCTTTCCATAGTTTACCTCGATTAATGAATACTTCTTGTTTCTTTTCTTCGGATAACTTCTTTGAATCGTAACGACCTTTATAGTAGGATCTTTTACAATCTATACACCATTTATCGTAACCATCATGATAAGTTCTACCATTACGAACCGATACTTGCCAGTAGTTTTCTTTACATAATTCTTTATTTTTAAGACATTTATAGCATTTACGGTATGTTTTACCCTCAACCTGATATGGTGTATATTTGGGCTTTGCCGTACCTTTACGACCTAGAGCCCTTTGACGTATTTTATTTTTAGTTTGTTGAGATTGGACTTGTCTTCCATTACAAGTATCTTTAATATTATAACCATTGGGAACAAGACTGTTAAACTGTTTTATATATAATTCTTCTTTATCATTTAATTCCTTTTCAGTGGCTAAACCTGACCATAATATCTCAGATGTAAAGGAATCCCATGAATCTATTTTAAGTGCATTATATAAAGCAATAGTGTTTTTATGACTATTAAAGGTTTTATCATTTTTTCTCCATCGCCTCGATGGTTGTTGCCAAGTTTGGCCGATATACACCTTGCCGTTGTGAATATTTGTATGTTTATAGATGTAACCAAGTTTGATCATATTAATATTATATCATAGATTGTTATTAGAAACAAGCCATCCTTAATAATATTTGTTAATTATTGGTTAAAAATTAATGAGCGTATCAAAATAAAAAACCCCCCAATCTCGCGACTGGAGGGTTTTGATCTAGACTAAAAAGTCTAATAAAATCACTAACTTACAGTTATGCCCGTAAGCAAGATGAGTTTATTTGGTTGCCAACAGAACAAAGCCATATCAGCATATGCACGTAACTCGTACCCGTTGTTATTCTCCAATAATCTGAAGAAGTCACCTTCGTAACCAGGCATTTGGAAAGTTACTTCAGTAGAACCAACTCTCATCAAACACTTTTTAACAGGCTCAGGTATACACATCGCAACACCTTCTTTTACGTAGATGTTAGGACGTATAGTGATTTTACCAGACTGAGCGTAGAATACGATTTTCTCAGAACCCTTTTCAGTGCTCTTAGGATCGTATGAACTATCAAGTCTGCGTTGAGCAGCTTCGTCAGTGATCAAGTTTTCCCAAACAGAAGGGTTAACATAAACCAAAAGATCGTCTTTCAGACCTTTAGCCATTGCTAAACCTACAGCTTTTTGGATCTTCGCGAAAGAAAGAGCGCCGTTTACGTTATAAGAAGTAGACTTCCAAAGATCGTAAGTAGCAGCACTAATATCGAACAAAGTTCCAGTATTAGCCATAATTTTTTGAAGACCAGCAAATTCCAAAGAACCTGCAGAGTTTTGGTAGTAACCAGCTCCGAAGTGAGTGATAGGATCGTTAACTTGAATGTTAGCCGCTGTTCCAGAAGAATTTTCTTCTACGATGATTTGTTTACCATCGATACTAACACCTTTTACGTCAAATCCTTGAGCGTCAAGAGCTGCAAATGAGCTAGAAGCGTCCCAGATAGATATAATCATGTTAATTGAACCAGACCAGATTCCAGGAGCCCAAGAAGCGCTAGTTAAAGTCAACTTTCTTTGTGTTCCAGGAAGTGCGTTACCGTCGAAGTCAGTTGTTGCTACAGCAGAAACTACTCCGATATCAAGTTGTCCGTAGAACATGATACATTCAAGACGCTTAGCGAATGATTGAACCATGTTAGCGACTACAAGTTTAGTAGCTCTTTCGAAAGCAGCTTTGTCGTTCAAAGAACGAGAAACCGCGCCTACAGAGATAGAAGTTCTTAGAACGAATTCATAAGAAACTACTTTCGCATTTTTAACTTGACCGGGAACTGCGCTGTTAAGAGCGAAAGCTGTTCCGTCAGTACCACCGTAAGAAAATCCAAGTTCTTGGCCTACGATTACGGGTTGGTTATATTCTTGACCTAAACGCTTGTCAGATTTAACGAAGGGAATATCTTTCATGAGTTCTTCGCCAGCAGGAATCAAATTCTCTACGCTGTCGCCATAAACTTGTTTGAAAAGACCATTGAGTGTTGCTAATGTATTATCAGCCATATTTTAAATCTCCTTAAGATTTTATTTTTAAATTATATTATTTGTTTTCGACTAAAGATTTCAGCTACTTAGCTTAAATATCACTAAATCCTTGCGGGTATTAGAGAGTTCATCACCTGAGCCTTTTACTTTAATAAAAGACAATTAGGAATTGATCCGTAGACCATTCCTAAATATATTTGTTAAAATCTATTGACTTATATGAAATTTATGTTAGTGTGTTAATTCATTACTAATAATAGTAGACTTTTAATACTATTAATGGTATAATTAAAAGGTATAGTAGAGCTTGGAAGCTGTGATAGGTGCCCTGCAAACCGTTCGAGCCGGAATTGGCAGAAGTCACAAAGAACAAGCAAGCATAGGTCAAACGTGCTGGTAGGTAATAAGGGCAAGAATAACTACATGTCCCAGATTCGCGACTGGGTACTATACAATTTTTTTATCGTCCATCTGACTGTTTATTGGATGGTTTTGGACATAGGTTATAGGACCCCGCCTATATAAAGAAAAGGGGTCCAATTTTTTGACAATAAAAAACCCCAACCCCGATTTCTCGGAGCCGGGGCTAAATAATTTAAAAACTATTTAAATCTAGTCTTTAGACCAATCGGGAGCGATCCAGTCGTCAATAGAAATCTTAGGTTTAACTTTAACTTCTTCTTTTTGAACTTTCGCAGTTTCAGTAGTAGAAGGCTTATTCACAGACTTCATTTTCTTCAAAGTAGAAGATTTAACCTTCGTGATAATAGCATCACCAAGCAATTGCTCTAGATCTTCTTCAGATAAAGCCATAGCCATTTGCTGCATATCAGCGCGGATTTCGTCCTTAATAACTTTAGCGCAATCGTCCATAGTAGCGGGAATATCATGAGCTTTTGAAAACTCATAGATTCCAACAATCCTATCTAACATAGCGCTAGAGTTAGGTAATCCATGTTTAGTAAAAGAATCAACAATTTCTTTTTCAAGCTTTTGTAGATTTGCGGTAGTTTCGCGATCTTCGGATTCCTTTTGAGCGCGGGCTAGAGCTTCTTCTTTTTCTCTTTCGATCATTGATAAACGATCTTCTAAATCTTTAGCTCTTTTTCTTTCAGCTTCCAAAGCCTTTTGCTCGGGAGATTTGGCTTTTTCTTCCATTTCTTCAGCAAGCCATTTTTTAGCCAGATCATATTTCTTATGGCCGATATTCTCGTCCTCAAGAATTGACTCGGGATTTTCTTTCAAAGCAGAATAAAGCTTCTCTAAATTTTGTTTAGTTTGCTTTTGGAATTCGATAGCTTCTTGCATACGCTTTTGGCCAGCTTTTCCAAGCTGAGCATATTTAATCATTTCGTCTTTAGATAAAGTTAAAACTTCACCATCGACTTTAAGTTCGAATTTATCAGCAGCAACTTTTTCGGCTCCGACTTTATCGGCAGCTACTTCAGCCTTAGCGTCTTTACCTTTGGGCGCAGATTCGCCAGAAGCTTGTACTTCGGGAGTAGATTCTGTAGATTCAGAACTAGCTACTACTTCGCTTGTTGTTGGTGCAGAAGCTTGTGCTTCAGGAGCTGGAGCGCTCGGGGTTACAGGGGTTTGACTTTCATCACTCATTTTATTTCCTTACTGTCACATTTTAGGTACGCCCTTACGGGATCGGCCATAAATGGATAAGTATCTAATAATATTTGTTAAGACTAAAGACCTTCGCCGCCCATTTCACCTGCGGTCGGGGGCATAGGTGGAGGGACGGGCAATTTCACATCTTGAGCTTCTTGGCCTGGAGCTGGAGGCGCCATCATTGCTGCGGCATCCATACCTTGACCAGCTTGCACTGCATTTCCTGGTGTAGGTCCACTAGGAGGCGTCATTTCGTTCAATCCTGGGGCTCCTGGAGGCCCCATAGGAGGCTGTTGTATAGGCTGTTGACCTAGAGCCATTAAGAACCCTAAATCATTGCCATTAGCTCCTGTGAGATAACCATGGTGCGCTTTCATGTGAACTAGAATTGCGTCGCGGATTTCGGGGTTCATGCGGATTTGAGGATCGGCAAGAACAGCTTGGTGTTCATTGATGTGAACCATATGCCAGTCAGTTTCGACGATAGGAGGAATTTGACCTTCCATAAGCATTTCGTTCTCTTTTTTGATAAGGTTAAGTTGTGCCTGATCACCTTCGTAAAGAGATTCAAGTTTACCAGTTGTCAATACTGTGACGTATTGTTCTGGAGTTTTAACCATACCCATTTGTAATAAGTTAGTAGCAATCTCTAATCGACCAGCAGTTGTTTTGCTGAGGGCCGACGTGGTGCGAACAATTACTCGGTTTACATTTGATAAGTCAGAACCTTTGAAATCTCTCAAATATGTTCTGTTAGATTTTCCAGAGATGAATGCTATGCGCGGTTCATCGGCGTAATCTTGTAACATTTGGATAATTCCAGTTCCGACATCTTCTACAAGTCGAACATATGATTGTTGTAAACTTGATGCGAAAGATACAGCTTGTGCTTGTACTAGAGCGAGTGCAGTTCCAGATCTGAGAGAAGCTTCTGGACTTCCGCGAATTACAGAATTTATACCAGAAATAGTTTCCATCTCAGCTCGAAGCATGTCAATGTGTCTGAAGATCTCTTGGGGAGTAAATGTAAGATTTAGAGGCTCGGGTTTTCCGAGATCTGGATCGTAATAAAGAACATTTAATCCGCCCGCGAGGTTTTCGGGGTTGATAGAAGAACCATTAGGCATAAGGATGTTTTGAACACCAAATGCTACTTGGTTTGTAAGGATAGTTGAGTAAAGAGCGTTGATAGCTTCTTGAAGGGGAAGACAATCCCACATAGGAGTATAACCTACAGGTGCTCCCATAACTTCTTTTACTGTAATGCGGTAGATAGGAATCTCTCGGTAGGGAAGTGCGCCGTTATAAAATACCGCGTCTTCAGAAACGAAAGTCATATAGTTTCCATTTGGCACCGCTTCAGTTCTTCTGTGATAGAATTCCCATACAGCGATTTGATCGGTCTTCTCTTGGAACATTAAATTAATTCCAGGAAAGTCGGCGTAATCTTTAGATTTAACTGTTAAAATTTCATCTTTGAGATGTGGATATTTAGCAGCTAAGTCAAATCTGTTTTTATAAGTTCTAACAAGAACCCAGTCATTTTGATCGTCTTCGCGGGAGATGTCGCGAACAACATCCATCGGAGATAAGTTAGAGAATTCGATATCGCCCTTATACATGGTGCGACCAGTAGTTTCGTCGTAGAATACAGCGTCCCCAGTTTTCTCGTTCCATCCAAGTCTAACAAAACCTTCACCAAGAACTACAGCAGCTTCTGTGGCATTATATAAATATTTCTCAAGTTTCTTCTGGTACATGTAGTAATCCAAAAGACCGTTGGCGAGGATAGTTTGACCTTCGGTTTTAGCGTCAGTATTAACTGCCTGAGCTTCCATAGCAGGTCTATTGGCAGTTGTTAGGTTAATTAAGTGTTGAGCGATGTTTCCGTAGTGGTTTACTGAGATTTGAGCTAATTCACCTTGCTCGCCGCCGAATGTGACTTTGTGGGCTTGTTGACCCTCGCCGCGTTGAGCGCCGTAATATGCCATCCAAGAAGCTCGACCTTTATCGAGGTAATTGTTGGATATAATTGCGTTATTCCAGGCATCAGCCTTCTTTAACAGGGCATTGACTTTAGTTGATTCTTCTTCTAAAGCAAAATATATTGGATTGTCGCTACTCATTAAGGTAAACCTCTAAAAATATTTGTTATTTTAAAACCGTCTTATCCTTGGTTTAAAAATCTTTTTTAAAACAGTAGTTGTGGGATTAGTATCCCCTTTCTTCTGTAAATTCATGTAATTAGCCATATTTGGGGCTTCTTTTACGCCATCTATCTTTTTTCTATTAATCGCCCGAACAAAATAAACCATGGCGTCTACGAAGTCATAGTGGCCTACTCCGGAGTGTCTTTCGTATGAAGTACCTGATTTGTTCCATGTGGCAGATTCGAGGTGAAATATCAATTCCTTGCATCTTGGGTGTATATAAATCGTTTCGTTATATAAAAGCGTTCTAAGGCGATCTACAGCCTGTTTTTTGTCAGTCTTTTCGATAATATTAAATTTAAGATCAAATGCTGTTTTTAAGTCCCTGATCATAAATTGTTCGTTTATGTCAGAATAGCGCTTAATTGGGACCGAAATCTCGCCATGCTCATCGGCCCAGAGTTTCTTCTCCATTTCAACAATAGCTTTACCTATGATTGTTGTATTGGCTTCTTTGGCGATTAATTTAATTTCATTTTCAACAATAATTTTATCGTCGATAGGATCGTAGTAACCAAAAACTATAGCAATTAAGTCTCTTACTCCAGCTTGGTCCATCGCAACATATGGGTGAAATACTCTAGGACGCGGGAATTCGCGAACTATAGCATTCTTTAAACTTGATATGAATTCAGGAATTACTGCATGATCTAAATTTGACTCATATTTGAGAAGGTATTCTTTTGCAAACATCTCAGGGGGCATATCCTTGCGGATAGCTTCTACTGTCTCAGGCAAAATCCTGTTCCTAAAGAAAGGATGATCATCCTTAATCTTTTCTAGGTAGTCATAAATATTTAACTCAAAATAAGCACCATCTTCTTTGGCTTGTTTAACTAATTTATTAAATTCATGTGCCTGGGAATCTGGGGGAGTGGAGATAATTAATATACGACCAGCGGTTGTGGTGGTCATAGGTCGATAAACCTGATAAACTACAGTCAGAAGATTTGAGATGAAGGCAGCTTCGTCGATGATAATTAAATGAGCTTTACCACCTCGGCGTTTATTGGCTTTTGCTCCGTCAACACCCTCTAGGTATAAGTATGAGCCGTTGGGGAATACCCAAGCTTTGAGTTTTTGTTGATATTTTGGTCGGCAAGTCTCGGGACACTCGGCGATTAGATCATCGAGGTTAGCTTTGATAATTTTTAATGCGTCAGATTCTGCGCCCGATGCGTAGCGTACAATGTAGTCTTTATATTTGAGACAAGATTCGAAAGCAAATATTAATCCGCCGAAACTTTTTCCCGTTTGTCTCGAAACCGCCTCTACTACGATCTGTTGTTTATTATTAATAAAGAAGTTTTGAATTTCTTGTTGTGCGGTATCTAATTTCCAGCGTAAATTACCTTTGTAATAACAAACATCCCGGAGTTCTTCGTCAGATTGTTGAAGAAGGCTAGGATATTTATTTACATCGATCTTTAAGAGTTCTTTAATGCTTGGAAACTGGATCGTTTGCTTTATCATCCTTCGGTCCTTCCAAGACTTCCTGGGAAATCGAATTCGCTAGTTGTTCTAGCTTACGAGCTTTAAGCTTTTTAGGATCTTCTTCTTTTGGTTGTCGCTTTTCAATCTCGACATTCTTAACTTTAGTTAATATTTCAAGAGTTTTAATTTCATCGTAAGTTAATACGCGATTAAACGCCATTTGGCGCAAGTACATCAATTGCATGTCCGCAATTTGTTCACTCACAGAAGCTTCTAAATCTATTTTATTTTCAGGCTTATCCATAAGTGATTCCTGTCTGCAATTCTTTGAGTATTCGCTTTAATTCTTCGTTTTCTTCTTTTAAAAGGGTCTTCTGTCTAAAGAGTTCTGTATTTTCGTCGCGGAGTTTGGACGCTATATTGATTCTATTGTCCAATTCTCCCTCAAGTCTGGAGATTTTATATTTAAGGTTACGGATTTCTAATTTATCCGTAATATTAACTACATTTTCCATTATTTCTTCAAGTTGAAGTTAGCCATTTTGCTGATATTCTCAGATTTAGCCACTCTAATGTGCATTTCTTCAAGTTTATCATCCAAGATGTCTTTGAGGTCTTTTTTAGTCTTAATCAAATCAGCTTTTAATGCTTCTACGGCTGCGTATAAAGGTGCAGCTTCTTCCTTCTGTCTCTTAGCCTCAAGATAGTCTTGGAAGCCTACTAGTGAGAGAATAACAGCCATTGCGCCGATTCCGGGGAGTGTGAATCCAAGGACTAGCGCGTGAATTAGGACAGAAACAAATGCTACGAGGAATAAGTTATTTCTTTTCATTTATTAAAGCTTTCTTTTTATCTTCTTTAAATACTTTACGGAAAACATCTTCCATAGTTACTTTATATTCGGGGTCATATTGACCAGTTCCATCTTTCATAATGGTTTCCATATCAAGAGATTCCATTTCTTTCTTCTCAGCTTGATACCATTCATTACTTTCGATAGATTTGATTGTATTTTTCCAACTATCTTCTAAAAACTTGTGCATTTTTTGAACAGATTTAAAATCAGAGCCAGGAAATGATCCGAGATTAACCAATCTATTAAGTTCGTGGAGGTCTTCTAAAAGATACCAATTGTCGTGAGCTTGTTTTTTGAGAATATCATTCATAGTGTAATCCTTTAAATAATTTGAGGTACGGTCGGCGTATAGCAGCTAAATTCGTTTTCCTAATCCCGAAGCTCGGGCGAATCTGCAAATTACCTTAATGTCACTCTAACAATATTTGTTAAATCTGTGTGTTTTTATGATAAAAAATCGAGATAATTGTAGTAATTTGAGGTATATGCAAGGATTATGCCAAGAAATAAACCCGGCGGAGTCGCACTCTTGCATCCAATTAAGGTCCAGTTAGAAGCCAGGACCACCGGAAATATAAAAAAGAATCTAGCCTGATAGCCTGTGCCCGCTATCTTAACCTAGCCAGCCCGAAAGGGGGAGGAAAGCATCCTAGGTTAGCTTACGTCCCGATGGGTAGTCGGGAACTAAATATAATATAATTATACCACAACCGATTATTAAAAACAAGTCTTTTATTTAATTAAAATATGTGATATAATATTACTAATGTTAAACAAAGTTAAATCTTTTATCACGGCGTGTTTTATTTTTGTCAGTCTTAAGGTTATGGGACTTCTTTATAGAAAAGAAATGAATCTAATCAAAGAAAACCTAAAGAAAAGTCAGGATTATTTAACTGAAACTAAGAAAAAGCTCTTGGATGAACAACAAAAGTATCATGATTCTCTATCAACTGAGGAACAAAGGCGTTTAGAGGTCTATACTGAGCTTCAAAATGATGTATTTTCTGCGTTTGCTAGGTTTTGTAAGCATATGCAGGATGTTCCGGGCACTGAAATGGACGAAACTGCGCAGATTTGGGTCCAAACCGTTAATAGTTTGAATAAAACTCTAGAAAGATCCTTCGCTTCGGGCGATGAACTACGAATAAAACAGAATTTATACCAAGTTGAACAGGAATTGCAGATAGTTTTGGAAAGTAATCAAGAAATTATTCCTGGGGGTCCAGTAGGCAATGCATAAAATTGACGTAAAATCCGATCTCTGGCCGAAACGCGGCGAAAGATTAAGATATATTTGGAATTCTGAATTATCTGACTATAAAACTTATTATGATACACCTAGTTTAACCTGCGGGCAGGACTACGAGGTTATGGATATTAGAATTATGCCTTGTAAAGATCAAGTTATGATAGTTGACGATCTATTAATGTGGCATTGGGTCGATTTGATTAAGTTTAATTATGGGGACGGTGTATGAGAGCGTTTAAAGTTGGCGATAGAGTTAGAATCTATCATTCTCCCTTATATGGGCAAAGACATAAGGGCATGCTTGGCCTTGTAGTTAATAAAGATAGTAACTGGAAGGGATATAATGTTCAAGTTTTGGATGAGCCAAAAATTGTTAAGTATTTGTATGATTATGAATTGAAATTAGACAATTCTCACATAATAAAAGAAAGACTTGGTATTAAATGACCTACATAAAACTTTCAGATCAGCAAATGGTGATGTATGATGTTGATGAGACTTTGATTAGTCATTTCCCAAGACCACATAGCAGATCTTGGGATTATTATAACAACAAAGTTAAACATACGGTATGGGCTATGGAAGATAACATTAAACTTCTATATGAACTTAGGGCTTGTGATTATCAGGTCGCTGTGTGGTCGCTCAGTGGAAGTTTACATGCCGAGAGAATGGTGAAATTACTAGGTCTTGAAGATGTTGTTGATTTAATTATACCAAAACCTAAGCTTTATGTTGACGATAAGCCATTCGAACAACAGCCAATACCGAGAGTGTGGAAGCCATGACAATTGGATTTCAGTTAGGATTACAATTAATGTTCATTTGTGCTGAAACTAAAATAGTTAATTACACAGACCTTCCATGGAATAGCCATGACCAGAAGCATTTAGAAATTGCCCAGAAAAGATGCGGCGAATTATACACCAAAAGTCCCTGTGTGGTTGAATTTAGAAAACGAACAGAACGCGATTACTCCGCGATCTGCGGGAAGGAACAAAAATGAGCAATAAAGTTATAGTTCAGAAGCCTAAAGGAATACCAACATCTACTGCTGGTAGATTGGAAATGGCTCAGGCTTTACTACAGATGGGACTTATAAAAACTCCAGAACAATACCTTCAAATTCTAGAAGGTGATCTAAAAGCATTGCAAAGACGAGAAAACTGTCGTAAAATTAAAGAAAGACTAGGTGTAAAATGAGCACAAAAGAAGGTTGTGAAATGACCATACAAGTCCTAGAACAAGCACTTGCTACAAAAAGTAAACAGTTGACTGAACAAGTCATGCTGAATGGGGTAGTTTTAATGCTGGGTATAGTTGGCGGATTTATCGTAGGAAGATGGTTTAAAAAGTCCAAGTAAGAGCCAGCTCAGAATCCCTACCCAGTTTCAAATTTACAGAATCAATTCCCATAACATTATGACCAGTTAAATATAATCTTTTTGTGGAAACCGAACTAATTATCGTACTGGCCGCCCAAAATCCAGGACGAGTGAGTTTATCCTCAGCCATAAGTCGATAGTACCGTTCCTTTTCTTTCAGAGACTGGTATAAGTGTAATTCTCTAATAGTAATTTTAAGAGCTTGCTGACATTTGTTCATAGTTTCAGCATCTATCGCACTAGAGCACAAAAAAACTAGAAAATACTTTTCCATTATTTAATACCCAATCTCTTGTGTATTACGTCAGAATTCGCACGTTCAAATCTATTTAAAAACCAAATAACAGTGTTGTCTGAATGATCTTTGTCTTTTAAATGTATAAATTCCCAATCGAGCTTCTGTATTTGATATGAGCCTGGATTTTCCACCAGAATATCGGGATGGTTTATGCCAGTATCTCGTTTAAACCTAACCCAATCGCCAACTTTAAATTCAGGTTTCATTTTATTTTTAATCTCTTTCGGATAATATGAGAATTGGATAATTTGAGCCAGTTTTCTGGAACATACCATTCGCCGGGAACATAATCTTGTTTTAATGCTACATAGATCGAATAAAATCCCACAACTATAGCAGTTTTACCATTATATTTCGATTCAAATACACTTTCTGGCGCATTTATTATAACAACATCTCGTAGATTAAATTTAACTGCCATAATTCCCTCGAAATTCAATTAAACCCGATTCCTGAACTACAACTAAAAAATCCCAGCGTAATTCAAATTTACCATCTTTCACAAGTTCGGCAGGAGGGCCAGAGAATCCGCGTATTTCCATAAATGTTTTAATTCCTACTTGGTCAAAAGCATTTATTCCTGATGATTTTACTATACCTACGGTTAAAACCTCACCATGTTCATTTAAAGTGATAAGAAGCTTAGTTGTGTGAATACCCAACATTAGTTTCTTTCCAATATTCAACTTAACAATTTCTTTACGAATCATTGGTCGCCAAATCTCGGTCACTTTCCCTTTAATTCTCTCATAATAGTTAAAATATTTAAACTCTTGAGTGTTTAGAATGGTCATGGGGCCGATAGTAGCACCTTCTATGTAGTCATCTGAGGCGGAAACTCCTTTACCCTTCTTTTCTTCTGGCTTACTAGAACCCTTTTGGTGGATGGATGTACTTTTATTGCCCACAGATCCGCGAGCTATCTGTTTCTGGTCAGTTTTATTAGTTTTATCTGAGAGATAAGCTGGATTTTTACTATCTTTTTGATTTTTAGATTTAGACGTTTTGACTATTTGTTGAGTTAAATCGTCGAATTGTTTGGGGGTTAGAAGTTTGATATTTGGGTATATATGGGTGTCTTTTTGGGTGTAGGGTATAAGTAAACCTAAAGTTACTAACAAGATATGGAAAAGAATAGAAAAACTTAAAGGTAACTTCATTTAATTCCTAGTCGTTCTTTAATAATTTCACTATTTAATAATTTTATATGATTTTCATTATATACATATATTATAGAATTATGATCCATTTTAACAGAAATTGGATAATGTTTCCGATCATGAATACTTACGATGGTTCCCGTTAAACCCACTTCATTTTCTCCCAAATCTTCAAACATTGTTGGTATTTTTACCCTATCTCCCACTTTAAATTTCATAATTTAACCGCAGTTCCTAATGCTAAATGTGTTAAAAGCCCATTAGTGACGCATATAAAACTCATGTATGTTCTGGGGTTAATTGGTATATTCTGTCTGACATAGAACCACGGAAAGAAAACAAATCCCTGAGTTTCGGTGCGAAAAATATGAGGCTCAGGAACATAAGGTTCTCTTTCGTATATATACAATGACCCCAAAATGCCCAGTTCAGTATATTTAGCAACTTCCCAGCTTTTACCAAAACTAAACATATATGCATCGTTATAAAAAGTATTCTTGAGATAAGAAAAACCGTAGATAAATTTATCTTTAAGGATTACAGAGACTTCGGGATGGTAGGTTAGATTCCCCCGGCTATCGATTTTATAATGTATTTTATTGGACCAATCAGAATGAATAGGAATTCCATGATAGGATAAACCTAATGTATAGAAGCTAAGTTCATTGGCTTGGACTAAAAAAGGAAGAAAAAACAACATATATTTTATCATTTAATTCCTAATCGTTTTTTGATTTTATTAGAATTTAAAAGTTTTAATCTATATGAATAAAGACCCATATGACTTTCTACAAAAGTACAAAAAAATAAAGCAGGTTCGTTATGAGTCGAATCCATACAATCTTTCACAGTTAATTTCGATCCTTTTTTAAGAGAGTCATACATATTATGTGAATCGTCGTTAACAACAACTTTGTCGCCAGGTTTAAATTTCATCTTCGTCTTTCTTTTTCTTAGATTTTTTACCTAGTCTAACAACCTCAGCATCCATACCTTCAGGGAAGGATTCGTCCTTGTCTTTGCGCCATTTGGAAAGATTCGCGGCCTCGGGGTCGATCACTGTAGATTTAATTGAGTATGTATCTGAAAGCACATTTTCTGGCATGGCCAAGATATATCGCTTAGCATCCAGGCTTATAATATCATATTTATAGCCAGAATCTGTGGTGTAAAATCTAACTATTTTATATTTTTCGTTATCACCTTGAAAGGTAACTACTTGTTCTCGTTTAAATTTATTCATTTAATCCCCAATCGTTTTCTAATAATATCAGAATTCATTCCCTTTAAGTGTCTGTCACTATAACTAAACTCCGCAGATTGCGGTCCAATACCTCCATCTATAATCTTAACTATATAAGGATAGTCATCTAGAGTTATTCGGGTAACTACTCCTTCCCAACCAAGTTCTTTATCAAAAACTAATTTATCAGCTTTGATCACTTTTACCATATCTCCCACTTTAAACTTCATTACTTTACCATACTTATTAAAATCATTAGTGCTATTAGAAGAACTATCGAAATAATCGCAGGTATTCTCATATATTTAATTATACCATAGAATTATATTAAAATCTATGATATAATAGTATTATGTTGGGAATTTTTCTAGTTTGTATGGGTGTTGGGTTGATCTTGGGTGTTGCGTTATTTAGCGATAGGAAGGCTTTTAAAGTTAGGAATAGACCTTGTTTAAATGGTCATAGCTGGGAAGAATTACCAGACCCTATGCAAGAAGGGTTTGTATATTTAAGATGTAAGGACTGTAATAAGACTTTGGGTGAAGTGCTAGGAGATTAAATTTCTTCTTCTGACTCTAATTCAATACAGCTTAATTCTCTAGATGGGTCGTCTTTTATTTGTGCTATAGCAAGGTTTTCTGCGTCAAATAAGTTATTAGCTTCTATAATCACATTAATTTTAAATTTATACTTTTTCATACTATCCTTCTAACAGAAGGGATAACTTCCGCCTCCGCCGCCACCAGAACTTCCTTGAGTTTGCGCAGCACCTACATCATTGTACGTTGTTGTTGTGATTACTGTTGGAAAAGCATTGGCTATGGATTTAAGTAAAGCTCCGCCACCTGCTGTAGAATTTAACGAAAAATCTCCACCAGCAGCATTTGTAAATGGATCAGCAGATAAGGAAATGAAATTATAATTATATATCCCAAAGCTGGTAGATGCTGCACTGTATAGAACGTCTGCGGTAGAGTTATTATACCCAGCACAGTCAATTAACCTAGCTCCACTGTTCCCACTGTTAATGGAAAACCCATAAGTGCCAGAAGTGGCGAGACACTTAATAAAAGTACAGTTACCATTTACCGAAGCAAAGCCTAGAGTTGTGCTGTCATACGCCGTACAATTTATGTAAACATTCCCATCACTAGATCCAGCGCCAGTATTTTCAAACCCTTTTGCGCATAGAGAGGCAATACAACCAATTAATTCACTCTGAATTACTTGAAAGCCTACGGTTGTACTAGATTTAGCGACACAGTACATAAGGTTCGCAGATTGAGTCGCGGTATAAGTGTAACCAATTGAACAAGATTCAGTGGAACATCTATAAAGTTTCCCATCACTAAAGCCACCATTGGTGCAGTTTACGGCTACACACGCACTTGCGTATTGTCTAGCAGTCACAAGAGCAAAGCCTCGTATATTTGTAAGACTGGCGCCGTCTGCTTTAATGTTTATCACCTGACTATAACTATTATTGTTAAGAGAGATTAGCGTGTTATTTGTAATCCCGCTTGCCTGAAACACTGGGGGGCTTCCCATGTCCATTCTTTGAGACGCATAGCCCTGCATAGTATTTGTATTAGTGAGGTTTAACCTACCACCCACTACATTTGCTGTGGTACTTGTTACCGAATATGTACCAGATTTAACCCAGAGCTTATTACCATTAGACGCAATAGCTAATGCCAATTGCGGCCCCGCTAGCGCTCCGCCTAAATAACCGTTTCCTCCCGTTAACCCCGCACCGCCAACTGTCTTCTCAACAGTGGCCGTAACGCCAGTAACCTGCGTTATTTCTACAAATTGAACTGTCCAAGAGGTTCCCGATGTAATATATATTGTATTTCCGACACAGTTTTTTCCAAAGGGGTTCGCGGCTGAAGTTATTGTCGTAGAAGTTACAGACACTAAATCGGTAAAAGCAAATCGCGCTGTATTTTGTTGTGAGTAATCCACTGACCACGTTGCGGTTGTCGGGCTCGCTGTTGTCGCACATCCTATTGCTGTACTTGGTATGAAGCTAGCCGCTGTATTTGTTGACGTATTTGTGCCTGCGTACAGAGTCGCCTGACCTGCCGTTGCATTTAATGTTGCAGCACCCGCTGAAACACTAACTATGTCATACCATCCGGGTATCCAATTAGTTCCCGAGCGTATAAATAATTTAGCCCCAACATCCCCAGCTACAAAAGTATAGGACGCTGAAGTAAATACAGGAGATGCTGTATTGGCACTTGTAGCAGCGCCATCGTTTATCATAATTCCGTTAGTCGGGTTAAAGCCGCCAGAACAAGCTGTATTTGATCCTGTTGTTCGGACTTCCCAGCACATTTGCGCGCCAATAGCCATCTTATTGTACCTTATTCACTTTCATTGAAAGAGTTACTTTAGTCACAGTAGTCGCGCTATCCACAACAAATTCTAAAACATCACCAGCGGTCACAGTAGTTGTCCAAGTTGTTAGAGTTAAATCTTGATTCTTTTGAGCCGAGCTAAGGGTCGGTTTTTCTGTACCAGCAATTGAAGAAGTGGTCGGGAATCCTGAGTATGTGGATTTTTTGACATCTATTACAATACTACCAGAAACATCGGCGGTTAAAGTCCAGTTTACTATTTCACAGTTATAAGGAATTGTTATAGTGCCTTTAGATCCTGTCGTAATGGCAGATCCCCCACCATCAATTACAATGCCTATGGCCCCCTCAGTTGTAGGGATTCCCCATTCAACATCGTAATTTGAGCTACTATCTTTTATAAAAGCTTGGCCCTTTGTTCCACCAGAAGGTATCTCGTTTGAGGTATCATCTAAAAGTGCCCAGTTGGTAGTAGAACCACTATCTTGTTTTATATAAACGCCAGAAGTTAGGGATGAGTTATATTGACTCCCAGGTTCGGCATCTACAGCAGTTACCGTAGGGTTTAAAGCTCCACCTTGAATTGAGATATCGTTATTAAAGAAAAATTTATCTTTTAAAGATTTAACCGCGTTCCCAAACCAAATTATAGGATTTCCCATGATTAAACCTTCGTTCCGCTAAGTGACAGTTTTCGCAAATCCCAAAGTCCAGGTTTGATCCAAACATAGTGTTTATTATACATTTCTAACCATATAGTCGTATGGCCGATAGATACGGGTAAAAAGGCAAATCTGCGAACTACTTTAGCTTCGCCGATCTCGACTTTACGTTTACTTGTCCAGCGCATTACTCACCCAACATTTCTTTTAATTGATCTTTTTTAGCCTGAGCCTTTTCGGCAGCTAC
>CXWK01002937.1_pt1 | contig 85057 bp, 72 predicted proteins | sample 590851 | NCBI WGS metagenome assembly CXWK01 (sample SAMEA3498364, study PRJEB10139) | wastewater metagenome | biome: wastewater treatment plant; material: activated sludge | place: Denmark | collected 2014-08-01 | reverse complement strand
TTGCGTCACTCAGAACGCAGAGGTTGCCACGCACCGCCTGCCAGAAGGCTTCGCCGCCGCCAACGCCCATGGCGTCGAGTCGCGGCGCAACGTCGGCATAGTCGAGCAGATGCAGAAGTTTGGCATTGAGGCCCTTCAAATCCTCGAAGTCGAACCGGCCGGGTGCCGTCGAAATCTTCGCGAAGTCGAGACGGGCGGCGAGTTCATCGCGTGTGCGCAGCGGCTCGATCGCATCGGAGGTGCCGATGAGCGCCGCGTGGCACAGCACCGCCATCGGCTCCAGCCCTTCGGCTCTCAGACTCTCGACCGACAGCGCGCCGAGCCGCTTCGACAAGGCACTGCCGTCGGCACCGACCAGCAGGCTGTGATGGCCGAAGGCAGGCGCTTCGGCCCCCATCGCCTCGAAGATCGCCAGCTGCACGCCGGTATTGGTGACGTGATCTTCGCCACGCACGATATGGGTGATGGCGAAGTCGATATCGTCGACGACGCTGGTGAAGGTGTAGAGATAGGTTCCGTCCTCGCGGATCAGCACCGGGTCCGACAGCGAGCCCAGATCCACAGTCTGGTCGCCTCGAATGAGATCGTTCCAACTGATCAAAGTCGGCTGCGGTGCAAGTCCGGTCTCGCTCGACGTGTTGGGCAGACGGAAGCGCCAGTGCGGTCTCTTGCCGGCGGCGAGGTTTGCGGCGATTTCCTCCTTCGACAGTTTCAAGGACGCACGGTCATAGATCGGCGGGCGATGCATGGCGAGCTGACGCTTGCGACGTCGGTCGAGTTCGTCTTCAGATTCGAAACACGGGTAGAGAACACCCTGCCCTTTCAGGGCTTCCGCGGCGTCATCATAACGGGCGGTGCGCATCGACTGGCGGGCGGTATGATCCCAGGTGAGCCCGAGCCAGATCAGATCCTCGCGGATCGCTTCGGCGAACGCCTCGGTCGAGCGTTCAAGGTCGGTATCGTCGAGGCGCAGCAGGAATGTGCCGCCGTGCTTTCTCGCATAAAGCCAGTTGAGTGTCGCGGTGCGGATGTTGCCGATGTGCAGACGGCCGGTGGGACTTGGAGCGAAGCGGACGCGCGGGGTCATGATGCGGCTTTGATCGTCATAGGGTTGAACTTGCGCCGCACCCTAGCGGGCAGGCCCGCAAACGCAAGCCGCCACGACCGCGCTGTCAATTCTGCGGGGAAATCCGGGCCATCAGCCGCTGGACATCGGCGAAATCGGTGCTTGCGAACGTCACGGCTTCGCCCGACTTCAAGCTGATGCGGACCCTGTAAAGCCGCTGGCTCCTGATCTTCGATATTTCAATGAGGCCGATCAGGCCGAGGAATGTCATGAAGCTCGCGCCGATCAGGAAGCGCATCAGCCATTTGCCCTCGAACACGCCAAAGGCGATGAAGGTGGCGATGATGAGGAACAGGGCCGCACCCAGCAGCAGGCCATCGATGGGACGGGTCTTCTCCTCCTCACCGTCGACCGAGGCGATCGCAGACAGCGGGATGCGGTGGCGGCCGAAGCGCAGCACATCGGACGAGGGGTCCGAACCACGCCGGTCTATGCCCCACATCGCTGGGCGCGCGTCTTCGAGAAGTGCGGTAGCCATGGCGGTGTCCCAAGTGTTGGCCCGCCAACGCTACCTAACAGCGGTTTGCAAAATGTGAACGGACCCGCTTCACCCCTCCCCGCCGCCCGTTGCAACCGGCTTGCGGAGTTTGCGCGGTGCCGCTGCAGAGGCCCCCGCTGCGACATCCTCTCTGAACTTGTTGGTGATCGGATAGCGGCGGTCGCGGCCGAAGTTGCGGGCTGAAATCTTGACGCCGGGCGCCGCCTGCCGCCGCTTGTATTCGGCAAGATAGAGCAACCGCTCGACCTTCTTGACCGTCTCGGGCGCGTGACCGCGCGCAATCACTTCTGCGAGCGGCAACTCGCTCTCGACGAGCGCCCGCAAGATGTCGTCCAATTCCTCGTAGGGCGGCAAGCTATCCTGATCGGTCTGGTTGGCGCGCAGCTCCGCCGTCGGCGCCTTGGTCAAGATCCGTTCGGGTATGACGACGCCTTTCGGGCCCAATCCGCCGTCCGGCACATGGGCGTTGCGCCAGCTGGCGATATCGTACACTTCGGTTTTGTAGAGATCCTTGATGGGATTGAAGCCGCCATTCATGTCGCCATAAAGCGTGGCGTAGCCGACCGACATCTCGCTCTTGTTGCCGGTCGTCACCACCATGCCGCCGAATTTGTTCGAGATCGCCATCAGGATGGTGCCGCGGACCCGGCTTTGCATGTTCTCTTCGGTAATGCCAGGCTCGGTGCCGGCGAACATGTCCTTGAGGCCTGAGGTAATACCGGCCACGGCGGGTTCGATCGGCACCGTGTCGTAACGGATGCCGAGCGCCTTGGCGCAGGCCTGAGCGTCGACGAGGCTGTCGCTGGAGGTGAACTTGGACGGCAGCATCACCGCGTGCACTTTGCCGGCGCCCAAGGCATCGACCGCCATGGCCGCGACCAACGCGGAATCGATGCCGCCAGACAGCCCCAGGACCACGCCGGGAAAGCCGTTCTTTTTGACGTAGTCGCCGAGCCCAAGCACGCACGCGTGATAGGCGGCTGCATCATTTTCGGGAATTTTCGCGACGTCAGACTTCTCACAAACCCACCCATCCGCCGACTTGGTCCACTCCGTCAGCACGAGCGCTTCGCGCCACGCCGGCAATTGCGCAGCGAGGCTGCGATCGCCATTCAAGACGAACGATGCACCGTCGAAGACGAGTTCATCCTGACCGCCCACCTGATTGAGATAGACGAGCGGCAGACCGCTTTCGGTGACGCGCGCCACGGCGACATTCATGCGCCGGTCGGCCTTCGGCCAATCGAACGGCGATCCATTCGGCGACACGAGAATTTCGGCGCCCGTCTCGACGAGCGTCTCGACCACGTCTTCGCCCCAGATATCCTCGCAGATCGGCACGCCGATGCGCACGCCGTTGATGCTGATGGGGCCCGGCATCGGTCCGGAGGCAAACACGCGCTTTTCATCGAAGACGCCGTAGTTGGGTAGATCGGCCTTGAGCCGCACCGTCTCGATGGCGCCGCCGCTCAATAGCGCGGCGGCATTGTAAAGCTTGCCGTCCTCACGCCAGATGGTGCCGATGAGCATCGCGGGCGCGCCGCGGCATTCACCGGCCAAGGCGTCCAGCGCATGGTGGGTGGCATCCTGAAAGGCCGGCTTCAACACCAGGTCTTCAGGTGGATAACCGTTCAAGAATAGTTCTGGAAATACGATGAGATCGGCGCCGAGCGCCGCCGCCTTGGCGTGCGCCGCGGCGGCCTTGCGGGCATTTCCGGCGATGTCGCCGACGATAGGATTGAGCTGCGCAAGGGCGATGCGAAAGTAAGGGACTGCGGATTTGGCAGATGCTGATTTGCTCATGCGCGCGACCTTAAACGAGTGCCGCGCCCGGCGTCTACCGGGCGCTCGCTCGCTCGAGCGAACGCCCTAACTCCGCAGTCCCTTCCGTCCCTTTTTAACGATACCGGCCTCGTGGCACCGGGCTTAGCGGGCCACGATCACCGTGCAATGGGCGCGGCCGGCGACGTCGGCGGCAACCGAGCCGAGCACCAGTCGCGACAGCCCGTGCTTGTCGCCCGTGCCGGTGACGATGATGTCGTACTTGCCCTCTTCAGCGTAGGCCACGATACCCGACGCGGCTTCGCGGCTGCGCAACACCACCTGCTTGACGTTCTTGGCGCCGGCCTTCTCCGCCATCTTAGCCGCTGCCGAAATCGCAGATTCGACGACATCGTCTTCCTTGGCGTAGATCATCGGACCACGGCCGCCGCTGACGAGCACGTTGACGGAGGCAATCGTGAGATCGGAGCCGAGCTTCGATGCGAGTTCTGCAGCGAATTCGATGGCGTGTTCGGAATGCTTAGTCCCATCGACAGCGCAGAGGATTTTATGAGCCATTTTGGTTCTCCTGGCATGTTTAAATCTTATGCAAGAAGATTGCACGCGATCAGAGTTTGATGGTTTGTTGGAGATCAACCCTGATGCCGCTCTGATGTCGCAGCGTAACAGCGCTGTTACAAGTGACCACCTTGAACCAGCATTGAAATACTGCGTGTTTTGGCATCGTTTTTTGGCAACGCCAGTCTATTGCGCACGGGATTGCAGCAACAAGATTAGCAAAACTTATATACAGCCTATGCGCAAGCCAAAAGCGAGCGGCGCGGGCTTGCGCCCGCGCCTCCAAAGTGCAGCGAAATCGCCGCCAGGCGCTGTTCACTAGGCGATCAGCGTCTTGGCCTCACTCTTGCCGTCGGCTGCGCGCTCTTTCTTCAATTGCTCGGCCACGAGGAAGGCAAGTTCCAGCGCCTGATCGGCGTTGAGGCGCGGATCACAGTGCGTGTGATAGCGGTCCGACAGATCCTGTTCGGAAATCGCGGTTGCGCCACCCGTGCACTCGGTCACGTTCTGCCCCGTCATCTCGACGTGGATGCCGCCCGCGTGCGTGCCTTCGGCACGGTGAACCTCGAAGAACGACAGCGACTCTTTCAGGATGCGATCGAAGGGACGCGTCTTGTAGCCGGTGACGGCCGAGATGGTGTTGCCGTGCATGGGATCGCACGACCACAGCACCGTCTTGCCCGCCTTCTTCACCGCGCGGATCAGTTTGGGCAGATGCGTTTCGACCTTGTCGTAGCCGAAGCGGCAGATGAGCGTCAGCCGGCCCGGCTCGTCCTTGGGGTTCAAGATATCGATAAGCTTCAAGAGGCCATCGGCATCGAGCGATGGGCCGCACTTCAAGCCAATTGGGTTCTTGATGCCGCGGCAGTACTCGACGTGGGCGTGATCGGGCTGTCGCGTGCGGTCGCCGATCCAGATCATATGGCCGCTGGTCGCGTACCAGTCGCCGGAGGTCGAATCCTTGCGCGTCAACGCCTGCTCGTAGCCGAGCAGCAGCGCCTCGTGGCTGGTGTAGAAGCTCGTGGCACGCAGCTGCGGCGTGTTCTCGCTGGTGATGCCGCAGGCACGCATGAACGACAGCGTCTCGGCGATGCGGTCCGCCAACTCCTGATAGCGGTGGCCCTGGGGGCTGTCCTGAATGAAGCCCATGTTCCACTGATGCACCCGTTCCAGATCGGCGTAGCCGCCGGTGGCGAAGGCGCGGATCAGGTTGAGCGTCGCCGCCGACTGACGATAGGCTTCGAGCTGACGGTGCGGGTCGGGAATGCGTGCTTCCGAGGTGAACTCCGGCCCGTTGATGATGTCGCCGCGATAGCTCGGCAGCTCCTGATCGGCCTTTTTCTCGGTCGGCGAGGAGCGCGGCTTGGCGAACTGTCCGGCAATGCGGCCGACTTTCACCACCGGCTGACCGCCAGCATACGTCAGAACAACGGCCATCTGCAGGAACACGCGGAAGAAGTCACGGATGTTGTCGGCGCGGTGCTCAAGGAAGCTCTCGGCGCAATCGCCGCCCTGGAGCAGGAAACCGTTGCCGAGCGAGATCGCGGCCAGCTGTTTTTTCAGATCGCGCGCTTCGCCGGCGAACACCAGCGGCGGGAAGGTGGCGAGCTTCGATTCAACGTCCTTCAGCGCAGCCCCGTTCGGATAATCAGGCACCTGCAGGATCGGCTTCTGCCTCCAGCTGTCGGGCGACCACTTGTCGTTCGTGCCTTTTCCAGCTGTCTGGGGGGCGGCCACTTTGGAACCGGCCATGTCACAACTCCTTCAATACCACAGGCCCGCCGCGGGACTTGCCAGCGCCGGGTGAGAGACGACAGTTTATCCTATTTCTGGCCGGGGCTTATAAGTGATCTCACCTGCCCGCGCCAGGGGTACGGCGTCAAAGGCAGCCAAGACGGCCAAACCGGCTGGAAAGTCTTGATCGGCCGGCCCTTCCGGCCGCTTCCGTCAAAGCCCGGCTGTCATGCCGCCGTCGACGACAAGGTCGGCCCCGGTACAGTAAAGGCTGTCGTCGGACGCGAAAAAGACCGCCGCGCCGGTCAGATCCTCGGGCGTGCCGAGCCTGCCCATGGCGGTCTTGTCGGTCAGCATCTTGCGGGCCTGAGGCAGCCTCAGCATCCGGTCGGTGATCGCCGTCTCGATGTAGCCTGGCGAAATCACGTTCACGCGCACGTTGAAGGGCGCATATTCGACGGCAAGCCCCTTGGTCAGCGCCGTCACCGCGCCCTTGGTCGACGTATAGGCGGCGAGCGGGCGCAGGCCGCGATTGGCCATGATCGATGAGATATTGATGATCGAAGCGCTAGGCGACTTGCGCAGCAACGGCAGGCTGTCACGCGACATGCGCAGAACGCCGTCGACGTTGACTTCACGCAGCTTGGTCCACTCCGCGTCCGACAGGTTGCGGACTTCACCACGGACCAGAATGCCGGCGTTGTTGACCAGAATATCGGCGCGCCCATGCTGGGCATCGACGGCGCGGATGAGCGCAATCACATCCTGGCCCTTCGACACGTCGACGACCATGGCAGTCGCCGCGCCGCCTGCCGACTTGATCTGCCGCGCGGTATCCTCTGCCGTTTCGCCATTGAGGTCCGTCACCCAGACGTGCGCGCCCTCAGCGGCAAAGCGCCTGGCGATGGCCTGACCGATGCCGATGCCGGCCCCCGTCACGATGGCGATTTTCCCGGCCAGCCGTCCCATGTAACCCTCGTCGATCCGTTGAAAAGCGCCCCACCCTTAAGCCTGCGGGCCAGCGCAATCAACCGTTGGGCGGAACCCATTTGTCGCGGAGGGTAACGAGTTCTTCCGCCGCAGAAGGATGAAGAGCCATGGTCTGATCGAAATCCGCCTTCGTCGCCTTGAGACGGATGGCGATTGCCGCCATCTGCACGATCTCGGCGGCGTCGGGTCCCAGCACGTGGAGGCCAACGACCCGGTCGGTCTCGCGCGCCACGATGAGCTTCATAAATGTGCGCTCGTCGCGGCCGGCGAGCACGGCCTTCATCGGACGGAAACTCGCCTTGTAGAGATCGATCGAGCCGTACACCGAGCGCGCCTCGGTTTCGCTGAGCCCGACGGTGCCGATTTCGGGCGTCGAGAACACCGCGGTTGGGATCGTATCGTAATCGACGGACCAGGGCTTGTTGCCAAATTGGGTGTCGGCAAACGCGTGGCCTTCGCGGATCGCAACCGGTGTCAGGTTCACGCGATTGGTGACATCGCCAACAGCATAAATATTCGGCACATTGGTGCGGCTTTCCCGATCGACCAGGATTTCGCCATCGACGCCGGTTTTGACACCCGCACCGGCGAGACCTAACCCCATGGTATTGGCCGAGCGGCCGATGGCGAACATGATCGCGTCAGCTTGAAGCGCCTCGCGCGCGTTTTTCAACGTGCCCATGAGACTGGCCGGCGTTTTCTCGATCTTTGTGAAAACATCGTTGGTGATGACGCGGATTCCGCGCGCCTGCATCGCCGCGGCGAGGCCGTCGCGCAGATCGTCATCAAAACCGCGCAGGATCTTTTCGCCGCGATAGAGGAGCGTCGTCTCGGCGCCAAGCCCGTTGAAGATCGACGCGAACTCGACCGCGATATAGCCGCCGCCGGCAACGATGATGCGCTTTGGAAGCTTTTTGAGATAAAACACCTCGTTCGAGGTGATGACGTGTTCGATGCCGGGCAGGTGGGCATCGAGGTTCGGCTTGCCGCCGGTGGCAATCAGGATCGTTCTGGCCGTCACCGTCCGGCCGCTTGAAACGAGCTTGACGTCGTGCGGCCCGGTCAAAACCGCGCGCTCGGGTAAAATCTCGACGCCGGCGCGCTGCAGCGTGCCGCGATAGAGCCCTTCGAGCCGGGCAATCTCCTTGTCCTTCGCGGCCACGAGAGACGGCCAGTCGAAGACCGGTTCGCTCAACCGCCAGCCGAAGCCTAAGGCGTCATGGAATTCGTCTGCAAAGCGGCTTGCGTAGACGAAAAGCTTTTTTGGAACGCAGCCGCGGATGACGCAGGTCCCGCCGAAGCGATATTCCTCGGCAATGGCGACGCGTGCGCCGTAAGACGCGGCTATGCGGGCGGCGCGCACGCCGCCCGAGCCTGCGCCGATGATGAAAAGATCAACGTCGTATGGGGTCATGCGTCGGTATATTCTTCTCTCGTGCTCATCACTTCGGCTGGGCGCCGCTCTTCATCTCGTTGATCATGCGCTCGGAGTACTTCATGCCGATCTGCGCGCCCTTCTGCATCAGAGCGGGCGTCATCTCGATGAACTTGGCACCCGTTCCCGAACGATAGAAGTCGGCAACCGTCTTCATCTCCTCGGCAGTGAACGTCTCGGCATAGAGCACCGCGAAATCGGTCAGCATCTCTTCCTTGTAGGAGAGAAACTTCTTCATCATGGTCTCGAACTCGCCGGAGAGTTTCTTCCCTGCTTCGCTGGTCTCCGCCTTTGCACCCTTGTTGAAACCCTGGACCATGGCGTCGATCATGCCGTCCATCTGCTTGGTGACGCCCGTCACCTCGAGCAGATCGCGCGCGGCGGCGACGCGGGCGGGATCGGCCACGGGCTTCGTCTCCTCGGCAAACGCAGGCAGCGCGAGGCTCACAAGCGCGAGGGCGGCAACAAGTGCGGAGCGGAGCATCATGGTCATACCTCTATCTCTATGTCGTCTTCATCACTGGCGAGAACTTCGACACCAAGCGGCCCCGCGATGATGGCCATGTCGGCGATGCCGAGGAACAATCCGTTCTCGACGACGCCGGGAATGAGCTTCAAGGCATCATCGAGTGCTTCGGGATCCTCGATCTCGCCGAAGGCGCAATCAAGGATGTAGTTGGAATTATCGGTAACAAAGGGTTTGCCATCGGGGCCGAGGCGCAACTTGATGTCGCCTTCGCAGCCGCAATCACCCGCCAGGCTCTCGACCATGTTGCGGGTTGAGGAAAGCCCAAATGGAATAACTTCAACTGGGAGCGCAAACCGGCCCAGGACGTCGACTCGTTTGGTGTGATCGGCAATCACGATCATGCGTTCGGAGGCGGAAGCGACGATCTTTTCCCTGAGCAGCGCGCCGCCGCCACCCTTGATGAGGCGCAGTTCGCCATCGACCTCATCGGCGCCATCGACTGTCAAATCAAGAAAGGGAAGTTCGTCGAGTGTGGCGAGCGGGATGCCGAGCCCGGCAGCCTGGGCACGGGTTGCTTCCGAAGTCGGCACGCAGATGACATCGAGACCCGCTTTCACCGCGGCGCCGACCAGATCGACGAATTTCGCCGCCGTCGATCCGGTGCCGAGCCCGAGCTTCATGCCCGGCTTGACGAAGCGGATGGCGTGCTCGGCCGCCAGGCGTTTAAAATCATCTGCACTCATGGCCTGCCCCCTCGACAGAATATGCGCGTATTTTTTGAGCGCCTGGCAGCGGGCAACGCCTCACAAACCGCCGACGAGCGTGTACTTGATCTCCAGAAATTCCTCGACGCCGTAGTGCGAACCTTCGCGACCCTGGCCGCTCTCCTTGAAACCGCCGAAGGGCGCCAGTTCGCTCGCCGTGATACCTTCATTCAAACCGACGATGCCGAAGTCGAGCGCTTCCGACATGCGGAACGCTCGGCCCAGATCGCGGGTGTAGACATACGAGGCGAGCCCGAACGGCGTGCCGTTGGCGGCGGCAATGACCTCGTCCTCGGTCTCGAATTTGAACAGCGGCGCGACGGGACCGAATGTTTCCTCCCGCGCGACTTTCATGTCCGACGTGATGCCCGTCAAAACTGTCGGCTCGAAAAAGCAGCCGCCGAGCCCGTGGCGTTTGCCGCCGATGGCGATCCTCGCCCCCTTGGCGACGGCGTCGGCGACGTGATCCTCGACCTTGGCGATGGCCGCAGCGTTGATGAGCGGGCCCTGCGTCACGCCCGCTTCGGTGCCGACACCGACCTTCAGGTTTGCGACTTCAAGCGTCAGCACGGCGGCGAATGCGTCGTAGATGCCGGATTGGACATAGATGCGGTTGGCGCAGACGCAGGTCTGGCCGGCGTTGCGGTATTTGGAGGCCAAGGCACCCGCGACCGCGCGGGGCAGATCGGCATCGTCGAAGACGATGAACGGCGCGTTGCCGCCTAGTTCGAGGCCGACGCGCTTCACCGTTCCAGCCGCCTGCCGCATCAGGATCTTGCCGACCTCGGTCGACCCCGTAAACGTGATCATCCTGACCCGCGGATCGGTCGAGAGCACCTCGCCGACCGCGACCGGGTCCTTGCAGGTGATGACATTGAAGACACCCGGCGGAATGCCGGCCTCGTGCGCAAGCGCGGCCAGCGCGAGCGCGGACAACGGCGTATCTTCCGCCGGCTTGACGACCACGGTGCAGCCGGCCGCCATGGCCGCCGTTGCCTTGCGGGTGATCATGGCGTTGGGAAAGTTCCACGGGGTGATGGCCGCCACCACGCCGATCGGCTGCTTGGTCACCATGATGCGCGCATCGGCCTTGTGCGACGGCGCCGTCTCGCCGCGGATGCGCTTGGTCTCTTCGGCGAAGAATTCGACGAAGCCCGCGCCATAGAGAATTTCGCCCTTGGCCTCGGCCAGCGGCTTGCCCTGCTCTTTCGAGAGCAGCAACGCCAGTTCGTCCGTATGGGTGATGATGAGATCGTACCAGCGGCGCAGAATCCTGGCCCGGTCCTTGACGAGCATCCGAGCCCAAGGCTTGAACGCGCGTTCGGCGGCGGCGACCGCCGCGCGGGCATCCTGCGCCCCGAGATCGGGAACCAGCCCCAGCGTCTCGCCCGTGCCCTTGTCGATAACGGCAAACGCAGGCGTGCCGGTCCATGCCCCATCAACGTAGGCCTGAGACTTGATGAGTGTGAGTACCTTCGTGTCCATTGCCGTCACTCCGCCGCCCAGTGGGAGGCCGCCGGTCATCCATGCCGAACCCTGTCTAAGCCGCTCGCCCCGGCGAGGCAAGGCAGAGCCCTGCGGCGCACCGCTGCTGCAACCGGCCTGTTGCATCTGCCGGTCCGCCGACGCATGACTGCAGGCCGCAAGGCGCAATTCGCTGCAAATCGCCCGCCGTGTCCTTGTGATGACAGGATAAAAGCTCAATGCACGATGCCACGCTTGTCTTCGATCTCGACGGAACGCTGATCGACACCGCGCCTGACCTTGCAGCGGCCACCAATCACGTGATGGCGCGTCTTGGCCTTGCCGCCGTGGACGAGAGAGACATCCGCCCCTGGGTCGGGCATGGCGCATTGAAGATGATCGAGCAGGCCGCCCGCGCTCACGGCCGCATTTTGACCGAACCTGAGCTTTACGACCTGTTCGAGATTTTCATTCTCTATTATTCGGATCACATCGCCGTCAGCAGCCGGCCGTATGATGGCGTGATCGCCGCGCTCGACGGCTTCATGGCGGACGGCGCCGCGCTTGCCGTCTGCACCAACAAGTTGGAACGGCACGCGCGGCAGGTGATCTGCGAGCTTGGCCTCGCCAAATATTTCACCGTCATCACCGGGCGCGACAGCCTCGGCGTCTACAAACCCGACCCCGGGCATCTGACCGGAACCATCGCGCTCGCCGGCGGCAAGCCTGAGCGCGCGGTCATGATCGGCGACAGCGAAACCGACATCAAGACAGCCAAGGCGGCACGCATTCCCGTCGTCGCCGTCACCTTCGGTTACAGCGTCGAGCCGGTCGCCACCTTCGCGCCCGACGTGACGATCGATCATTATTCCGAGCTCAGCGCCTCGGTCGGCCGCCTGTTAAATCGGCCCGCCTGACGTTTCAGGCCTTGGCGGGAAACCATCGTCGCATGACGATTATCGTGGCCGGCAGGAAGATCAGATCGGCCACAAGCGAGGCAATCAGCGTCACGCCGCAGACGAGGCCGAACAGTCTCAGCGACGGCAGATCGGAAAAGACCGTGATGCCGAGGCCGAAGGCCAGTACCAGTGTGGTCAGAATGATCGCCGGGCCGACGAGCACGCGGGCGCGGCGGATCGCCAGTTCGGCGACCGGTTCGTGCTGTTCCTCAAGCCGCAACCGGTTGAGGAAGTGGATCAGCGCGTCGACGCCGAGCCCGAAGACGACGATCAGCGCCACCACCGACGCGAACTCGAGCCCGCCTGAGAGCAGATAGAGCATGGTCCCCGCGGCCACGACCGGGAAAAGACCCGGCAGAATCGAAATCAGCGAGACGAACGGCGAGCGGAAGGCAAGACCGAGCAACAGAGCGGCAAAGGCAACGCACGCAGGCAGGCTTTCGTTCAACTGCGAGATCATGCGGGCGGAATTGCGCGCCGCAATGGCCGGCAGGCCGGTGACTGAAATCGTATAGCCCGGATGGGCGGCGCGAACCGGATCAAGCGCCCGGTCGATTTTTTCGACCACGGGTAGAATTTGCGAGGAATCAATGTCGGGCAGCCGGCCCGTCACCAGCACCGACGTATCTCCCTCGGCGATGAAGCGGCGGACGAGATGGGTCGGCAGCAGTCCCACATACTTCTTGATCGTCTCGATCTTATCGTCGCCGGCACCTTTCAGCCAGCGCCTGAGGCTTTCGAGCGACCAGACGTTGCCCAGACCGGCAGCCGTCTCGAGCACCGCATGTGTCTCGCCAATGACGTTGACCGGACCCGGCGTATAGAGCCCTTCGCCCGTGGTCCATTCAATCATGATGTGCACGGGGTTGGCCCCGGTCAGCTTCTGATCGATGCGCGCGGTCGCATCCAGCGCCTGCTCGCGATCCGGCACCTGATCAGCAAGGCGGTAGCGCGGCTCGAGTTGCAGATGGAGATAGCTGAACAGCGCAAACAAGGCGACGCCCAGCGCCGCATAGAACCCGGCATGACGGACGACGCGGTCGACGATGGCGCCGACGAAATCTCCAAGGCCGTCCATCAGCCGGTCGGCGGGTGTCACGTCGCGCCCGAGCTTCTTTTCATTGCGGATCAGGAGCACGGCGAGCATGGGCAGCACCATCATCACCGCCAGGAACGAGATCAGCACCGACAACGCGCCTGCCATGCCGAAGGTGCGGATGAGCCCCGATTCAGACAGCAAGAGAGCCAGGAACGCGAGCAGCGCCGTGCCATGGGCGATGACGCAGGCCGGACCGACAACACGGACGGCAAATTTCACTGCCTCCCAGCGGTCGTCGCCTTCGCGCAGGCGGATGCGGATCGCCGACACCATCTGCATGCTGTCGGCAAAGCCCATCACCATGATGAGCGGTGTCATGACGTTCAAGAACAGATTGAGTCGGAATCCGAGCCAGCCAAGCAGGCCGAGTGACCAGACGACGGCCAACACGGGCGGCAGCGCCGCCGTCAGCATCAGCGAGACGCGGCGAAAAAAAATCACGGCGATGATCGCGCCGAACAAAAGTCCCAGCCCGTTATAGACGATCTGATCGCGTTCGACCGCGTTGCGGATTTCAAGCTGCATCACCGGCGCGCCGGCGAGCTTGTACGTCAGATCCGTTCCCTTGAGCTGATTGGCGATCCCGGTCGTGATGTTGCCGATAACGGTCTTGGCCGACTGTTCCTCGACGACGGCGCGGTCGAGCGCCAGGACGACCATGGTGAGTTCGCCGTCCTCCGACAGGAACTTGCCGCGAACGATATCGTTCTGCTTCAGGGCTGTGACGATCGGGGTTAGTCCGTCACCTTCGGGCAGTTCGTCGGGCACCACGGGCGGGGCATAGCCGTTAGCGTCCGGCTTGCCGCGGGCCGACAGCATGGAAACGACGCCGGCGACACCGTCCGTCAGCTGCAGTTCCCGGGCGACGTTGCCAACCGCTTCCAGGCCCGCCTTCGTCAGCAGCGACTTGCCCTCGATGACGACCAGGACATCGTACTCGCTCGCCGGAAAGCGCTTGTCGATTTCCTCGAAGCGGCGGAACTCTTCGGTGTTGGTGCGGAACAACTCCGACAGGCTGTCGTCGACCTTGAGCTTCCACAGACCGAGCGCGGCCGAGGCCGTCACCAGCGCCATGCAGATCAGCGCGAGATAAGGTGCAGCGATCCCGATGTAGCCGACGCGTTCGAGCCCGAAGGATTTGACCAGCGAGCGATGCGGCGCCTCGAGCTGCAAAATGAAGTCTCCACCCCGATGTCCCCAATGCGCCACGGCGAACGAAATTTCGCCAGGACGCGAGGCCGGCGCACGCGGTGCCGGGCAATGACAACGCCCGCCGCGGAATCGGCTCCCCGGCCCGGACCGTTGCATCATGCAGGGGGCAGGCGCAAGTGCCGCAGGGGCTCACGCTTGCCGTCAAATACCTTGTCACGGAGTAAGAAGCAGAAGCTCCAACAGCCTCCAACAACGCAAAAAACATAGTGCGCATGACCCTCCGGTCCCCGGCCGCGCAAGCCGCGGCGGGGCAGGCACTGCCGCTCCTCAAGGACACTGCCTGGCCTGCGCCAATCCGGCCAAGGACGGTGGTGCCGCCACATGCCTCCCGGCGGCTTGACAGCGGCCGTCTGCTGCACTCATAAGGGGCCCTTGCCCAGCAGCCCGACGCCTCAGCGCAATCCGCGCCGCAGCGGCGCCGGCTCGAAGCTTGGTCGGGCGGTTAGCTCAGCGGTAGAGCACACGCTTCACACGCGTGGGGTCACAGGTTCAATCCCTGTACCGCCCACCATTTCCGCCCATCGAATTTGAATATCAATTCTGGCCGGCGCTTCCCGTTGGGCGCCGCTGAACGCCGATACCCGGCATCCGCGTGACGGCGGCTAAGGCCCCGGGAGTCTTGTATCGGTGATCGGCGTGATGACCCCGTTCACATGATACGCGTGACACAACAGGCAATCCTGGCGCGCCTTGCCGCTCGTATGGCAAGACTGGCATCTGTCCTTGCTCACGTCGCTGAATTGCGCGGCGAAGACGTGCGGATCGCCTTGCTCATAGCTCTTCAAATAGGGCCTGCCTTTCTCCAATTCGTGACAGGCCACGCAGCCGCGATCGCCGACGACGCGGAAATGCGGCTCATGAACGAAGCGGGTGAAACTTCCGGTCTTCTGCTCGACGGTCACTGGAGAGAAATTGACCCGCTTTCCCTTGCCCGGGGCCGCGTCCACGCTATGGCATTTCGTGCAGGAACCTTGAGCGTCCTTGTGTGTCAAAGAGCCGAAAATCGCAGCCGGCGGACTGGCTGCGCCATTGGAAGCCTGGGGTCCGGTGAGCGTCAGCCATGAGGTGACGAACCTGTCCTTGTGGCCAGTTGGGCGATAGAAGATCGCGAAATCCTGGTAATACCAGCCGCCGTATTCCGCCCAGCTTTCCGGATCGACGTCACTTGCCTTTCCTAGGCCGGCTGGCGGTTGTCCGGGCGGGCCGCTTGCCGCCGCGTTCGATCCCTGCGCACCGGCAACGCCGCCGGCGGGTCCCGTCTTCTTCCCCGAAGCCTTGTTGTGCGCGTCGATTTCGCGCCGCTCCTCGGCCGTGGGGAAAAGCAGTTCATCGGATTTTTTCGGTGCCTTTGTTGACGCTGTCGCGCCTGCTTCATCCGTCGCCCGTTTGCTCCCGCCCGCGGGCGTGCTCTGCGCCATGTGGATGTCCGGCCCCACGGATGTGAGACCGGCGCGCATCGCGCCAGGAGGTTCACGGCGCGCGGTATCGCTGTCACTGGCGAGCCCCTGCGAAGGCGTGACGTCGCCCGGCCCCTTCGGATCGTTGGTGACCAGACACTGGCCGAACACCCGCACGAGGCAGGCCGGAGGATCACGCTTGACCGGATTGGCGCCGCCGCTCGTCTCACTTTTTGCCGCTTCCGCCGGAACTTCGGCTGGGACGCTCGCTTGAGGCGCTGCTTGAGTGGGCTCCGGCGGCTCGGTCGAGGGCTGCGCCGCCGCGGCGGCGGGGCTTGCGGTCGCGCCGGGCCCCTTTTCCATTTCTGCCGCGAGGTTGGGCAGCCACTGCTGCTGGGCGCTCACCACCACATCGCGCGGGAGGCTCGCGCTCAAGTCGGCCGCCAGAACGCCATTTGATTGGCCACCGCGGTCCAGCCTGATCCCGCCCAGCGCATCCGAAGCTTCTCCGGTGACGAGTGCGAAGACCAGCTTCTTGATCTCCCAGCCAAGCTCCGCCACGGCCCGGATCTGATCGTCGCTCGCCTGCGACAGGTCCTGCAGGTTCAAACCATTCACGGCCTTGACCAGAGCGCGGCCCTTCTCCGTCCGGCTGATCATGAGTGCCGTGAAGGGCGAAAGTGCTGCCTCCGACCCGACCGGCCATTCGCCAAGCGCGGCGCTCTTTTTCTTGAGCGCTTCCAGATCGAGACCAGGAAGCGACAGAAACGCGATGCCTTTGGGGCCGCTGACGCGCTCCTTGCCCGTGATCTGGTCGCTGTGGCACGCCGCGCAGGTCTCCTCGAACGTCGCAAGCTTCATGACTCGATGATCGCCGCCGCTCGTATGACACGTTGAACAGGCGCGCGGTATCCGCCTGGCGGCATCCTTCTTCGCCACTTCCGGATAGTGTTTGTCGAAGTGGGCGGCATGATCGTAGACGATGCGTGTCCGCCGCTTGAACGGATAACTTTCGAATTTCGGGTGACCGCTTTCAAAACTCGCGAATTGGGCGGCGTGACAGGACTGGCATTGCGCGTTGGTGAGCTTGGCGGGTGCGACGTCTCCGCTCAGATGTTCCTGATGGCATGTGGCGCAGGAGAGATCACCGGCGGCGATGTCTCGCGTTGGAAAGATCCGGTTCTGCGCACGCAGCGTCAGCGGCGGATGGGACGATGCCGCGACTTTCATCAGCCGCTCGGTGTTTCGCTTCAGAAGATCGCGGCTGGCGCCATGGGGGTTGAGGGCCGTATCCGGCATGTTGTGGCAACTGAGACAGGCTTTGCTGTCAGCCTGTGAATCCCCGGCGACGAGGCCATGAAGCCAGCTCAGCTTTCCGCTCCCATTTTTGGTGTGGCAGGTGCCGCAAGCCTCGATCGCGCCATGCGCGCTCGTCAGCGGTCCGGGCATCAGAAATTGTGTCCCCTTGGAGAAGACAAAGACCAAAGCCAGCGCCGCCACCGTCGTATAGGCGCACAAGAGCGCCACGCGGTCGCGCATGGCAGCGCCTCCCGTGGCGGCTTTCGGCCAGAGCCATCCGATCCATTTCATACCCCGCATCACCAGACACCGGACGAAAAGGCGTAGACGATGAGGATATGCAGGACGCTCAGCACGATCAGCGCATAGGTGGCAGGCACATGCACATAGAGCCAGCCCCTCATGAGGCCGGCCTGGATGCTGTTGGAATCGAGGCGGTGCTTTTCGGCCACCAGCGCCTTGATCGCGTCGAGCCTGTCCTGGTTCTGCCTGTCGACGAAGCGCGACAAGGCTTCGATTTCATCCATCAACCGGCGCATCGCCCGATCGGAACCGAAGAGATGGGAGAAGATGGGAGCCCGGCCCTCGAAGTAATCCTTCAAGTGAGTTCCATAGAGCTCCTTGATCCAGGCTTGAAACGGCGGCGCCGGCAGCACCGCATCAGCCGGGCCTGCCTCACTCTTCGAAACGACAGCTTGCACCGCCATGGCCAGCTCGGCGCGGCGCGTTGCGGCGCCATCATCGCCGCCGCCCATGCTGCGGTCCATGCCGCGTTCGCGCCCTGCTGTCATCGACCACGCGAGATACGTGCCAAACAGCCCGCTCAACGTGACCAGCGTGAAGGCAACCGAGATCGCCCACTCGAACCCCGTGTCCGGCAGAGTAAAATCCGCATGCGAGACGAAGGCGGCGATCAACAGGTAGCCGGTGAAAATGTGCAACTGCTTCCATCGCGCCGCGGATCTGGGCTGCAGGCGAGCGGTCTTGAGCACGATGTGGAACATGAGCTGCAAGGCCATGCCGCCGGCGAGAAGCCAGCCGTCGAGGTAGCGTGGATCACGCAGTCCATTGCCGTAGATCGAAACCAGAAAAAACAGGCTGGCGGATATCGCCGCGATCGCGAGGGCCAGGACAGTCTCACGGCGCGCCCATGGCCCGCGCGCAGGGCCCCGGCGCCGCATCGCGCGCGGCCCGCCGCCAAAGTCTGAGCCGCCTAAATCGCTGATGCCGGACACCGGCTTCCCCCTTCACGATCTGCCGCATGAGCGGCTGTTGCGCATCACCTTGCGGCGGTGGTGCTTCTCGCCACGCCTTTGAATGACCCGGGACCGGGAATAAGGCTATCGAGCCCGGCCATCGCGCTGCCGTCATACGTTTCGGAAATGCTTGAGAGTGTCTTGGAGATGCCGTCGGCGGCAGTTGCGAGCGCCGTTTCGTTGCCGAGTTTCAAGTCCGCGGAGTGCGCCAATTCGACCAGCTTCGCGAATTGCGGAACGCCCGGGACGGCCTTGGCCACAACAGCCATCTGCTGGCGGGCGCGGTCGGCGCGGCTCGCCATCTCGAAGGCGTAGACCTTGCGGGCCTTGGCCTGGCCCACGGCGCGTATGGCTGTCTCGAGTTCGACGCCGAGGCCGATGGCATACAGCATCCGTCTGCGCGCGGCGGGCGCCGCCACGTTGTCTTTTCCCTTGGAATGCCAGCTGTTGTGCCGCACTTCTCCTTGCGACCAGGACACGAGCTCGAATGCGCTTCCGGCGCGATGGCCGCCCTTGTTGACGAGATCCTCGTGCGGCACGACGTGGCAGCCATAACAGTTTTTTGCCAACTGATAGATCGCGCCGGGCCTGATCATGCCCTTCTCGCCCGCAGCCTTCCAGCGCGCCTGCCTTTCGGCCTTCGTTTCGGTTTCCGCCTTCTTGCCACTATAACCGCTGTGAACTTTGATCCAGTCCTTGCCGGCGCCGTGACAGGATTCGCAGGAGATGCCGGCGATCGGCTCCTTCAACGCGTTCTTGTCCTGCACGGTGAAGTGACAATTGAGACAGAGGCTCTCCGATTTGACGCGCCGCACGCCCATCTTCCGGGCGATCGCATTGGCGCCGTCGTTGCGCGGCATATCGCGAAAGGTCTTGAAGTGGTGCGTGCCCTTCCAGGCCTCGGCTTCCTGCTTGTGACATTCGGCGCAAGCGTTGGGACCGGCGATCTTGGCCGGATCCGCGGAGCCTGCGCCATGGGCCGCGAGAGCAGCGACGGTGAAAAGGACGCCGGGAAGCAGGACGCACAACATGCGATGACCGCTGACGCCGGCCTCAGTGTCATGCCGTCTTTGCACCATCAAGACCACGCGGCGTTTCACCCTCGTTCCGAAAGCTGATCCGCCGCGACGGGCAAATCCCGCCGCATGAGGGCGCGCCTGATCGCCCGCGGGCGGAAAGAAAGCGCGGGAGGCGCGGCGATCAACGACTTGGCGCGTGCCAGCACGCCTTGCTCAGCGGCAAGGGTATCCGCCGCCGGCACGAAGGGGTCGGCGTAACAGGCGGCGCCGAACCGCGCCGCGACCGACTTGACGGTTTCGACCATCGCGGGCGCACCGCAGGCATAGACGGCGTCGGTGGGCAACATCACCGGCAGATAGTCGGTCGGCCGGCCCGGCAGCACCACCTTGGCGACGCTTTGTGGCGTGCTGCACACCGGAACGATGCGGACATTGGGAAACAGCGCCAGCCGCGACAGAGCCGGGCCCATATAGAGCGCCTCCAACGTGCGGCCGCCAGCAATGACCAGCATCCGGCGTGCAGGATTTTCACGCAGCGCGGCGGTGGCGATCGACCAGATCGGCGCAAAGCCCGTGTTGGTGGCAATGCAAATGATCCGGCCCGTGCGGTTGGGGCGGAAATGCGCCGAGCCGTAAGGGCCGGTCAGAGTCACACGATGCCCCCGGCGGATGCGGCTGCCCAACGCGGAAGTGACATGTCCATTATTGATGCGGCGGATGTGGAACCAGATCGCCTTGCTGTCCGGGTTGCCGTGCACCGGCAGCGTGATGCTGTAGGGCCGGCTCTGAAAGCCGTTGAAGCGGACCTGCAAGTACTGCCCGGCGTGGTAGGGCAATGCGCAATCGGGTCTGATGCCGACTTCCATGACTTCAGGCGACAAGGGGTGCAGGCTCATCACCACGCCCTCGACAGAGCGCACGCTCACCGCCTCGAGTCTCTCGAAGGCGGCATCCCCGTCGATCCGGCACTGACAGGCATGCACGATGCCGGGCGCGCTTCCCTGCCCGCCTTTAACCTCGCCCGATATCAGCTTAACGCAGCAAGTGCCGCAGTGTCCGGCGCGGCAATCATAGGGCAGATCAATGCCGTTCGACAGAGCTGCCTCCAATAGCAGTTCGCCCCGGACGGCACGGAAGCGTCTGCCATTCAAAGTTATCTGCTGGTATTTCACAATCCGGCCCCTCGATGCTTCGGCAAATCAAAATCAGAGCCCGACTTCGACCGTCAGAGATTGTCCGTTTAATGTCCTGCGAAATCTGCAATGTGAATTGATCAGCCGATATAATCAGCCATTGAGCAAATCAACGATATGACGGCGCAGAGCATTGATCGATGCGCAAACAGCCGAAGCGGCGCGCACTTGCGCGCCGAAAAGGCGACGCATCAGCGGGGCGCCCGAAAACGTGTCGATAGGCATATGCTCGGCACATTTGCTCAGCGCAATTGACACGCACACACCCGGACAGCACAACGCTGCGACATCGCACAGTTTCAATTCGATAAGCCAAATAGAGCATAATTATCTATATCGCCTCGGCCATATCGTGGCCGCTTTTTCCCTTTCCATTCGAACCGTTCGCGATCGGGGGCGCGCAGGGGCGCAAGATGTGGTCGCGAGCCGCGTGACTTTCCAAGCCACGCTGACGCGACTGGGGAATTAGGGGTTCAGGCGATGACACGACTTTACAGCACGTGGATGCTGTTGGGCGCCGTCGCGAGCGCGGCGCTCATCGGTCCGGTCAGCCCGCGCATCGCTGCCGCCGAGACCGGCGCACCCGCGCCCATGGTGATCGAAGCCGCCAAGCCGCCCCCGGGCCTGACGTTGGCTGCTGCGGATGATGGCGATCCAAAAGCGGCGCTTAAGGCCTATGTCAAAGAGAAAGAGGACGGCGGCGGCAAGGGCGATCAGCAGCCGGACACGGAGAAGGCCGTGGGCACAACGCCTGAGAGCGGACCCGCACCGGCCAGCGACGAGTCGCTCTATCCAACGGCCGCGCAATGCGGCGAGTGCCACAAGCAGATCTATGATGAGTGGTCGTCCTCGCAGCACGCTTATGCATCCATCTCGCCGATGTTTCACAAGTTCGAACAGAAGTTTCAGGACCTGACGCAAGGGACGGTCGGCACGTTCTGCGTCCGTTGCCACCAGCAGGTTGGCACCCAGCTCGGTGAAGCGCGCGATGCGCCGCTGTGGGAGCGCAGCCAGATCTCGCGCGAAGGCGTCACCTGCATCACCTGTCATCGCGTCAAGGAACAATACGGCAAAGTCAACGGCGAGCGCCGGGTCGAGCCCGGTACCATCAACGAGCCGGTTTACGGCAGCGGCGACAAAAGCGTGATCAAGGACGTTCTGGCCAACAAGGACACCTACTCCGTCAAGACGAATGCCAAGGGCCGCGGCAATGACATTCACGACGGCATGATCACCAACGATCAAATGACCAAGTCGGAATTCTGCGTCAGCTGCCACCAGGTCGCCGTCAACCTCGGCATCAAGCTGGAAATCGTCTGGGATCAATATCGCGACAGCCCGGCGCGCAAGGCCGGCGTCTCGTGCCAGGACTGTCACATGGGCAAGGTGCCCGGCCAGCCCAAGGGCTATGCGACCGCGCCGTCGGCCATTGTCGGCGGCAAGGAGATCAATCCGGGCCGCAAACACGCCAATCACCGCTTCATCGGTCCCGGCTACTCGATCGCCCACCCGGGAATCTTCCCGCACAACACCAAGGCCCAGGCGATCAACATCGCCGACTGGCTGCAATTCGATTGGCGCAGCGGCTGGGGCACAACCAAGTTCGAGGACAAGGTGGCCGCCGGCAAGATCAAGCCGAAGTTTCCCAAGCGCTGGTCGGATGCGATCGACCGCGAGGAGGCGCGGGCAATTATCGACGAGAATATCGGCAAGCTCGACGAACGCGACAGGCTCAGAAAGAAGGTCATGGAGAACTCGAGCCACGTCGATGGTCCCATCTTCGAGGGCAAGCCGGGCGTCGGCCGGGATCTGGCGTTCTCCTACAAGATCAAGAACACCAATAGCGGGCACAACCTGCCGTCCGGATCGCTCGGCGCCCAGCCGCAGCTCTGGGTCAACGTGGCTCTCGTCGATCCCGACGGCAAGAACATCTGGGAGTCGGGCTATCTCGACAGCAACGGCGACTTGGCCGATCTGCACAGTCTCGACGTTGCGGCAGGCCGCATCGATACCGACCAGATGCTGGTGCACTTCCAGACCAAGTTTCTGACGACCAACGTCAAGGGCACGGACCGCGAGATGTACCTGCCGGTGAATTTCGATGTCGATCCGCTGCCGCATCTGCGGCCGCCGGGTATCCCCACCACGGTCCTCAATCATCCGCCGCTGGTGCGGATGGAGAACCATTCGCTGGCCCCGCTGGGATCGCGCGTTGCGCGTTACGAAGTCCCGGGGCACCTCATTTCGAAACCCGGCAAGTACCGCCTCGCCTTTCGCATGCGCAGCCGGGCCGAACCGATCTATTTCATGCGCTTCGTCGGCGCCACCAAGGCCATGGAGCGAAGCATGAATGAGCGGATCATGGATTTTCACGCCTTCGAAGTCGAGATCGACGTCAAGGACTAGCTAAGACAAGCCGAGCGTTTCGGGATGGCACCTGCAAGGGCGCCATGACGCGGGTCCGAAGCCTCTCTTAGTTCTCTTGCCGGCGCGGCAGGCGCACCGGCCAAGGGCATCGAGTGGGAGCTTCTCAATGGCAGTGGCCGTCAAAGGCAATCTTGGCTTGGGTGCCGGCACGAGCGTCGCGATGCTCACGCTGATGGCCGGCAGCTACCTAATGATGTCCGGCACGAGCGCGATTACCGCGCCGGGGGATGGCAGCGACGGTGCAGAAAGTGATGGCAAAGTGACGGTCGTGGCCAAGGCCGAAATCGATGGTGAAGACGCCAACGCTGTTCCCGCGAAAAAGAACGCCAAGCCGGCCAAGACGACGCGAAAGGTTGCCGTCAGCGCATTCCGGCCCGGTCCCACCTATTCCGCCAAATACGATGCTGCCGAGCAGGTCGAGATCTACGGCGCCAAGTCCGCGGTCGAACCGCCCCGCCCGCTCCTCGAGATCGGCCGCGAACAGTACACCTCCGGAATGTACGGCGAAAGCAGCACGTTTCTGGGAGAGAAGAACCCACTCCTCCCCGGGCTTTCGATCTACGGCGACTGGCGCACGGCGGTGGCGTTCAACCGGAACAACGGCAAGGAGATCGCGCAGGTCGCCACGCGCGTGAATCTCGACGTCGATTTCAAAATCTCGGCGACCGAGCGGCTCCATGCGTTCTTCACGCCGTTCCAGGAAGACAATGTCAAGTTCACGCGGATTGAATTCGGAGGTAGCGACGGCAACGACAAATTCAACTTCGAATTCGATCCAGAACCGCAGACGCTGTTCTTCGAAGGCGACGCGGGATCGCTCTACACCGGCTTCAGCGGCGAGGAGGCCTCTTTCGATCTGCCGTTCACAGTCGGTCTTTTTCCGCTGTTCCTGCAGAACGGGATCTGGGCCAACGACGCGATCCTCGGCGGCGCGGTGAGCCTGCCGGCGAAGAATTCGGCCGCACTTGGCCTTTCCAATTTCGACGTGACGTTTTTTGCCGCCTTCGACAACATCGACAACGCGAACCTCATCAAGGACGATGGCAAGGCCGACCGGCACAACGCCAATCTCTATGGCGTCACGACATTCATCGATGCCTACGGCGGCTATATCGAAGCGGGTTATGGGCTCGTGCAGGGCACCGGCGTTCAAGATGAGCTTCTGCAGCACTATTTCACGGCCGCCTACAGCCGGCGCTATGCCAACACCATTTCCAATTCGACCAGGCTGTTCGCCAACACCGGCGACACGCCAACCGGCAACGGCGATGGGATTGCCATCATTTCCGAAAACAGCCTGATCACCGGACTGCCGAGCACGCTGCTGCCCTACGCCAACGTCTTCGTCGGCTTTGGCAATCCGCAGCCGCTCGTCGATGGCAATGGTGCGGGGATCTTGAAGAACGTCGGCATCAATTTCGAAACCGACGCGCTGACGGGCTATCCGAAACTGGACGACACCGGCTCCAACGCCTGGGGCGGCGCCATCGGCGTTCAGTATCTGTTCAATCTCGATCAGCAGCTCGTGTTCGAGGCCGCCATGGTGCAGCCCTTCCAGAACGACGGCGCCGGCGCACAAAGTCCGCAGTACGCTCTGGGCGCGCGCTATCAGATTCCGCTGAGCCGGGCGTGGCTGTTCCGCGCCGACGCGACGTTTCATATCCTCGAGGATGCGGAGGACAACTTTGGCATCAGGGCCGAGATGCGCAGGAAGTTCTGATCGCCTTCGCTGAGCGGGCCGGAGACTTATCGCGGCCGCACGATCGCATCGATCTCGATGTCGACCTCGTCATCGACCATCGACTGATAATCGGTCATCTTGAACCGGCTGCGCAGAATGCGTGTCCTGGCGATGAACTTGCGGGAGCCGGCATCGTACTTGAGCGCCGGATCGTCGTGCGGCTGCAGACTGACGCTGAGCGTCGCCGGCTGGGTGATGCCGTTGACGGTGATCTCTCCCGACACGTCGGCCTCGGTTGCCGAGGTTGCCCTGACGGCCACACTTCTGAAGGCGATGACCGGCTGTTCCTTGACGTTGAAGAACGCAGCGCCCTTCAATTCGTTGTCGACCAGCGCCTCACCCGTGGTGAGACTCGCAGTGGCGATCGACGCGCTGATTTTGCTTTTTTCGGGCTTTGCCTCGTCATAGTCGAGCGTGCCGCTGACTTTGGTAAAGCGGCCGCGCTGCGTCGAATAGGCCATCTTGAAGACAAACCGGACTTCGGTTCGGCGCGGATCGAATTCGAAGCGGCCAGCAAGAGCCGGCGAGCCAGCAGCCGCTGTCAGTACTGCGATGCTGGACGCGGCGATCGCCTGTCGAACTGGGGCGCGGCGGTGTGGCCGGTTCATGCGCTCGTTCCTCATGACTTTGCTCCCTGGGCTTCAGCACCAGTGGAGCAGGTGCCGGTCTCAGCATGAAGCGTATTGGCCGGCACTCTTGGTTGGCGGATATGACCACGCGCCGCGGCATCCTTGGGCACGGCCGTTGACCGGGTGAGCGCCTGCACGACTGCCGAAATCTCATCGGCTTCAGACAACGCTCTAATAGCGATGACCCAAACCGCTGCCGAGAACAGTACCGGCCAGATGAGCACAAGCAGAAGATCGGCGAACGATGCAGCCATCACGCGCCCTCCCCCAAGCCGCAACACGCAGCGCCGCACCTCAGACGTGCGGCCACAGCAAGCTCAGCTTGACGATATTGGTGGCGGTGACTGCGGGCATGATGCGGCATGTGACGCCCCCATGACGAACGGCGCTCTCTCGCACCGTCTCTCCCCATCGCTCAAAGTATATGGAAGGCATGGCGAAAATTCGTTCGAGTAACACTCAAGCCTTTTCTAAAGCGAGGATCCTCCGCGCACGCAGTCCTATCGTGCGCAGCGATATTACGCCCGCCGCGATACCCATTGGCTATCGATACAAGACGCAATCGCCATGAGAAGCGGAAGTCCGCTCCCGCTAGGATCCTTGACGTCAGCGCGACGCCTTCGTTCACATCATGCCAAGGCCCGCGCCGCTCGACGCAAGGAGACAACATTCGATGTTCGTAAAGAGACGCTTCCCGGTCATTGCCTGCCTCGCCATTACATTTCCGTTCGCTTTGAACCTGCCGGCCTTCGCATTCCAGGCCTCTCGGATCGCATCGAGCGCGACGGCGACGTCTAGGGTCGTACTGTCGCCCCATATCCCTAATGGCGACGACATGAGGTCCGGCGTCATCGACTAGGCGGCCGGACGCTCTGTCTTGTCGAATGGAAACCAAGCGCGACGTTCTGCGTTCAATATGACCTGTGAACCGGCCTGGGGCCTTGCCATGATCCGCTGATCGCGACATCCTGGCGCCTCAGGCCGGCCCCGCGCCGTGACTGCCCTGCCCGGAGTTTCCCAACCGACCATGCGTGAAACCGCACGACGCGTCATCAAGGCGCCCTTTGCCGCCTACCTCCGGCCGAGCTGGATCATCCTGGCACTCGCATTGACGCTGACAGCCCTGGCGACGTGGGCCACGTATCGCGCTGTCGCATCGACTGCTGCCCGCCAATTTGAAAACGAAACGGCGACGATTTCGAACACGATCTCGAACGTGATGCGGACCTATGTGCAGATCCTCCGCTCTGGCGCCGGGCTCTTCAATGTCAAGCGCGACGTTTCCCGCGAGAACTGGAGCACGTTCATTGCCTCCCTCGATCTGCCGGGGAACTTCCCAGGTGTTCAAGGTATCGGCTACGCCGAAGTCATCCCGGGCGACAAACTGCAGGAGCACATTTCAGCCCAACGCCGGGACGGCAGACCCGACTATGACGTCAGACCTCCAGGGCAGCGCGATCCCTATACATCAATTATTTATTTAGAGCCGCAGGACGTCCGCAACGTTGCGGCAATCGGCTTCGACATGCACTCGGAGCCGACGCGCCGTGAAGCGATGGATCTGGCTCGCGACAGTCAGTCGGTACAGATGACGCGGCACGTCACGCTGGTCCAGGAAATCGACGGCGACGTGCAGCCCGGAGTGCTTGTCTACGTGCCTGTGTACGCAGCGGGTGCCAACACCACGACGGTCGAAGGCCGCCGCGCCGGCCTGAAAGGCTACGTCTATGCCGCCTTCCGCATGCATGACCTGTTCGCCAAGTCGCTGCTCGTTTTGAACCCGCGCGCATTGCAGTTTATCGAAGTTCGCATCTTTGATGCGGCCAAGGAAAAGGGCGGTCATCTCCTATTCGACAGTACCGACAAGCCGGTCACGAGATCCACATTCCGCAAGGCGAGGACCATGGAGATCGCCGGGCAGAAGTGGGCGCTCGAATTCGTCTCAAGGCCCGATCTCGACAATAGCATCAACTGGTGGCAGCCGTACGCGGTGGCGCTGATCGGCAGCATCATCAGCGGTCTCATCGCCAGCATTGCGGCGACGCTCGCCGTCTCGCGCGACCGCGCGGTAGAGGCGCAGGCCGTGCTCGAGCAAGAGGTCTCGATGCGCAAGCGTGCGCAGGAACAGGAGCGGATCGCCAACCGCGAACTCATTCATCGCGTCAAGAACATGATGGCGGTGGTAGCCTCCATTGCCTCTCAAACCTCACGCTACACACCCAACCCGGCGCAATTCAACGTCGTCTTCCGCGAACGGCTGGCGGCACTCGGCCGCGTCCACGACATGCTGAAGCCCAATCCGGCATTTCAGCCCGATCTCAAGACACTGTTGCTCGAAGTTCTGCAACCCTACGCGGCCTATCGGGCCAGTTCCTTGAGCTGCCATGGACCCGAGGTTGAATTGCCGCAGAACGAGGCGGTGATGCTGAGCCTCGTCATCAATGAACTGGGAACAAACGCGACCAAATACGGAGCCTGGTCCCTCCCCGGCGGAACCGTCGAGCTGTCCTGGACGGTCGAGAAAGCGGCAGACGGCGATCCCGACCAGGTGACAATGGTATGGAAGGAGCGGGGCGGACCGCAAGTGGTCGCTCCCACGCACAAGGGCTTCGGATCGAACGTTTTGAAATTCGCGGTTCAGCGCGGTTTGAAAGGAAGCTTGGATTCCAGTTACGAACCAGATGGTCTGCGCTGCACCATTTCCTTTCCGCTCGCAGAAGCGGCCGGCCCGGCGCAGACTGATGCAAGCACGCAGCAGCCGTGATCGCGCACGCACGTCACCGTCAACCCGTCCGCAGCATCGGCTCCGCTCAAGGAGCAGCCGCGACAGCCTTTCGCGTCCGCGCCGGGACGAGACCACCCGCGTCTTCCAATGATCCGCTCGCCTTCTCTGCCTCTGGCGGGCGACGGTCCTCATGAGCTTTCCCCCGCTCCGCACGTGCCGGCAGATGCGCGATCATCGGCAGCAACGTTGCCAGACCGCGATGGCTGTTGGGCTTGATATCGTCGTTCGATGACTGCGGACGCGCCGAATATGAGATGCCGGCCAGATCCAGCACATACAGCGGCCGGCCGGCAAAGCTCTTCACCATCCGCTTCCACAACAGCGCCAGGTGCGGCGCTTCAATGCCGCCGGTCGATACCAGCACCACGGCATCGGGGAGCATCTGCTGCGCCTGCGATGCTTGCGATATGGCCGTGAGCCCGATCGATTCCGCCGCGGCTTCGGCGATGCCCGCGGTCGACGCGGAAATCGCCTGTGCCACGTATTCGCTGGTGGTGAGATCGATTTGCGTGCGCGCTGGAATGACGAGAATTCTCGCGCCCTCCCCGGCCTTGCCGTCGACGGCAAGCACGTCGAGTTCGTCCACCAGTTCCTGCATGTTGCGCTTGATCTGCGCAGACCGCTCCCGGTCGATCCGGCCGCTATCCACATCAATCGCAGCCAGCCGCAAAGCCGGCAAGACGATGTCGTCGCTGAGGGTCGCGAGATCCTTGCCGTCATTCTCGATCGCGGTTTCGAGTTGTTCTGCCGCGGCGAGCGGATCGCTGGACAACAGCCGGTGATAGAGTTCCTGTTGCGCGTTCAAGGCCGGTTCATCGCCCAGAAGTACGGACAGAAACTCGAGCCCCTTTACGTATCGCCCGAGCACGACCAGCGATGTGGTGATCGGCGCTGCGAGGATGAGCCCAATGGGACCCCAGATCAGCGCCCAGAAGCTCGCTGCGGATATCATGGCAAATGGAGAGAGCCCCGCCTTTTTACCGAGGACCAGCGGCTCGACGACATGTCCCATCAACGGTTCGCCGACCAGGAATACGGCCAGGACGGCAAAGGCCATCGCCCAGCCTGGATCGACGGCGGCGGCGAGAAGTACCGGCGGCACCGCAGCGATGAACGAGCCGACGTAGGGGACGAAGCGCATGACCACCGTCAGGCCTCCCCACAAAATGGCGTTGGGAACGCCGATGATCCACAGCGTCAAACCGACGACCGCGCCAAATCCAGTATTGAGGAGGGCCTGAGCAAGGAACAGTTGCGACAGGCGCGTCGCCGCATCATTCAACGCCGCCGTTGTGCCGCTCAGATTGTCGGTGCCGGCAAGACGAACGATGCGATCGCGAAGGTCCTGGCTTTGCAACAGCATGAACAACGCGAACAGGATCGCAAGGCCCGCCTGCGCCGCCGGATGCAACGCCAAGGAGAGATAGCTCCACGGTCCTTTGTCAGCCGGCGTGCCGGCGGCAACCACGACCGGATGCGATCCGGCGGCTGCCGCACCGCGGTGCGCGGACGGAGAAAGTTGAGGTCCAGCCGCATTTGTTGTCGTGTCAGCACCTGCCACTGCGCCTCCGATTTCCTTGGAGATGTCCCGCTCGATCGTGGCCAGTGCATCGGCCGCCTTCTTGAATGCGCCATCGCCTTTGGCCCAGCCGGCCAGCGTGCGGGATTTGTGCACGAGGTTATACTTATAGGAGCCAAGATCAGCGGTGAGAGAGACGAGTTGCACGCTGAGCAGCGCCGAGATGACAATCGCCGCCGTGACGACCGCGGCGATGACCCCCGTCACCGCCAGCGGCCGTGACACGCCATTGCTGGATAACCAGCCGACGACCGGCGCTATCACGAAGGCGAGAATTGTCCCGCACACGAGCGGGATCAGCACGTCCTTGCCGAGGATCAATCCGGCAATCGCAATGGCCGCCACCACAAGCGTGGCATAGAGCGTTCTCACATTGTCAGCGAATAGCGGCATCATCCCACCCGTTGCCCAGCCAGACGATCGTCCGTCGCAACACGGACTGATCAACGCAGATTTGTCTGCGGCAACGCCGCCCGAAGGCACCGGTTGCATGGGGTCGATCAAATATTCCCAGGCTCTGGCGAGGGAACCACCAAGGTTGACCGGCGTTTTCCCACCACTGCGAACGTAGACGCAGCCCCCGGCGGTTCCGCGCCTCAAGCCCCTGTTACAGCGCAAAGCGCCGTGGCGGCGAGCAGAGCGGAACCCGCATCAACAACGACGAGGAGACACACATGAGCAGCACCACCGACAAGATCAAAGGTTATGCCAACGAAGCTGTTGGTTCGGTGAAGCAGGGCATCGGCAAAGCGGTCGGCAGTGAAAAACTCCAGGCCGAAGGCGTTGCCCAGGAGATGAAGGGCGAAGCGCAAAAGACGATGGGTGAGGTCAAGGACACGGCCAGCGATGCCTATGAAGCCGCCAAGGACAAGGCCAGCGAGCTTTCGACATCGGGCGCCGCCGATACGGTGCGCGGCTATGCCAACGAACTGGCCGGCAAGGCGAAGCGCGCCGTCGGCAAGGCAACGGGCTCGGCCGAACTCGAACAGGACGGCAATGAGCAGGAAGCGCTCGGCGATGCGCAGAAGGCTGCCGGCCGGGTAAAGCGTTCGGCGGGCGGCTAAGATCCGTTCAAACGCATATAGGATCGCATACAGGAACGGGCCGATCTCAAGGAGAGATCGGCCCGCTTTTTTTGGGTCGCCGGGGTTCGCGCCGTCCATTTGCCCGTCGCGCAGAGAGTGCGGGAATTTTGCTTCTCCCACGGAACCGGCGAACCTCGGCAGCGTTTGGTCACCAACGTGGAACAACACCGTCACTTCGCACCGCGTCCTCGCATCAGCTCGCCAGAGCAATGGAGTTAACACATGGGCAACTTGCTTCACTACGCCGTCGTCTTTCTCGTCGTCGCCCTGGTGGCCGCTTTTCTCGGCTTCGGCGGCGTGGCAGGTACAGCAATGGAAGGCGCACGCATTCTGTTCTGGGTCGCCGTGGTCCTGTTTGTCGTCACGTTGATTGGAGGTCTGTTCAGACGAACGTGACGACCGGCTCGCAAATCTGAAACTCCCGGCCGGCGTCTCGCGACGCTGGCCGGCGGCGTTTAAAGTCACAGGGGTTACGACATGGCGAAATCAACGACCGCGCAGCGTTCTGCGCACGTCATTCTGGCCCTCGTTGCCATAGCGCTTCCGACGCTGTCCCTGCTGCCACTGGGCGGACTGTATCTGTGGGAGAAGGGCTATCTGCTGATGTGGGCGCTTTCGGCGCTCGTCTGCATCGGCCTCGTCTATGCTCTCCAATGGACCATGCTGCGCAAGGCGAAAGCTCGCAGCGCGGTGATCGAGCCGGCAGCACTTGGCGCGAACACCTACACCGGTAAGGAAAAAGCAGCGTGGATCGATGTCCGCGCCCTCGCGGCAACGGTCGATCCCGCGTCGATCGATTCGAGCGAAGCCGCGTTCGATCTCGCCATCCGCACCATCGGGACCGTGGCCAAAACCCTGCATCCAGAACACCGCAATCCGGAGTGGAATTTCACGCTTCCCGAAGCGCTCGCCATCTCAGAACGCGTCAGCCGGCGGCTCAGCACGTTCATCGTCGACACCGTTCCCTTCGGCGATCGCATGACAGTGGCACAGTTCCTCACACTCTACAGGGCGCGGCGGGCCATTGACCTTGCCGACAAGGCCTATGACGTCTGGCGCATCGTGCGGCTGATAAATCCGGCAACCGCCGCCACAAACGAAGCCCGAGAGCGGTTGACGCGCGCGATCTTCAGCTGGGGTAAGGACCACGTCACGCGGCGCTTGGCCGAAACCTACGTGGAGGAGGTGGGCCGGGCGGCCATCGACCTCTATAGCGGCCGGCTCAGGATTTCCGGCGGCGGCGCTCCGGCGGCTTCGGATGCCGGAGTGATCATCGACGAGGTCGCGGAAAGACGCCGAATGGGCCGGGGCATCATCCGGCAGGCCGGCGGCGCGGCCGGCAACGCCCTGCGCCACATCCTTGCGCGAAAAAGTCACTGATCGCCGTGCCTTGCGATGGAACCGGATCGTGTCGCCAGCGTTTTCCGATGCGAACATCACACCAGCCCAGTTGCCACCCACCTTACAGGAGTAACCGATGACAGCAGCTTCCCACACCTCCTCGGACACGGACCTGCGCTCCGAGACGGCCGAGAAGGCCCGTCAAGTCGCCGGACAGGTCGTCGACAAGGCCGCCGAGTTCGCCGACCGCGCCGGCGTCAAGATCGACGAAGCCCTGAACACCGCGGGCGCGGTCGCCAAAGCTGCTACCGACAAGGGACGCGAAGCGACCGCCCAGGCCGACGAAGTTGCATCCAACTTGAAAGTCGCAATCGAAAAATCCCTCAAGGATCAGCCGATGACGACGCTTGCGCTCGCCGCCCTCGCCGGCATCGCCATCGGAGCGCTGTGGAAGTCTTGAGGGCGCGCGCGTTGACCGGCCTCGGCATCATCGCGGCCCAACTCGACGAAGAATGAGGGAAGACCATGTTGAACGCTCTGTTTCATCGCGCACAGGCCACGGTCGACAATGCGATCGGTCAGGCTGTGAATCGTGCCTTGATCGTCCTTCCCTTCCTCGTCGCGTTGGGTTTTGCAACAGCCGCGGCCACGTCCAGACTTGTGCGGGAACTCGGACCTGAACTCGGCTATCTCGCCATCGCCGGCGGCTATGCCGTGATTGGTCTCTTCGTAGCTGCCCTTGTCATGGCCCGGTCTCAGCCGCAGACGGATCAGCCGTCTGCGGCCGGGGCGGCGGCCGACGAACAAGCGGCATCATCCACCGCCAGTCAAGTTTCCGACGCCGACCGCGAGCTGATCACCGCCGCATTGACCACAGCAGCACCCGTTGCGCTCCCGGCATTAATCACTGCGTTGTTGCGTAACTTGCCGATCGTTGTCGCTCTTGCGAGCCTGCTGTACATTTTGACCCGTCCGGGGAAAACCAACGATGTCGATCAGACGTCCTCGGCATAGCAAACACGAGAATAGCTTGAACCCGATGGCGACGACCCACGACCACTTCACGAGGGCACGCATGAGCGGCAACGACAACAAAGAGGACGACGCAAGCAAACAGGATGTTGATCTATCCAACGCGGCGTCACTGCCTCCAGAAGCTCAGGGACGAATTGGACGCGAGCTTCGTAATACATACCGAGGGCTTCTCGATGAGCCCCTTCCCGATAAATTTGCGAAGCTCATTGAAGACCTGGCAAAATCGGACAAGGGGAAATGAGCGAAATTTCTCAGGACGAGTTGCAAGCGCAGTTTATGGCTCTTGCGCCCAACCTTCGAGCGTTTGCCCGCTCTCTCGCCGGCAATACGCACGAGGCTGACGATCTCGTTCAGGAAACGCTTATCAAGGCCTGGACCAAAAGACATACGTTCGCCGCAGGGTCGAACATGAAGGCCTGGCTATTCACGATCCTGCGCAACACCCACATCTCCCAGCGTCGCAAACTCAAGAACGAAGTGTTCGATGCCGACGGAACCGCGGCAGAGGCGCTCTCCGAGCGGCCCTCGCAGATCGGGCACATGGACATGCTCGACTTTTCGCATGCCTTCGCGCAACTCTCGCCCGAACATAAGGAGGCGCTGATCCTCGTTGGCGCCGAAGGATTTGCCTACGAAGACGCGGCCTTGATGTGTGGTTGCGCCGTCGGAACCATGAAGAGCCGCGTCAACCGCGCGCGAACCCGGCTCGCGGAATTGATGGGCATCGAAGGGTCATCCGATATTGGAACGGACTTCCAGGCGGGCAACCTCGCCTCGCGCGCCACCCCCTCATCGTCACCCCGCTGACTCCCCCCGAAGAGTACTTGCTGACACCGGAGCCCCCCATGAGCACCAAAGTCGCCACCCGCCAGAAACCCTCAGACACCCTCGATACGGGTATCGATGCCAAGGAGCGCCGCGACCTGGCTGAACGTCTCAAGGGCCTGCTCGCCGACACCTACGTTCTGCTCATAAAAACCCACGTCTATCATTGGAATGTCGTTGGCCCATTGTTTGTTCCGCTGCACGAGTTGACGGACAAGCACTACAATGATCTGTTTGCCGCGACCGACGAATTGGCCGAGCGCATCCGCGCGCTCGACGTCAAGGCGCCTCTCAGTTTCGCGGAATTCCTGGAGCGCACCAACATCTCCGAGGAGACCCGCAACCGTTCCGAACTTGAAATGGTGGAGAACCTCATCGGCGAGCACGAAAAGATCTCGCGCCACTTTCGTGAAGCCGCCAAGCCGGCCGGCGAAGCCGGCGATCTCGTCACTGTCGACCTCATCACGCGCCGGCTCGCATTTCATGAAAAAGCGATCTGGATGTTGCGCGCGACGGTCGGTAAGTAGTTTTTTCCAAGAGCCGCTTTCAAGGGGTCAACCCAGCCATGTCGAAAGTCATCGCAGAACAGATCACACCGCTCATCCCCTACTTGAGACGGTTCGCCCGCGTGCTGACGGGCTCCCAGGATAGCGGCGACGCCTACGTCGTCTCGACCATCGAAGCGATCATCGCCGACAACAGCATCTACGAGAAGGGGCCGTCCCCGCGTGTCGCGCTGTTCAATACGTTCCTGAAAGTCTGGAATTCGATGCCGCTCAACGGCAAGGCGGATACGGCCGATGGACTGGCCGGGCGCCGCATCGAAACACTAACGCCTCTGGCGCGCCAGGCGTTTCTGCTGACGGCTGTCGAAGAGTTCTCGATCAAGGATGTGGCCATGCTGCTTGGCAAGAGCGAGGACCAAGTGCGCGGCTTGATCGATCAGGCCGGACGCGAGATCTCCGAGCAGATCGCCGCCAAGGTCATGATCATCGAAGACGAACCGATGATTGCTCTCGATATCGAAACCCTGGTGACGGAGATCGGTCACGAGGTCGTCGGCATCGCCGCCACCCGAAAAGAGGCCAATGCGCTCGCCAAAACGACGGCGCCCGGCATCATCCTGTCCGACATCCAGCTGGCCGACGGCAGCTCCGGCATCGACGCCGTGAATGATATCCTCAAGGACCGGACCGTTCCCGTCATCTTCATCACCGCCTTCCCCGAGCGGCTGCTGACAGGCGACAGGGCCGAACCGACGTTCCTCATCACCAAGCCGTTCCAGCCGGAAATGGTCAAAGCAGTGATCAGCCAGGCGCTGTTCTTTGATACCAGGGCGGCGTGCGCCGGTCGCACGCTGACCTGACGACATCTGCCCGCCAAACCGCAGGAACGGCCTAGGGTCGTCCGCCGGACAGCTTGAAGAACGACCGGTAGAGCTTCTCCAGGTGCTCCGGGAGAGAGCTTTGCGCGTCGTTCAACAGCCCCGCCTGATCTTGACGGCTGACGAAGCTCCATCCTGAAAAGTGGCGACGATCGATGAGGTACCGCTCGATCGTCTTGGCGCCGTCGTGATACGGCGCCGGCAGGAGCTGCGCAAAAGCGCGTTCGACGCCGGTAACGTCGCCCTCGAGCGTCTCGAGGAAGTTGAGGCCATTGTAGAACAAGGCACCGGTGAGGCCAGCGGCGGCGGATCGCGCCCGTAGGTCCGCCACGACACGGTCCAGTTCGGCTGCTGATAGGGAACGCGACGTACTCACATACGTCAGGCGCAGGAGTCGGCTTGAATCGGACATGATCCGTAAAATCCCAAGTTGCCGGGTTGGTGGGGTGTTGGCGTGCGGCGCCGTGCGATCCGGGCCTGAGCCTCAGATGAGCGGCCTGATCTCGCTGTCGGTCTCATCGTATTTCGAAAATTCCCGCAGCGCTTTCTCGTTGCGGATTTCCACAGTGTCGCCGGTCCAGTTCAGAAACCCATTTCTGATTAGCCGGCGCAACGTCTTGTTGGTGTGCACCAGCGACAGACCCAAGGCGTCGGCGACGTGCTGCTGGGTCAGTGGAATTTTCATCTGCCGCCCGCTGCACAGTTCGAGCGCCTTGCCGCGGTTGTGAAGGTGCAGCAGGAGATAGCCGATCCGCTCCGCCGCCGAGCGCCGCCCGACCGACAGCAAGTGCTCATCGACCATGTGCTCTCCGCGTGCCGCGAGCCAGGCAATGTCGTGTCCGAGCTCGGGATGCTTCTGATAGAGATGCCACAGCCGTTCACGCGGAAAGACGCACAATTTCACCTGAGTCAGAGCCTCGACAGAGTGCTGCATCTCTTTCAGTGCCGGCCCCTGAAGCCCGAGAAAATCGCCCGGCAATGCAAAACTCAAAATCTGCCGGCGCGCATCGGACAGCGTCTTGTAGCGAAACGCCCAGCCTTCGAGCACCGTGTAGAGGTGCGGACTGTTGTGACCTTGCAGAAGGATGCTGGCCCCGGGATCGGCAACCAGCTCGGCCGTTTTGAACCACTCGACGAACTCCAGTTCCTTGGCGGTGAAAGGCCGGATCACATCTTTCTTGCGCAAGGGACAGCGCGCGCAGGGGACGTTCCCGGTTTTTGACAAGCCGTTTCTTGAGTTGCGTTTCATCAGCAGTCCGCCGTTCTCGCCCGGCAATACCTGTCTAGCCCAACTGGCCGGTTGCATGGATGTCAAAAGACATACGTACTTTGGCCGTCAGCGCGTATGCGTCAATGCGGCCGTGCCGATCGAAATGCCAGATGAGGGGAAGTGCGGATGTGACGTGGAAAGACGAACTACTCTTGAACCGGAACCAATTCACGTCACGGCCGTTAGACGATCACTGACCTGCACGGCCGGATCGCGCCGATGGCAGGCTCAGACCGTCCTTCGTCGCGCAACCTCTGGCGTGCGGCCAGCTCGACGGATCACATCCGGGACCCGATGGCGTGGCACGCAGCATGACCCGACTCTTCATACCCCCTTCTTCGACTGCTTCTCAAAAATCAACCTAAGGGAGCCAATGCTCATGAAGACGCTCGCAGACGTGTTCGAACACACGCTGAACGACATGTATTACGCTGAAAACGCCCTCGTCAAAGCGTTGCCGGGCGTCGCCAAGGCCGCCAGCAACGCCGAGTTCAAGAAAGGCGTGTCGCAGCACCTGGCCGAGACCAAGACGCAGGTGAAAATTCTGCAAGACGTGTTCAAGGCCATCGGCAAAAAGCCCGCGGGCGAAAAATGCGATGCGATCGAAGGGCTGATCAAGGAAGCCGAAGGCGTGATCGAGGAGGCCAAGAGCAACAAGGCGCGCGATGTCGCCCTGCTGGCCTGCTGTCAGGCCGTCGAACACTATGAGATTGCCCGGTACGGCACCTTGAGGGAATGGGCCAAGACCCTTGGAGAGGGCGAGGCGCATGAATTGCTGTCACAGATTCTTGATCAAGAAAAAGCTGCAAACAGCAAGCTCACCAATCTCGCGGTGACATCGCTCAACGCGTGACATCAGGCGTCGTGGGTGATGTGCCGCTCTAGTCGAGGCAACAGTCCGGCCCGGTGTCGCGGGCCGGACAAGGTTTTGCCGGATGATCCGCATCAGGAAAAGCGAAATAATTGCGAACTTGTCTAGAGGATGTAGCAGTAATGGCACTTGGCCCGATCGAACGTGAATTTCTTTTCCGAGCAATGCTGTGCAACGCACCACGGCGGTTAGTTAACGCCTCGTCGAGCCTACTGGTTAATACTTGTATCGCCACGCAAGCAATAAGCCCACTACCCGCATCAATGCTGCGAACTTTCGCGAGAGACCACGTTGTTATTGGTAAATAGTATGTTTATGTTTGCCTCAAGCCGGAGTTCTTCCGTGCAAGGGGCAAATCATGCTGCAGCTGTTTGGGCGTAATCAAAGTCGCGCGGGCGCGGCGCTATCGCGTGCCGTCCGCGGTCAAGAAGGTGAGTTCGCCGTCGCCACATGTGCCGACAGGCCTGACCTGTTCGAACCGTCGGTCGCTCTCGAAAACGAAGTCTGGGATCGACTGAGCTTCCTCGACTACACCAAGGCGCATCACGACTACTACGACAAGCTGCTAGAGCGCTTTCCGCAATACCGCGTGTGCATGATCGAGACGGCGACCGGCGAACTCGTAGCGACCGGAATGTGCGTGCCGTTGCGGCTGACCGATGACGTCCTGCTGCCTCACGAAGGCTGGGACTGGATGGTGGAGACGGCTTACGAGCAGGACGGCGCAGGCGCCAATGTCATCGGAGCACTCACGATCTCGGTGGCCGATCACCACCGGCAGCGCGGCTTCGCGCGCGATGTCATCAACACCGTTCGCACGCTCGCGGCTTTGAACCAGTGCTCGAGCGTCATCGTGCCGGTCCGTCCCAACGCCAAGTGCGATCATCCGTATGTGCCGATGCAGCACTACATTGGCTGGACCGACGACAAGGGCCGGATTTTCGATCCGTGGCTGCGCAGCCACGCTGCCGTGGGTGGCGAGATCATCGGCGTGTGCGAACGCTCGATGGTGGTGGAAGAGCCGATCTCGTTTTGGAAGCCATGGACCGGCCTGCCGCTCGACAGCGACGGAGACGTGGAGTTGCCCGGCGCGCTGGCGCCGCTCACCATCGACGTTACGGCGGGAACCGGCACGTACGTTGAACCCAACGTGTGGGTCAAATACCGCACGCCGGTGATGGTCTGACCGCAGAACGCGACAGGCCCGCGCCGGCGATGGCGGCGTCAGCCTATTTTTCCCGGATCACACCGAGCGGGCTCAGATGCGCGCGGCAGTCGCGTTCCGATGCCAGAATGCGCGCAACCTTGCGCAACTGGTCGGGCCAAACCGGCTTGGTCATGTAGGTCAAGCGCTCTTCGGGACCCGCCACTTCCAGGAAGTCCTCGTAGTCATAGTCGCAATATCCGGTGACGATGACGATGTGGACGTTCGGATCGATGGCGCGGATCATCTTGGCCGTATCGTAACCGTCAATGCCGGGTGGCATGCGCACATCGAGGAAGATCGCTCTGTAGGGATCGCCGTCGTCGATTGCCCACTGCACGGCCTTGACCGCATCCTTGCCCTGATCGACGAAGGTGATCCGCCAGTCGTAGTCGCGCGGAGCCTGATTGCCGAACAGCTCGTTCTCGAGCGCATCGAGACCGAACATGTCGTTCACGGTCTTGCGATCGGCCATCTTTTCCAGGACGAGGCGGTAGGCGGCAATCACGCCGAGATCGTCATCGACGACGAGAAGTCTGGGGCTACGCTGGGTTGTCATCACGCTGCCATCTGGTCACGAGTTTGAATGTTGGGAAGTTCGAGAACCATGGTCGTGCCCGCGCCTGGACCATCGCTCTCGGCATGAATCTGCCCGCCATGGATGCGCACCGCGTTGGCGCACCAGTGCAGGCCAAGGCCGCCCTTGCGGCCCTTTCGTGTGCTTTCGCCACGCTTGAAGATCTGGTCCAGCCTGTCGGCGGCAATACCCTCGCCGTCGTCCTTGAACGCGATCCGTGTCGCCGTTCCATGCTTTACGGGTTCAACTGCAATTTCGATCCGGCCCTTGCCGCCTTTCGCCTTGATGGCCTCGGCCGCATTGATGATGAGATTGGAGAACACCTGGCGCAGAATGACGCCATTGCCGTTGAGTGTCGCGGAGCCCGGCGGCATCACGATGTCGACGTCCTTGGCCTGAGCCGAAGCGACGGAGGCCTTGACCTGTTGCAACAGCTCCAGAAGGTCGACGGCCTCGAATTCGGTTTTGCGGTGGGCGTACTGCTCGAACTCGGCAACCATATCGAGAACCGATTGGCTGGCGCCATTGACCTCAGCTGCGAGGTCGCAGGCCTCTTGAGCGAGTGTGCCGACGCGGCCGGCGGTGCCGACCAGGAATTGATTGAGCTTCTGGCGGCGTTCGGCCGGCGTCGCGGGATCGCCATGCTCGCGGCTCGCAGCCTCGATGTTCTTCACCCACTGGGGATCGAACAACTGCTCGATTTTCCAGGTCTTGGCGGCGACGGGGGCAAGGCCGTTACGCACATTATGCAGGGTTCCGGCGGCCCATTCCGAAAGGCCCGTCATATAGGCACTGTCGGCCAGCGCATCGCGCAGATGGTTGACCTGCTCGGCCATGCCGTTGAACGAGGTGGCCATGGCGGAGATCTCGTCCGTGCCCGAGGACAGCTCGGTGGTTGCGATCTTGCCGCTCGATCCGGCGGTGACGAAGTGCGATTTCAAGGCTTCGACGCGCGCCACAAAGGCCCGCCTCAAGTACATCCACAGCACACCGATCGAAATGATGCCGGCGAGCAGCATCATCAGCATCGCCGAGCGGATGGCCATGGCGCCGGCGCGGCTCACCTCGCGCGAGGAGTAGACCTTCAGATACTTCAACGGCCGGCCGACGATATTGCGCACCACGGACGTCGTGACGACATGTTCGGCGGTGATGTCGTAGCTCATGGTCTCTGGAAGCGCGGCGTGGTCGACGATCTTCTCGAGCGGCAGAACTTCAAGTTCGACGCGCGTCAGTTTTTTGGCGGCCTCGACGTCGAGCAGCTTACCCGACAGCACTTTGCCGACGGCCTCACCGGTCCGGTCGCTTTGCAGGACCGGAGCGAGGGCGACCAGAACCAAACCCTTGGAGGTGCGGATAATTCCGCGCAAAGCGGTATCTTCTGTCCGCGCGATCGCAGGATGACTACGGCTGAAGTGCGCAAGTTCTTCGATCAGGCCTTCGATCGGTTCACGGGTCTCCAGATCGAATGCCGCGCCCCAGCGCATGGTGCCGTCGTTGGCCAGGAAGATCAGCGCGTTGACACCGAGATTCTGGATTGCACTGAAGGCCGGCGTCATGTTCGACGCGATGAAGTCCTCTCCGCCCGTTCCCGAAACAAAGGCGTAGGTTTCATCCCAATAGGCGTAATCCTGGGTTGCCGTTTCGAGCTTTTCAGTGAACGTGTTGAAAGCTTCGGTCACTCGTTTGTGGTCGGCGGCCGCTTCAGCCCGCTCGATTTCCTCGAATCGCGGCTGGATGACGGTCGCTAGAACCCCATAGGTCGCGGCGAGACCACAGGCGAAAGCACCAAACAGGGCGGCATTGATTTTCGATGCAATACGCACGGTTTCACCCGGATGAATTGAACGGCGCAATCACCGTCCACCGGAAACCCTTCCAAAGAGTTTTTCCCTACCTTTCGGGTAAGGCAAACAAATCGATCATGATAAATTTCCGGCTAACAGCTTGTCGGAGTTGATACAAAATCCACCGATTGGCCCGGTTCTGGTGGTTCTCTTTCAATTGAAAGACGGGCAATCGGTAATTATCTGTGAACGGATTTATGATTCGTGTCCGGCGATTGGGATGTGGGCGCATCAAATTGCGGCGCACACCGGCACGCACGCCGGCGCCGCCGAGGCGCTGGCTCTAGCCACAAACGTCGAATAACGTCACCTTCCTGGCACAAGCAGCATGCCGGCCGCAGCGCCCATGGTTGCATCGGCACGCCGGTTCGCAGGCCGGGCCAGTTCACGGAACGGGACGTTTGAACGTGCAAAGCCATGGCGCTCTCGCCAACAGATCTCGAAGCCGGCGCCGCCCACGCCGCAGCTCGGTCTGGGTTGAAGCCGGCCCGTTGATCTCCCTGTCGATCCCAGTCGTGGCCGGACTTGCAGGTGCAACGGCGTTGAGTGTGATCGACAGCTTCATGTTGGCCCCGCTCGGAACCGTGCCGCTCGCCGCGGCCTCGCTCACCCAGAGCGTGCTGGTCATCTTCTACGCCGGGCTCTACGGATTCATCGGCGCGGTCGGTCCACTTGCGGGACACGCCCACGGGGCTGACGAACCTCACCGGCTGTCAGAGGTTCTTTTGCATGGCCTGCTGCTCGGGCTTGGCGGCGGCTTCATCGGCGCCTGCGGCATGGCCGATGTGCTTTACCTGCTGCCCTACGCACACCAGCCTCAGGAGGTGCTCGATGTCCTGCCGAAATACTGGCTGGCGATGTCGGCGTTGCTCGTGCCCTACACGATGTCGATGGTCGTGAAACTGTTTCTGGACTCGATCGGCCGCCCGTGGACGTCCGCGCTTCTGACCCTGCTGCCGGTTCCCATCAACATCCCGCTCAATTGGATGTTGATCTACGGCAACTGGGGATTTCCTGCCTACGGCTTGCTCGGCGCGGGGATTGCCAGCTTCGCCTCGGTCCTTGCTGGACTCATCATCATGCTGCTGTATCTGAAGCTGGCACCGTCCATGGCCCTCTACCGCCGCTCATTTCGCTTCAGCCGCAGGAGCCTCAGCCGGCTGACGCGCGAAGGCGTGCCGATGGCCATCCAATACCTCTCCGAGGGCGGCGCGGTTGCCATCGCAGGCATCCTGATCGGTTTGCTCGGGGCGACAGCGCTTGCCGCCAATCAGATCGTCTTTTCGCTTGCGGTCCTGATCTACATGGTGCCGCTCGGTATGGCCGCCGCCGTATCGATCCGCATCTCACAGGCGATTGGCGGCGGGGCCCCCCATCGGGCGCGGTCCGTGGGTCTGGCGGGTCTGGGCGTCGTGACGTTGTGGATGATCGGCTTTACAATTCTAATGGTCGGTTGGGGCGATGGCATCGCAAGGCTGTTCCTCGATGAACCGGAAGTGATCGCGGCAGCGACCGCGATATTCGTCACAGTCGGAGTCATGCAAATCTTCGACGGCGTGCAGTCTGTCGCCCTGGGCGCGTTGCGTGGCGTCCTCGACAACGATTGGCCGACGCGCATTTCTCTCGTCGCCTACTGGCTTGTTGCTCTGCCCTTGAGCATCGTCTTCGGCTTCAAGCTGCACTATGGCGCGCCGGGTGTCTGGGCCGGTTTCGGCGCCGGCTTGGCGGTAGCCGCCATTCTGCTGTTCTGGCGCTTCCTGCGCCTCACGCGCTCGGCCGAGCAGTTGAGCCGGCACTCCTGAGCGGCGCCATGGTATCCGAAACAGCCTAGCGGCCCGCGCCGACCGGCGCAGCGAGCGGGACCGGTGTTGAATCTTCAAACGCGCCGTCCCAGTCGCGCCAACCGTCCGTCCCTTCCGCCAGCCAATAGATGGCGCTGTATCCATAGGCGGCGGCGCGGCGCACCGCGTTCCAGCTCATCCAGCAATCGGCCTGACAATAGATGATAATGGCGCGTGCTCTGTCGCCCGATGTCAGCCGCTCGAGATTGTCGCGAAAATACCGATCGAGTTCGGGCGAAAGTACGCCGGCCCCGACATCGGCAAGCCAGATGGAGTTTGGGATGTTCTTACGCGGTTTGGTGATCCGCCAGACGCCGCTCGCAGGATCGGGCCCGGCACCTTCCGAAGCCATAACGTCGATCAATAAGGCATTTTTGTCTTTAATGAGCGGGCCGACATCGGCCGCCGAAATTCTTATGCCTCCCGGCACGTCCTCGGGAACCGGTGTGCGATACCGGGCGATGCGATAGCCGGTCGAGGGATCGAACTCGCGCGCCTCTTCGGCCGCGACGGGAAGGCAAAGTTGCTCAAAGGCAAATAACGCGGCGCACACGAAGCGCAGAAGTCTGCCGCCGGAGGCTGCCGCCATCGCACGAAACCTCTATCGCACGGTCTCAACCTTGGTGCCGGCCAGATACTCGGGAGAAACCTTGACCGCCACGCCCCAAGGATAGCGCCCGACCTTGATGGATTTCAACGGACGCTGCGATTTCATATCGATGACGGTCACGTCGTTGGACACGCCATTGGTGGTGAAGAGCAGATCTTCTTCAGGTGTCTTCGCAAGGTGCCACACGCGCTGACCGACGAGAATGTAGCTCTTGACGGCGAGCGTTTTGGTATCGACGACGGCGACGCGATTGGCGGGGCCGAGGGCCACATAGGCGATGGAGCCGCCATGGGCGATTTCAATGCCGACGGGCTGGATGGAATCGCGCGCCACGCCGGGGATTTCGAAGTTGACCTTGGCTTCGACCGTGCGCGTCGCCACATCAATCACCGACACGGTCCCGCCGATTTCGGATGACACCCAGAGCTTCTTGCCGTCGGGCGTGAATTCGGCATGACGCGGGCGCTGATCGACCAGAATGTTGGCAACCGTCTCGAACGACCTGGTATCGATCAGATGCGCCATGTTGGTCGTTTCCGACGTCGTCACCGCCAGGCTATCGTCGGGAGAGACGGCCATGCCCTCCGGCTCGATGCCGACATCGACCTGCTTGACGACGTTGCGCGATTCCAAATCGACAATGGTCGTAACAGCGTTGTCCTCGTTGGCGATGTAGAGCCGGCGGCCATCGTGGGACAGCGCGAATTGCTCCGGATCGGCGCCCGATGGCAGGCTGTCGATCAGCGTGTCCTTGGCTGCGTCGTAGACCTGCACGGCATCGTCGTCGCTCGCGCACACGTAGAACTTGGTAAAATCGCGCGAAAAAGTGATGCCGCGCGGCCGTTTGCCGACCTTGAAGGTCCGCACCACGGCGAGCGTCTTACTGTCGATGACGGCGACCGAATTGTCTTTTTCGCTGGAAACATAAATTTCGTGTGCGCCGCCGGTCTGCGGCACCAGCAGGAAGAGGCCGGCAATCACGCCGCTTGCTCGGCGATGAAGCTTTAATGCCATGTCTATCCTCGGAAAATAGCGGTTCCCCTTGGGTGCCGTTCCACACACCTTTGCCCGGACGCGCGCGGCGATCAAATGAGACCTTGGTAGCAGGAAGTTCTTCCCTCTTCAGGCAGCCCCTTCAATAGCCTTTCACTCTAACACTAAAGAGCAATTCCGGAGCTCAGAACCGTTCCTTAGACTGACCGGTAACAAAAAGAAGACATTGGGATTGGAAACCGGAGCGCTACATGTCGATCTTTCGACTCCTATCAGCTTGCCTTATCGCGATCTTCATTTCGGCAACGCCCATGACGCGGGCACACGCCCACGGCGATGTCACACCGCAGCCCATCGACACCACGGGACTTGACCCGCTTGGCGAAGAATGGCGCACCGAAAACCCATATTCGGGCAACGCCAAGGCCATCGAAATCGGCGCCTCCGGCTACAACCAGAATTGCGCCCGCTGCCATGGCCTGGAAGTCATTTCCGGCGGTCTCGCCCCCGACTTGCGCTATCTCGAAAAGGGCAAGGTCGGCGACGAGTGGTTCATCCAGCGCATTCGCAACGGCGCCAAGAAGCAGGACGGCACCACCACGATGCCGGCCTTTGAAGGCACGTTCAGCCAGGAAGCGATGTGGGCCATCCGCGCTTATGTCGAGTCGGTGCATCAGGAGTGACCGGACGTGGTCGCGCGTCGCGGTTTAGGCCCTGCATCTGCCGCTAGCAGCCCAATGAGAGCTGTGACCGCCATCCTGGTGCTCGCCGCCAGCCTGTTGGTTCAACCGGCTCTTACCGGCGACGTGCACGCTCGCCCGCTCGATGAAGTCGTGGCGGCTGGAGAGTTGCGTGCTATCGCCTACCTCGATAATGCCCCCTTCTCTTGGGACGACAACGGGACGGCAAAGGGCATCGACGTCGAGATCGCCAAGGCCTTGGCCCGCGAACTGAGCGTCAAGGCCGAGATCATCCTGCGCATGCAGGGCGAGAAAGCCGACGACGATCTGCGCGTCAATGTCTGGAAGGGCCCACTCACCGGCGGCGGTGTAGGCGATATCATGATGCACGTGCCGATTGACCGCGAATTCGCGCTCCGCAATAAGGAAGCGGTGCTCGGCAATGCATATTTTCAGGAGCAGGTCGCGCTCGCCATCCACCCGGAACTGACCGGCGATGCCCCGACCTTCGACACCTTCAAAAGCATGAAGGTCGGCGTCAAACTCGGCACCGTTTCCGACTACTTTTTGATGTCATATCAGGACGGCGCGCTGATCGAGAATGTCGCCCACCACGTCAAGGATCGCGACGGCATCGAGGCGTTTACCAGCAAATCGGTTGCTGCGCTTCTCGGGACCCGTTCGAATATCGAGGCCCTGCTCAGCGCCAAGGGCGTCAAGCCCGTTATCGTCCGCCCCGATACGGACGGCATCGTCCGCCGCGACTGGATCGTCGGCATGGCCTGGAAAGACAACAGCCGCGACCTCGGCTATGCTCTGGCGGCGGCGCTTGATAAGATCAAATCGAGCGGCGAATTGGAAAAGATATTTTCAGACCACGGGGTGACCTACGTTGCTCCGCCGCTACCGTGAAAGGCGACGCCATGAGATGCGCCCGATTCGCTGTGCTGACGGTTCTGTTCACTGTTCTTAGCGTTTCCGGTGTTGCCGCCACCGGCCTGCCGGACGATCCGCTGAAGTCCCCTGTCTGGCGGGACCTGGCACCCAAGTTCTTCGGCACATCTCCCGTGGTGTTCGATGAGCGGGTGACGATTTCAACGCCGTCGATCACAGAGAACCAGGCCCAGGTGCCAGTGACGGCGGACGCCCGCAAACTCCCCGGCGTCACCAAGATGATCGTATTTGCCGATCTGAACCCGATCCAGCACGTGCTGACGCTGACCCCGGGCAAAGCAGCGCCGTTCGTGTCGTTCCGCATGAAAATCGAACAGGCGACGCCGATCCGGGCCGCGGCCCAGACGGAGGACGGAACCTGGCACGTGGGCGGGCTTTTTCTGGATGCGGCCGGCGGCGGCTGCTCGGCGCCGGCGGAAGCGCGAAAGGAAGCCGACTGGTCCGACACCGTCGGTCAGGCCCAGGGCAAATTGTGGCGCGAGGCCGACGGCATGGCACGCGCCCGCATCCGCCTCCGCCATCCGATGGACACCGGGCTCGCGAAAGACAATACGCCCGCCTACTATATCGAGCGCGTCGACGTGAAAAGCAGGTCGGGAGCTTCACTCGCAACCCTCGAAATGTTCGAACCGATCGCCGAGGATCCCACCCTCACGCTAATTCTGCGGTTGCCACAGGGCGAGCATGAAGTGAACGTCGATGGCCGTGACAATAACGGCGGCCTCTATCATTCGACCCTGATCGCGCCATGGCGGCAAAGTGCGCTCACCCCCGCGGCATGTGGCGGCGACACTCCATGCTGACGCGCCGGCACATTCTGGCAGCGTTACCGGCCGCTACCGCCGCCTACGCGCCGTTTTTCGCCGCCATTGAGGCCGCCGCTGCACCGCTCACCTACACGCTGACGCCGGAAAAACTCGACGACGGCACGTGGCTGATCCGCGGTGCGCAAGAGGCCATCACGATGGCGAATGGCGGCGCCATCGCCAACATCACGATCCTCGATACCAAGGCTGGCGCCGTCATCATCGATACCGGTCCATCGCACAAATACGGCGACCAGCTTGCCGAAGCCGCCAAGACACTCACCGGAAAGCCCATCGCCCGTGTTTACAACACCCACTTCCACCCCGATCACGTGTTGGGCAATCAGGCGTTCGCAGCCGATGCGCTCGCAGCGCCGCAAGGCGTGATCGACGGCCTGCAATCCATGGGCAACGCCTTCGCAGATGCCATGTACCGGACCGCCGGCGACTGGATGCGCGGCACCGAAGTCGTGTTACCCAAAACCGTTCTCTCCGGCGAGGTTGAAGACTTCGGCGACCGGCGCCTGCGCCCGCTCGTCATGCGCGGCCACACTGCGAGCGACCTCGTTCTGTTCGATGAAAAATCGGGTCACCTCTTCGCCGGCGATCTGGTGTTCCTCGACCGGGCGCCGACGACGCCCCACGCCGATATCGAACGCTGGCGGATCTCGCTTGCCAATCTCGGCGCCATCCCTTTCAAGTCGCTCGTTCCCGGCCATGGGCCTGCGGAAGCGAGCGTTCGCGGTATCGAACAGACGCGCAAGTGGCTCGAAACCGTTGAATCCATCGTTCGCGACGCTTTCGACAAAGGGCTAGATATCACCGAAGCGATCACTCTTGCGCTGCCCGATGACGTTTCGAAAATCGCGCTTGCCCGATATGAATTCGAGCGCACCGTGATGCACCTATATCCCAAGCTCGAGGCCGAGCGCTGGCCGCGTGTCGATAAGGAAATGTGAGCTCAATTATTTTGCATGGAATGCAAAATAATTGCATATGATCACCACCTATTTCGACTTTAGGCGAATAGACCAATTGCTAATTATTCCCAGCCTTCGGGTGAAATAGTGTCGCGCCCCAAGCCTGACGTTTCCGCACAACCAGCGGGCAAAAAAAGCGCAGGCCGGAAACGCTATCCAAGGGGATTTGCATGAACACCTGGAAATGGTTTGCGACCGCGAGCGTGCTGGCGCTCTCGATCGGTCTGTCGATGCCGGCATCGGCCGACGTTTCGATTCAAGACGTGGTCGACGATGCCAAGACCACCAACGACGTCGTGTCCGCCGGTCTCGGCGGTCAGGGCCAACGCTTTAGCCCGCTTAAGACGGTCAACAAGGACAACGTCGGCCAGCTGGTTCCGGCCTGGGCCATGTCGCTCGGCGGCGAAAAGATGCGCGGCCAGGAAACCCAGCCGCTCGTTAAGGACGGCGTGATGTACATCACCGGCTCCTACAGCCGCGCCTGGGCCATTGACGCCAAGACCGGCCGCGAACTCTGGCAGTACGATCATCGTCTGCCCGAAGGCATTCTGCCGTGCTGCGACGTCGTCAACCGTGGCGGCGCGCTGATCAACGACAAGTTCATCTTCGGCACGCTCGACGCCAAGATGGTGGCGCTCGATGCCAAGACCGGCAAGGTCGTCTGGAGCAAGGAAATCGACGACTTCAAGGCCGGATACTCCTACACCGCCGCTCCCCTCATCGTTCCCTCGAAGGCCCACGGCCCGATCGTGGTCACCGGCGTTTCGGGCGGTGAATTCGGCATCGTCGGCCGCGTCGAAGCCCGCAAGGTCGACACCGGCGATCTGGTCTGGACCCGTCCGACCATCGAAGGTCACGTCGGCACGCTCAACGGCAAGCCCTCGACCATGACCGGCAAGGAAGGCGAGACCTGGAAGGGTGATCTGTGGAAGACGGGCGGCGGCGCCACCTGGCTCGGCGGCACCTATGACGCAGAAACCAACCTGATCTTCGTCGGCGCCGGCAACCCGGCACCTTGGAACAGTCACATGCGTCCGGGCGACAACAAGTGGTCGTGCTCGCGCATCGCGATTGATCCGGATACGGGCGACATCAAGTGGGGCTACCAGACGACGCCGAACGACGGCTGGGACTTCGACGGCGTCAACGAGGTCGTCGCGTTCAACGACGGCGACAAGAAGCTCGCCGCCACCGCCGACCGTAACGGCTTCTTCTACGTGCTCGATCGCACCAACGGCGCCTTCATCTCGGGCACGCCGTTCGTCGAAAAGATCACGTGGGCCAAGGAAATCGGCAAGGACGGCCGCCCGGTCTTCGTGCCGGAGAACCGTCCGGGCAATCCTTCGAAATCGAAGGATGGCAAGAAGGGTGAATCGGTCTTCGCCGTGCCGAGCTTCCTCGGCGGCAAGAACCATCAGCCGATGGCCTACAGCCCCGACACCAAGCTGTTCTATGTTCCCGCCAACGAGTGGGGCATGGACATCCACAACGAACCCGTCACCTACAAGAAGGGCGCGGCCTATCTTGGCGCCGGCTTCACCATCAAGCCGATCTTCGAAGATCACATCGGTTCGCTGAAGGCGATCGATCCGTCGTCGGGCAAGATCGTCTGGCAGAAGAACAACCCGGCTCCGCTGTGGGGCGGCGTTCTCGCAACCGCCGGCGATCTGGTGTTCTACGGCACGCCGGAAGGCATGCTGAAGGCCATCGACGCCAAGACCGGCGCAGACCTGTGGGAGTTCAACACCGGCTCCGGCATCGTCGGCGCGCCCATCACCTGGGAACAGGACGGCGAACAGATGGTCTCGGTCGTCTCCGGCTGGGGCGGCGCTGTTCCTCTCTGGGGCGGTGAAGTCGCCAAGACCGTGTCGAACCTGAACCAGGGCGGCATGGTGTGGACCTTCCGTCTGCCCAAGAAGACGGCAGCCAACTAACACCCTGGACGATCACGCGTTCCTCCATGGGGTGAGCCTGGTGCTCACCCCATTTTTGTTGTTGAAATTGCGGTCGCGGCGGCACGGCAAGACCTGTAGGGTGCGCTGTAAAAATCCTCGCACCTCAGCGACCGAGCCCGTCCGTGACGTATCCCAAATCGACCCCAGCACGCAGGATCGCCGCCATTGCGTTAGCAGTCTGCGCCGCCGCATCCGCGGCCTTTCTGCCTCGCGGGCTGGTGGGCACGGCGGCTGCGGGCGGTGCGGCGGTCAAGGTCGATACCGCGTTGGTTCTCGCCGTCGACGTGTCTGATTCCGTCGATGCGGAGCGCTACCGGCTGCAAATGGAGGGCATCGCCCGCGCGCTTGAGGACGACGGCGTCATTGCGGCTATCACCAGCGGCGCCCATGGCGGCATCGCTCTCGCGCTCGTCACCTGGGCCGACAAGGGTCAAGTGTCACTCGACTGGCAGATCATCCGCTCCGTTGACGACGCGAACCGGGTCGCCATGCGCATTCGCTCATTGCCGCAGGTGACCGGCGAATTCACCTGCATGGCGCGGATGATGAAACTTCTCAAAGAGAGTGTCGTTGACGCGCTTCCTGTCGAGGCCGCCCGTACTGTGATCGACGTCTCCGGCGACGGCATAGACAATTGCGATTATCCGGCCGAGACCAAGCGGAGGCGTGACGACCTGCTCGCGCTCGGCATCACCATTAACGGCCTGCCCATCATCGTCCAAGGCGAGAACGAAACCGTCGGCGCCGGCGCCTACCGCGCTCCAGGCCTTGAACTGAATGGGGGTGCCAATATCGGTCCGGCCTCGGAGCGGACCACGCTCGATCAATGGTACAAGGAGTTCGTCGTCGGCGGCCCCGCCAATTTCTTGTTGCCGGCGCACGGCTTTGAGGATTTCGGCCGCGCCTTCCGCCAAAAGTTCGTCACCGAGATCAGCGCCAACCCGGATGGGGTGCCGCGCGGTTACGCGGCGCTGCCTTAGATAGCCGCGTTGGCGGCGGCCCGGTGCCCCCTACTCGGACTTCGGCCGCTCGCGGACTCGCACCCCGCCGGCAACCCGGTCGGAAGGATGCAGGATGACGGCGTCGCCCTCCTTCAGCCCTTCGACGATCTCCGCAGCGACGGTATTGCGCTCACCGAGCTTGACGTTCACCACCCGGGCCCGGCCGCGTTCGACCACGAAGACACTCCACTCCTCGCCGCTGCGAAACAGGGCGCCAAGCGGCACCGTCAGTGCCGAAGGGGACGCGTAAACGGCAATTCTGACGAAGACGCGATAGTCGTGGCCGAGCCGCTGCCACACCGAGGGAGGATCATCGAGTGCCAGGATCGTCTTGACCCGCTGTTCCTCGATGCCGAGCGCCGAGACCTTGGTGAAGCCCGAGGGTTCAATACTTTTCACATGCGCGTTGAGCGGCGGCCCGCCCCAGCCCTCGACGATCGCTTTCGACCCAGGTTTGACCCTGACGGCATCGGCCGACAGCAGCTCGACGACGATTTCCAGATTTGCCGGGTCGCCGATTTCCATCACCGGCGCGCCGCTGGCAATCGGCTGTTCGCTTTCGGCAATGAGCTTCAACACCCGGCCGCTTTCAGGCGCCTTGACTTCGAATGAGCAGGCGCTGGCGGTCGCCTGGCGCACTTCGGTCTGCTCGGGACCGGCTTGACGGGCCCTGGCGGTTTCGAGTTCGCGGCGCCGCACTTCGATCGCCGCCTTGGCCCTGGTCACCGCCGCGTCCCGCGTCGCGAGTGCCGTTTGCGATTTCTCGAGCGCACTTTGGGCCGCAATGCCTTTCTCCGATAGCTTCAGCGTCCGCTCGAATTCAGACTTTGCCAGCTGCTGCTCGGCCAATGCCTGACGGAGCTCGGCCTCGGCCAGCTGCACGTTGGCCTCGCACGACTTCACCTGCGCTTCCAGCTCCAGACTGGTGCGAACATCGCGAAACGTCGGCGGCGGCGGCTTGATGATCGCAATGGTCGTCTCATCGCGCACGACCGCATCCCCGGCCTTGAGATCGGTTCGCCTCAGCGTGCCCGCCACCGGCGCCGTGATGACGAAGACATCGCGGATCCGCGTCTTGCCCTCTTCATCGATGGTGACGTTGAGAGGCGCGCGGGAGATGGCCGCCAGATCGACATCGACCGGCTGGGGCAATAACGCCCAGAGTAGCGCCAGGGCGATTGCCACGGCTCCGGCGAGCGCGCCCCACCGCCGGTTGCGGGATTTCAATTGGGTCGGCACAACTCCTCCTGATCCCTGTCTAGTCCCTCGTCTTTAGCACGGCGACGAGGTCCAGAGTGTCGATACGGCGCCGCACGATCAAGGCCGATGCCAGCGACGCCGCAAAAACCACGAGCGTCGCAATCGCATACGTTCTGGGCTCGATCACGAATGGAACGGTGAAAAGGTCGCTGGAGAAGCCTTGGATCACGGCTCCAGCGAACAGATAGCCGAAAGCCCATCCGAGCGGCTGAGCGAGGAGGATCAACAGGACCAGCTCGGTTAGCAGCACGCGGCTCACCTCGCCCCGGGTAAAGCCCAGCACTCTGAGGCTTGCGAGTTCCCGCGCCTTCTCCGATAGCTGGATGCGGGCGCTGTTGTAGACGACGCCGAAGGCGATGATGACGCTGAGCGCGACGTACATCGTCGTCATGATGTTGATGTTCTCGCCGATGGTCTCGCGGAACTTTGCAAGCGCCACGCGCTGCAGCGTCAGCGAGGCAATGGCTGGCGTCTCCTTGACCGCGGCGTAGAACTCAGCCGATCGCTGCGGGTCGAGCGCCACATGCACGCCGTTGACCCTGTCACCCTCGTCCAGAAACCGGTTGAGAGCGTCGATATCCATATAGGCGCCGAGCCCCAGATAGAGCGTGACGATATCCTCGACCACCATCCGTTTCTTGGTCCGCCGGCCCTCGAGCAACTCGACTTCAATCTCATCGCCGCGGCGCACATTCAAAACCTTGGCAAGCCTCGTGCCGATCAGCAGGCCATGCTTGGGCGGCTCGATCCGCCGGAACGCTTCATCGACCAGCAGGCTCAGATCCTGGCCCTGCGACTTGCCGATGATGGCAAGATCGCGTTCCAGATGTCCGTTGCGCAAGGTGACCGCCACACTGCGAAACGCTTCGCCGCGCAACACGCCCGGCATCCGCTCAACCGATTGGAGCACGCGCGGGCCTTGGCCGGCTGTGAAATTGACGGTCGCATGCTGCCGAGATGTGCGGAAGAACGACAGATCGATCAGATACTCGACCGAGTCGGTCGTGAACAGCGACGTGATGAGCAGCGCGGTTGCGAGCGCGACGCCAATCAGCGTCGTCCCGGCCCTGACCAATCCGCGCAGCATCGATCTGAGCGCCATGACGCTCAATTCCGAAGCGCCGCGCAGAAAGCCGAACCGCTCGGTCCACAACTTGGAATAGCTGGGCGGTGCGGGCGGCTGCATGGCGATGGCAGGGGGCAACGCAAAGGCGTGAATCACCGCCCTGAGCGCGCCCAGTGCGGCGGCAAGCAGCGAGACGCCGGCGGCGATCAGATAGAGCTCGGGATCGCGCTTGAAGATCAGAAACGGGAAATGAAAGAACTCGGCGTAGAGCCTGGTCAGGCCACGCCCCAGCCACGTCCCGGCAATCGCGCCGATCGCCGCGCCGATCAGCGCGATGACGAGAACCAACTTCAGATAGTGGAGCCCGACCGCCGTGCGACTGTAACCAATCGCCTTCAGCAGCCCGATCTGTTCCCGCTCGAGCGCGATCAAGCGCAACAGCGTCATGTTCATCAGAAATGCGGAAACGGCGAGGAAGATCGGCGGAATTACCCGGCTCATGGCCTGGAGCTGGTTCAATTCGCTGTCGAGAAACGCATGCGAGCGCTGCAGATCGCGGCCGTGCGCACCGACGCAGCCGTATCGATCGAGTATGCGGTCAACTCTGGCGATCACGTCATCTTCGTTGCTGCCGGGGATCAGTTTGAGTGCGGCGGCATTGAACGCGCCCTCGAGGTCGAACAGGGCGGCCAATGCCTTTTCCGACATCCACAGCGTACCGTAGCGCCGGTCGTCCGGCACCAATTCGCCGGGGCCGAGGGCATAGATGAACTCCGGCGACAACGCGATGCCGACCACGCGGAGCCTGCGCTTGCGGCCGTTGAGGTTGGCATGGAACACCGAGCCGACGGAGAGCCGGTTGGTCTTGGCGAAGCTCTCGTTGATCACGGCTTCGTCGAGCTTGCCGGATTCCGGCGTCCGGCCCTGGCGCATGTAGAGCCGGTTGAGCGCGGGCTGCCCATGATCGGGAAGCGACAGCGCCAGACCGCTCGCTGGCTCCGCCACGCCATCGATGTCGAGCAGCGTCTGCCGCATGATTCTGAGATCGACCGACATCACGCCGCCGATCTGCGCCAGCTGCCGGCCGACGTCCTTGGGGGCCCGCTCCAGACTTGCAAACACGTCGGCGAAAGCGTGGCGCTCGTAATAGGCGCGCCGCGTTTCCTCGAGCGAGCGATAGGCGCCTGCGCCAAGGATCAGCGTCGCACAGCCCGAGGCGACGACGAGCGCAATGGCCAGCGCCTGGGCCCAGAGCCGGAAGAGATCCCGCAGCAGCTTGCGATCAAGCATGCCCATCCCCGCCCTCACCAGCTGATATCGGCAGGTTGAAGCCGGGTCTCGTTTTCGGTGATCCGCGTGATCCGGCCATCGGCAAAGTAGATCACCCGGTCGGCGATGTCTTTGATGGCCGCATTGTGTGTGATGATGACGGTTGTCGTACCCAGTTCGCGGTTGATATCGCAGAGCGCCTGGAGGACCCAAACGCCGGTCTTGCTGTCGAGGGCGCCGGTCGGTTCGTCGCACAACAGCACGTCCGGCCGCTTGGCAATGGCCCGGGCGATGGCGACCCTCTGCTGCTCCCCGCCGGAAAGCTGAGAGGGAAAGTGATCCATCCGGCTTTCAAGTCCGACCCGTCTCAGAGCTTCTTCCGGCGGCATGGGATCAGCGGCAATTTCGGTCGTCAGCGCCACGTTCTCGCGCGCGGTCAGCGACGGGATCAGGTTGTAGAATTGAAACACGAAGCCGACGTGATCGCGCCGGTACTCCGTCAGTCCGGAATCGCCGGCACCCGTCAAATCATGATCTTTGAACCGGCAGTCGCCCGCGGTTGGACCATCAAGGCCGCCCAGGATGTTGAGCAACGTCGACTTGCCCGAACCCGACGGCCCGAGCAGCACCACGAACTCACCGGCATAGAGCTTGAGATCAACGCCTGCGAGCGCGCGCACTTCAACGTCGCCGGTTTGATAGACCTTGGTCAGTCCCTTGGCCTCGAACACGACCTCTCTCGTCCCGCGCGAGGATTTTGAAACAACATCACTTCCTGACTGTGCGAGGGTCATGGGTGAGCTATGGCGACACGTACAGCGTGCTCAGATAGCCGATAATCGCCGCCACCTCTTCATCCGTGAAATCAACCTGAGGCATATCCTTGTAGTGAGACACCACGCCCTCGGCGAGGCGGATACGCAATTCCTCGGTTGGAAATTTCTTGAAGACCTCCCGGAACGGCGGCGCCTCGGCCAACGGGCTCGCAGAAGTCGCGTCGAAAGCATGGCAGCGGCCGCACTTGGCAGCAAGGATCGCCCGGCCGTCCGGCTCGGGGGACGTCATTCCATCCCCCGCGAGCGCCGCGCTCATCGCCGGCGTCAAGATCAAGACACAGAGGGCGAACCGCCTCATATCCGCAATTCACTGATCAACGAAACATGGTGCGGGGCAGGCGCAATCAACCTGCCCCCACGATGACTAGATGATCAGAATATCAGCGGCCGTCAAACTGAAGTTGTTGGAGAGATCGGCAACCATCACCTTGGTACCACCTGCGGTCGAACCATTGGAATCGTACCAAAGCGTATCGTCCGACTGGCGGAAGATCAGCCGGTCGTTGGTATCCTGGGCGTTGTTGTCGGTGGCGCGGGAGACGAATGCGGTTGCGAGTGTGGCCGCCGTTACGCCGAAAACACTGCCCTTGAGCACGATGAAGTCGGCCGCTTCGAAGTTGATGATGCTGTCCCCGATCTCGGTCAAGGCGTTGAACTGGAATCTGTCGGCACCGCCCAGGCCGTTCAATATATCGATGCCGGCAGCGCCGATGATGGTGTTGGCTCCGGCGTTGCCAGTAATCGTCTGGGCAATTTCATTACCCGTCAGATTGATCGCCGTCAGACCTGTCGGGGTCAGCGTCTCGAGGAACTCGATATTGTCTCCTGCCCCCAGCGTAAAGCTGACGACGGCCTTGACCCGGTCGGCTGTTCCTTGGCCCACCGCTTCCGTGATCTGGTCGCCCGCTCTGCGCACGATGTAGGTATCGTTGCCGAGCCCGCCGACGAACGTGTCGGCTAGCGCGCCCGCCGCACCGCCGTCCAGCGTGTTGATGCCGGCATTACCAGTGATCGTCTGGGAAATCTCGTTGCCGGTGAGGTTCAACGACGCCGTCGCCGTGGGCGCAAACGTCTCCAGGAACTCGATGTTGTCGCCTACACCGAGCACGAAAGTGACGGCCGCTTTCACGCGATCCGCTGTTCCCTGCCCTGCCGCTTCGGTGATCGCATCGGTCGCGCGGCGCACGATGTAGGTATCGTTGCCGAGACCGCCGACGAGCGTGTCGGCCGCGCCCGTCGCACCGCCGTCCAGCGTGTTGATGCCGGCATTACCAGTGATCGTCTGGGCAAGTTCGTTGCCGGTCAGGTTCAGCGACACCGTCGCCGTGGGAGCAAACGTCTCCAGGAACTCGATGTTGTCGCCCGCGCCGAGAACGTAGCTGACGGTCGATTTCACGCGGTCCGCCGTTCCCTGCAACGCCGCTTCGGTAATCGCGTCGCCGGCCGAGCGGATGATATAGATATCATTGCCGAGACCGCCTATCAGAGTATCCGCGACACTGTCGGCACCGCCGTCGAGCGTATTGCCGAGGCCGTTGCCGGTAATCGTGTTGACGAGCGCATTTCCGACGCCGCTCGTGACCGAGCCGAACAATATGAGGTTCTCAACGTTCGCCGCGAGGCCGGAAAGCGCGACGTATGTCTCAATCGTATCGACGCCGCCGGTTGCGGCCGCTGCGTTGGTTTCGATCACGAAATCCGCGGTGGAGTTGACGACGAACGTGTCGTTGCCGTCGCCGCCGGTCATCTCGTCGGCGCCATCGCCGCCATCAAGCCGATCCGCTCCGTTGCGCCCATCGAGCGTGTCCTCGCCGAGACCGCCGCTCAGTTCATTATCCCCGGCATCGCCGAAGATGCTGTCATCGTAGGCGCTGCCGATGATGTTGGAGATGCCGACGAGCGAGTCGGTATCTTCATTGCCTGATGTGTTGAGATTTTCGAATGTGCCGACGGCCATGCCAGTATTCAGGTCGGCAAAGATGCCATGAGGAGCGGATTGGCTGCTGTTTTGCGCTTTCAGTTCGTCCAGATTGATGGCGAGGCCGAAGGCGAGCGTGGCATCGAAGTCGTAGGAGACGGTATCCGAGCCGCCGTTGCCATTGAAGGTGTCGTTGCCGGCGTTGCCGATGAAGAATTCATCGAAGCTCGCGCCATTGAACGTGTCGTCGAGCATGCTGCCCGAGAGGGCTTCGATGCGCTGATAGGTATCGACATTGAGATTGCCGTCCGTAACGGTGCCCTTACCCGCCACTGCAGCATCTGCATCGTAGATCACACCCAGGCTCATCAACGAGGTGCGGAAGTCGAAATAGGCCAGCACGTCATCGCCGCCGCGGCCGTCGATGTCGTCGACGCCTCTCGATGCAAGGAAGACGTCGTTACCCGCGCCGCCCTTCAGAAGATCATTGTTCTGCGTGCCTTCGATCCAGATGGTCGTGAAGCCGATGAACGTATCTTCACCCCAGTATGAGGAGACCCCATCGTTCGTGACGAGCTGCGCTGTCGTGCGCTCCAGGTCGAAGTCGATGCCGAGCGTGGCGTCATCCTGGAACAGGTAACTGATCTGGTCGCCGCCATACACAACGCCGCCGCCGTTGCTCGTGTAGGTATCGTCGCCGCGGCCGCCGGAAAAGCGGTCCGTATTCACCGAGCCAACGAAACTATCGCCAAGATCGGTGCCGACGATGTTGCAGAACCCGTGGATGGTATCCGTATCGCCGTGGGTGTCGGTGACGGTCGTCGTACCATCGCCATTGGCGGTGACGGTGATGGCGCCCGCGCCGCCGTCACGCTTGTAGTCGACATAGTCCGCGGCGCTGCCGCCGGCGTTGTCCCCCTCGGCACCCATCCAGAGAATGTCGTTGCCGGCGCGGCCGACGAGCAAATCGGCGCCTTCGCGGCCGATCAGCGTGTTGGCGAGCTCGCTGCCGATGATGCCGTCGCTCCACTGCGTGCCGTCGACCTCGTCGATATCGATCAAGGTGTCGACGGTCCCGAACATGTCGATGGCAAATCCGCTGCTCAAATTCGTGCCGCCGATCAACTGGGTGACGGAACTCATGTTGACGCCGACGCCGAACGTGATCGTGGTGTTCTGCAGCGATCGCGCCAGGACTTCGGGATCGTAGCTGACGCGGTCCACCCCGGCGCCGCCCTGGAAGACATCGGACCCCGCCATGCCGGTGAACGTGTTGACGCTGAGCGCGCCCGCAGCCGAGGCGTCGAACGTGTCGGAGTTCTTGGAACCGAGGATCACCTCGATGCCGCTAAACGTATCCGATCCGGCGTCGATGCCCGCTACCGTACCTGATCCGGCGCCGGTGTAGGTTACCAAGACGCCATTGGCGAAATTCTCGGCACCCTGGCCGAGATCGAGATTTTCGTTGGCTCTGTTGTTGAAGTTTGTGACGATGCGCGAATACGTCAACACATCGTCATAGGCGAGTTCGCCGGGGATATCGTCCTCGGCAATGCCATTGTCCACGCCGCCGAAAATTTCGTCGTCGCCGGCACCCGCATAAATCCGGTCTTCGCCGTCGCCGCCGTTCAGCGTGTCCGCGCCATCGCCGCCATCGATAACGTCATGAGAGGACCCGCCCGTGATCTCGTCATCGCCAGCGTCGCCAAACAGTACGTTGGCAAAAATTGCGCTCCCTGTGATGACATCGCCGAACCTTGAGCCGCGGGCGCCACCAAGACTGTCCGGTGCCCATGTATCGCTGCCGCCGCCGCCGGTTGACGTACCGGCGGCCATGTCGATCGTGACGCCCGCCGTCGCCTTTTCGTAATTGACGCCGCCGCCGGTCGCCGAATTGAACGTATCGTTGCCTGCCCCGCTTTCGAAGTCCTGGTAGGTCGGCACCGCATTGTTCTTGTCGATGGTGACGCCGCCAGCGACCAGAAGCGGGTATAATTCCTCGTCGTTGCCGTCATTGACCCCGAGGCTCAGAATTCCGTATTGGAAGACGCTGCCGGAGTGCGGAGTAGCCGTATAGTCGATGGTCTGCAATTGCGTGGTGCCATCGGTGTCGAAGAGCGTGATGCCGGTAACCTGCCCCGTTACGCTGACCAACGCGTCCGTGATATCGGTGCCAGAGATCTTGAGATATCCGAGGAGCACGTCTGCCGCATCGCGCAGCTCCAGCGTCACGAACGTGCCGGAAGGGTCGAACACCGCATTTGCGGTGTGATCGAAGCTGGCGATTTCGGCCCAGGCATTGAAGGTATCGTTCATGATGCCGATGCCCTCGGCGAGGAATGCCGAGATCGAACCCGCCAGCGCCGCCTGATTGGCTGCATCGACCGTGACCGTCTGCAATGCGGCACCAGCATCCGCATCAAAGACATCGAAGCTGGTGATGGTTCCGGTCATCACGCCGGTCAGGTAGTCGTAGGTGAGCGAGCTGCCGTGAAAGCGGATCAGGGAGCCTGCGGGAAGACCCATGTCGGGGCTGGCTTCGAAATAAATGAACGTGCCGCCCGGATCGACCACGACTGAACTGGCATACGCGTTGAATTGATAGCCCATCGCATAATCTCCCGCAATTTGATCGCGCCTAGAAGCCGCAATGACGACAGGCTTTTGCCCAGGATGCGGATACGAAGTCCCGCGACCACCAGGCGAGAAAGACAGCGCCACAAGACAGTGGGCAAAGCGCTTACGTCGGGAGAGCTACGAGTGTGCAGCCGTCAATCGAATTGAACTGGAAAGTATTGAAGCCCCGTCCCCACGTCGCAGTGACTGAAAATATCTGCAACGCCCCACCGATCCCGCAGGGTACCCGGCCTGCGGACATCGAGCAGACGTTAGAAGTGCTCAACACGCGTGTAAACTGATATTCCTGACCCCAATCGCTTTTGCACCTGATGATTGACAAGTGGCGGAGAACGCAAACTAACAGCGTTCAATCCAGCAAGGCATTCATCGTCTTGGCGATTGTCAGCGCTTGCCCTGCTCCTGGGCACGGCGCAGGGCGGCGGCGAGCGCGGATTCCCCGGCCTCACCTGCCGGTGTCGCCGGCGCGGCGGAGCGTGGCGCGTTTCGCGAGACTTGGGCGCCGGAGCCGCCATCCTTAGGCCGGGCCGGCGCCCCGGTTTCGATCGCGCCGGACCGCATGGTCAGAGCGATGCGCTTGCGATCGGCGTCGACGTCCTTGACGCGAACCTTCACCACATCGCCCGCCTTGACGACTTCGCGCGGGTCTTTGACGAACCGGTCGGCCAGTTCGGACACGTGGACGAGGCCATCCTGATGCACACCGACATCGACGAACGCGCCGAAGGCCGTGACGTTGGTGACGACACCTTCCAGCGTCATGCCGGGTTTCAAGTCGGATATTTTTTCGACCCCTTCCTTGAATTCCGCGGTCTTGAATTCGGGTCGCGGGTCGCGGCCGGGCTTTTCCAATTCGACCAGAATGTCGCTCACCGTCGGTACACCAAAGCGGTCGTCGGCGAATTGCCTCGGGTTCAAGGATTTCAGAAATGGCTTGTCGCCGATCATGGCTTTCAGCGGCCGTTTGGTCGCTTCGGCGATCCGCTCGACGACCTCGTAGGCTTCCGGGTGCACTGCGGACGCATCGAGGGGATTGGCACCATTCATGATGCGCAGAAATCCTGCCGCCTGCTCGAAGGCCTTGGGGCCCAGGCGTGCCACCTTCTTGATGTCGGAGCGCTTCTTGAAGGCGCCGTTCTCGTTGCGATGAAGCACGATGTTCTGCGCAATCGTCGAGTTGAGGCCTGCGACGCGCGACAGGAGTGAGGGCGACGCCGTATTCACATCGACGCCGACCGAGTTCACGCAATCCTCGACGACGGCATCGAGCGAGCGCGCCAGCGCCGGTTGATTGACGTCGTGCTGATACTGGCCGACGCCGATGGCCTTGGGCTCGATCTTGACGAGTTCTGCGAGCGGGTCCTGCAATCGGCGCGCAATGGATACCGCTCCACGCAGCGACACGTCGAGATTGGGAAACTCGAGCGCCGCGAGTTCCGACGCGGAATAGACCGAGGCGCCCGCTTCCGACACCATGACCTTGGTGAGCTTGGCATCGGGCAGCTTCTTGATGAGATCGGCGGCGAGCTTGTCGGTCTCGCGGCTCGCTGTACCGTTGCCGATAGCGATGATGTCGACCTTGTGGCGCAGCACCAGAGCGCCAAGCGCGGCGAGCGCACCGTTCCAGTCGTTTCTGGGTTCATGCGGATAGACCGTCGTGGTGTCGAGCACTTTGCCGGTCTGATCGACGACGGCAACCTTGACACCGGTGCGGATGCCGGGATCGAGCCCCATCGTCACGCGCGGACCGGCGGGCGCGGCAAGCAGCAGGTCTTTCAAATTGGACTTGAACACGGTGATCGCACCGTCGTCGGCGATCTCCTTCAGACGGACCATCAGATCGACGCCGAGCGAGACGTGCAGCTTGATCTTCCACGCCTGCTTGACGGTGTCGATCAGCCAGCGATCCGAAGGCCGATTGCGGCCGGCAATGTTGAAAGCCGCCATGATCTTTCCTTCGGCGGGATGCGGGCGGCCGTCGTCCACCGGCACATCGAGGTCCAGATCGAGTATGCCTTCGTTGCGGCCGCGCAGCAGCGCCAACGCGCGATGCGACGGCATGTCCTTGATGCGCTGCGTGAAGTCGAAATAGTCGGAGAACTTTGCGCCCTCGGACTCCTTGCCTTTGATCACCTTGGATGTAATGAGGCCATCCGACCACAGGCTTTCGCGCAGATCGCCGACCAGTCTGGCGTCCTCGCCTATGCGTTCGATGAGGATGGCGCGGGCGCCTTCCAGAGCGGCCTTGCCATCCGCCACGCCCTTCTCCGCGCTGATGAACTTCTCGGCCTCGGCGGCCGGATCGAGCGTTGGCGTCGAGAGCAGCGCCTCCGCCAGCGGTTCCAGACCGGCCTCGCGCGCGATCTGAGCCTTGGTGCGGCGCTTGGGCTTATAGGGCGCATAGAGGTCTTCAAGTTCGACCTTGCTGTCTGCGCCGGCAATGGCGCGCTGCAATTCCGGCGTCAGCTTGCCCTGCTCGGTGATGCTCTTCAAAACCGTCGCGCGGCGATCCTCCAGCTCGCGCAGATAGCCAAGCCGCTCTTCAAGTTTGCGCAACTGGGTATCGTCCAGGCCGCCCGTCTTCTCCTTGCGGTAGCGGGCGATGAACGGCACGGTCGCGCCTTCACCCAGAAGCTCGACGGCGGCAGCGACCTGGGCGGTCGCGACGTTCAGCTCTTGAGCGATGCGGGCGTTGATCTGGTCCATGGACATCCTTGAGCGTCGGAGACGCGCCTTCGCGCCTTGGTATCGCGCAGGATGGCCGGATGCAAATCGCGGCGCCACTATGGCCTTCCCCGGCGGAAATGTGCGATTGAGCGCCGTGCCCGGTCTCGGAAAATCTCAATCGGCTGCGTGGTCAAGGCTCGCCCGGCGCGGCGGCGCTGTGACCCCGATACGGGCAAGATCGCGATTGAGGCAATTCAATTCGTACTCGACGGCGTCGAGACGCTGGGCGATGCCGGCGCAATTTTTTTCTGCCCCGATCGGCTTCCAATAGCCTGACTGCCACTTTTTCAATGTCCGCAGAACGCCCATCGCACGCCTCCATGAATTCGAGGAGACGAGCGCTAGTGCGATTCGCTGTGGATCGATCTGTGGACAAGCGGCCGTGCACAGACTTGTCTGTGCTTCGCCGTACCTTCGGCCCTCAGGCCTTGTTGCGTGCGAGCGCCGGCTCGGTCTGATCGTAGATCGAATACATTGGTTCATCCTGCAGGATGACATCCAGATACTCGCCGTAGCCGTTGAAGCGCGTTGACAGCGCCCGCCCGTAGGCGCCGATGTTGCCGATTTCGATATAGTCGCCCTCGCGGACCGACTGTGGCAGAAGGAATGGTCCCTTCATGTGATCGATCGAGTCACACGTCGGCCCCCAGAACTCGAAGGGTTGCAACGGCTCATTCGGGTCAAGCCCGTCGCGGATGAGCCGCACGGGAAACACGAAGCCGAGCTGGGCACTGTCGAACAGCGCGCCATAGCCGCCGTCGTTGATGTAGAGTTCATCGCTCTTGCGCAGATCGACCTTGACGATGAGGCTCTCGGCTTCGGCGACAAGGGCGCGGCCCGGCTCGCAGATCAGGCGGCAGTGTTCGGTCACTGGCAGCTTCTCCATCGACGCCTTGATGACGTCGAAGAAATCCTGCGTCCGCGCCGGCACACTGTCGGTATAGCGCGACGGAAACCCGCCGCCGACATCGATCGCATCGACTACCACGCCGGCCTTGACGATCAGCTTCTTCACCTCATCGAACGCCATGGCGTAGGCATCCGGCGTCGTCGTCTGCGAGCCGACGTGGAAGGTGATGCCGAGTTCGTCCGCCGCCTGCCGGGTCTTGACCAGCAGCTTGGCCGCCTTGGCACCCGAAATGCCGAACTTGCGTTCGAGCGGGATGCGGCTGTTCTTGGCGGGCACGGCGATGCGCACGAACAGCTCAAGATCCTTGGCGCCGTTCGTCTCTTCGATAATCTTCTGCAGCTCGTCTTCGCTATCGAGCGCGAAGCACTTGATGCCGTATTCGAAGTAGGCCTTGCGGATGGCGTGGCGCGGCTTCACGGGATGCATGAAGTGCAGCCGCACACCGGGGATGGTCGCCGCATCGGAAAGCTCGTTGACGGAAGCGACGTCAAACTGAGTGATGCCGGCGCCGTAGAGCGCGCCCAGCAGAAACACCGAGCTATTGGCCTTGTACGCGTAGGCCACTTCGCCGGGGAAGTTCTGAGTGAAGAAACGGGCCGCGCGTCCTGCTGCGTGGGGCCGGGCGGCAAACACCGGGAGATCGGGTTTGAGCGCCGTGACCATGTCGAGCGCCGAGCGGAACGTTTCCATCAGTCGTCACCTCCAAACCACCGGTTCGCCGGAGCGCTTGCGACCGCAAGAAAGTTCGCAGCATTTAGGGTTCGCGTCCGCCGCTGTAAAGAGCCTTTTGCGGCGTTGCGGACAACTGGGTGAATCCTCCGTTCCGCAGAAGAAAGTTTGATGACGATGATGCCGGGCCGCCGCGGCCCGAGGCCAAGGCGCCGGCACTCATACCAATGCGCTAGCTGGCATCGATCACGAGAACGGCGCGGCCATCCTGCAACGGCTCGCTGGTGATGATGTCGGGCCGCTCCTCGGTGCGTTCGCCCTGTTCGCGGCGGCGGCGCAGCGCCTCGGCCTTGGCCTTGCGCGCCCGCTCCGCCTTCTCAGGATCGTTACGCAGATCGGAATCGGTCACGAGCACGTCGCGGATGAAATTTTCCCAGTTTCCGAGAACGGTGAAGCGCTGGCGGACGAAATCGTGCTCGATGCCGGTCGGCGGCGCCGACGAGGTGGAACACTGGCCGAGCAGCGTCTCCGTCCCATCGGCCTTGAAGCGCAACTGATAGGGCGCGGTCGGGCCCGGCACGGCGACCGGCTTGCCCGCCTGGATCAGATTATCGGCCTCGAAGTCGTTGGGATAAATGACTGTGGCCTTGCCTGCTCCATCGACGCTGACGAGGGTGAGGAAGCAGTCGCTATCGGCTTCGGCGTTGATCGTGACGAGATCGCCACTTCTCAGCCGCGACTTGTCGAGCCACAGCTTCAGCTCGATCGCGGCCTTGGCTTCGCGCAGAAATCCGCCGCCGGAGAGCATTGGCGGCGGCGGCGGCAGGCCCTTGAGATAAGTCAGCAGCCGCTCGACATCGGCGCGGTCGATAACGCTCGTCTGCAGCCGCCGCACCAGCGGCTGGACATCGGCTGGCACCTTGTCGAGCGCCGACAGGAACGTCTCGCGGTCGAGACCGGTTTCGGCAATCGCCTGCTTCAGATCGACGTCGCCGCGATAGCGCCGGGCGAGGCCGGTGACGAGTTCTTCGCCGCCGATCCTGAGCTTGGCGTCGATACCGGACACCGCCAGCGCCGCGCGGTATCGTTCGCTATCGGCTTCCATGAGCAGCATCAGCTCGCTGTCGCTGGTGGCGAGCGCGAGGGCCGCCTCGCGCACCTCCTTTTGCAGCGACGCGGCTTCGCCGGCGGCATGGGCGCGAAACTCATCGCGGACCGGCTTGATGCCTTCGGTATGGCAGGCAAAGCAGTTGGAGCCGGCGCGCGTCGATGGCTCCAGCGCAGTGCCCTCCACGCCCGCGTAGAGCTTTTCGATGCCGGGCAGGACACGGTCGATGCGGTTGCCACTCGCGTCGTAGAGCGCATAGGCATAAAAGCCGTTCGGCAATGCGAACAGCACGCGCACTGCATCCGGCTTGAAAACGGACTTGGTCTGCGGCGTGGCTTTAGGCCCCAACGGACGCTCGAAGATGTCCTGTTCGCCGGTGCTGGTTGCGAAATCATAGGCCATCCAGAAGCCGCCGCGACCGCCGGGATGGCGCTCGACAAGGCGATTGCCGCGCGTGATGTCGCTGGTGCGAATGGCGACACGCCGCGCCCGTCCGGTGCGAATGTTCTGGTCGATGTCGACGCCGTTCATCTTGGCGAGTTCGGCAAGCTTCGCCGGCAGGCCGAGCAGCGCATAGTAAAGCGGCGGCTCGGAGGCCGCGGCGGCGAACCAATCGCCCTTGACGATCGGCAGATAAGCGCCCGCACCTTTCTTCACGTCGTCGGCGATGTTGACGAACAGCGATTTGGGATAGGCGCGCTGGATCTGATCCCAGTGCTGCGGCACCCAGCCCACATCGTTCAGACGGAATGCGACGATGGCGCCCTCATCACCGACTGGCATCAAGGTCGCGGGCTCGGCCGCCCACGAAAGCCCGTTCAGAACTTTAGTCAGCGCCTGCCGGTAGGCGGCAAGCTCCGCCGTCGTCGCGCAGGCATTGTAGAGATGAGCGAGCGAGAAGAAGCGCAGGTTCTTTGCGCCGTCACGTTCCAGTCGCTGGGCCTCGCGCACATGCGCTTCGACGTCTGCAAAGGTCAGCGATTTGCGTTCGGTGCACTTTTGGACGCCGGCCGGCAGATCCTTGATCCAGTCGCGGACCGCCTCGATGTCGTCGGGACGCGGCTCCTCGCCCGCGGCTCTGCCATACACATCGAGCGGGGCGTGGCGTGTAATGAAGATCTCATAGAGGCGCGAAGCATCCGGCACACCTGGCCAGACGTAGCGGGCGTTGCGCGACATCTCGTCGAGCGACAGCACGTTGGCAAGGCGCCCCGACGGCAGTGGCTGTTCGCTTTTGCCAGCCTGATGGCAGCGGGCACAGTAGGCCTCGATCGCGACGTAGGCCTTCTGCGCGCGCGGGTCGTCGGGCCGCGGCGGAACCGGAATTTCGACAGGCGGCGACAGCGGCGGCAAGCGCTTTGGCGGCGCAACGGCAACGGCCGCCGGAGGTTCGGTCTGAGGTTCAGCCGTTGACGGCACTTGAGGAGCCGTGGCGGGCGCGGCCGCAGGCTGCTGCGCCGCTGATGGTGCAGCAGGCGTTGGAAGAGGCGCCGTGCCCGGCGGGGAGAGCGCGGGGGCCGCAGGTGCGGGGAGCGTAGCCGCCGGGCCCTGCCCAGCAGCCAGAGGCGCGGGCAGAAGCGGGGTCTGTGGCGCAGTCGGCGCCACCGGCTGCGGTGGCGCTTGAGCCAGCGAGACGGTCGCCATCACCGCGCAGCCAACGGCTCCGACTATTGCACGCGCCGCAACGCTCACGCTCATCCTCTTGTGCGGCCCGCTCATCCCGCTTGTACCCATTTAACTTCGACGTGTGCCGTGACAGATATGTGCCGCACGTGCCTTTGAGAGCGCTGCCCAGACATCGCCCTGCCGCTTACCGCCCAAAGACGACAATACCGGGGCCTCGACAGGCCGCCTAGCGTTCATAGGCCACACTGGTTTCCGGCCAGCCCCCGGACATTGCAGGCCTTCAGGGTCCGGCCGAGGCAATCAGGGCCTTGCGCGTGGCGGCATTGAAAAATCCATGCGCCAAGCCCTCATAGTGCCCGCGCGACTTGAGCAGGCGCTGGATTTCACGCCGGGTTGTATAGCTCCACCCTCGCATGAGCTCATCCAGGCTGTCGGCGGCGGGCTTTTTGGCGCGCACAGCCGTCAGAAACCGCTCGGCCGCCGTCTTGCTGTCCTTCCGCACGCCGCGGCCCTCGTCATACAGGTAGGCAAGTTCCAGCGTTGCCGCGGCGTGACCACGATCAGCCGCCGTCTCCAACAGCTTCACCGCCCGGCCGGTGTCCTTGGCCCCACCCTGGCCACGCAAAAGCATGAGGGCCATATTGAACATCGCCCGAGGGTGGCCCTTCTCGACCGCGAGAGAATAGAGCCGCCGCGCTTCCTCGGCATCGCGGCCGACGCCCTTGCCCTCGGCATAGAGGAAAGCCAGACCGGTCAGTCCGTAGACATCGCCGGCATCCGCGGACAGCCGGTAGAGGCGCAGCGCTTCGACCATGTTCTGCGGCACACCCTGGCCGAACTCGTAGAGCGTCGCCAGCGCCGACATGGCGCCCGCATGCGACTGGTCGGCCGCGCGCTTGTACCAGCGGGCCGCTTCGTCCACGTTGCGCTCGACTCCACGGCCCTTGTCGTAGGCGCGACCCAGGCTGAACTGGGCGGCGGCCAAGCCTTCCTCGGCCGCTTGCGCATATAATCGTGCGGCCTCGGCGCGGTCGGCTGACGTTTGAGCGGCGGAATCGCGCTTGACCGCTTCTTCGAACGCCGTGAGCGCTCCGGCGCTGGACGCGTCGCCCATTCCGCCACCGGACATGATCCAGGTCCAAGGCGTCGCCGCGCGCATCGCATTCAACCGGCTGATTTTTACGCCCGCGAGTTCGGCAAAGAGCCCGCCGGGATACTTCTGCACGTGCGCCACGAACACTTGAGGATCGTGGCTGGCCTTGATGCGATCCCAGTCGGCGATCTCGGCAAGACGCGCGTCGGGCGGACTATCGGGCAGCGCGCCGGTGACGATCGGCTCGGGCGCGGACTTGAAATAGAACTCGGTGACGAGGGAGGAATGCTCCCAAGGCAATTGCTTGTTGAGCGTGATCGTCAGCACCCGCCGGCGGGCGGCGCGAAAGACTTCTTCCAGCGTAGCCCCCGCCGTCGGAATGACTGCGGCCAGCGCCTCAGTGTAGGGGCTGTTCTCGCCGTTGCCGTCGAAGGCGACGTTACCCGGCGCGGTCGCATAACCAATGATCGTTCCGCCGGGCGCGACGACGGGCGCCAGGCCGTCCGTCGCCCGGTATCCGGGTGCCGCGGCAAAGGGATTGTCGCGGCAGGCATCGAGCAGCACGATGTTGAGGCGGGGATCGGTCCGCTCCATGGTTTTGAAGATGTCGCTCAGCGCGACACCCTTTTCCACCACGTCGGCCATCGAACCGGCATCCAGTTCGCGCGGGATCAGGAAGTTCTCGCCCGCCGCCTGCACGCCGTGACCGGCGAAATAGAACAGAGCGACGGTGCCGGGAGCTTTCAGGCGGCGGCCGAACTCGGTGATGGCGGTCCGCATTTGCGCCGCGCTCGCATCCATCAGGGTCATGACGTCGAAGCCGACGGAGGCGAGCGTCCGCGACATCAATCCCGCATCGCGGCGCGGGTTCTTAAGCGTGTTGGCCGTGTAGTTGGCGTTGCCGATGACGAGGGCGATGCGGGTTTCAGCTGCGGCGGGTGTCACAGCGGCCAAAAAGACGGCAAGACAGAGCCCCAGCATCACGCGTTCGAGCGCGGCCGTGGGCACCCCGAAGCACCCCCGGCGCAGCAGCGCCGCAGCGGCCCTGACCGGCCGGTTTGCGTTTCCCCTCATGCCCCGGTACCGAATGGCCTGTCCCCCGACTCTATCGCCCGGACATTAGGGGGGATCACAGGTTGAGGAAGCGGCCAAAGGACAGCTATCCACCGCCGTCCCCAGATTTCCCGCGGCAAATTTCGCCTCCCGGAAAGACGCTAACGATTTGAGTGGTTTGTCCTAGGCCTGCTCAGCACCCTGCGGATATTGTCCGGGACCCGAACTGGCCCTGATGAGGACTGCTTCCACCCATGCCGACCGGCGGCGAAATCCTGGTTCGAACGCTTGCCGCAGAAGGCGTCCACCACGTGTTCACGGTTCCGGGCGAAAGTTTCATCGCCGCGCTCGACGCCATGCACGGCGCGGATACCGTTCGCCCCATCACCTGCCGGCACGAAGGCGCGGCGGCCATGATGGCGGAAGCGACGGGCAAGCTCACAGGCACGCCAGGCGTCGCACTCGTCACGCGCGGCCCAGGCGCGGCCAACGCGGTCTCGGGCGTCTACGTCGCGAAAGAAGACGCAACGCCGATGTTGCTTCTCGTTGGCCTGCCGCCGCGCGCGGCAGATGGCCAGCCCGTGTTCCAAGCCATCGATCTGCCGGCACTGTTTGGCGGCATGGCCAAGTGGTGTGCTGTCGTTCCATCGGCGGCGCGGATCGAAGACTATGTGCACCGAGCGATGGCCACGGCACGGGCCGGCCGCGGCGGGCCGGTTGTGCTGGGACTGCCTGAGGACGTGCTGAGCGAAAGCGCATCGCCATCCGGCGCTGCCCGGACGCAAGTGCCGCGGGCCACGCTCACCTCGAGCCAGCTTGGCGCCATCCGCACGCTGCTCGCCCACGCCGAGCGCCCGCTTGTCATCGTTGGCGGCAGCGAATGGTCGGCAGACGCCGCCGCCGCCGTGATGCGGTTTGCCGACCGTTTCGACCTGCCCGTCCTCACCTCGTTTCGCCGCCAGGATCACGCCGACAATCGCCACCGCTGCTATGCCGGACATGCGGGCCTCAACATGGATGCGACGGTCGCCGCGGCGCTGCGCATCAGCGATGTGGTCATCGCCTTGGGCACGCGTCTCGGCGATGTGACGACGCGCGGTTTTTCCCTGCTCAATGACGCCAGGGCCGCACAGAAACTCATCCACATCGCACCCGATGCCGGGGCGCCCGAGACGCCCTATCCCCACGCCCTTGCTTTGCCGGTTCCGGCCATTGAGGCGGCACTCGCGCTCGCCGATCTGGAGATGCCGGGCAGGACGCCACCCTGGCCGGTGTGGCGCCGCGATCTGCGCAAGTCCTACGAGGATAGCGTCAAGCCGCGCCACACGCCGGGCCGCGTCCAACTCGAAAACGTGATGGCGATGCTGTCGGCCATGCTGCCCGACAACGCGATCGTTGCCAGCGGCGCCGGCAACTATGCCGCCTTCCTGCACCGCTATTTTGTCTACAAGGCCTACCCGACGGCGCTTGCACCCATCTCTGGCTCGATGGGCTACGGCTTGCCGGCGGCCATCGCGGCCAAGCTGGCGCATCCAGATCGCACCGTGGTGGCGATTGCCGGAGACGGATGCTTCCAGATGACGGGGTCGGACCTCATCACCGCCGCGCAGTTCGATGCGCCGGTCATCGTCATTGTCGTCAATAACGGCACGCTCGGCACCGTGCGCATGCACCAGGAGCGGCGCTATCCGGGCCGCGTGGTGGCGACGAGCCTGATCAATCCCGATTTCGTGGCGCTCGCGAACGCCGCCGGTGCTGTGGCGGAACGGGTCGAGGAGACGTCAGAGTTCGCACCTGCCCTCAAACGCGCGCTCGCCTCGGGCGGCTTGACCTTGATCGAACTCGCGACCGAGCCGGATGCGATTTCTCCCCAGGAGACCATTTCCCAAATCCGGGACACCGCCAAGCTGGCACCGAAGTAATAACGCCCTCACATCGCCGTTAAGACAGGTAAAAACTTTATGAAACCAACAATTTTAACATTAAGCATAGAGTAACGGCGAGTTAGACTAACAAGACCTTATCGGTTACAAGAAGCTTACTTGGAACGATGGAAGCAGACGTGGCATGGACCTCGAAGCCGCACATCATGCAAACTCCCGGGCTTGGCGCCTCACCACCGCCAGCATGTTTGCCTGTTTCGTCTTCGCCGGCGCCCTGCTCATCACCTCACTCGTGATTGCCAATACGGCCCTGCCAACCCAAGCGTCTCCTGCCTCGCACCAAGTGTCCCTGCCCTGATCCACCCACCACTTCTGACGGCCTGCTCACTCTCTCCAGGGCCCCATGCCGAAAGGTGTGGGGCCCGTTCCCGTTGTGCACCTTAGCGGCTGCCCTTCACCAACACCGAATAGCCCGCGGCGGCGAGTTCGGCGACGACGGCGTCCAGATGGGCCCGGTCACGGGTTTCGATCACCAGATGCAGCTCGGTCCCCTTGGCGGGAAGCTCGGTGAACACCCGCTGATGGTAAACTTCCACCACATTGGCGCCAGCCGCGCCGATGACGCCCGAAACCTTGGCCAGCTGGCCGGGCCGGTCGGGAATATCGATCGAGAGCTGTGACAGCCGTCCCTCGCGCGCCAGTTCGCGCGTCAGCACGCTCGACAGCAGGCGGGTATCGATGTTTCCGCCGCACAGGATCAGGCCAACCGTGCGGCCGCGAAACATTTCAGGCGCGCTCAGCACGGCCGCAAGACCAGCGGCACCGGCGCCTTCGACGACCGTCTTTTCGATGGTGATCAACAAGCCGACCGCGCGCTCGATATCCGCTTCGGTGACGAGCACGATATCATCGACCAGCGCGGCGATGATCGCGCGCGTGATTTCGCCGGGCTTCGCCACGGCGATGCCTTCCGCCAGCGTATCCCCGCCAATCGACAGCGATGCGCCGTGTAACGCGTTGAACATCGAGGGATAGAGCCGCGTCTGTACGCCGATGACGCGAATACCGGGCTTGAGGGCCTTCGCGGCGATCGCGACCCCCGAGATCAGTCCGCCACCGCCGACCGGCACGATGAGGGTATCGAGACCGGGGCAATCGCGCAGCATCTCAAGGGCAATCGTACCCTGCCCGGCAATGACGGCCGGATCGTCGTAGGGGTGGATGAACGTCAACCCGTGCGTGCGGCCGTAGTCCATGGCGAAGGCCGAGGCCTCCTCGAACGTGGCACCTGAAAGGATAACGGATGCGCCGAGCTTGCGCGTGTTCTCCACCTTCACGGTCGGCGTCGTCGTCGGCATCACGATGGTGGCCGGAATGCCGAGCCGTGATGCGTGATAGGCAACACCCTGGGCATGATTGCCGGCCGACATGGCGATGACGCCCGCGGCCTTCTCCCGCCCCGTCAACGAACTGAGCCTGTTCAAGGCGCCCCGCTCCTTGTAGGCGGCGGTGAACTGCAAATTCTCGAACTTCAGCCAGATGTCCGCGCCTGCGATGCCGGACAGCGTGCGGCTCTTCTCGAAGCGCGTATCGATCACCGCACCCTTGATGGTTCCGGCCGCGCGGCGGATGTCCTCGACCGTCACGGGGAGTGTCGTGGGTGCTTTTTTGCTGGCCATGGGGTGTCGTCGTCTCCGCCTGTCAGGCGACTTTGCGCCGCGCACAGCTTAACCGCATCCGGCGGTGGAACCTTCACCGGGTGTCAATCAACATGAACGGCGCCTGACAACCCCGTTCAGAGTGCGCTCAGAGGGCTTTTTGTAGGGTGCATATCACGACCCGCACGGTGAGAGGCAACCCAAACCGGGATCGATGAAAGGAGTTCACCTATGATCCGCACCCACGTTCTGTCCGCTGTTGCTGCCATGAGCGTTCTTGCCGGCACCGGAGCACTCTGCGCCAACGCCGCAGACTACGGCGGCGCCTATCAGCCCAATTCCCGCTACACCAACGACTTCGCCGACGATCCGGCCGATGATCGCTATGAAGCCCGCCCGGCCCGTCAGTATCAGGCCGAAGACACCGATGATGCCAGCACCTACCGTCCCGGACGCAGCTGGGGCGCGGGCAATGGCTGGGGCCGCCCCGGCCGCCACATTCCCCGCATCGAGGCGCGTTCGAGCTACGTCAGCGATTACGGTCCGCGCGAAGAGCGCGAATTCCGCGCCCGCCGCTCGGCCATCGAAGCTTGGAAGTTCAAGGTCTCCAACATCTACGGCCCGCGCTTTGCCCACTGGCGCAACGCCATCGGCAAGTCGGTCGAATGCGACGGTTATCGCGGCAAGCTCTCCTGCACGGCAAGCGCGCGGCCCGTCCCCGGCTGGTCGCGTTGGAGCTGGTACGGCCAGTAAGCACCGTCACGCATTTATCCGTCACCTAACGAACCGGAAGGAGCCCCGTGCTCCTTCCGGATTTTTGTTGACGCCACGGCCTGCGTCTCGTCTTTCTGCGCGCAAGGGACAATCTTTGGAGTTGAATGATGGCAAAGGTCGCGTGGCTCGGACTGGGCGTGATGGGCGCGCCGATGGCGCGGCACATTCGAAGCCGTGGCGGACATGACGTCACCGTTTTCAACCGCACCGCCGCCAAGGCTGCCCAATGGGTTGCCGCCAATAAAGGGTGTGTATCGGCACCGACGCCCGCCGAGGCCGCACGCGGCGCCGATTTCGTCTTCGCCTGCGTCGGCAACGATGACGATTTGCGCGCTGTGACGACCGGACCGGATGGCGCGTTTTCCGCCATGGCGAAGGGCGCCATCTTCATCGACAACACCACCGCCTCTGCTGATGTCGCGCGCGAACTAGCGGCGATCGCCGCATCGAAGGAGCTGTCGTTTCTCGACGCGCCGGTGTCTGGTGGTCAGGCCGGGGCCGAGAACGGTCAGCTCACCGTGATGGTCGGCGGTGACCAGACGGCCTTCAGCCGGGCCGAACCGGTGATCGCCCACTATGCGCGGATGGTGAAGCGCATCGGCCCGCCGGGCGCGGGGCAGCTGACCAAGATGGTCAATCAGATCGCAATTGCGGGGTTGGTCCAGGGACTATCCGAAGCCATCGCCTTTGCCGAACGCGTGAACCTCGATGTCAGCGCCGTCATCGACACGATCTCGAAAGGCGCGGCGCAGTCCTGGCAGATGGAGAACCGCTGGAAAACGATGCACGAGCGCAAGTTCGACTTCGGCTTCGCCGTCGATTGGATGCGCAAGGATCTGGCGATTTGCCTTGCCGAAGCGGCGCGCAACGGCGCACGCCTGCCTGTCACTGAAATTGTCGACGGCTACTATAGCGAGGTTCAGGCCATGGGCGGCAAGCGATGGGACACGTCGAGCCTCATCGCCCGGCTGGGCGGCAAACCTCAAACGTGAGCGCGGGTGCGGCGCGATCGGCGCCAGGTCCCAGCGCGGCTAGGCCTCCGCCCCCCGGTCGGCCTTCGCATTCGAAGTCGTATTTGCGAAATGCAAGGGCAGCGCGGTCGTATATTTCATCTGCTCCATGGCGAAGGCAGACGACACTTTGGCAATCTCGATACGGCCGATGAGCTTCTTGTAGAACACATCGTAGGCGGCGATGTCGGGCACGGCGACACGCAATAGATAATCGACATCGCCCGACATGCGATAGCACTCGACCACCTCTGGAAAGCCGGTGACAGCCGCGTCGAACTTTTCCAGCCACGCCTGCGAGTGCTGACTGGTCTTGATCGACACGAAAACGGTGACGCCAGCGTTGACCTGAGACGGATCGAGGATCGCCACCCGGCGCTGGATGACGCCGGCCTCTTCGAGTTTTTGCACCCGCCGCCAGCACGGCGTGGTCGACAGGCCCACTTCCTTGCCGATGTCTGCCACCGGCCGCGTGCAGTCCTCCTGCAGAATGCGAAGGATCTTGACATCCATGTCATCAAGCATGGGAGCATTCCTCGTGGGGAAACTTCTTTTACCATCCGTCACTTTTACGGAATGATTGTTCCGTCGACACGGTAAGTCAAGGGCGTCTCTGGTATGATATTTCCCGTTGCGGTCTATTTCGGACGTCATGGCCCAACGTGCGGCACCGGCCAGCCCGGCCTTGCGCACGGGTGATGAAACAGAAGGCGATCTTATTTCCGATCGATTGCGCCGCGGATTGCGGCACGCATCACCGGCAGCAGTTCCGCTTCGAACCACGGGTTGTCCTTGAGCCACCGGTTGTTGCGCCAGGACGGATGCGGCAAGGGCCAGTATCGCGGCCCGTAAGGCGCTGCCCTGATCGTGCGCCAGTTTTTGACCGTCTCCGTCAACCCGCCGCGTGCGCGCTCCTCTAGGTGCCAGGCCTGCGCGTAGGAACCGACCAACAGGATCACTTCGAGCTGAGGCAAGGCCGACATCACGCGCTCGCGCCACGCCGGAGCGCATTCCTGGCGCGGCGGCAAGTCGCCGCCCTTGGCGTTCAACCCGGGAAAGCAGAAACCCATCGGCAGAATCGCGACGCGCGACTGATCGTAGAATTCATCTTCCGTCACGCCCATCCACGATCTGAGACGCACGCCCGACGGATCGGTAAACGGCATACCTGAAGCATGCACCCTTGTGCCAGGCGCCTGACCAAAGATTCCGATGCGCGCCGAGGCACTGACGCGCAGTACGGGTCGCGGCTCATGCGGCAGCGGCAGACCGCGCGGCTGATCGCGGCAAATCCTGCAGGCGCGGATTTCAGAAACAAGCGCGTCCAGCATGCTCTGGTCTGCGCCCGCGCGAACCGGCGTCATGCCTTCGCACTCGGCCGCGCCGAGACCTCGGCGTACCAGCGCGCAATGTTCATGCAGCAATCGGGGACTGAGAGTTTCGACGGCTTCATGAAATCGATGGCGACGAGCAATGTGATGTCGGCGATGGAAAAGGCATCGCCCGCGAGGTAGCGCGACTTCGCCAGAGCTTGATCGAGACGCATCAACTCGGTTTGCACCTTTTCCTTGTTTACCTCTCCCCAAGCCGGCACCTGCGGCATTTCCAGATGGGCCATCTTGGGATGGAGATGCCGGAACGCGTGGGCGATGGCGGCGAAGAGGCCAAGCTCCACGCGCCTGTTCCACATCTCGACAGCGGCCTTGCCAAAGGCCCCGGCGCCGAACAGCGGCGGATCGGGCTGCATCTCCTCGAAATAACGGCAGATGGCGACGCTCTCGGCAAGCGTTCGACCATCGTCGAACACCAGCAGCGGCACTCGCTGCCAGGGGTTCATCTCGGTGAATTCAGCGGTCTTGAAAGCCTCCGCCATCATGTCGCGCTCTTCAAAGGCGACCGTGATCGCCTTTTCAGCGAGGAAAATGCGGACCCTTCTCGGATTTGGCGCGGCGGCGGTCTGAATGATCTTCATGGCTTGACATTCCCTTACAGTCCGACGCCGCGTTCATGGCGCCAGTCGCGCGGACGCTCGAACTCGCCGGCCCACAGCCCGCGCCGCCGCGACTTGGCCTCGCCCTCCTCGCGCAGATAGCTGCCATAGGCGAGCGCAAAGCCGGACGCGACCATTCCGGCATTGAGATCGCGGCCGCCGGCCTTGCAGTATCCGAGCACGCGGCCGTGCTTGTCGCGCTCGACCGCGCGGCATTCGACCATATCCTTGCCGATCAGCCGGCGCAGTTCATCGCGCGCCGCATCGCCGCAGGCCCAATCGCGGCCGTCGCGCTGGCACGTCTGCCGGCCTTCCGGCGCGTCGATGCCCTTGAGGCGCACTTCATCCTTCCCGACCCAAAGACTGTCGCCGTCGATTGTCCGGCCGGCGCCCTTGACGGCGTCCGGCAACGGCGCGGATGGCGATGTCTGGCGCTGAGAGGGGAAGTGCTCCTGGCCAAACAGTAGCCCGACCAGGATCAGCAAGGCCGTATAGAGCCACCCCTTGAGTTGCCGCTGCATGTTTTTATTTAGGCCGAACATGTCGCACAACCCCCTTCAATCGTCAGCGAATAAACGCTCCGTTAGTGAATACTGGACAGTTTAGCCAAGTGCCACCGACGCGGGCACGGGGCACATTTCAGGACGCGCATTCGACCGATGGACTACAACGCTGAACCCGTTGAGACCGTTGAGCCGGAACGTCCGCGTCCGCGGCCGAAAAAGGCCAAGAAACAGGACGATCTCAAGGCCTATCGCGATCGGCTGACCCACGGGACGACCGAAAAGCCGGAATTCGAATACGAACTGCTGACGATGTTCGCGCGCAACGAGACCAGCGCGCCCTTCGCCATGCCGGCCTTGTGCCTCATCTTCTACATCGCCTCCATGTTCTGGGCCTCGTTCATCGAGGCTACCGTGTGGATTGCCATCGTCTGGCTGGTCAAGGGCTTCATGCTCAACCAGTGCCGCAAACTGCTGGAACTGCCACGCCAAGACGTCAACGTCGGACTGTGGCGCCGCCGGTTCATTCTGATCGAACTGTTGAACGGCGTGGCGCTCGCGGCATTTGCGCTCATCGGCATCACCAAAGGCGTTCCTTCCGCCAGCGAAGCAGCGTTCTCTTCGCACGTCTTCATCTTCGCGACGCTGATGGTTGTCCTTGCCATCCGCATGACGTTCGCCTCGACGATCCCGCCGGTTTTCTACGCCGGCACCATACCGATGACGCTCGCCGTCGGCGGACGGCTTCTGTCGCTCGGCGATCCGTTCTATATCGCGCTCGCCTCGATGGGCGTCGGTATTCACGTGTTCTTCGTGTATCTGGCGCGCGGCCTGCATTCCACCGCGCTGGCGATGGTCGAATACCGCGCCGAGAAGGACAGCCTGATCGCCGAACTTGAAGAAGCAACAGCCATCTCGGATGAGGCCCGCCGGCGCGCGGAGGCCGCCAACAAGTCGAAGTCGCGCTTCCTTGCCACCATGAGCCATGAGCTTAGAACGCCGCTCAACGCCATCATGGGCTTTTCCGAAGTGATGGAAAAGGAGCTGCTGGGCCCGATCGGCAACGATCTCTATCGAGACTACTCGCGCAACATCTATCAGAGCGGCAATCACCTCCTGCAGCTCATCAACGAAATCCTCGATTTGTCGCGCATCGAAGCCGGCCGTTACGACCTGCATGAGGAAACGATCCGGTTGACCGACATCGCCGAGGACTGCCTCCGCCTCGTCAAGATCCGCGCCGAGGCCAAGGGGCTGCAGCTCGTCGAAGATTTCGATGAAGACCTGGCGCAGATCTGGGCCGATCCGCGCGCGCTGCGCCAGATCTGTCTCAATCTGCTGTCGAACGCACTGAAGTTCACGCCCAAGGGCGGCCGCGTGACGCTCACCGTCGCCAATATGGCCGACGGTGGCCAGATCCTCTCTGTCCGCGACACCGGACCCGGCATCCCGAAGGACGAGATCCCCAAGGTTCTACAGGCGTTCGGACAGGGCTCGCTTGCCCATGAGAATGCCGAGGGCGGCACCGGGCTCGGTCTGCCGATCGTCCAAAACCTGATCCAGCTCCACGGCGGCAGCTTCGATCTCAAATCGGAAATGCGTAAAGGCACCGAAGTGTCGGTCACCCTGCCGCGCAAGCGGGTGCTGCATGCGGTTGCACCCCTCCAGCCTCTCGGGCAGGAACGCCACAAAGGCACCGACGCGCTGCCGCGCTCGACCCGCCAGCCACGTCTCAAGAGCGCCTCGCCCTACGGACAGGATGCGCCCTATCGCGCCGCCGGCCGCGCCTGACACGACCAGACAGCCGTCCTGGCCCGACCGGTTTGGAGCCGGGGCAGCTCATGTTGTACTCCCCGCCGAAGCGGCCTATGTGGAGAACCATGACCTCCAATCCAACCCCTCTCAGCCAGACCGTCACCGTGGAAACGCCGTGCATCAAAGTCTGCCGCATCGATGAGACGTCCGGTCTTTGCGTCGGCTGCGGCCGCTCTTTGGCTGAGATTGCCGGCTGGGGATCGATGACGACAGCGCAGCGGCGCGCCATCATGGCAGAGCTGCCAAGCCGTCTCAAAAAGACCTGAGGCCGCCATGCTGGCTTGGCTCGCCCTCGTCATCGCCGCGCTGATTTCGCTTCTGGTCTTCATGCCAGGAGACTCCGCCGGCATGGATCGCGTGCCGGGATTGACGGTTGCCGCGAGCGTGCTGGCCCTTCTCATCGCCCTCTATGTCGCCGCCTCGTCGCGCTCGCCCGGCAACTCCGGCCGGAACCATCCCATGCTCCTGACGGCGGCAGCGCTGTTCACCGCCGCACTCGCCATCGCCGCCTATGTGCTGAAGGATAATGCCACACTATCCGAACTCGTTGCCCGTCAGGTGACGACGGCCGCAACCCCGGCCGGGACGAGCAGCGGTGGGCCCGCCGCCGTTATGATCCGCAAGGATCAATCCGGCCGCTTTCTCGTCCGCGGCGCCGTCAATGCCGCCGCCGTTGAATTTCTGCTGGATACAGGCGCCACCACGGTGATGCTGCGCCATTCGGATGCAGAGAAAGCCGGCGTCGACATGAAAGGGCTGACCTTCAATACTCCGGTCGTGACCGCCAACGGCACGGCCTACGCCGCCGCGGTGCGGCTGCGCTCGGTGGCGGTCGGCCCCGTCCACGCCGGCGATGTCGAAGCCCTCGTCGTACCCGCCGGAAGTCTTAACGAAAGCTTGCTTGGTATGAGTTTCTTAAGACGTTTGGGGTCTTATGACCTCAAAGGGGACTTCCTGACGTTGCGGCAATAGATGCGCGCAATCGCACCCCGATCACAGGAACGCTTTTGCGCAATCGCGAGTGACCGGGATGAAGAGCCTGATATCCGCCGTCGTGGCGACACTGATTTTCGCCTCCGCCGCCGTCTATGCCATCGCCCATCGCGACGAGCTGAAACAGGTGGTTCAATCCTCGCCGCAGTTGAAGGACGTGATCGGCGCCATCACCGGCAAAGACCCCTCCCAGGCGTCCGATGACGAGAGCCAGAACGCCTCGCCGGACAACGACGATCAGAACCGTTCGCTGTACGACGTAACGTTGACGGCCAACGACCAGGGGCATTTCGAGACCGAGGCGGAAATGAACGGCCGCAGCGTCGATGTCATGGTGGACACCGGCGCGACCATCGTCGCCATGACCTACGAGGACGCCGAGCGCGCAGGCATCTTTTTGAAGCCGTCGGACTTCACACACACGGTCGCGACCGCCAACGGGCAGGCCAAGGTTGCCCCCATCACCATCGGCACGGTGGCCATCGGACCCATCACCGTTCGCAACGTCGAGGGCGCGGTCGCCGAATCGGGCAAGCTGCACAAGACGTTGCTCGGCATGTCGTTTCTCAACCGGCTGACCCGCGTCGAAATGCGCTCCAAGAATCTGGTATTGCAGGAGTAGCCGGACACGGCCCTGCCACGATCGCGCCGTCAAAGCGCGAGCCGGCAAATTTTCCAATCTCGTATGGCCGGCCCTACCCGCTGCCGGTAGGCTATAAATCCGCACGTCACATCCAAGGACGCCCGAACATGCTGCCCAAGCCCCGCGCCGACCTGAAGCCGAACACCGCCGACTTCGAGCGCCTGCCGCTCGTCAAGCCGACCGGGTTTCGTGAGTACGATGCGCGCTGGCTCTATCCTGAGGAAATCAACCTCATGGGCCTCAATGCGGTCGGCATGGGCGTGGCGACGCTATTCGCGCGCCGCGGCGTTCCCAAGCGCATCGTCGTCGGCCATGACTACCGCTGGTACTCGGGCGCGGTGAAGCAGGCGCTGATGACCGGCCTGCTCGCCGGCGGCTGCGAAGTCCATGACATCGGCCTCGCGCTTTCGCCCATGGCCTACTACGCCCAGTTCGCGCTCGATGTCGAAGGTGTGGCCATGGTGACGGCCTCTCATAACGACAACGGCTGGACCGGCATCAAGATGGGCCTGTCGCGCCCCTTGACCTTCGGCCCCGACGACATGAGCCAATTAAAAGAGATCGTGCTCAGCGGGTCGTATGAGACCAAGGCGGGCGGGCGCTACATTTTCGTCGATGACATGGGCGAGCGCTACTTCAAGTCGCTCACCGGCCGGCCGAAGCTCAAGCGCCGTTTGAAGGTCGTCGCCGCCTGCGGCAACGGCACGGCGGGTGCCTTCGCGCCGCAGGTTCTGGAAGCCGCCGGTTGCGAAGTGATCCCGCTGCACACCGACCTCGATCACTCCTTCCCGCACCACAATCCCAATCCCGAAGACATGAAGATGTTGCGCGCCGTCTCGGCCAAGGTGCTCGAGACCCGCGCCGACGTCGGTCTCGCCTTCGACGGCGATGGCGACCGCTGCGGTGTCGTCGCCAACGACGGGCACGAGATTTTCGCCGACAAGGTCGGCGTCATGCTCGCCCGCGATATTTCCTCGATCTACAAGGGCGCCAAATTCGTTGTCGATGTGAAGTCGACCGGGCTCTTCACCACCGATCCGGTGCTGATCGCCAACGGCGCCACCACCGCTTACTGGAAGACCGGCCACAGCTACATCAAGCGCTACAATTTCGAGCACAAGACGCTCGTCGGCTTTGAGAAGTCCGGCCACTTCTTCTTCAACGAGCCCTTGGGCCGCGGTTACGACGACGGCCTCGTTGCGGCGCTTGCCGTGTGCGACATGCTCGACCGAAATCCGGGGAAGACGATGGCGGATCTGCGCGACGCGCTTCCCAAGACGTGGAGCTCGCCGACCATGTCGCCGCATTGCGATGACGAAAAGAAGTACGGCGTCGTCGACCGCATCATCGAACATTACAAGAGGCAGGAATCTGTTGGCGCCAAGATCGCCGGCCAGCGCATTCGAGAATTGATCACCGTCAACGGCGTGCGCGTCGTGCTGGATGACGGCACCTGGGGCCTCATCCGCGCGTCCTCCAACAAGCCCGAACTCGTGGTCGTGGTCGAGAGCCCCACGTCGGAAGCGAACATGAAGGCGATCTTCAAAGACCTCGATCAGCAATTGTCGCGGATGCCCGAAGTCGGCGAATACAATCAGAAGATCGCGGTCTAAGATCCCTCTCACAATGGCTTAGGACACGGCCGGCGCGGGCTCCCGTGCCGGCCGTAGTGTTTTGGGCGCGGCGCAGAGGATAACCAAGGTCTACGTTTGCGCATTTCGGACTTGCGTTGAGGCCTGTGCATGGCGACACAATTGCGCTGAGAGTGTCCAACGAACCGAAGAGCGAAACTGGCGCCATGCGCGTGCCGACGTCACAAATTTCCCGTTCTTTTCTACCGATCGTCCTGGCTTGTGCGCTGACGGCAGTGGCCGCCCTGACACTGGCCGAGGCCGAGCCCTTAAAAGCCAAAGTCACGCTTCAGGACTTCGCGCGCCCGTCGAGCATCCCCGTTCCGGCCGGCAATCCCTCCACACCTGAAAAAGTCGCGCTCGGCGCCGCGCTGTTCGTCGATACGCGCCTGTCGCGCGATGGATCGACCGCGTGCATCACCTGCCATGATCCCTCGCAGGGCTTTTCCGATGGGGCTTCGCGCGGCAAGGGCATTGCCGGCGTGCCGCTGAAGCGCAACACGCCGACACTATGGAACCTCGCCTGGGGCAACAGCTTCTTCTGGGACGGACGCGCCGCGACGCTCGAGGATCAGGCCAAGGGACCGATCGAGCATCCCCTCGAAATGGACATGCCGCTGTCGAAGGCCGCGGACGCGCTCAAGGCCGATGCGAAAACGGTTGCGGCCTTCAAGTCTGTATTCGGCGAGGAAGGCGTCAGCGAAGCCAACATCCTGAAGGCCCTTGCAGCCTACGAACGCACGCTCGTCTCTCCCGTCACCCGCTTCGACCGCTGGGTCGAAGGCGACGAGACGGCACTCACGCCTTACGAGAAGAAGGGCTACAACCTGTTTGCCGGCCGCGCCGGATGCGCCAGATGCCATTCGGGCTGGCGGTTCACCGATGAAGCCTATCACGACATCGGCCTGCCCGACGCGACCGACAAGGGCCGGGGGCCCGTCGCCGGGCTTGCCCATATGACGACGGCCTTCAAGACCCCGACACTTCGCGAACTGGTTTGGACCGGTCCTTATCTGCATGACGGGTCAATGGCGACCATCGAAGGCGTCAACGACCACTATTTCGGCGGCATCGAAAATCTGCGGAGCACGCTGTCGAAGGACTTGGACGTGTTCGTCCCGGTGTTTACGGAAGAGCGAAAACAGCTGACCGCCTTTTTGAAGACGCTTTCCAGCGAAACGCCGCCGCAGCCGCTCGCGCTGCCCATGTCGGCCGTGGCGCCGGAGAAGATCGCGGCTGTCGAAACCAAACAAGTGAGCCAGCGCGGATCGGCGTTCGCACCCGCCGCGGTCCGCATCCGCAAAGGAGAGGCCCTGACGATCTTGAACGACGACGATCGCGCGCATTCGACCGTCGTTACCGATCCGCGTCTGACGTTTTCAGACGGCGTCCAAGAACCCGGTCAGAGCGTCGAGATCAAATTTCCGCAAAGCGGCACCTTCACGGTCGCCTGTGCCATTCATCCCGGCATGAAACTGACCGTCGAGGTCATCGACTAGACCTTGACAAGCGTCCAGAGGAAGCGCGCGACCACACAGGCGATGAAGATCGCAAAGGCGAGTTCGAGCTTGCGTTTGGATATCCCGTGCGCGGTCCGGACGCCAAAAGGCGCCGCGAATACGCTCAGCGGCACGATCAGCAGCGCCGCGAGATTGATATAGCCGAGCGACAACGGTGGCAGGCCGTCCGCACCCAAGCCGGAAAGCGCAAAGCCGATGAGCCCCGGCACGGCGATGATGAGACCGACGCCGGTGGCCGTACCGACCGCCTGCAGAATGGGGCGGCCATACAGCGTCAGCAGCGGCACCGTGAAGGTCGCTCCGCCGATCCCCATCAACGTCGAAATCAATCCGATGGCGAACGCCGCCCCTTCCAGCACCGGCGGCCTCGGCAATTCGCCGGCGATGCGCCAATCGTCCCGGCCGAGCGCCATCTTCAAAGCCAGCAGCGTTCCGAAAATCACCCACACCCAGCGCAACGCTTCACTGCTCGCGCCCTTGGCGACGGCGACGCCGAGCGCGACACCGAGGAAGATCCATGGGCCCATACGCCGCACGACGTTCATATCGACCGACCCGCGACTGTGATGGGCGCTGAATGACCTCAGCACCGTCGGCGCAATGATGGCGAGCGTGGTGCCGAGTGTCACATGCATGCGGACGTCTTCTGACACGCCAGCCACGCCGAACGCTTCGTACAGGACGGGAACCAGAACGCCGCCGCCGCCGATGCCGAGCAGGCCTGACAGAAAACCCGCCACCAGCCCGGCGACCGCAAGAGCGGCCATCAGAAGAACCCATCCTTGGGCATCAATGGCCACCTGCCGCCCCTCCCGCCCTCAGGCGGCGCCGGCATCGGCCGGTTCCGCCGATCTCGTTTCGATGATTTCGATGGCCTTGGCAATCACATCCGCCGTGGCGTCCTGACGGGCCGCTTCCTCGCTCAGATAGCGGCGGAACAGTTTGCCGCGCGGCTGGCCGTGATAGAGGCCGAGGATATGCCGCGTGATGTTCGACAGCCGGCCACCACGCGCGATGTGGCGCTCGGCGTAGGGGATCAAGGCCCTCAAGGCACCGGCGCGCGACATTGGCGGCGCGCTCTCGCCGTAGAATTCGCGATCGACACCGGCCAGCAGCGCCGGGTTGTGATAGGCCGCCCGGCCGAGCATCACCCCATCGACGTGATCGAGGTGGCCATGGCACGCTTCGATCGTCTCGATGCCACCGTTGACGACAATCTCCAGACCGGGTCGCGCCGACTTCAAGCGATAGACGCGAGCGTAATTCAGCGGCGGAATTTCCCTGTTCTCCTTCGGAGACAGACCATGCAGCCAGGCCTTGCGCGCGTGCACGACGAAGGTCTTGCAACCAGCGCCGCTCACCGCATCGATGAACCGCTGGAAGTCGGTTTCGCAATCCTGATCGTCAATGCCGATGCGGCACTTCACCGTCACAGGAATGTCCACCGCGGTCTGCATGGCCGCGACGCACGACGCAACCAACGCCGGCTCCGCCATAAGACAGGCGCCGAAGCGGCCCTCCTGCACCCGGTCCGAAGGACATCCGACATTGAGATTGATTTCGTCGTAGCCACACGCGGCGCCGATCGCGGCCGCATCGGCCAGCTTAGCGGGATCCGAGCCGCCAAGTTGAAGCGCAACGGGATGCTCGTCGTTCGAGAACCCGAGCAGGCGGTCGCGATTGCCGTGGATCACGGCATCCGCCGTCACCATCTCGGTATAGAGAAGCGCGTGGCGAGTCAGCAGCCGATGGAAGGACCGGCAATGGCGGTCCGACCAATCCATCATCGG
>CXWK01000350.1_pt1 | contig 85999 bp, 92 predicted proteins | sample 590851 | NCBI WGS metagenome assembly CXWK01 (sample SAMEA3498364, study PRJEB10139) | wastewater metagenome | biome: wastewater treatment plant; material: activated sludge | place: Denmark | collected 2014-08-01 | reverse complement strand
AGGCATTTTCGGTGGATACGCGACCCCTCAGACCCCTACCCGATCGGTGGATCGAGGCTTAGACCCCGCCGGCTGCGGTTGCGTCAACCTCCTGCCACTCGGTCCCCTGGGCGCTGACCCAGATCACCTGCAGCCCCGGCGGCACCGTCGATCTTGCCGGGCGGCGCGCCACCGTCACCCTGACCGCCGGCGCCCACATCACCTGCACCTTCCGGCATCGCTCACCGACTATCAAGATCGTCCAGGACACCATCCCCGACGGCGCCCAGGACTTCGGCTTCACCGGCTGTCTGGGATCAGGCTGCGGCACGTTCACCCTCGACGACGACACCGACCCCACCCTGCCCAGCACCACCTCGGCGACCGGTCTCGCACTCGGCACCTACACCGTCACGCAATCACCGACCGCGAACTGGTCGCTCACGAACCTGACGTGCAACGGCCCGGCGGCCATCGACATCCCCAACCGCCGCGTCACGATCGTCCTCGACGAGGTCACGGACCAGCGGACGTGCTGGTTCACCGACAAGACCCAGTCCATCACCATCGTCGAGGACGACCTCGCCGACTCAGGCGCTGATTATGTCTTCACCGGCTGCCAGGTCGCCGGCTGCAGCACGGTCACCCTCGACGACGACGCCGAACCGACGAAGCCAGCGCGTCATGAGTCTGGCCCGATCCCCACTGGCACCTACACGATCACCCAAGGCGGGGTACCGGGACACGAGCTCACCGGGCTCGGCTGTGCGGGGCATAGCGTCGATCTGTCGAGTCGTCGCGCTCGGATCGAGCTCGCCAGCGGCCAACACGTCGTGTGCACCTTCACCAACCGGCCCGTCCCGCCTCTGCTGTCCGGCGTCGCCGAAGTGGTCGCCGGGACATCGCACACGTGCGCCCGTCTCGTTGTCGGCGAGGTCCGTTGCTGGGGCTCCAACAGTTTGCGAGGCGCTGGTGTGCCCGAACAGTCGTCTGTCCTCTCGACGGTGCTGAACCCTCGAGGCGACGGCCCGCTCACCGGTGTAGTCGACTTGGCAATAGGCGACCTGCATACGTGCGCGGCGCTCGCAGACGGCCATGCGGTGTGCTGGGGGGCAAATGAGCAGGGCCAGCTCGGCCGCGGGACAGCGGATTCCGATCGCGGTCTCTTGCCCGGGTATGTGCTCGACCCCTCAGGGGCCACGCCGCTGACCGGAGTGACCGATGTCAGTGCGGGGTGGAAGGTGGGGTGCGCTCGTCTGACCTCTGGTCAGGCGCGCTGCTGGGGCTACAACGCGTATGGACAACTGGGTGACCAGACCACGGTCGGGTCGTCTCTGCCGGTAGCCGTGCTCGGTTCGGCGCCGGGCGAACCATTGACTGGGATTCGGGACCTCGCCAACCAGTTCCACAACACCTGCGCGCTTCTGGACGGCGGCCAGGCGCGCTGTTGGGGACGCGGACCCCTCGGTGACGGCACCAACACCAGCTCGCTCTCCCCGGTGATCGTTTCCAACGAGGACGGCTCGGGTCCCTTGGTAGATGTCCGATCCATCTCGGCCACGTTCGGCCACGTCTGCGTGACCACCGGAGACGGACATGCAGCGTGCTGGGGCCAGTTGAACTACGAGGTGGGACCGCTTGCCACCCGGCCCCGGCTCCTCGTCCGCGACGGCGAACCCCTGACCGGCGTGACCGGCGTCGCCGCCGGCTACACCCACACATGCGCCGTGGCCGACGGCGCCGTGCTGTGCGCAGGTGACAATGAGATGGGACAACTCGGTGACGGCTCGCCAGGCCCGACACGCCGAAGCTTCGCGCCGGTCGTTGATGTCCGCGGCCTCGCTGGCAGCGGCGCATCGATGGTCTCAGCCGGCTACCGGCACAGCTGCACCGTGCACTCCCACGGCCAAGTGGCCTGCTGGGGGAGCAACGGCAACGGCCGGCTCGGGGACGGCACGCAGTTCGACCGTCCCTTTGCGGTTCCCGTCATCGACCCTTGAACCACCGGTCCCGATAGCGCCCTGACCCAAGTCTGTGGCAGCCCGCATTCGGGGCACGACTTGCGCCCCGGGCGTAGGACCCGGTGAGGGATACGGGCGAGTCACTGCTGTCGAAACCCACGTTCGCCGGCGTGACGCTCGCCTGGGCGAGATCCTGCTGTCAAGGCCGGTCACCGAATGGGCCTCGTTCGGGTGGCGGGTTGACCGTGGGTGCCGGAGACGGCCCGGCCGGACGTCGGTCTCCGCGGGTGTCGACGGTGGGGCCGCACGGACGTTGCGCGTGGTGGTCAGCCGGTGGTGAGGGTGGCGTTGTTGTAGTAGAGGGCTGGGTGGGTGCCGGTGGGGTCGAGGAAGCGGATGCGGTAGCTGGCGGCTTCGAGGTCGAGGAGGGTTAGGTGCGGTCGGCGGCCGTGGTGACGTTGCCCGCCACGCCGTTGGGGCCGATGGTGGGGCGGATCGCCCCCGGTCCACAAACCAAGATTGCGGACCAGTCGGTCAGCCCGTCCGCGACCTCGGTCGGCGCGTTGAGCGGGAGTGGGGCGAGCCTTCGCTGATGGTGCTGTCGATCTTCCTGTCCCAGCAGTAGGCGCGACCCGACCACCGTCCCGGGCGGCGCAAGGCAGCCCGGGACGGTGGCCCCGGTCAGACGCCGTCGGGTTGAGAGTACAGAGTGGCGTCGCAGAACAAGCCGTTCGGGTTGAATAGAGTGAACTCGGGGCAGGCGACGCTGTACGTGCGGGTCACGACCGTCTGGTTCCCGGCGTTGTCGCGGGCGGTGACGGTGAAGGTGAGGTCGCTGCCGAAGGTGGCGAGGTCGATGGGGATGGTGGCACCGTTGGCGACCGTCCCGACGCACGAAGCGAGCCCCGAACCTCCCACCTCATCCGCGCACGCGTAGTTGGCGACCAGGCCGCTCAATGTAATTGAGGGGAGGACGTTGACGCCCGTAGTCGGCGTGGTCAGCGTCACGGTCGGCCTGGTGGTGTCGGGCACCACCACCGCGTTGACGGTGTAGGTGCGGGTCACGACGGTCTCGTTGCCGGCGTTGTCGCGGGCGGTCACGGTGAACGTGCGGGTACCGAGGGTCGACGTGGCGACTGCCGCCCCGTTGGCGACGGTCCCCACGCAGGTGTCGAGCCCGGAACCGCCGGCCTCGTCCGCACACGAGAAGTCGGCATTCACGGCCTGGCCCTGGTCGTAGACCGCACCCGCAGCGGGCGTGGTCAGCGTCACGGTCGGCCTGGTGGTGTCGGGCACCACCACCGCGTTGACGGTGTAGGTGCGGGTCACGACGGTCTCGTTGCCGGCGTTGTCGCGGGCGGTGACGGTGAACGTGTGCTCGCCGAGGGCGGCGGTGCCGACGGGGTCGCCGTTGGCGACCGTCCCCACGCACGAGGCGAGCCCGGAACCGCCGGCCTCGTCCGCACACGAGAAGTCGGCATTCACGGCCTGGCCCTGGTCGTAGACCGCGCCCGCAGCGGGCGTGGTGAGCGTCACGGTGGGCCGGGTGACGTCACGCACGGTGTAGGTGCGGGTCACGACGGTCTCGTTGCCGGCGTTGTCGCGGGCGGTGACGGTGAAGGTGTGCTCGCCGAGGGCGGCGGTGCCGATGGGGTCGCCGTTGGCGACCGTCCCGACGCACGAAGCGAGCCCGGAACCCCCGGCCTCGTCGGCGCACGAGAAGTCAGCGTTGACCGTCTGGCCCTGGTCGTAGACCGCACCCGCAGCGGGCGTGGTCAGCGTCACGGTCGGCCTGGTGGTGTCGGGCACCACCACCGCGTTGACGGTGTAGGTGCGGGTCACGACGGTCTCGTTGCCGGCGTTGTCGCGGGCGGTGACGGTGAAGGTGTGCTCGCCGAGGGCGGCGGTGCCGATGGGGTCGCCGTTGGCGACGGTCCCGACGCACGAGGCGAGCCCGGAACCGCCGGCCTCGTCGGCGCACGAGAAGTCAGCGTCGACCGTCTGGCCCTGGTCGTAGACCGCGCCCGCAGCAGGCGTGGTCAGCGTCACGGTCGGCCTGGTGGTGTCGGGCGCCACCACCGCGTTGACGGTGTAGGTGCGGGTCACGACGGTCTCGTTGCCGGCGTTGTCGCGGGCGGTGACGGTGAAGGTGTGCTCGCCGAGGGCGTTGGTGCCGACGGGGTCGCCGTTGGCGACGGTCCCGACGCAGGTGTCGAGCCCGGAACCGCCGGCCTCGTCCGCGCACGAGAAGTCAGCGTCGACGGCCTGGCCCTGGTCGTACACCGCGCCCGCAGCAGGCGTGGTCAACGTCACCGTCGGCTTCGTGACGTCACGCACCGTGTAGGTGCGGGTCACCACCGTCTCGTTGCCGGCGTTGTCGCGGGCGGTGACGGTGAAGGTGTGCTCGCCGAGGGCGTTGGTGCCGACGGGGTCGCCGTTGGCGACCGTGCCGACGCAGGTGTCGAGCCCGGAACCGCCGGCCTCGTCGGCGCACGAGAAGTCGGCGTTGACCGCTTGGCCCTGGTCGTAGACCGCGCCCGCAGCGGGCGTGGTGAGGGTGACGGTGGGCCGGGTGACGTCACGCACGGTGTAGGTGCGGGTCACCACGGTCTCGTTCCCGGCGTTGTCGCGGGCCGTCACGGTGAAGGTGCGGGTACCGAGGGTCGACGTGGCGACCGCCGCCCCGTTGGCCACCGTCCCGACGCACGACGCCAGCCCGGAACCGCCGGCCTCGTCGGCGCAGGAGAAGTCGGCGTTGACGGCCTGGCCCTGGTCGTAGACCGCGCCCGCAGCGGGCGTGGTCAGGGTGACTGTCGGCTTGGTGGTGTCGGGCGCCCGGCAGGGGCCGATGTTGTCGCCGTGGGCGAGATGGGCGGGCACCGCGGAGTTCGCGACGCTGATCTCCTGGCCCGAGCCGTTCCCGGTGCGGTGACAGATCGTGGTCTTCGCGGCGGCGGCCGATGCCGGACCGGCCCCGGCGGCCATCGCCGCCAATGCCGCGAGCGCTACCAGCGCCACCCCGATCGTGCGGAACGACCGCCGGCGTCGCCGTGCCCGGCCATCCCCGCCAACGCGCACACCATCAGTGCCGATCGATCCCATGTCGCCCCGCCTCGCCTGTCGCCGATGCCCACGGCCCAGCCGCGGACTCACAGGAGTGTGTCAGGCCGGTGCACCGCACACAAACGCGGTCGCGCTGGCCAGAGCCAGACCTCCATCAAGTACGTCAGCCCTCGGGCTGACCGGTGTCACCCGGGTAGTCGCCGCCTGGGCGACGGACACCGACCCGGTCGGCGCGCACCGAGCCGGCGACGCGAGACCGAAGGCCGGCGAGAAGTGGCCCGAAGAGCTTGCGCCGCCTCGATCCGGCGGCTAGGGTATCGAACATCAGTTCGCAGCCCTGATGGTGCATCCGGTGCACCCCAGGTCCAGCAATTTCGGCTGCCTCTTCCCCGTGAATTCGCCCGATGGGAGTGGCTGCTGTGCGTGTGGAGCTCGAAGATCTGCGAACGAGTGCCGAGAAGGTCCGCTGCATCGCGTGGGCCAACGAGCCGGCGTCGACGTTGGAGGACTCGGTGGTCGAGCTGACCGCATTGCGGTCGATGATCGACGCCGCCGAGGTCGAAGCGTTGGGTGCGTACGACGCGTCGAAGGAGTGGAAGGCAGCCGGGGCGCTGTCGGCGCCGGCGCGGATCGCCGAGATGACCTGCGGGCGGGCGGAGAGCATCAGGTGGCGGCGAGGGCTGGCCCGCAAGCTGCGGTCGATGCCCCACACCGTCTCGGCCTTCGAGTTGGGCGACATCTCGATCGACCACGTCGGGGTGTTGTGTCGGGCCAACCTGGTGTGCCTGGCGCTCGAGTTCGCCCGCGACGAAGAGGTGCTGGTGGACAAGGCGCGGACGTTGCCGTTCGACGAGTTCGTGGCCGAGGTGCAGCGCTGGCGAGACATCGTCGACCCCGAGGGCGCCGAGCGGCGCGCCCTGTCGAACTACGAGGAACGCCGGGTGCACTCGTCGCGGACCTTCGAGGGGATGGGCCAGGTCGACGCCTGGATGGAGCCACTCGGGTTCCACGAGTTCGACACCGAGCTCGAACGCCACTACCAGCGCCTCCTCGACGCCGACTGGGCCGAGGCCCGCGCCCGCCTGGGCGATACCGCCACCGTCAACGACCTGTCCCGGACCCCCGCGCAGCGGCGCCACGACGCCCTCGTCGAGATGGCCCGCTCGTCCCAGGCCCACGGTGGCGCCGGCGCCGAGCCCACCCTGGGCACCACCATCGTGTGCGACCACGACACCTACCTCACCGCCCTGGCCCGCATCCTCGCCGAGATGGAAGGGAACGACCCCAACGACATCCCGTATCCGACCCAGCGTCGCTGCGAGTTCGCCGACGGCACCCCCGTCACGCCCGAACAAGCCGTATGGGCATCGATCGCCGGGTGGATCCAGACCCTCGCGGTCGACCCCCACGGCCACCCGCTGAACTACTCCCGCACACGTCGGTTCTTCCAAGGCCCCCAACGAGACGCGTTGATGATCGCCTTCGCCGCCTGCGACGACCCGGGCTGCCGCATCCGCTCCGTGCACTGCCAGATCGACCACCTACTGGCCTGGATCGACGGAGGCCCCACCGACGTCGTCAACGGCAAACCCCGGTGCGAGGGCCACAACCTGTGGAAAGAACACGTCCGGGCTCGCGAACGCCGCGGTCGGCCCGAACCGAAACGCTGGCCCTGACCGGGCCACCGCCGAGGACGATCAACAAGTGCGCCCAGCGGTGGCACCGCCCCGTCCCGCGCGCCTCGGACCGGGGCTGCCCTCCTGGGATGACGCTCGACTCAGGCGGACGCGTCGACCGGGGTGGCCCGCACCCGCAGGGCCTGGTCGACCTTGAAGCGGGACAGGTTGCGCTGCTCCTTGACGGGGAGCGCCTCGGCGATGTCGGCCGTGGGGACCACTTCTGGGTCGTCCAGGCGGTAGGTGGTGCCCTCGGTGACGAGGGTGGCCGTGCCCGCGGCGAGCACGTTGTGCAACCAGTCCGGGCGGGTGCTGTAGGGCAGCGCGATCACGAAGCCGCCGTCGATCGGGAAGGGCACGATCGGCGTCTCGTAGGCCTTGCCCGAGCGCCGGCCCACGTGGCGGATGATCGAGGCGTACGCCCCCGGTTGGCCGGCACTGCGCATCTGGTAGGGGTTGCCGAAGCGGCGGTTCATCCGGCGCACGAGACCCTGGACCAGAGGCGACTTGGCCCGCATGCCCAGGAAGAACAGGGCCCCGATCACCACGAGGACCAGCACCACCACGACCACGACCCCGAGGAACACACCCATGACGCGACCCTACGTCGCCGGCCGCGCCCACACCGCCCGTCGCGCCTCCTCGACCTCGTCGGCGGCGGGGGCCGACGCCTAGCGAGCGGCGATGTGCTGGTCGGGGCGGACCAACAGCGCGCCGTCGTCGGGAAGGTCGAGGACGGCCGCCCACCAGCCGTCGGGATCGTCGACGTCCACGCCCATCCGAAGGTCCGCTCCGGCGGCGGCACAGCCGGGGCCGGTGATCAGCACCGGGCGGTCGAGCGGGACCAGGTCCAGCGTCGAGCAGGTGGTGCCGTGGCGACGCACCCAGCCGTGCGGCAGGCGCCCACCCGGGCGCGACGACGGCGCATAGGTCCGGGCGCCGGCGCCAGCATCCTCGCCGCCACCCTCGCCGCCTCCGTCCGGTGCCGCCCCGCCACCGAGCTCGTAGGAATAGCCGAGCTGGAGCCCCACCAGGTCGAAGTGGGGGGCCTGGTCCTCGATGGCCGCCACCACCCGGGCCCGCCCCTCCGAGTCCGCGAGCGTGGCGTCGATGTGGGCCTGGAACACCACCGGGTCGGGGTCGGCGCCCAGCGCGATCGGCACCTCGATGATCTTCAGCGCGTTCTCGAGGCTCACCTCGGCGTTGCGCTGCGCCACGGGCCGGCGCTCGCGCTCGTAGGACTCGAGCATCTCGGGGTCGGCCTCGCCGCGGTCGACCGCCGCCAGCTTCCACGCCAGGTTGTGGGCGTCGGCCACGCCGGTGTTGAGCCCGAGGCCGCCGGTGGGCGGGAACCGGTGGGCGGCGTCGCCCACCAAGAACACCCGGCCGTCGCGGAAGCGGGGGGCGACCTGCGCGGTCATGGTCCAGGTCGCCACCGTGACCACCTCGAAGGGCACGTCGGGGTCCTCGAGGGCGGCCCGCACCAGCCCCTCGCACCGCTCGGGGGTGTACGACTCGGCGTCCTCGGTGTCGGGGTCGTAGGCGTGCATGTACACCCACTCGCGGTCGATCCCGTGGGACACGAACGCGCCGCCCGTCGCCGCATCGCAGATCCAGAAGAGCACGCCCGGGCGGTCGCCGACGAGGGCCCGCAGGTCGGCTGCCAGTTGCACCATCACGAAGCTCTGGATGCGGTGCGGGCCCTCCGGGGTGATGCCGAGCTGACGGCGGACGGGGCTCGACGCGCCGTCGCAGGCCAGTAGCCACCGGCTCGCCACCGTGATCGGGCCTTCGGGACCCTGAACGAACGACGTGACACCGTCGGTCGTCGCCTCAGGCGCGAAATCGGCCGACTCCCACTTGTGTCCGTAGTGCACGGGCACGCCCGCCGCGGCCAGCGCCTCGACCAACATCGGCTCGAGCCGGTGCTGCGACAGGTTGCGCAGCGGCGTCGGCGTGATCGCGAGCTGGTCGTCGCCCTGGCGCTCGTACGGGAGGCTGGCGATCACCTCACCGCCGAGCTTGCGCACCCAGTGCACCATCCCGGCGTCGGCGGGGTCCTGCGCCTCGGCCCGGATGGCGTCGACGTCCAGGCCGATCTGGCGCCAGATCTCGAAGGTCCGGGCGTTGATCGCGTGGGCGGCGGGCGCACGTAGCGGGCCGTCCCGTCGCTCCACCACGAGCACGGATCGCCCGAGACGCTCGAGGAGCAGCGCCGCCGTGAGCCCGACGGGGCCGGCCCCCACGATCAGGACGTCGACGTCAACGGCGCCCACGTCCACGGCGGCATCCACGACGTCAGCGGACTCCACGAGAACAGCCCTTCGTACGAGCCACCATCCGGCCGGCGGAGCCCGCGCCCACCATGGGAACGTCGACCTCATAGCTCGCGTCGGCGTCGATGCCGGTGGCCGCCATCAGAAGAGACCGGCGTACGAGCCGCCGTCGAGGTGCAGGCTCTGCCCGGACACGTACCCGCTCTGGGCCGCGCACAGGAAGGCGCATGCGTCGCCCACCTCCTCGGGGCGGCCGAGGCGGCCGGCGGCGATGGTGGCTGCCATCTCGGCGTAGGCCTCGTCGAGGGTGATGCCCTTGACGGCCACCGCGAGCTCGGCCATCTGGCGCTGGCGGCCGGTGTCGATGCGCTCGGGAAGCAGGTTGTTGATGGTGACGTTGGCGGCGGCGACGTCACGCGACAGCCCCTTGCACACCGAGGTCAGCCCGGTGCGGGCCGCCGACGAGAGGCCCATGGGCGACATGGGCGTCTTCACCATCGCCGAGGTGATGTTGACGATCCGCCCGAACCGTCGCTCGACCATCCCGTCGAGCACGTCGTGGATCAAGAGCAGCGGGGCGACCATGTTGGCGTCCACCGCGTCGATCCACTCGTCGCGTCCCCAGTGCGCGAACTGCCCGGGCGGCGGGCCGCCGTTGTTGGTGACGAGGATGTCGGGCGCGGGGCAGGCCTCGAGCAGGGCGGCGCGGGTCTCGGGCGCAGCTATGTCACCCGCGACCCCTTGGACGGTGACCGCTCCCTGCACACCTCCGGGCACCGCGGCCGACGAGTCGGCCCGGAGCGCGTCGACCGCGGCCTGAAGGCGACCGGGGTCACGGCCGTTGATCACGACGTGAGCGCCCTCGCGTGCCAGCGACCGGGCGCAGGCGAAGCCGAGGCCGGCGCTCGACGCCGCCACGATGGCGTGCCGTCCCGCGATGCCGAGGTCCATGGAAGGGGCCCCTTCTCAGAAGTCGAGGTCTGCCGGTGGCGGCGGGCCCCACTGGTTGACAGGGTCGAGCAGGTCGTACTGCCCGGCCGGCGTGGCCGCGGTCAACAGGTCCGAGTCGGTCCAGTGCTCGACGGTGTAGCCCAGCGGGTCCTTCCAGTAGTCGAAGACCTGACCCCCGAGGAGGTGGCGGCCGATGCCCCAGTAGTGGCGGCGGTCGTCGGCGAGCAGGTGGTCGTGGCCGGCCATGAGGTCGTCGATGTCGGCGACCTCCCAGGCGCAGTGGCCCAGGCGCACCTCGCCGGTCTCGACGATGAGCAGCGTGTGGTGGTCCGCGGGCCGGTCGCCGCGATCGCACCGCAGGAACTGGCCCACCGGCGCCTCGGGGGTGCCGAGGTGGAGCTGGTCGGAGACCAGCAGGCCGAGCGTGTCCGCGTACCAGCCGGCCAGCGTGGCGAGCGACGGCGTCTTGAGGGCGGCGTGACCGAATCGCTTGACCTGCGACGGCCCGACCGGCACCCGTTGCAGCTCACCCACGCGGGGGCGGGCGGCGCCCACGTTCAGCGGCGCATGGCCCCTCAACTCGATCGGGTCGACGGGCTCGATCTCGGCGACCACGTCGACGCCGCGGCCGTCGGGGTCGGTCAGGTGCACGACCAGCCCGCCGCCCGGCTCGTCGAGGGGCTCGACCGTCGTGCCGGTGGCCGCCGCGAGCTGCTCGAGCTGCGCGGTGGTGGCGCTGAAGGCCAGGCCGAGGAAGGCCGCCTCGCCCTGGTGCGTGACGTGGACGTGGTGGTCGGCGTCGGTGCCCCGCATGTAGAGGGCGTCGGCCGTCCGCGCTGCCGTGTGCAGGCCGAAGACATGGAGGAAGGCCTCCATCTCGTCGAGGTCAGGGGCCTGGAACCGGGGGAAGGCGACATCGTCCACGCGGATGAGGGGCTCGGTGATGAGGGCGTCGGGCACGATCCAGATCGTACGGAGTCAAAGTTTCGATGTCAAACTATATGAGAACGAACTACCCGCAGTACACTGCGGGCGTGACGATGCGCGAGCTGCTGGACGAGACCATGGCGAGCTGGCGACGCGAGCGCCCCGACCTCGACCTGGCGGCCATGGGGACGATGTTGCGAGCCAATCAGCTGATGACCGCGGCCCTCCGATCGGTCGACGCCGTCTTCGCCCCGCACGGGATCACCCTGGGCGAGTTCGACGTCCTCGCCGCCCTGCGCCGGGGCGGCGAGGGAACGTCGGCGACCCCGACGGCGCTCGCCCGGGTCGCCATGATCTCACCCGCAGGCATGACCAACCGCCTCGACCGCCTGGAGGCCGCCGGCCTCGTCGAGCGCCGGCCCGACCCCGGCGACCGGCGCGGCACCCTCGTGCAGCTGACCGCGCTCGGCCACACCACCGCCGACCGGGCCGTGGAGGACCTGGTGGCGGCGGAGACCGCGCTGTTCGCCGACCTCAGCCCGGCCGAGCACCGCCGCTTCGACGCGACGCTCGACAAGCTCGTCGACCGGCTCGACTGGCCCTGAACCGGCCGCGGTACCGGCGCGGCATCGTGCCGTGGCGGCGACAACGACCCAGGAGGCGATGGCCGACGACGAGCAAATGATCGAGGACGTCGGCGGCTCAGGGCGGGTCGATTCAGGCCGGCGGTGCCGTCCCCGGGTCGGGTCAGCCCAGGCCGAGGCGTCGGCGCAGCACGTCGCGCTGCTCGGCCATCTGGCGCTGCGAGATCCATGCCGACATGGCCACCACCGAGCCGTGGAAGGTCCCGGGGAAGTGGTGCAGTTCGACGGACACGCCGGCTTCGAGCAGGCGCAGGGCGTAGACGATGGCCTCGTCGCGCAGCGGGTCGAACTCCTGGGCCGAGAGGTAGGCCGGCGGCAGGCCCGCCAGGTCGGTGGCGCGGGCGGGCGCCGCGTAGGGCGACACGTCGTCGCGGACACCACCCTCGCCGGGGCCGTCGCCGCCGAGGTAGTAGCGCCAGCTCAGCTCTGCGCTCGGGCGGTTCCACAGCGGCGTGTCCACGAAGGTGCGCATGCTCGTGGTCTCGAGTCGGTCGTCCAGCTCGGGGAAGCCGAGGAACTGGAAGCAGAGCGCCGGCCCGCCCCGGTCGCGTGCCATCAACGCCACGGCCGCCGACAGGCCCCCACCGGCGGACGAGCCCATCACTGCCACCCGGGACGGGTCGACGCCCAGGTCACCGGCCTGCTCGTGGAGCCAGACGAGGGCGTGGTAGCAGTCCTCGGGGGCGGCCGGGAACGGGTGCTCGGGTGCGAGGCGGTACTCGACCGAGACGACCACGACGCCGAGATCGGTCGCGATCTGCGCCGCCGACAGGTGCTCGGCAGCCACGTTGCCCATCACGAAGCCGCCGCCGTGGAGGTAGAGGATGGCGGCGTGGCCCCGCTCCGGCACGGCCCCCCGGGGTCGGTAGACCCGAAGGGGCACATCGGGCTGCTCGCCGACGCCCGGGGCGACACGATCTTCGACGTCGAGGCGGGAGGTGTCGGCGGCGCCGGCGAACCGGGCGATGAGATCGTCGAGGATCCTGCGCGCCGCAGGCAGGTCGTTCAGGTCGCTCACCGGCAGCAGCGGCACCCACTCGGCCACCTCGGGATCCAGGTTCCAGCTCACCTCAGGTTCCCCTCGCGTCCGATGGTGCGCCTACGTGGGCGGAGTGTGCCCCGCGGCAGTGTGGCAGGCGCCGGCGTGTGGCGGAGGCTCCTGGATCGCGACCTACGGGTGCCGTCCGGATCGGCGAGGTCGCACGGCGGCGCGCCGGCGCGGGCCTTCCGTTCAGGCCCTACAGCGTGACGGTTCGGATCCGCGCCGCAGGGACCGCCGCCGACAGCTCGGCGATGTCGTCGGGGTCGGCGGTGACGACCAGGCCGCCGCCGGTCGGGACGCACACGGCGACGACGTGGGCGTCGACCACCATCGCGGTCGACCCACCGGACGCCTGGAGGATGGTGCCGACCTGACGGGCGAGGGAGAAGTCGGTGTCGACCAGCCGGACGGCCGGGCGCTCGCGACGAGCGGCGTCGTGGCGGGCCAAGGCTGCTTCCAACGCCCGGGTGCGAGCTCGCCCGCGTGCCACCTCGGCGCAGGCGAGGGTGGGCGCGAGCACCTCACGGCCGCGTCGGTGCGCCTCGGCGAGCAGCCCTCGCAGTCGGTCGGGCGGCCGACGGGCGCTCAGCGCGTCGAGGCCGGCGGCGTCGAGAACGAGGGGGAGGTCGCCGGTGAGGGACGAGACGCTCACGCCGCTCCCGGCTGCGCGGATGGCCCATCCTCGCCGGCGTCGTCCTTGACGCCGTCGAGGCGGTCGAACTGGGTGGCCGCCCAGGCCGCCGTGTCATCCTCGACAGGGCCGTGGGCGGCATCCCACTCCGCCAGCAAGCGACCCAGGGCGGCATGGCGGGCGCGGCGATCGACCTCCCGCTCGAGGGCGCGGTTCACCACCGACGACAGGGAGTCTGCCCCGAGCGCGTGGGCGGTCTCGACCAGCTCCTCGTCCACCGTGACGGTTATCTTCCGCTTTGCCATACTTCAATACTACCCCGAGCGTCGCGGGTCAGCCAGAGAGCGTCACCGGGACCTCCCGGGGTGGCTCGAACTCCCAGGCGGCGCCGGTCGAGATGCGGGCGACGCCGACCTCGGGCTGCTCGCGCAGGGGCGCCTCACCACGCACGACCGACCAGGTGCGCACCGCGCCCGGCGCCGGGTCGACCGCCTCGCAGCGGGCGTGGGGGTCGACGGCGTGGACGATGGCGTCGAGAGCCCGGGTCTGTCCGTCGCGTAGCAGGCCGATCCAGGTGGTGGCGCCCTGTTCGCCGGCGGCGGGCGAGTCGAGCAGGTCGAGCTCGAGCGTGTCGGCGTCGGCGTCGAGCCGCACGGTCACGTCGACGTACTGGCGGGGGCGCAGGGCCGGGTGCACCTCCAGGAGGTAGGCGAGATCGCCCGGCGACGACCCGAGACCGAGGGCACGGGCGAAGCGCTCAGCGGTGAGCCCGGCGAGGCCCGTGAACTGGTGGTCGCCCACCTCGACCGCGGCGTCGGGGCCGCCTCGGTCGGCGACCGCGAGCAGGAACGAGTTCGACAGCAGGTGGAACTGGAGGCAGACCTCGTCGATGATCGCCAGCAGCGCCCCCTTGGAGAACGCCTCGGTGGGCAGGCGGTCGACGAAGGCACCGGCGTAGTCGTCCCACCCCTCGCCCTCGAGGCCGTCGGGGCTGTCGGGGCCGTCGAACACCTCGATCACCGCCAGGGGCACCTGGGCGGCGGCGGTGACCCGCACCCGGTCGGTCATGGGCCGCTCGCTCACCGCCGGCGCCTCGCCGGGGACGTCGCCGGCGACGTCGTCGGCGATCTCGACGGTCCAGGCGCAGTGCGGCTCGCGGTCGGCCGGCGTGCGGGGCGGGCGGTGGACCGGGCGCACCTGGGCGCGGGGGTTGGTGGCGCAGGCGGTGGCGTCGAAGGTGGGGTCCTCGATGGTGTGGCACATGCCCACCACGAAGTCCTCGCCCATGGGCTCGACGTCCATGAGCGCCCCGCAGTGGTCCAGGTGGAACTCGCCGTGTTTGGCGTCGTGCACGGTGAATCGGAAGTCGAGGAACTCGTGGGGCGCCCCGATGTCGAACTGCATGCCCTTGAAGATGGTGGCCACGTCGTCGCCCTCGAAGCCCAACAGGCGCTGCATGCGGCGGGTGTAGATGGGGCTGGCACCGGCCCACTCGTCGATGGCGATGTCGACCATGCCCTCGCGCCCGTAGGGGCCGATCAGGTAGCCCATCCCGGCGCGGTCGATGAGGTGCCCGCACAGAAGGTACTCGCGGGCCAGCACGGCCAGGTCGGCCCGGGACAGGTCCCGCAACGTGGGCACGGACGTCATGGCAGCTCCCCGTCGGCGGCGTCGGACCCAAGGCTGGCAGGTGCCTGGACAGGTGTCCAGCGCTGGGCGGATCGGTCGCCTCCGGGTGGCGGCCCGATCAGCCGCCGGCGGGTCGGAACAGACCGGCGAGGGCGTCGCGCATGCCGGCGTCGACCACCTCGACGCGCACACCGAGGCGGCCACGCTGGTAGGTGAAGGTGACCGGCGCCTCCGTGCCCGCCCGGCCGGCCAGCTCGAGCGGGCACCCCGACGCGGCCAGGCGCTCGGAGTCGCCGGCCAGGTCGTCGCTCCAGAAGCCCAGGTGGTGCAGGTTGGAGTGCTCGTTGCAGACCCACACCGAGCCGGGCAGCTCCTGGATCAGCTCGAGGTGGGGCGCCTCCACCGAGTAGCAGATGGCCGTGGGCAGCGCGGTGTCGTTGCCGGCGGCGTCGCGGTACTCGACCTCGTCGAGGCGCAGCACCGGTCCCCACGTGACGCCGAGCTGCTCGGACAGCTCGGCCTGGGCCGCAGCGAGGTCCTTCACCACGATGCCGACGTGGTAGTGGGGCACCAGCGGGGCCGGCATGGCGGGCAGCTCAGGCGCCGTCGCGGGTCATGCCGTCGATGGCCACCGTGACGGCGAGGACGAGGGCGGGGTCGACGCCGGGCTGCACCTCGACGCCATAGCAGTCGCGCACCCGGAACCAGCTCTTCGAGACCTTGGCCACGGTGTCGCGGTCGTGCTCGATCTCGTACTCGTGGTCGACGAAGTTGCCCTGCACCCGCAGGTCGTCGCCGCCCTCGACCTCGACGTGGAATCGGTGCCGGGGCCCCACGAGGGCCTTCTTGACGGTGGCCTCCCGACCGCCGAGATGGATCTTCATGGTGTCGCGGACGCTGAGCTTGTGCTCCTTGATCTCGGCCACCTCGTTGCCGGCGGCATCCTCGAGCACCCAGGTGTCACGGATGCGCAGCGCCTTGCCGTTGACCTTGAACACCTTGTTGCCGGCCTCGTCCTCGACCCACGAGTCATCGCCGATCGAAAGCAGCTTCTCCTGCATGCGGTAGCGGGTCGCTCGCCCGCCGCGCCGGTCCTCGACGCGATCCCGTAGTCCCATGCCGCGCTCCTCTTCGTGGTTGATCGATCCGGCGTGAGCATCGCACATCCCGTGGGGGAAGAGGCCAACTGGTCACAGCGAGGCCGAACCGGGACCTTCGACCCTTACCAGGGTGCGGCGTTGACCCCAGACTCGAACCACGAGGCGGAGCCGGTTGCCGGCCATCTGGCGGCGACCGGCACCCGAACCCCAATCCACCCGTGGAGGTGATGATGGCCGAGCTCGTCGTGTCGGGGGTCGCCAAGCGCTTCGGACGGACCACGATCCTCGACGGCGTGGACCTCACGGTGGACGGCGGTGAGGTCGTCGCCCTGACCGGCGAGAACGGGGCGGGCAAGAGCACGCTCATGCGGATCTGCGCAGGGCTGATCAGAGCGGACGCCGGCCGGGTGACGGTCGGCGGGGCGATCGGCTACTGCCCGCAGTTGCCCGGCCTGTTCGAGCTGTTGACCGCGGACGACCACTTGGTGATGTTCGGGCGGGGCGTCGGCATGGGCCGGGCCGAGTCGCTGGCGCGGGGCCACGAGCTCCTCGAGGAATTCGGCTACCCCTTGCACGAGCGGTCCGTCACGCGCGATCTGTCGGGGGGCACCCGCCAGAAGCTCAACCTGGCCCTGGCGCTGCTCACGGACCCCACCGTGCTGCTGCTCGACGAGCCCTACCAGGGCTTCGACCGCGGCACCTACGTGGACTTCTGGGACCACTGCAGGGTCTGGCGCGAGGCCGGCAAGGCCGTGGTGGTGGTGACCCACATGCTCGCCGAGCTCGAGCGGGTCGACCGCGTCGTGGAGCTGCCGGCCCACCCGTCCAGGACCCCGGAGACGTCGTGATGGCGGCGATCCGACGCGTGGTGATCATGGCCGAGATGCACGGCCGCGACCTGACGAGGCGCCACGTCGCGCTCGTGTTGCTGGTGGCGCTGCCGCTCAGCTTCTACCTGGCGTCGATGGGCTCGGGCGACAGCGCGATCGTCGCGGGTGGCGTGGGGATGGCGTTCTCGGTCTCGGGGGCGACGCTGTTCTCGGTCCTGTCGTCCACCGAGGTGGACCAACGCCTGGTGCTCGGCGGGTACCGTCCGCTCGACCTGCTGCTCGGCCGGCTCCTCTTCCTCGGCCCGATGGGCCTGGTCGTTGCCGCCGCCTTCGGCGTCCTGATGGCCGCGGCGTCGAACCCGGCCCGGCCGTGGCTGACCCTCCTCGGGGTCGGGGCCGTCGCGCTGGCGTCGATCCCGTTCGGCCTGGCGGTCGGTGCCGCGGTGCCGAGGGAGCTCGAGGGCACGCTGGTGCTGATCGGTGTGGTCGGCATGCAGCTGGCGGTCGATCCCGAGTCGGCGGTGGCGAAGGTCCTGCCGTTCTACGGCCCCCAGGAACTGATCTACTCGAGCCTCGACACCGACGGCCCGATCGCCTGGCCCCTGCTGCTCACCGTGGCGTACGGCCTCGTCCTGATGATCGTCGCCCGCCTGCTCATGGCCGGACGGGTCGACGTGGTCCGCCACGGCGAGATCCGCTGACCCGGCGGCTCGCCCCGTCATCGTCAGCCGTCGACGACGCGTCCCTCTCGCAGGTGGATCGTGCGGTCGGCGGCGGCGCCGACCGCGTCGTCGTGGGTGACCACCAGGATCGTCACGCCCTCTTCGGACCGCAACCGCTCGAGGAGTCCCAGCACGAGTTGCCGGCTGCCCGGGTCGAGGCTCCCGGTCGGCTCGTCGGCGAGCAGCACGTCCGGGTGGTTGGCGAGCGCCCGGGCCAGTGCGACGCGCTGGCGCTCACCGCCGGACAGCTCCGGGGGCCGCCGGTGCCCGAGGTCGGCGAGGTCGACGAGCTCCAACAGCTCCTCGGCACGGGCACGCTGGTCTCGCCGGGCCGTGTGCGAGCCGATCATCGCCACGCCGATGTTGGCGAGCGCGTCGAGGTGCGGCATGAGGTTGTGCATCTGGAACACCAGGCCCACCTGCTCGCGCCGGAAGCGGTTCGGATGATCGAGCCGGGTGACGTCCTCGCCGGCGACGCGCAAGCTGCCGGAGTCCGGGTGGTCGAGCGCCGCGAGGAGGTTCATCAGCGTCGACTTCCCGCAGCCCGAGGGGCCGGTGAGGGCGACGTACTCGCCGGATTCGACCTGCAGCGTGAGCCCGTCGAGGGCGCGCACCCTGCCGTGGTCGAAGGTCTTGGTGACGGCGACGGCCTCGACGGCGGGCGTCGGCGGGTCACTCACGGCGCATCGCCTCCTGCGGTGAGAGACGGGCCGCCCGCAACGACGGGTACAGGGCACCCAGCGCGGTGACGGCGACCGCCGTGGCGAGCGCCCGTCCGAAGACCCACGGTTCGTAGGTCGGCTGCAGGACACCCGCGAGGACGGGTAGCGCGGCGAGGATCCGCACCGCGACGAAGGCCAGGGCGACGCCGATGACCGCCCCGACCACGGCGATGACGGCCGCCTCGCCGAAGACGAGCGCGACCAGCCGCTTCCGCGACCAGCCGACTGCTCGCAGCACGCCGAACTCGCGGTACCGCTCCACGAGCGAGAGCAACATCGCGTTCATCACGATGACGGCCCCGACGCCGACCGCGACGATCGTCGCCGCCCGGTCGGCGGCGCTGATCAACTGGTAGCTGCGGTCGGCACGGCCGAATTCGAGGAGGTTGCTGATGCCGACGAGGAGCGGGCTCGAGTCCTCGACCCGCTGTCGGACGGCGCCGACCGACGTACCGGGTGCGGTCTTGATGAACAGCAGCGTCAGCCCACCGGGTTGACGCTCGAAGGCCTGGAACGGCGCCAGCGGCAGCATCACCGCGCTGTCGCCGTAGACGTTGCCGGTGTTGTAGATCCCGACGACCCGCTTCGGCCCGCCCGCCACGTCGAGCATGTCGCCCGGCTCGAGGCCCAGGTCCTGGGCCAGGCGGATGCCCACGATCACCTCGTCGGCGGCGCGGGCGCCGAAGGCCCGTCCGGCCGCGATCCGCACACCGAAGGGCCGGAGATCCTCCGGCTCGATGCCGATCTCCACGACCAGCGGGTGATCGGCATCGACCTCGTCGGTGTTGAGCAGCACGCCGACGGCGCTGCGGACGCCCGGCAGCAGCGCGATCTGCCCGAGCTGATCCTCGGTCAGCGCACTCTGGAGGATGTCGTTCACCCCCTGCTGGGCGACGGTGAAGTCAGCGGCGCCGACCTCCAGGATGCCCGCGGCGGTCGTGCGGATGCTGTCGGTCACGATGCCGAGGGTCAGCACGGTCACCACCGCCACCGCGACCGCGAGTGCGGTCAACATCGAGCGCACCCGCTTCACCCAGACGTTGTGCGCGATCAGCCAGAGGAACGACATGAGCGCTCCTCCCCGCCGGACACGGCGTCACCGGACCTTCGACGCGTTCATCAGCCCATCATGGGCTGGGAACAGCCCCCGAAACAGGGGCGAACGTCCCCCGTGGACCGCGAGCGGCGTGACGGAACTCGGAACCCGAGCCGAAGGCGCCGAGCTCGTCGGGCCGGCGGCAGGTCACGACTGGGGGATCGTGTGGGCAGGAACGCGAAGAACTCGCCGGCGGCCATGGCCCCGTCGTGTCAGGACGATTCGTGTCAGGACGATTCGTGTCAGGACGACCGTGTGATCGTGCCCTCAGCCTTCCCATCGACCGGGGCCTACGGCAGGGCCGAAGGCCCCGGTCCGGCGGTGCCGGTCCGAGCGTCGTTCGAGCTCGCGTGCGAGGTCGGGTGCTCGTTGACGATGTCGGCGAGTCGTGTGCGGGGCTCGATGGTGGAGGTCATTGGTGGCGTCTTGGTTCGGGGGTCGCGCAGGCCGGCTGCAGCTGCCGCGGTGCGGGCCGGTCGGCGGCGTGGTCGTCTGGGCTCCGGGCGGCACCGGTGAGGATGGCGCCGTCGTAGCCCGGTTCGCCGAGCAGCACCCGGCACCAGTAGTCGATCAGTCGAGGGATGTGGGCGGACCAGTCGACCTCGGCGACTTCGGTGAACACCGGGGCGAGGAGGTCGTCGAACACGACCTCTCCGTAGAACTCGACGACCAGGTCGTGGATGTCCGCACGCTTGTCGAGATCGCTGTGGACTCATCGGTCCTCGTCGGCGGGGTCATGGCTGTAGGTCCAGTCGGGCCGCTTGCGGTCCTGGCCGGCGTCGTAGGTGACGGTGCCGTCGACGAGATCGGCGATCTTGGGTGTGGGGATGTGCTGGCGCTGCGATGGGCACCGTCCTTCGAGGTGGGCGGCGATGTCGTCGGGGAAGGACCGCAGGATGCTCGACATGACGATGCGTTCCTGGACGGGGAGATAGCAGCGGTTGGCGTCGGCGACGATGCGGAGCCGCTGCTCGATCAGTCCCAGGTCTTCATCTCGCGCTTCGCCGGTGGTCATCCGGTCGAACGCGGCGGTGATGTCGGTGGTGCCCCGCTTGCACGGGGGGCACTGACCGCATGACTCGACGGACAGGAACCGGGACAGCATCGCGCCCACTTCGACCATGCATGCGGTGTCGTCGTAGACGATGAACCCACCCGCACCAAGACCCGAGCCGGCCGCCGACATTGCTTCGTAGCTCAGCTCGACATCGAGGGTCTCGGCGGTCAACACGGCGTTGGCGACGCCTGGGAAGACGGCCTTGATCTCACGACCCGGCACGGGGCCGCCGCACGCGTCGAGCAGCCACGTCAGCGGCGTGCCCATGGCGACCTCGACCACCGCGGGCGCGGTGATGTCGCCGACGACGGTGCACACCACGGTGCCCGGCGATTCGTCTGTCCCGACCTGGCGGAACTCGTCGGCGCCGTGGGTCAGGATCCAGGCGCAGTGAGCGAGCGTCTCCGCGTTGTTGACCAGTGTGGGATTGGCGTGATCGTCTCCGGAGCCGGGGGCAGGCTCGTGGGCCTGCCAGCCGAGTTGGGGTGCGGTCGCGAAGAGCCCGTGCATGTAGGGAGGCAGCCATCGCGGGAGTGGTTCGTTTCCTTCGATCACCTCCAGGAGCGCCTTCTCCTCGCCGAACAGGTACTCCTCGGGTCCCGTCACGACGTCGACGGTGATCCCGTCCAGCCAGCCGTCAGCGTCGATCTCGGCCAGAGCGCGGCGCACTGCGGCGAGCTCGCACTCGAAGCTCGCCTTGAGAGCGAGGAAGACATGGTCGGCGTCGACCGCGGTCGCCGATATCAACAGGCCTTCGATGACCGCATAGGGATTGGCCCGCATCAGGGCTCTGTCCTTGAACGTTCCGGGTTCGCCCTCGGCTCCGTTGCACACCGCGTAGCGGGATCCGCGCCCGCCTTCGGCGACGGACCGCCACTTGGTCGCCGTCGGAAAGCCCGCACCGCCGCGGCCACGCAGGCCCGCCGCGTCGATCTCAGCGATCGTCTCGTTCGGGCCGATGCCTCGAGCGCCGACAATCCCCCTCCCGCCACCCGCGTCGAGGTACTCGGCCAACGTCTCGATCGAGCGGTCCGGTAGCAGCCGCTGCACTTCGGTCATGTCTTGGCTCCTTCGATTCTGGCGTCGACATGGCAGCGCAGCCGACAGCCCGCCCGCCGCGCGTCCTTGGGGATCAACTCGTCCACCCGCAGGCCACCGGTCCGTTCTGCGATGCCGTGGGCGATGCCCAGATGCAGCCCGCAGACCGTGTCGGGATCGGCGATGGCGGTCGACTCGAACGGGCAGGACCGCAGCGTGATGTCGATCGTGTCGCCGCGTCGACGCACCGTCGGGTCGAAGCCGTGGCGGCCCATCTCATCGGCCAGGCTCGCAACTGGATCATTGCCGGCGTCAGTTCCGAGACGTTGGCCGCGGCCGACTCGTCGACCGACCTCAGACGGCTCGTCGCCGGTGCGGACCATCTCCGCCAACCACAACGACAGACGCTCATAGGGCCCAGCCACGCCCCATCGGCTCTCCGCGGTCGGGTCGAGTCGGTAGATCAGCCGGGGTCGGCCCCGCCCCGTCGCCGGCGCCGTGTCCTCCACCACCAGGTCGGCGTCGACCAGCTTGGCCAGGTGTTGGCGGATCGCGTTGTGATTCACGCCGAACTCCTCGGTGAGCTCGGCGACATCGACCGGGCCCGGCGCTTCGGCGATGTAGGAGAACACTCGGTACCGGGTCGGATCGCCCAATGCCCGGGCCTGGGCCTGCAACGAGGTCATGGCCCCACCAGCACGGCAACCGGTCGGCGTTCGACGACGTTGGCTCTGAACGCAAAGCGGTGGTCGACCCCGGCTCCATGTCGGATCTCCACGAACAGCCTCCTTGGCGTTCATCGACGGGTGGGCGTCAGCCAGCCGCTATTTCTTCTAGTATAGCATAGAACTATTTAGGAGCCGCGATGAGACAGCAAGACAGCCAGCCAACCGGTTCGGGGCCGGGACAGATCACGACCGTCGCGCTGGATCTGGTTGCCGGCGGTCGCCTCGAAGGCAACGGTGTGCACTGGACCCTCGAGGAATCCGAGGACCTCAACATCAACCTCGTGCACCTGGACGCCTACGCCGAGATCGCCCCCCACACCAACACCGCAGTCGACGTGGTCATCGTCGTGCTCCAGGGAACAGGTCGCCTTGCAGTCGACGGCATGCTCGAAGCACTCGACGTGCACACCCTCGTGCATGTGGCCAGAGGCGCCGAACGGTCGATCCACGCCGACCACAGCGGCGTCACCTACCTCACCGTGCACCGTCGCCGAGGCCCGCTCGGAATCGAACCAAGGCCGCGACGAGATGGATGACGCGATGGACCCGATGCTCACTGTCGCCCACAGGCTCCGATCCGCAGGCTTCGAGCACGACCTGTCCGCGGCGCCGGGCGCGCGGCTGAGGCGCGCGGCTGAGGTGCGCGGCTGAGGTGCGCGGGCTGCGGCCAGATCGACCACGCACATGCTGTCATCGTGGCGGAAATCGCTCGATTCGAAGGCGACTCCAATCCCGATGACGAAGAGATCCGATCTCGCACGCCCACTTCTCCTCCTCGTCGGAGCGGTGGGCATGACCGCTAGCTCTGGCGCGCCCGGAACAGATGATCGAGATCCGGCAATCCCTCGAACCGAGAGAAGGTTCCTTCGTCCGCGAGTTCTTGCGCGGCACCGAGGAACCCGGCCCATGCGGTGCGCGCCAGCGTGCCCCCGACGCTGATGCGTCGCACTCCCAGATCCGCCGCCTGCGCGACGGTCATGAATGGTTTGTTGATCAGGAGGTTCACCGGTTTGGGCGACACGGCAGCCACGATCGCGGCGACGTGCTCGGCGGTCTCGATCCGAGGGGCGTAGAGGCAGTCGGCGCCCGCTTCTGCGTACGCGCTCAGCCTTCGGATCGTCTCGACGATGTCGGGTCGTCCGCAGACAAAGCCTTCGGAGCGACCGGTGAGCACGATGTTGGTGCCGCTCTCGTCGATCGCTTGTCGGGCCGCCCGAACGCGCTCGACCGCCAGATCGAATTCGTGGAGGGGACCACGTTCGTCGCCCGTGGAGTCTTCGATGGAGAGTCCCGCAATACCCGTGGCAGCAGCGAGCTTCACGTTGGCGGCCACGTGCTCGGGATCGATGGCGAAGCCACCCTCGAAATCGGCGTTCACCGGTACCTTCACGGCGCCCGCCACGACCCGGAGATGCTCGAGCGACTCATCGAGCGTGACCTCATTGTCAGCGCGACCCAACGTCCAGGCGAGACCGGCGCTTGTCGTCGCCAACGCCTTGAACCCCAGCTGCTCCAACGCCCTTGCGCTCCCAGCGTCAAACGGGTTCGGCATGACGAAACACCCAGAGGCGTGGAGGCGATGGAACTCCGAGGCGGCATCGTCGAAGGCGCTCACCCGAGAGACGGTAGTTGTCAGCCACCTCGACCCGGGCATGGTCGTCCGCGGTGGCGGCGATCCAGGCGAAGCTGGATGCTGGGGACCGGGCAGGCCCGCTTCGACCTTCAGGCGATGCTGCGCGGTCTCGGCCATCCAACCGCTGACCGGTCGGTGGCCGTGTCGACCAGTTCGACCTGGATGGGGGCGTCGGGCCCGGTGCCCAGCAGTCGGCCCCTGGTGCGCACGGGCCCGTCCCCGCTCTTCGCCAGGTAGCGCAGGTCGAGGTCCACCACGATCACCGGTGACCCGAACCGCATCGCCAAGAGGTCCTCATCGGTCGTGACCTCGACCAGGCACGTGGCCGACCGCCGCCCCCGGCGCAGGATCGCGTTGACCGCGGTCACCCTCCGCGGCGCGGGCATCGGACGCGTCCGCACGGACATGTCGGTGGTGAACGTCCACATGTCGCCCCCGCCATCGAGGGTGACCCCGGAGACCGCGTCGATGGCGAAGGACAGGACGCTGGCCCGGACGATGCCATGGTGCAGCGTCTCGGGCTGCGGCGTGAGATCGAGGGTCAGCTCGCCGTCGGCGAACCTGCGGCCACGCCGAGCCGAGCCGAGCCGGCACCGACGTCGCCCGGCTCGGAATGTCCGTCATGTGCTCCCCTGGGTCGGCCGGAAGCCCCGGCCGATCACCGTCGCCTCCTCGAGCGCACGCAACTGCTCGTCCGAGAGGCCGAGCAGGTCGGCGAGCACCTGCTCGTTGTCCCTCCCGAGCGTCGGCGCGGGCGTGCGGAGCCACTCGGCCACGTCGCTGTAGCGGAACGGCAATGCCGGCAGCGGCATCTTCCCGACGACCGGGTGGTCGGGTGACTCGAAGTACCCCCGCGCCCGCATCTGGGGGTTCGACTCGAGGACGCGGGAGGCGTCGACCACCGCCGAGGCGGGGACGCCGGTCGCGCGCAGCTGCCCGGCCGCGTCCGGCGCGGTGCGCTCCTGCGTCCATCGACCGAGGTGCCCGTCGATCTCGTCGTGGCGGGCACGCCGGCCGTCGGCCGACTGCAACTCGGGGTCGGCCGCCCACCCGGGCGCGCCGAGCGCGGCCCGGAGACCCGCCCACTGCGCGTCGGTCGCGACCGACAGCGCCAGCCATGCGTCGGTGGGGGCCGTTCCGGGTCGGCACGGGTAGAGGCCCTGCGGGGCGGCCAGGGGCGACCGGTTCCCCTCGCGCCCCATGGTGCGGCCGTAGGCCGTCCACTCCACCACCTGCTCGGCGGCGACGCTCAGGCTGGTCTCGGCCAGCGTGCTCTCCACCAGGTGCCCGCGGCCCGTGTGCCCACGCTCGGCCAGGGCGACCACGGTGGCGAGCGCGGCGTGCATCCCGGCGACGGGGTCGCACGGTCCCCGGGGGATGCGCGGCTGATCGGAGGGGAGCCCCGTGATCCAGGCCAGGCCCGAGAACTGCTCGACGGTCTGGGCGAACCCGGGCCGGTCCCGCCATGGTCCGGTCAGCCCGAACGCGGGCATGCGCACCAGGACGGCCCGCGGGTTGAGGCGTTGCACCAGCTCCCACGACAGGCCGAACCCGTCGAGGACCCGGGGCGTGAAGTTCTCGACCACCACGTCGACCAGCGGGATGAGCCGCTCGAGGAGCGCGAAGCCGGCGGGCTCGCCGAGGTCGAGCGTGAGGCCGGACTTGTTGGCGTTGGCCGCGAGGAAGTGGGGGCTGGCCTCCCAGTGCTGCTCGTAGCTGCCGCCCATCATCACGCCGATGCCGCGCATGCCGTCGGGGCGTCGGGCCGACTCGACGTGGATGACCTCGGCCCCCAGGCAGGCGAGCAGGTGGGTGGCGGCGGGCCCGGCGAACCAGGCGGTCAGGTCCAGCACCCGAACGCCCTTCAGCGGCAGGTCACGGGCCCCGGCCGCGGCGGCCCCGGACGCGGCGGCCGCGGACGCGGCGGACGCGGCGACGGCCGGAGCGCCACGAGTCGTCGGGTTCGCGAACGCCGCGGTGCGGTCGTGCTCACCCAGCCGCGGTGCCGGCGCCGGCGGGGGAGGGTCGTGGTCGTCGATGCGCCACGGCCGCCGGGGCTGGCGGAACTGGTCGCGGGCGTCGGGCACGTACACGTGCCGGTCGACGTTCTGTTCGTGGTGCAGCACGGCTTCGGCGTCGCCGACCGGGGTGACGGGGATCCGGGCCCGGGCCGCCGCCTCGACGATGGCCGCGGTCGAGTGCGTTCCGCACCACCGCTCCACGGTGTCCGTCCACTCGTCGAAGCGCACCATCCGCCCGAAGACCGAGGCCAGCTCTTCGTCCCCGACCAGGTCGGGGCGGTCGATCAGCACCAGGAAGTCGTCGAACTGGCGGCGGGCGTTGGTGCAGAACCCGACCCAGCCGTCGGCGGTGGCCTCGATCGAGGGGGTCTCGACCGTCGGGGCCAGGAAGGCGTGCTCGGCGCGCCCTGGCCCCCCGTTCAGCAGCCGGTTCATGGTGTCCGAGAAGTTGGTGAACACCATGTTGGCGGTCTCGAGGATCGAGAGGTCGACGTGGCGGCCCCGTCCCGAGGCTCGGGCCTGGAGCACCGCCGGCAGGGCGGCGGCGGCCGCGTACGTGCCGGCGGCCCACTCGCCGATGCGGCCACCCGCCTGGAACGGCGGGCCACCGGTGAGGCCGCGGATGCCCAGTGACCCCGATTCGGCCTGGAGGGTGAACTCGGTGGCCGCCCGGCCGGCCCACGGCCCCGTGAGCCCGTACGGCGTGATGGACACCACGACCACGTCGGGGCGTTCGGCCCGAAGGCGGCCGAGGTCGAGGCGCTCACCGGCGTCGTGGGCCAGGCCGTGGGCCTCGACGACCAGGTCGGCCTCGGCCAGCAGCGCGGCGACGGCTCCGTCGGCGGCCGTCCCCACGACGGACTGCTTGCCGGCGTTCAGGTAGCGGAAGAGCGCCGAGTCCTCGCCGCCCAACGTCGCACCCGTGGCCGACCAGCGGCGCATCGGGTCGCCCTCCGGCGGCTCCACCTTGACGACGGCCGCCCCGGCGTCGACGAGCAGCTTCGAGCAGTAGGGCCCGGCGATCTGGGTGGAGAAGTCGAGGACCCGGATTCCGGCGAGCCCCCGGAACGCGGGCTCTGCGCCGCTGCTCACGAGCGCTGCACCGGGAGCTCCTTCACCGCCACCACGACCGGGTTGTCGATGCTGGTGAGGTCGACGTCGGTCATCGGACTGATCTTGACCCAAACTGAATATTGATTCAAGATTCCAGCCGTGACCGCGTCGACCCCGAACACCGAGGCAGGCACCCGCCGTGCCGACGGGGGGTACGCGAAGTCGACCGAGACCCGTGCCCGGCTCCTGGCTGCCGCGCTCGCCGAGGCGTCCGAGCGGGGGTTCATGAACACCTCGGTGGCCCGGATCGCGGATCGGGCCGAGACCGCGGTGGGCAGCGTCAACTACCACTTCGGTTCACGCGGCGATCTGCTGCGCGAGCTGATGCAGACGCTGATGGCCGACCTGTCCGCCCGGCTGGCCTCGGTCGTGTACGCGGACGACTCCGACTTCTTCGACCGCACCAGGGCCGAGTTGCTCGCCTTCGTCGAGTACCTGCGGGCCAACCCGGCGCACGTCCGGCTGGCCGACGAGGTCAAGCTGCTCGAGCCCGACCTCTACCGCGTCGGCATTCGGACGTGGGTCGCGCACATGGCCGAGCGGATCCGCACCGGCATCGCCGAGGGGGCCATCCGCCCGATGGACGACCTCGAGGTCGAGGCCCAGGCCCACTTCCTCCTCGGTGCCCGTCACTTCCTGGAGGAACTGCTCCACGAGGGTGACCCCCCGCGCGACGAGGCCGTCGTCGACGCCTACCTCGGCCTCGTGCGGCACGGCCTGGCCCGACGCGCCGCCGACGCGCCGCCGGCGCCCGCCACGTAGGGAGCCGCCCGTGACCTCGACCGACGACCTCGACCTCGACGCGCTGCGCGATCGCTACGACCGCGAGCGTGAGCGACGACGACGCCCCGACGGCATCGACCAGTACGTTGAGCCCGTCGGCGACCTCGCCCGGTTCGCGGCGGACCCCTACGTCGAGCCCGGCTTCGAACGCGAGCCCCTGACCGACGAGGTCGACGTGGCCCTCGTGGGCGCCGGGTTCGGCGGCCTGCTGCTCGGGGCGCACCTCCGCGAGCTCGGTGTCGAGCGCATCCGACTCATCGACAAGGCCGGCGACGTCGGCGGCACCTGGTACTTCAACCGCTACCCGGGCGTTGCCTGCGACATCGAGTCCTACGTCTACATCCCGCTGCTCGAGGAGCTGGACTACGTCCCGACCGAGAAGTACGCGCGTGGAGCGGAGATCCACGCCCACTGTCGCCGCATCGCCGAGGAGTACGACCTGTACCGCGACGCGTGCTTCCAGACGACGGTCACCGAGGTCCGCTGGGACGAGGCGGCCGAGCGCTGGGTGATCTCCACCGACCGGGACGACGTCATGCGGGCCCGGTTCGTCTCCCTGGCCAACGGATGGCTGCAGAAGCCCAAGCTGCCCGGCATCCCCGGACTCGAGACCTTCGCGGGCCACACCTTCCACACGAGCCGCTGGGACTTCGCCTACACCGGCGGCGACGCCGAGGGGAACCTCACGGGCCTGGCCGACAAGCAGGTCGGGATCATCGGCACCGGCGCGACGGCGGTGCAGTGCGTCCCGCACCTCGCCGAGGCGTCCGAGCATCTGTACGTGTTCCAGCGGACACCGTCCTCGGTCGACGTCCGCGCCAACCGCCCCACCGACCCCGAGTGGGTCGCCTCCCTGCAGCCCGGCTGGCAACGCGAGCGCATCGAGAACTTCCAGGTGCTCACCGCGGGCGGTTACGTCGAGGAGGACCTCGTCGACGACGGATGGACGGACATCACCGCGAAGCTGCTGGCCCTCATGTCCGCCGCAGAGAACCCCGACCTGTCCCCCGAGGCGATCAACCGGGCCGTCGAGCGGGCTGACTTCCTGAAGATGGACGAGATCCGCGCCCGGGTCGACGACCTGGTCGAGGACCCGGCCACCGCGGAGGCGCTCAAGCCCTGGTACCGCCAGTTCTGCAAGCGGCCGTGCTTCCACGACAGCTACCTCCAGAGCTTCAACCGCCCGAACGTGACGCTCGTCGACACCCACGGCAAGGGCGTCGAGGCGATCACGCCGCGGGGCGCCGTGGTGGACGGCCACGAGTACGCGCTCGACTGCCTGATCTTCGCCACCGGCTTCGAGGTGGGCACCGACTACTCGCGCCGGGCCGGGTTCCCCATCCTCGGCGTCGACGGGCTGACCCTCACCGACGCGTGGGCCGGCGGGGTGCGCACCCTCCACGGCCTGCACCTGCACGGGTTCCCGAACCTGTTCATGGTCAGCACCGCCCAGGCCGGCCTCACCGTGAACTTCGTGTACCTGCTCGACGTCCAGGCCCGGCACGTGGCCTGGACGATCGCCACGGCCCTCGAGCGCGGCATCCACCGCATCGAGGCCTCGGAGGCCGCCGTGGGCTCCTGGGTCGACGCCGTGGTCGAGCGGGGCGCACGCCTCGGGTTCTCCGAGAAGTGCACGCCCGGCTTCTACAACAACGAGGGCCAGGCCGACGACCGGTCGCGCCAGGGCAGCTTCTACTTCGGGGGCCCCACCGAATACGCAGAGATCCTGGAAGCCTGGCGCGCCGACGGCCGCCTCGAGGGACTGGAGTGCCGATGAACCAGAGCGCTGTCGACCAGAGCCGCTACCAGTGGCGACACGTCACCGACGAGCACAACCGCTCGTTCCTCATCGACCACGACTACACCATCCTCGGGCACGACCTGGCGGCCGGGACGCTCGACATGTTGGTGCGGTGGCAGCCCGGCGGGCACTGCCACATCCACCGGCACACCGCGACCACCACCGTGCTGGTGCTGGAGGGCGAGCAGCACCTGTGGGACCTCGCCCCCGACGGGACCAAGGTCCAGCACCGGGTGCGCAAGGCCGGCGACTACGCGCTCACGGGAGAGGAGAGCCTGCCCCACCTGGAGACCGGCGGCCCCGAGGGCGCGCTGGTGTTCTTCGGCTGTCACTCCGACCGGGGCACGCTCTACGAGATCCTCGACGAGGCCATGGTCCCGGTCCTCGAGGTGACCATGGCGCTCCTCATCGAGGACTGGAAGGCGAACACCTGAGCATGGAGCTCGAGCTGAGTGCTGCACAACGCACCTTCCGTGACGACCTCCGCAGCTACCTTGCCGACCTGATGACGCCGGCGCTCGTCGCCGAGGTCGCCACCGACCTCGAGGGTGGTGGGCCCGAGTTCCGCGCCGCGATGCGTCGGATGGGCCGCGACGGCATGCTCGGGCTCAGCTGGCCGGCCCGCTTCGGCGGCCGCGACAGTTCGGCGGTCGAGCAGTTCCTCTTCGCCGACGAGGTGCAGGCCGTCGGCTTCCCCCTGCCGTTCCTGACGCTGAACACCGTCGGACCGGTGCTCATGGAGTACGGCACCGAGGAGCAGCAGCAGCACTTCTGCCCACGCATCCTCGCGGGCGAGCTCTTCTTCGCGATCGGCTACTCCGAGCCCGACGCCGGCACCGATCTGGCCGCGCTCACCACCCGGGCGGTCCGCGACGGTGACGAGTGGGTCATCACCGGCCAGAAGATGTGGACGAGCATGGCCAACTACGCCGACTACGTGTGGTTGGCCGCCCGCACCGATCCCGACGTCGACAAGCACGCCGGCCTGTCCGTCTTCCTGGTTCCCACCTCGGCCGACGGGTACTCGTATCAGCGGGTGCACACTGTCGGCGGCGTCACCACCAACGCCACCTTCTACGACGACGTCCGCGTGCCGGCCGACCACCTCATCGGAGGCGAGAACCACGGCTGGGCCCTCATCGTCGGCCAGCTCAACCGCGAGCGGATCTCGCTGATGACGGTGGGGCGGACGCTCCGGCTGCTGCGTGACGTGACCGCGTGGGCGCAGGACACACCGATGGACGGGCGAGCGGTGATCGACGCGCCGTCGGTCCGGCTGAACCTGGCCCGCATCCACGCCAAGGCCCAGGCCCTGCGGCTCATGAACTGGAAGCAGGCGTGGGCCGCAGATCGGGGCCGTCCGGACATGGCCGAGTCCTCCGCCATCAAGGTCTTCGGCAGCGAGTTCAACCTGGAAGCGGCAAGGGCGCTGCTCGAGGTGCTCGGCACCGTCGGGCTCCTCGACGCCGCGAGCCCCGGCGCCGCGCTCGAGGGCCGGGCGCTCTCGGCCTACCTCAACGGGATGATCCTCACCTTCGGGGGCGGGACCAACGAGGTCCAGCGGGACATCATCGCCATGGCGGGCCTCGGGCTCCCGCACTACAAGGAGGCCTGATCGGCCGTGGACTTCACCTTCAGCGACGGGGAGCAGGAGGTCGGCCGGCTGGCCCGCACCATCCTCGGCGACCTGGTCACCAACGAGCGTCTGCGCGAGCTGGAGGCCACCCCCGGCGGGTGGGACGAGCAGGTGTGGGGGACCCTCGCCGAGGCCGACCTGCTGGGAGTCGGCATCCCCGCGGACGACGGCGGCTCCGGCGTCGGCTTCCTCGCGCTCTGCCGGCTCCTCGGCGAGGTCGGGCGGCACGTGGCGCTCGTGCCCGCGCAGGCCGCGCTCGTGTCGGGCGCGCTGGCGCTGGCCGAGTTCGGCACCGGCCCCGAGCGGGCCTGGCTGGCCGAGATCGCCGGCGGCCGGCGCCTCGTCAGCGCCGCACTGGAGGACGCCGCGTCCAGCGATCCGCTCGCGCCGGCCACGCGGGCCGAGGGGGCGGGGACGGCCACCCGGCTCACCGGGGTCAGGGTCAACGTCGCGTACGCGGCCCAGGCCTCCCACGTGCTGGTCCCGGCGCGCTGCGACGAGGGGGGTGTCGGGCTGTTCTGGGTGGCGCCGAACGCGGACGGTGTCGTGCTCGCCGCGCAGCGGACACCCGACGGCCAGCCCCGTGCCCGGATGGGGCTCGACGGGGCCACCCCCTCGGGCCGCCTCGACCGGGACGGCCGCGGGCAGGAGATGCTGCGGTGGCTGGTCGAGCGGGCCACCGCCGCGGTGTGCATGACCCAGCTCGGCGTGCTCGAGCACTCGGTCGAGATGACCGCCGCGTACGCCCGTGAGCGGGTTCAGTTCGAGCGGCCGATCGGGAGCTTCCAGGCCGTGCACCAACGCGCCGCCGACGCCTACATCGCGCTGGAAGCCGTGCGGATGACCGCCTGGGAGGCGGCGTGGCGCCTCTCGGCCGGGCTCCCCGCCACCGAGCACGTGCTGGTGGCCAAGTACCTGGCCGCCGAGCTCGGCCAGTCGGTGTCGTTCGCCTGCCAGCACCTGCACGGCGGCATCGGCATCGACACCGACTACCCGCTCCACCGGTACTTCAGATGGGCCACCCAGCTCGAGCACGAGCTCGGATCGGCCCGGCACCAGCTCGACCGACTGGGGCGGATGGTGGCCGCGGGCGACCTCCAGCCCGCGTGAGTGATCCCGGACCCCGCGAGGAGACCCATGACCGACAGCGTGACCGACAGCGTGACCGACAGCGTGACCGACCGCGTGACCGACCGCGACGCCGAGACCGGCACCGGGACCGCCGCGGCCACCGCCACCGACGACCGCCCGCTGATGGACCGCCTCCAGGATCTGGTGGGCCGGCCCCTCGGCGACGACCCCGCCCCGACCCGTGGCCCCGACCCGGTGAACGAGGCGATGATCCGTCACTGGGCCGCGGCCTTCGAGGACGCGAACCCGATCTACACCGACCCCGATGCCGCCGCGGCGTCCCGGCACGGTGGGATCGTGGCGCCGCCCCTCATGCTGCAGACCTGGATCATGGGCACCCCGGACCTCACGGCCATGCAGCACAACGGTGGCGTCCCGAGCGGGGCGGGTGCGGTCCGGGTGCTCACCATGCTCGACGAGGCCGGGTTCGTCGCCCCCATCGCCTCGAACTCCGAGTACGAGATCGAGCGCTACCTCCACCCCGGCGAGCGGGTGTCGGCCACGACCGAGCTCGAATCGGTCTCGCCCGAGAAGAAGACCCGGCTCGGCCCGGGCCATTTCGTCACGTGGGTCACCACCTACACCGACGCCGCGGGTGACATCATCGGCCGCCAGCGTTTCCGCATGCTCAAGTTCCGACCGGAGGGTTTCTGACATGGCCACACGCCTCGCCCCCTCGGTGAGCCTGGACACCCAGTTCTTCTGGGACGGCGTCCGGGAGCACCGGCTGCTCATCCAACGCTGCGGCGGGTGCGGCGCGCTGCGCCATCCCCCGCGGCCGATGTGCCCCGAGTGCCAGTCACTGGCATGGGACTCGGTCGAGGCATCCGGCCGGGGCACGCTCTACAGCTTCTGCATCCCCCGGCACCCGTTGCTGCCGTGGCAGGAGGAGGAGTACGTCGTGGCGCTCGTCGAACTGGACGAGGGCACCCGGTTGGTCAGCAACCTCGTCGGGGTGGACCCCGCCGAGGCCCGGATCGGGATGCCGGTCCGGGTGGTGTTCGAGGAGTTCGACGACGGGTTGGTGCTGCCCATGTTCACGCCGGAGGAGGCCCGGTGACCGATCCGACCGCCACCCTCGACTGGCGCACGGTCCGGGTCGGCGATGCCCTCCCGACCCTGACCTTCGACGTGACCGCCACCCGCATCGTGGCGGGGGCCATCGCCACCCGCGACTTCATGCCGGTCCATCACGACCGCGACTTCGCCGCCACCCAGGGCGCCCCCGACATCTTCATGAACATCCTGTCCGACAACGGGTACTGCAGCCGGTACCTCACCGACTGGGCCGGCCCCGACGCCATGCTCCGCCGCATCGCTCTGCGGCTCGGTGTCCCCGCCTTCGCCGGGTCCACCCTCACCCTCTCGGGATCGGTGACCGGCGTCGAGTGCGGTGGCGACGAGGCGCTCATCGAGGTGGCGCTGAGCGGCATCAACGACCTCGGCGAGCACGTCGGCGGCACCGCGGCGCTGACGTTCCCGGCGGTCCCGGCGGCGCCGGTGGGAGACGCGTCATGACCGGGTCGGGCCTCGGTGGCCGCGCCGCCATCGCCGGGATCGGCCAGACCGACTTCTCGAAGGACTCCGGGCGGACCGAGCTGCGCCTGGCCTGCGAGGCCACGCTGGCGGCGTTGACCGACGCCGGGCTCCACCCGTCCGACGTGGACGGCTTCGTCACCTCCACCCTCGACACCACCGAGGAGATGGACCTCGCCCGCAACCTCGGGGTCCGCGCCCTCTCCATGTTCAGCCGGGTGCCCTACGGCGGCGGCGCTCCGGCCGGGATGGTCATGCAGGCGGCCATGGCGGTGGCCACCGGGGTGGCCGACGTGGTCGTGTGCTACCGGGCCTTCAACGAGCGCTCGGGGGCCCGGTTCGGCAGCTTCGGCGGGCAGATGGGCGGTGGCCTCCCGCTCTGGCTGTCGTGGTACGCGCCGTTCGGCCACCTGTCGCCGGCGAACTGGGTGGCACTGCACGCCCACCGGTACATGGACACCTACGGCGTCACCAACGCCGACTTCGCCCCCATCGCCGTGGTCGACCGGGCCCATGCGGCCACCAACCCCGACGCGTGGTTCTACGGCCGTCCGATCACCGTCGCGGACCACCAGGCCTCGCGCTGGATCGTCGAGCCCGTCCTGCGCCTCCTCGACTGCTGCCAGGAGAGCGACGGCGGCGTGGCCATCGTGGTCACGTCCGCCGAGCGGGCTCGGGACCTGCGCCAGACGCCCGCGGTGATCACCGCCGCCGTGCAGGGGGCGACCTTCGACGGTGAGACGATGACCAGCTACTACCGCGACGACCTCACCGGGCTGCCCGAGATGGGCGTCGTGGGCGACCGCCTGTGGCGCGACTCGGGCCTGACGCCGGCCGACATCGACACCGCGTACCTCTACGACCACTTCACCCCGTTCGTCCTCATGCAGCTCGAGGAGCTGGGCTTCTGCGGGCGGGGCGAGGCCAAGGACTGGGCCACGGTCGAACGGCTGTCGCTCGGCGGCGAGTTCCCCATCAACACCAACGGCGGGCTCCTCGGCGAGGCCTACATCCACGGCATGAACGGCATCACCGAGGTGGTCCGCCAGATACGCGGCACCTCGTGCAACCAGGTCGACGGCGTGGAGCACGCGCTCGCCACGTCCGGCACCGGCGTCCCGACCAGCGGCCTGATCCTGTCCCGCCCGTGACCAGCTCGGGGCGGTGGCGATCGCGGGCGCCGGGCCTTTCCCCCGGCCTCCCGACGTGGCAGCATTGCCAGAAGGGCCTTGAGAGGGGGAGGTGTGGTGCCGACACTCGTCGATCGCGATGTTCCCCGGGGTCGCGCCCTGCACCTGATCGACCTCGAGAACCTGCTCCACGGTTCGCACGAGCAGGCCGGCGTCGAGGACGCGCAGTGGGCGGTCAGCAGCTTCTGCCGCGGGGCCGACTGGCACCGCGACGACCTGGTGGTGGTCGCGGCCAATCCGGGCCTGCTCGGCCGCGTGGCCTACGGCCTACCGGGCGGGTGGCAGAAGGTCGCCGCGTGCGGGACCGACGGCGCGGACCGGGCGCTGCTGGCCCGGGCCAACCCCGACCTGGTCGGCCACCGCTTCTACCGACTCGTCGTCGGCAGCGGCGACGGCATCTTCGCCGACCTGGCTGCCGCCATCCGCCGACAGGGCGGTGAGGTCTGGGTGGTCGCCGTCGACGGCCACGTCTCGAGGCGGCTGGTCAGCTGCGCCTCCACCCTGGTGCTGCTCGACGACCCCACCTCCACCAACTGACCGGCTCGACGATGAGGGCAGTGCGGAGCACGGAGGACGGCGTGTCGGTAGCGCAGGTGTCGGCGCCGGAGCCGACCGGTGACGACGTCCGGGTGCGGGTGGCGGCGTCGGGGATCTGTGGCTCGGACGTGCACCTCGTGGGCTGGGGCGCGCTGGCGGTGACGCTGGGCCACGAGGTGGCGGGCCGGCTCGACGACGGGACGCCCGTGGCCGTCGAGCCCGTGCGTCGCTGCGGCGCCTGCGACCGCTGCCTGGCGGGCGACACCCACCTCTGTCACACGGCCCTGACCATCGGCATCGCGGTTGACGGCGGCATGGCCGACGAGGTGCTCGTGGGGCCCGAGTGCGTCGTTGCGCTGCCCGCCGGCCTCGACGTGCGCGACGCTGCGCTCGTCGAGCCCGTGGCCTGCGCGGTGCACGCGCTGGGCCGGGCGAGGGTCGAATCCGGCATGCGGGTGGCGGTCGTCGGCGGCGGCACGCTCGGCATCGCCGCCGTGGCGGCTGCGGTCGACGCCGGCTGCGAGGTGGGCGCGGTCGCCCGCCATCCCCACCAGGCCGCCGCCGTCGAGGCGGTCGGCGGTCGCCCGGCCGAGGGGCACTACGACGTCGTCATCGAAGCCGCCGGCACCACCTCCGCCTTCGCGCAGGCCGCCGATCTGGCCCGGGTGCGCGGCACGGTGGCGATCCTCGGCACGTATTGGGACGAGCTCACCGTGGCGGCGATGCCACTGTCGCTCAAGGAGCTCGACGTCGTCGGCTGCCTGGCCAGCGGGCACCACGGCGGTCACCGCGAGGTGGAGGCGTCCGCCGCCCTGTTGGCCAGGCGCCCCGAGCTCGCCCGAACGCTCGTCACCCACCGCTTCGGCCTCGACGAGGCACCGGAGGCCTTCAGGGTTGCCGCCGACCGGTCCGCCGGTGCCATCAAGGTCGTCCTCGAGCCCTGATCGGCCAAACGTCGAGCCGGCGCCCCGGTCCGATTGCTGAGGCGGTCGGATCGGGTGCCGCCAGAACTGGTTGGGGCACCAACTGAGGCTGGCTGGGGTGGAGGGACTCGAACCCTCGGCACACGGGTTTGGAAGCCGCTGCTCTTGCCGCTGAGCTACACCCCATCGGGATGAGGGGCAGATGAAGCGCTGACGAAGGAACTCGAACCCTCAACCTCGTCCTCGACAGGGACTTGCTCTGACCAATTGAGCTACGCCAGCGCGAAGAGGCGCTGACCGGACTCGAACCGGCAAGTCCCTGGGTGAGAACCAGGTGGGTCTGACCATTCCCCTACAGCGCCAGGGAGACTCCCGCAGGCGCTGGTCGGCGTTTCTGCCTAGGGGCAGCGACGCCAACGCCGACGGGAGCACGTATCGGGCTCGACCGGTTCGGAGAAGGCGGGCGTGTGCATTGGCCCACTGTCGCACACGACACGGCCAGCGTCGAAGGAATATTCAAGCGGTGTCTCAAAGCCCCGCGAGGAGCAGGCCGAGGCCGAGGGAGGCGGCGTTCGCCACCGCCGCCACGGCCAGCGACGCCGGCCAGTCGGATCGGGCGGCGAGGCGGCACAGAAGCGCCTCACCCAGCCAGACCAACACCTCGGCGACGGCCACCGGCACTACCGTTCGGTCGCTCGCCCAATGGGCCAGTGGCACGAGCACGAACCACAGGAGGGGGTGCGACACCACGTTGACCAACACGCCGACCTCGGCCGCTCTCGATCTTGAGACCGGCGCCAGCCGGGGGAGCAGCCACGCGTACAGCGGCACCTCCACCGCGAGGGTGGTGCCGAGGGCGGCGGGGTACGAGAGGTCAGCCACCGTCGGCCTCGCAGCGGCGATGGTGGTGGCGCTCGGCTTGGCGTTGTCGGCGCCGCTCGACGTGGTGGTGTTCGGCCTGCTGGTCATCGGGATGGTGCACGTGGCCCTCGAGGTCCGGTACGTATCGGGTCGCTACCAAGGGCTGTTGCGAGGCCGGTTCCTGGTGGGCGTGAACGTGGTGCTCGTCGCCATCGTGGTGAGCCGCCTGCTGTTGCCCGGTGTGGTGCCTCGCCGGGTCGAGATCGTAGTGCTGCTCGGGATGCTGGTGGCCACGGTGATGCTGGCGCGGTCGTGGCGGTCGCGGGCGGTGGGGCTGGCGGTGCTGGGCCCGGTGGCGGCCTTCGCCCTGGCCCGGCCCGACGCGTGGTTCGTGGTGCAGGCCAACCTGCACAACCTGCTGCCGGCGGTGTTCCTGTGGGAGTGGTCGGCCACGATGGCCGACCCTGCCAAGCGACGGGCCACCCGTGCCACGACCGTCGCCTGGGCGGTGCTGGTCCCGGCGCTGCTCCTGTCCGGCGCGCTCGACCCGTGGCTGGGCACGGGCAGTGCGACGGCGACGGACGCCGCCGGTGCCACCGTCCTGCCGTCGATCCTGGTCGATCCCGCCGGGCCGGCGGCTGCTCGCTTCCTCGCCCTGTTCGCCTTCGCCCAGGTGATGCACTACGTGGTGTGGTGCTGGTTCTTCCCCCGTCATGCGCCCGAGGCCACCGCCGCCTTCGAGGCGACGCCCGTCGGCGCGAAGCTGCGGGGACGCCGGCTGGTGGTGCTGGCGACCGTCGCCACGGTGCTCGTCGCCGTGGTGGCTGCGCACGACTACGCGCAGGGCCGCACCCTCTACACCTCGCTGGCGTCGTACCACGCCTACCTCGAGTTCCCCGTGCTCATCGCCCTCACGATGGCGTGGGCCACCGGTCTCGGCTGCACCCGCGACCGTGGTTGGCAAGACCGTGACTGGATGGAGCCATGAGCCTGCTGCCCCGCCTCGTCGTCCTCGCCGACGTTCCCGACACGAGCAGCTCGCCGTCATCCTCGCCGGTGCTCGTCGTCGCGGGCGTCGCCTTGCTGGTGGCCGCCGCGGTCGGCGCATGGCTGTTGATCCGCGGCTCGCGCCGCTCGTCCTGACGCGCCGCGCCTGCGGGCCTCGCGCCGCACAACGGCGCCCACCTCGCCGACGGTGCGTGTTCGAGGGTGGGTAGTCCGACCGCTCGGTCCCAGCCGCCATGGGGTGGTTGCCCGGAGCGACGTTGCCCGGAGCGACGTTGCCCCGAGCGACGGGTGCTCCGAGCGCCGGCGGTCTGACTCGGTATCGCCCCTGCCGTCGGACGGCTCGGGACGCCGCCGCCGAACCGCCTAGATGACGACCCAGGGGGAGGAGCCATCATCCCCAGACTGATCAGCACGTACCAGATCAAGACGTCGTTGACCGGCGTGAAGCGATTGGCGACGCTTTGCAGGAGGACAAGGACGCCTGCATCGAGGCCTTCCGGTTCTTCCAGCGGATGCAGGCCGGTGAGCAGACCGAGACCGAGGACGAGACCAGAGCGGTAGCGGCCTACTACAAGGTCCTGAACAACATGCTGTCCGTGTTCGACCTCGAGAAGCTCTACATCCCGCCGCAGTTGGACCCGAAGCAGGGCCTGTACGGGAACCAGATCCTGTGCGAGCAGGCACTGGTCGAAGAGCTGGCCCTGGCCCGCCCGAGACGGTCACACCTGTTGGACATGGGCTGCGGGCGCGGACGGATCGCCCATCGCTTCGCCACCATGACCGGCGGCCAGGTGTCCGGATACAACATCGACCCCGATCAGATCGACAACGCCGTCGAGTGGGCCGCGGCGTGCGACATGAGCGACCGGCTGCACTACAAGGTCGGCAATCACCACGAGCCGCTCGACTACGCCGCCGAGGCCTTCGACGGGTGCTATTCGTTCCAGGCGGTATGGCCGTTCTTCAAGGAAGACGAGTTGGACGCGCACGCCGCCGAGATGTTCCGGGTGTTGAAGCCCGGCGCCCGCTACGCCTGCTCGGAGTACCTGCTGACCCCCCACTTCGACTGGGAGAAACTTCGACTGGGAGAACGAGGAGCACGTGACCTTGCACCGGTCGTTCCTCCCGACGTTGGCGGCCACCCAGTCGATGTATCCGGCCGATGTGTGCGCGGCGCTGGAACGTGGCGGATTCGAGATCCTGGTCTCGGCCCCGTCCAAGAGCGAGGCGTGGCCGATCTGTGAGCAGAAGGCCCGCCTGATCCACACGGTGCGCTGGGCCATCCGGGGGCTCGAGGCGGCGCGCGTCATGCCGCCGTGGGTCGAGGAGTCTCTCGACCTGCTGCAGACCGGCGGCGAATCGTGGACGGCGGCCGAGAAGGCCAAGATCGCGGACCTGAACTGGAGGATCGTCGCCGAGAAGCCGGCCGCCTGACCCGCGGGCACAGGAACACGAGGCCGGGCGGTTCCGCCGGCGCGACGAGGGCGGACGCCTGCCCGAGGAAGGTCAGCCCCCAGGGACTACTTCGCGACGGGCTGCGGGTGGTCGTAGTCTTCCCCGCGTCGCGCCGGCTACCCGGCGGTTGCGACCCACCGGGATCGGGCCTGACAAGATCGGGAATGGCCCCGCAGCACAGCCCCACAGGAAAGCGCGACGGAGGTGTCGACCAATGAAGGCAGTTCGGCTCGAGGACGGTGCGCTGCACGTCCGTGACGTGCCCGATCCGGTGCCCGACGCCGGCGAGGCGCTGGTGCGCATCAGCGCCTCGGGTGTGTGCCACTCGGACCTCCACATCGCCCGCGGCGACTGGATGGGCGTTCCCCGCACCGGCACCATCGGCCACGAGGCGATCGGTGTGGTCGAGGCGCTCGGCCCCGGCGCCGAGCGCGACGTGTCGGTGGGCGACCGGGTGATCCTGGGGCTCGGCGGCATGGGCGGCTACTGGTGCGGCGCGTGCGACTACTGCCTGAGCGGGCGGACCCGCCTGTGCGCCCGAGGCCGGCCGCTCATGGGCACCTTCGCCGAGCAGCTGTGCGTGTGGGCGCCGGCGCTGGTGCCGATCCCCGGTGAGATCGGCGACCAGGAGGCCCCGCTCGCCTGCGGTGGCCTCACCGCCTATGGCGCGGTCAGGAAGCTCGCCGCCCACCACGTCGGCCCGGGCCGGACGGTGGCGGTGATCGGCGCCGCCGGCGGGCTGGGCCACTACGCGGTGCAGATCGCCCGGGCGTTCGGTTACCGCGTGGTCGGCGTCGACGTCGGCGCCGACCGCCTCGAGTTCGTCCGTTCCCTCGGCGCGGACGCCGTGGTGAGCGCAGACGAGGCGGCCGAGTTCGCGCTGGCCGAGTACGGCGGGGTCGACGCCGCGCTCGTGTTCGCGGCCCGTATCGGCGGCTTCGAGCTCGGTCTGCAGATGTTGCGGCGCGGCGGCCTGTTCGTCGCCGTGGGCATCCCGCCGTCGAGCGACGGCAACCTGTCGCTGAACCCGTGGCAGCTCTTCCTGACCGACCCGACGATCATCTATTCCGCGGTCGGCACCGTCCAGGACATGCGCGAGCTCGTCGCGCTCGCCGCCGCCGGCAAGGTGCGCACCCATGTGTCCCGGGTCGGGTCGCTCTCGGAGGTGCCGACGATCCTCGACGAGCTCGAGGCCGGCGCGTACCTCGGTCGCGCCGTCGTCACCGACCTCACCAACTAGGGCCCGTCATGAGCCACCGCGCCGTGCGCGTCGCGATCATCGGCGCTGGTCCCGGCGGCCTCTGCATGGGCAAGCGGCTGCTCGACGAGGGCATCGACGACTTCGTGCTGCTCGAGCAGTCGGACGAGGTGGGAGGCACCTGGAACCTCAACCGCTACCCCGGCTGCGAGTGCGACGTGCCGTCGGCGCTCTACTCCTTCTCGTTCGCCTTCAAGCCCGACTGGTCGAAGCCCTACGGCACGCAGGCCGAGATCCTCGCCTACCTGCAGGACTTCGCCGACACCTACGGCCTGCTGCCCCACTGCCGGCTCGGCGACGGCGTGTCGAGCGCCCGTTGGAGCGACACGACCTCGACCTGGACGCTCACCCTCGCATCGGGCGGCACCGTCGAGGCCGACGTGGTCGTCAGCGCGATCGGCATGTTCAGCGAGCCGTCCTGGCCCGAGATCGAAGGGCTCGACCGCTTCGAGGGTGCGGTGTGGCACTCGGCGCGCTGGGACCGGGACCACGACCTCGGCGGCGAGCGGGTCGCGGTTGTCGGCAGCGCCGCCAGCGCGGTGCAGTTCGTGCCCGAGATCGTGAAGGTCGCCGGCCGGGTGCACCTCTTCCAACGCAGCGCGAACTGGGTCCTGCCCAAGATCGACTCGCCCTACACGCCCGAGCAGCTCGACGCCTTCCGGGCCGACCCGGCGCCGCTGCTCGGGTTCCGGGCCGAGGTCGAGCGCCACATGAACGCCGGCATGACCTTCTCCGACCCGGAGATGCTCGCCGAGCGCGAAGCGGCCGGGCTCGCCGCGATCGACGTCGTGCGCGACCCCGAGGTGCGCCGCAAGCTCCGCCCCACCCACCCCTTCGGCTGCAAGCGCCCGCTCTTCTCGAATGCGTACTACCCCGCGTTCAACGACCCACGCCTCGAGCTGGTCACCGACCCGATCGTCCGCATCACCGAGGCCGGGGTGGTGACGGCGGACGGCGCCGAGCGTGCCGTCGACACGATCGTCCTGGCCACGGGCTTCGCGACCACCCGGTACCTGTCGGCCATCGACGTGGTCGGCCGCGACGGGCGCGGCATCGACGACGCCTGGAACGACGGCCCCCTCGCGTACCTCGGGGTCACGACGCCGGGGTTCCCCAACCTGTTCATGCTCTACGGCCCGAACACCAACAACGGGTCCATCCTGACCATGCTCGAGTCTCAGGTCGACCACGTGCTCGCCCATCTGCGCCGCATGCAGGACGAGGGCATCGCATGGGTGGACGTCAGGCCCGAGGCGGTGGAGCGCTACAACGACGACGTGCAACGGGCCATCGCCGGCATCAGCGTCTGGCAGGCGGACTGTCGCGGCTACTACCGCTCGCCGAGCGGTCGCATCGTCACCCAGTGGCCCTACTCGATGATCGAGTACCAGCAGCGCACGGCGACTCTCGACCTCGACGCCTTCGAGGCGCACGCCTGAGCACCCGTGCACCGGCTTCCCGCGGGTGTCGAGGACGTGTGCCGAGGACGGGTGCCGAGAACGGGTGAGGGCTGGCGCCACCCCCTTCGTCGCTAGCGTCGTCGGCGACATGAGCCCGACGAGCGACCAGCCCGCGGGCGACCACGAAGGGGGTCGCGGCGATCACCGGTCGGCGCCTTCGCCGTCCGGCCGAGACCGCCGGAGCGTCGGCCTCGCCGCCGCCGCCGTCGCTCTCGCCGTCGTCCTCGCCGTTGCTGCCGCCGGCCCCGAGCACGCGGCCGGCCGGGCGCGCCCGGAGCCGTTCAGGCTCAGCCTGCCGATCCCGCCACGTGCGACGGTCGACGCCAGTGGCCCGCACCCGTGGGAGGACGGAGAGCGCGTGCGCAGCGCCGTGGATCTCGGGCCCGATGACGGCGGCGCGATGCAGGTGTCTGCCGCTGCCGCGGGCACGGCCCACGTGTACGCCGACGAGGGGTGGCCCGCCTGCTGGGTGAACATCGACCACGGCGACGGGTGGCAGACCCGGTACTACCACCTCCGCGACGTCGACCGCTCGATCGACGGGCGGCACGTGTCGGCGGGCCAGCGCATCGGCGGGGCCGGCCAACCGGGCGAGGACACCTGCGGACTGGGCAGCCCCGACTTCCGTCACGTCCACTTCGCGCTCTTCCGGGACGGCCGACCCGTCGGCCTCGACGGCATCTCGATCGGCGGCTACACGGCGCATGCGACCCGCGGCGACTACTGCGGCTACTGGACGCGCGACCGCGACGGCGCCGTCCTCGCCGACGTCAGCGACGCCTGCGAGGCGGTGCCGGGTCTCACCAACACCGGTTGAGGGGAACGGGCGACCTGCACGCCCACGGGCCCATGGCGGCCCGCAGGAGGGGTGGGATCGCCATGGTCGGGTCGGGGGCAGGGCATCGTCGCTGCCCGCAACAGGCTCGCCGACGCGGCGCCCAGGGCCTTCGACCGATCAGGCCTTCGACCGACCAGGCCTTCGGCATGGTCTTCGCCACGACGCTGTGGGCAAGGCCCGCGATCGGGTCGCGGGCGCCTGGGCCTGATCGTCGCGGTCACCGACCCGCCCCGGTGCGAGGGCTGCCGGCCGAGCGGGGGTGCCGGCTGGCGAGGACGATGGCAGGCCGGTCCTCGGCAGGACGAGCGCGGAGGATGCGGTCGATGAGGCCCTGACCACCCTGGCCAGCGGCCCGACGTCGTTCGTCGGCGCGCGTGCAGTGGCTGGCGGCGGCGCCGGCCAGCAGCTCGCGGGCCCGGCTGATCCGACCCGGCTCGACCAGCGGCGTCCTTCAGGGGAAGAAGCGGTACGAGCCGACCAGCGTCGCCGGCTGGGCGCTCGGGCCCTGGCCGTCCTCGCAGCGGTCGGCGACGCCGGCCGAGAAGGCGGCGAAGGCGGCGCTCTCGGCCAGGGGGTTGGTGTCGCCCTCGACGTCGGCGACGTGGACGAACGAGCCGTCGGCGAGGCGGAAGGTGGCGTAGCGCAGGCCGTCCGGTTCGGTGGCGGCCAGTTCGGCGAAGACGGCCTCGACCAGGCGCTGGTTCTCGTCGGCCTCGGCGGCTTTGGGCGTGTAGCTGATGACGAGGGTGCTCACTGCGTGCCTCCTGCAGTTGTGGGAGAGTCGGTTGAAGTGGGCCGCGGCAGCGGTGGGCGCAGCGGCGTCAGCGCGAGCGGAGGGTGGCCACGCCGTCGCCGCTCAGGTGGTCGGTCACCGCGCGTCCTGTCATGGCCAGGGCCAGGTACTTCGCCGGGCCCTGGACGGCAGGGCCGTCGCCCGTCGACCAGTCGGCGTCCGTCGCGGTGAGCTGCAGACCGGCGATCCGCCTCTTGGCGCCCAGGACGGGCTGGACGCCCTTCAGGTAGTCGAGACCGGTGACCCAGTGGTCGACGGGGAGGTCGAGCGGCGTCCCCACACCCTCGGCGATGTCGCCCGAGTGCAACAGCACCTCGGCCAGCGCGCCCAGGGGCTTCAGGCCCGGCGGCGTGCTCTGCGAGCCCGCCGAACTGGTGGTGGCGGCGGCGATCTGCTTGGTCGACATCGCCTGGCCCAGCCGGGCGATCAGCTTGGCCGACATCTTGTCGAGGTTGAACCCCGACGAGGCGAAGGCGCCGAACACCTTGCCCTTCGACATCGTCGGTATCACGAGCAGGTGGATGGCGGTGTCCCTGACCGTCCACTCGGTGCAGAGCGACTGCTTCTTCCAGTCGTCCTCGGACAACGCGGCGAGGTAGGCCCCCAGCGCCTCGCGGTCCGCCTTGATCATCGGCCATGGGTCCATGGTCCTGCTCCCTTCGCCACCGGTCGCTCAACGACGGTGACGCTACCGCGATGCGCGGCCGCGAGCGGCGGTCATGAAGCGTCCCGAGGCTCGAGGACGACGGTGGCCTCGTCGCCGGCGACCAACCCCTCGCGCTCCCGAACGGGCTTCTTGACCGGCAGCACGAACGACTCCTTCTCGTTCGAGGGGAAGAGTGAGGTTTCCCACGTCGATTCCCCGATCGTCACCCGCACCGGCACCGACCCGAACCCCTTGGCGGCGCCGCTCGCCGCCAGATCCTCGATCTCGTCGGCGATGTCGGCGGGCAGGGTGATGAAGTGCCACCCGCCCTTGCCGCGGTAGAGCCAGAGCGGGGCTGTGAACTCGAAGCGCACGTCCCAGACGTTACGGCTCCGGGAGCGAGGACATCGTTCCGGTGTTGCCGTCAGGACGATGCCGTCACGGCAACATCACCTCCGTCACCGCGGGCCGAGCCGCCGGCGGCGCGGAGGGCTGCCACGCGACCGCCTCGCCCACGCAGAGGCGGCTCAGAGGAAGGCGCCGGGGAGCCGGGCCACGCAGCCCATCACGTGGGTGATGGCGTCACGGTCGTAGTGGTCGCCCGAGCGGTAGGTGTCGAAGTGGCCGAGGAGGGACTCGACCCGGTCCTGGTGGCGGCCGACGGCCGCCAGCCCCAGGGCCACACCGAAGTTGGTGAAGGCGAACTGCGTGTGGGGCTGGCCCGGCTCGCGGCAGAAGTACCCCGGCGGGTCGATCCACATCTTGTCGAGCACTTCGAGGCTCCGTGCCTGGTGGGCGACGGCCCAGGCCTCGTCGGCGCAGCGGTGGGCGGACCACGCCATCATGCCCAGGCCGAGGTCCTGGGTGATCACGAGGTCACGCCACATCGGCTCGATCAGACGGCCGACGTCGTCCATCTCGCGTGCCAGGTCGCCGGTGCCGCCGTCGAGCGAGCGGTAGACGGCGCGTGCCTGGAAGGGGTCCAGCCCGCCGAGCCCGTAGCCGGGATAGGGGCCGCTCAGATCCTCCCGCATCTTCCACCAGATGCCCCGGTCGGGCAGCACGAAGTGGGGGTGCACCGCACGGACGAGGTCCAGGGCGCGGTCCCGGTAGGCGGGCCGCCGGGCGCCGAGCACCCCCAGGGCGAAGGCCCAGACGGTCAGGTAGTGGAAGTACTGGCCGTCGCGGTCCGCCGCCTCGCCGATGCGATAGCCGGGGGAGCGGCCGAGCACCCGGTCGACGTCGGCCACGACGGACTCCGCCCGGTCCAGGAAGTGGTCCTGGCGAGTGGCGTCGGCGAGCGTGCAGAGCAGCACCACGCCGAAGCCGTCGGTCCACAGGTAGCGGAGCCCCCCGGGCCAGACCCGCTGGGCGTCCATCCATTCGAGCCGGCGCAGCACCGCGTCGAGGTGGTCGGGCCCGGCCAGCGCCGGCCACCGATCACTCACGGGTCGACCCGCTCCGCGTCGAGGAGCCCCGGCGGGGTGGAACGGCCACCCAGGTCAGGTCGTCGGGCGCGACGACGTCACCGAAGGCCGCTCGGGCCTGGTCCGCGAAGTCGGCGCTGCGGGGGTGGCGCGCGGAGAAGTGGGTCAGCACCAACCGTCGGGCGCCGGCCTCGCGGGCCAGCTCGGCGGCCTGCCGCGCGGTGAGGTGGCGATAGTCCTCGGCCCGGTCCTCCTCGCCGTCCAGGAACGTCGCCTCGCACACCAGCAGGTCGGCGTCGCGGGCCAGTTCGACGGCGGCGGCGCAGCGACGTGTGTCCATGACGAAGGTGAACACCTGGCCGGGTCGCACCTCGCTGACGTCGTCGACGTCCACCCGCTGTCCGTCGACCTGCACCGAGCCCTCCCGCAACAGTTCGCCGGCCGACGAGCCGTGGATGCCGCGCTCGGCGAGACGGTCGGGGAGGAGGTGCCGACGGGCCGGTTCCTCGAGCCGCCAGCCGACCGCGGGCACCGTGTGGTCGAGCGGGCGCGAGACGAGGCGGAAGGCCCCGGCGTCCACCTCGTCGGGGCCCGCGGCCGCCGGGTGCAGGCACAGGTCGACAGGGCCGGTGTCCTCGGTGGCGTCGAGCAGGTTGCGCAGGTGGCCGTCACTCGCGGCGGGGTAGTGGAGGTGCAGGGGCCGGTTCACCCCGTCGGCGGATCTGCGTTCGACGAAGCCCGGCAGCCCCAGGCAGTGGTCGCCGTGGAGGTGGGTGAGGCAGACCCGGTCGATGGCCGCCACCTTGACCCCGCCTCGGGCCAACTGCAGCTGGGCGCTCTCACCCGGGTCGAACAACACCAGCTGGTCGTCCCAACGCAGGACGTGGGCGTTGTGGTGTCGCTCGCGGGTCGGGGTCTGGGCCGAGGTGCCCAGGACGAGCAGCGCCCGGTTGGCCGTCCGGGCAGGCTGCGGTGTCACCGCCACGGGATCGGCCTCGACGCTCTGGGTGGTGACATTGCGGACCTGCTCTCGTCCCGATGCTCGCGAGTGTCGCACGCCGCGACCGACGCGGCGAAGCAGGCCGATGACGCCGCATCGCGTCGACGTCCGGGCGCTGACCCCCGCGGGCTCAGCGCCGCCGCCACGCGGCCCAGGCGCCCGTGCACCACAGCGCCCAGACGACGAGCACTGGCTGGAAGAGCAGGCGGACGCCCCGCCCGAGGTCCGAGTCGAGGCCGAACGCCTTGTCGCCGTCGACGAACTGCGAGATGTTGCCCGGGAAGATGGCGACGAAGAAGGCGGCGACGACCCAGCCGACCAGGGCGCGGTGCTGGCGCAGCACCAGCAGCGAGGCGCCGAGTGCCAGCTCGACGATGCCCGACAGGATCACCACCGCGTCGGCGTCGAGCGGCACCCAGTCGGGCACCTGCGCCTGGAACTCGGCACGGGATCCGGTGAGATGGGCGATGCCGGCGAACAGCAACACGCCGGCGAGCAGCCAACGCGAGACGGTGCGGACCACCGTCCGGTCGTGGTGTGGGCTTTCGTCGGTTGAGTTCACGTTTGGCGCCTCCCGGACCGACGCTACGCCGGGCGAGCACGGGTCCGGGCGGTCGCGATCTTCCGGCCAGGGACCTGGGTGCCGTTGGAGGCCGGCGACCGACGCCGCGCCCGGCTGTCCGGCCGCGCCGATCGGGAGAAGCCGACGGGCCCTGCCGTGACCTACGAGCGCACTCCCCGAGAAGTGGCGGTCAGCCCGGTGCGCCCATCATGGCCATGATCCCCTCGATCCGGGTGATCCCGTCCCGGAGCGAGGCATCCAGGTCGGCCAGGGCGTAGACGGTCATCTTGGAGTGCTGCCCGAACGGGAAGCCTCCCATGATCGCGTCGAGCTCCTCGTGGGAGTCGACGTTGAGGATGCCTCCCCCGCCGGTGATGCCGGCGAACGACCACGTCTGCTCGAGCTTGCCGGAGGCGAGATGCTCGGCCGTCCACGCCTGCATCATCTGCATCATGGGGAGTGCCATCTCCGGGGGGACGGGCGTCCGGTTCTCGGTGACAACGAGGAAGCGCATGGGGTCAACCCTTTCTGTCTCGGGCCCTCCGCACGGGCCCGTCGACGCGAGGGTATTCCCGACCGGCGGGGGCGTCCATGGGTTCTTCCACCCCGGCCACCGCCGGGCCGCCGAGGCGGCCTCCGGACCCTGGGTGCCTGGATCCCGGCCCCGTCGCGTACCTCGGCGGTGGCGCCCGATCGCCGACTTGTCGATGAGCCAGGTGGTCACGACCAGGCGTCGGACATCACGTCGGGATCCTCGAGGTCTGCGGCGAGGGTCGCGATCCGTTCGAGGTGCGCAATGGTCACCGGACCGGCGGCGTGCACACGCTCGCGCTCCAAGGACCGCCGGAGGTGGGCCGCACGTGAGAGCCCGACTCGCTTCGCCTTGGCGTCGATGGCGGCCAGTACCTCGTCAGGCACGTCTCGGATCAAGATGTCGGTCATGTCCACCTCGGAGCGGTAGCAGATGACATCAGGGTCTCCGGCGAGCAGCTCGAGGCAGGTGCCCTGGTCGCACAGGGGAGGTCGGGGACGGTGGTTGGCGAGACGGAGACCCCGTCGTCGGTCACGGGAACGGCCACCATCCGCCGTCGTCCTCGATCGAGCCGCGGAGGCTGCGGATGAGGATGTCGTCGCAGGCGTACCAGTCGACGAGGTGCAGGCCACGGGAGGCGCACAGCTCGCTCGCCCGGGCGAAGCGCTGGTCGAGGCCGTCCGGCCGTGGGCCCGCGGTGACGGGCTCGTCGCAGTAGGCGACCGCGGCGACGGCCCGTCGTCGGAACCGATCGAGGCAGCGGGTGAGGGCGACCTCGGGCGGGTGGGTGCGTTCGGTGTGGATCAGGCCCCGCAGCCGGCCGTCCCGATCGGCGAACATCACGATCAGGCGGCGAGGCCCGAACTCGCGCTGGACGAGCGTGTAGCGCCAAGGGGCCACCCGCAGGTTCATGGTGTTGCGGCGGGTGGGGACGAGCGACGTGACGGCGGCGCGGTCGCGAACGCGGGCACGGCTGAGGTTGCGGCCCATGGGGCACCTCCCGGTGATTCCGGTGAGATGGCCCTCCGAGCATCTCGCACGGTCAGGTGGGAGGGCGGCGCCGCGATCGTACCGAGTGTGCCGGCCCCACGAAAGGGGTGAGGTCGGTGCCGGCAGCGGTGGTCAAGGGATCAGCGCTCGCCGACGCCTGGCCCCGCCTCGGTCACGCTGGGATCAGGGCCGGCGCGGCCGTCGACGAGCTGCGAGATGTCCCCCGGAAGATGGCGACGAGGAAGCCGGTGGGCGTGTGCGTCGACTGGGTTCAGGTTGATTCGACGACGGCGCGGTATCGCTGCTGCGCCGCCTGGGCCGAGGTGCCCAGGAGGTCGCCGATGCGCTGCCAGGAGATGCCCTTGGCTCTGGCCGACGTGACGGCGTCGACGACCTGACGTTCGCCCTGGGCGCGGGCCACGGCCGCCCGCTCGAGCAGGTACTCCTCGACCGGTCGCTCGTCGTCGGGCGAGGGCTCGTAGTGCTCGAGGCGATCGGCGAGCTCGTCGGCGTGCTCGAGGATCTCTTGGATGGACCGAGGCATTGGGCTACTCCAGGAACCGAGGTCGGGCCGCCATGGCGCGGATGATGAAGTCGATGCCCTCGGCGGTGGCCACGCCGATCTCGAGGAGCTGAGCGGCCTCGCCCGGCCCGATCAGCATGGTCAGGCCGTCCAGGTCGAAGACGCGGATGGGGTTTCGGTAGGCGTGCGTCATGTCGTCGTCAGGGATCCCGCGTCTGCGTGCGCTCTCCAGAACTACCAGAGCCACGACGTCAAGTTACCTTGATATGTGGCCGGCTGCGGGCCCAGCTCAGACTCTCCGGCATGCCCTTGTAGTGCGGGAGGGCCGTATGGGCACGCACTGAAGCCCGGCGCGGCGCTCGCCATGGCGGACGGGTGCGCCTGTGGGACGCCATCGACCAGCACCGGTTGTCGCCGTTCGCGTACTTCGGCATTCACGACGGTCTCGACCTGCGTGAGGTGCCGTGGCGGCGACCGACGGGCTACGACGTCGAGGGCCTGACCAACCTCTACACGGCCAGCGACGCCTGGGCCCGCCAGGTCGTGTTGGAGGTGCACTCGGGAGTCGACGATGTCCGCACCATGCGGGCGCTGGGGTTCTGCGTCAGCGCCGCCCAGCGCCCGGGTTGGCCCGGTGTTCAACGAGGCGGGGATCGCTGCGGTGGCGGTGTGGGGCGACAGTCCCGCCGACGAGCGTCAGGCGGCGCTGCGCGACCTGGCCGACGGTCGGGTGAAGGTGGTGTTCTCGGTCGACCTGTTCGACGAGGGCGTCGACGTCCCCGTGGTCGACACGCTGCTGTTGCTGCGCCCAACGGACAGCTGGGGTTGTTCCGTCAACAGCTCGGCCGGGGACTGCGCCGGGCGCCGGGCAAGTCGGTGTGCACGGTGCTCGACTTCGTGGGCCACCACCGCAAGGAGTTCCGGTTCGACCGGCGCTTCGGGGCGCTGCTCGGCGGCACCCGCAAGGACCTCCGTCAGCAGGTCGAGCAGGGCTTCCCCTTCCTGCCCGCCGGCTGCCACATGGAGCTCGACGCCGTGGCGCAGCCCGGCTGTCACCGGGGCCGGTCGCTGACAGCTGAAGTGGGATTGACATGTGATCTGATCAGGCTTAACGCTGCTATGGTGTGCACATGTCAGGACTCGTCCTCAGTCGACCAGAGCTCATCGCGCACGAACACGCCATCCGGACGCCGTTGCCCGACGCGGTTGGTGAGTTGCGAGGACTGCTCACGGCGCGCCTTGTCGCCTATCTGGCCGGGGTGGGTGAGACTCGGGCCGTCAACGAGTGGGCCGACGGCACCCGTTCGGTGCGTAGTGCCGACACCGAGACACGCCTGCGTCTCGCGCTCCAGATAGCGGTGATGCTTGCTGGACAGGACGACCCACGTGTCGTCCAGTCATGGTTCACGGGTCTCAATCCGAAACTCGATGATCGCTCGCCGGCCCGACTGCTCCGCGAGGGCGATCTCGACGAGGTCGGCCCTCTGGTGATGGGAGCAGCTCGAGCGTTTCTCGCTGGCGGATGAAGCCGGCAGACCTACCGGCGTCGATCCACCGCGTTGGTCGACTGCCCAATCCGTTTGCGTGGCCGGACTGGGCCTATGCCGATCCCGACGGCACCTTCGGGAACCGATTCGACGATCCCCGTGGCACGTACCGCGTGCTCTATGCCGCCACCGCGCGGGAAGGTGCCATATCGAGACGTTGGCCCTATTCCGCCCGGACCCAGCAGTATTCGCAGCGTTGGACGCGATCGAAGGTGCGCCTGACGAGGTCGACCTGCCCCGTGGCGTCGTCCCGAAGCAATGGTTTGTCCCCCGGGCGATGGGCACGGGCGTGTTGTCCGGATCGTTCGTCGACCTCGGCGCGGCGGCGACGCTCGCTGAACTCCGCACGAAGCTCGCCTCCCGTCTGCTCCACCATGGCATCGCCGACATGGACGCGTCCGCGATCCGGTTGAGCGTGCCTCGAGGTTTCACGCAGGACATCTCGCGCCTCGTTTATGAGGTGACGGCGCCTGACGGTCACCGAGCGTGGGATGGGATCGCCTACTCCTCCAGGCTCGGGGACGATCTGCACAACTGGGCGACCTTCGAGCCGAACGACCCTGGCGAGCAACAGGTAGAGCCTCTCGACCGAGCTGACCCAACGCTGGCATCAGCGCTGGCGATCCTCGCGCTCGAGCTCGAGGACGAAGACTGATGAAGCGGGCGTGTGACGGAGGTCGGCAATGAATGCGCTGGACCAATTCGAGCAACTTCTCGTGCAGGGATCGGCGGAGCTGCACGCAGACAATCCCGGGTTGATGGACTCGCCGGATCTGATCAAGACGCCGAACGTGATCGACGAGGGAGACGTCGATCTCTTCTTCCTCGGGCTTGACGCCGGTCTGATCACGGTCACTCGTGGCGCGAAGTTCAATACCGCCGACCGCTCGAAGGAGGGCGGCCGCTGGTCGTTGCTGTCGAGAAGCCGAGACGGAGGTTGGTACAACGCCGAGTACCTGCCGCAGATCGCCGCCTACGTGGACTGCATTCTCAACCTCGGCTACCCGCAGGAGCGGGTCTTCTTCGAGCTGCCGGCGCGATCGCTCCAACTCGATCTGGCGATTGTCGATGACGACGAGAAGGTCGTCGTGCTCGGCGAGGCCAAGCGGGACGTGGCCATGCTCGACAAGTTGCGCGCCTCGATGCTCGAGAGGTTCGCCTCGCAGGAGCCCGGGCCCGAGACCAAGAAGCGTGGCGACGAGGCCCGCCAGTTGGCCTGGCGGCTGTGGGCCACCAAAGCGCCCTACTGCTGGCTGGTCGGTCCCGGCCATCGGCCGGCGTACCGGGTTGGTCTGTCGCCGCTCACCTTCGAACTGCTGCCAGGTTTGCCGTCTGCCTCGGCGCTCGGGCTCGATCATCTGCCTCCACGACCGCTCGCGCCCCCAGTTCTCGCTCACTGACTCTGCCAGTCGAGAACGGCCTGCGAGAGGGACTGGTCCTGCGACCACCGTGATCACCGATCCCGTCGCTTGGACGCGGTCAGACTGGCGCCGTGACCGAGCCGTTGCCTCCTGGGCTGTACGAGGTGTTGGTCACGGAGGTGCTGGCAGGGCAGTTGGCGGGGATCGAGGGGCGCCTGGTCGCCACCGAGACCGGGGTGCGGCCGGCGGAGGTGGCGGACCGGGTGGCGCTGCATCTGAGCCGGGTGGTCGAGCGGGCGATCGAGGGTGTCACCGAGGAGGATCGGGTCGACGTCGCCATCGCTGTGGCTCGGGATCTGGTGGCGAGCCTCGACGGGCTCGTCGCCGCCCGATCCCGCTCGCTGGACCTGGCACCCGAGCGCCCGGTCGAACCCGGGTCGGTCTTGCGGTCGATCACCGCCCGTCGCCCCGACGGCACACCGGATGAGATCGACGAGCCGCTGATCCCGTTGCTCGACACGACGTTGTTGACGAACGCCCCCGGCGAGCCTCGGGTGGGCAGTCAGGTGTTGGCCGAGGTGGCGTCGGCCGACCGGATCGATGTGGTGATGGCGTTCATCCGCCGCAGCGGGCATCCGTCCGCTGCTCGATGCGCTGCGCCGCCACTGCGAGCGGTCCGGCGAGCCCGTTCCCCTGAGGGTGCTGACCACGACCTACACGGGGTCGACCGAGCGGCGGGCGCTCGACGCCTGTTGAATTCAAACCAGCGGCGGCGTTGGGCGCCGACGTGCGGGTGTCGTACGACACGACCACGACCCGGCTGCACGCCGTGGGATGCGCCGCCAGGCGCAGACCGGCGGGCCGCACAGGCCCGCTCAGCGATGAGGCGTCAGCCGAAGAGCCGACGATCAGGCGTGGTTGTTCCACCGCCGGTCGGGGCATTCGACGGCGTACATCGGGTCGTCGAACCTGACCCATTCGGCGCGGGTGGACGGGCTCGAGTGGAACGTGCGGGTGTCGGCGGCCCGCAACGTCGCGGTGGTGGCGAAGGTGGGGGCGGTCTATGAGTCGTACTGGCAGTCGGGGGACTTCCGCCCGTACGCCTGCTGTCTGTGAACCCAGGCGACGAGTTCGACCGTGAGACCGAGCGGGCCGGCGACTCGGGTCCGACGGTGCTGCTGAGCCCGATCGAGTTGCGCCCCGAGCCGTTCCAGGAGCGGCTGTTGGAGCAGATCGCCGTCGCCCGCCGCCAGGGCCATCACCGCAACCTGTTGGTGTCGGCCACCGGCACCGGCAAGACCGTGATGGCGGCGCTGGACTACGTGCGCCTGCGGGCCGAGCTGCCTCGGGCCCGGCTGCTGTTCGTCGCGCCAATTCCCCGCTCTTGGCGACTTCGTCGCCGGGCCGCTCGGGCCACGCTCCTCGTACCTCGGGCTCCGGCCAGGAGATCCTGGATCAGAGCCAGGCCACGTTCCGCTACGCCATGCGCGAGCCGGCGTTCGGCGAGCACTGGTTTTGGGCAAGCACGCGTGGGCGGCCACCGTCCGACGCAGTTCGAGCTGACCGCCGCCGGCCTCGACGATCTGGCGCCCGATCACTTCGACGTGGTCATCGTCGACGAGTTCCATCACGCCGCCGCCCGGTCGTACGAGCGGCTGCTCGACCACGTGGCGCCGGTCGAGCTGCTGGGACTGACCGCCACACCCGAGCGGGCTGACGGCCTGTCGCTGCTGGGTCGCTTCGACGGGCGGATTGCTGCCGAGCTGCGCCGGGCTCCTGCGTCAGCTGCCGTCGCGGCGGAAACTCAGCTGCGCTGCGGTTTCACGTACTTGGCCGTGCGTCGTTGCCCGACGAGCTCCAACTTGCCCTCAGCCCGGAGCCGGCGGAGCAGTCGGCTGGCTTGCTCAGATTCGAGCTGGCAGAGCTCGGCTGCATCACGTCGGGTCACCGATCCGTGGCGATCGACGTAGGTGAGGACCATCTGTTCCTGCTGGATGTCGTCGAACCCGCGGGTCCGGACGTATTGCGTGGGCTCGCCGAGCCTGCGGTAGACGGAGGCGGCCAGGTGGTAGGTGCGTCCTTTGGACTCACCGCGCGCCTCCAGCAATCCGCGTTCGACCAGATGGTTCAGCACGAGCCGGGCCTCATGCGCGCCGACTTGAAACAGCTCCGCCGCGCGGGCCGTGCTGATCCGACGCTCCAGCCGGACTTCGTGCAGGGTCAGGAGGTCCTCGAGTGAGAATTCCTGGCCTCTCTGGCGTGATTCGGCGATGAATCCCGCCAGTTCCTTGTCGGCGGGGCCGGACCGCAGTCGGGCGACAACCGAGCTCTGCGTGGTCCGTCCGTAGTCGGGAGCCGGCCGACCGATGGCGAGTTGGCTGAGGAAGACGCGGTTGATGCCCCGGCTGGTCCGATCGACGAGGCCCGCCCGCTTGAACGCGTCCGCCAGCACGGGGTTGCGGGGTCGCGGGGGTGTGGTCAGAAGGTTCGCCAGCGTGACTCCTTCGGGGAGCCCGCCGGGGTTCGAGACCGTCAGTGCCTGCCCGGTCAGTTCCACGAGGACGGCGCCTGTGGCCGTGTAGTCACGGTGCACCAGTGCATTTGCGACCAGCTCGCGGACGGCAATGTCCCCGAAGCGCGGGAGGCCCACGCGGAACAGCCCGATCTCGACCTCCTCCTCCGGATTGCGTGCCCTCACGGCGTCGGCGAGCTCAGCCATCGCCCGAAAGAGCGGGGCGCGGTTGATCTGGTTGGTGCGGACCTCGAGTGCGTCCAGCTCTTGGAACGCCACCTCGTGGGTGGGGAGGTATCGGGCCAGTGAGTCCTCGCGCCCGAAGAGCAACAGGGCCCCGATCGTGATGTCGCCGCTCGGCGCGATCAGGTCGAGGGCCTTGAGCAGGTCGCCGTCGGACAGCGTCCTCAGGGATGCGTCGCCTCCGCCCTCGACGAGGTCCCGGAGACGGGCAAGTTCGACGACCGACAGGTCGTCCATCGTCAGCTCGGGTATGGCGACCCGGGCGAAGTCCTGTGCCCCGGTGCTTCCCGCACGGGCGAGAACCTCGTGGGGTCTCATCGGCACGCACTGCGGCTTGCCCTGCACGTCGATGGTGCGGCGGACGAACCTTCCATCCGAAGTTCCGACCACGCTACGACCAGCCGGGATCTCCACCACGATGACTTCGTTCTCGTCGAGGGCGATGACCTCGGCCGCGGTGACCACCGATGGCTCCGTCCGGTTCCCAATGAGGGCCTCGAGCCTCGCGGGCTCGGTGGTGGTGCCGTGGCGTGGCCCCGCCCCCGTGACGGTGCCGTCGTCTCGTACGCCGATGAGTAGGTGGCCGCCGCTGCCGTTGGCCATGCACGCCACGGCCTCGATCAGATCGGTGTCGCTGATCCCACCCGTCTTGAACTCGACGGTGAGCGTCTCGCCTCCTGCGATGAGTGCTTCGACCGCCGTGGAGTTCATGGTGCGAGGTTACCCAAAGTGTTTGGGTTTTTCATTAGACTTTGCGTAGCAGCTCAAATCTATGCATTCGGCGTAAGCGGCGGCGGAGGCCGGGCTCGGAGGCAACGCGGCAGAGGTGCGCGTGAGCTCAGCCGGCGTCGCGCTGGAGCTCATGCTCGACCGCTCGCCTGATCCATGAGCTGACGGAGCGGTCGTCGGCCTCGGCGCGGGCACGGAGTGCTTCGAGTGTGTCCTCGGGGAACCGGACGGGCACGACCTTGGTGAGGGGCCGCCGTCGTCGCGCAGGACCCTGGGGCTTCTGGTTCTCGGGGTCGGCGTAGAAGTCATGCTCCTGTTGGCGGGTCATCTTCTTCGGTGTGGAGCTCATCGGTCCTCCCGGTAGCGCCGGGCGAGATGCTCGGCCGCTTCGTAGCATCCGATCGGTCGACAGGATGCGGGGTCGCCCGAGTCCGGCGGGGCCAGAGGCACGACCAGGACCCGACCGGCGACCTCGGCGACCATCAGCCAGTCCGCCGGCGGCTTCGCTGCGTAGAAGACCGGGAAGGATTCCCAGACCTCGTGGATGTCATCGATGCCCAGGTGTGGGTGCTTGAAGAGGTGGGCGGCCTGGTCGTCGATCTCGAAGGGGTCGTCGCTGTCGAGAAGATCGAAGTCCAGCCGTTCGCGGTCATCCACGGTCGAGTGTAATACAAACGACTACGAATCGAAGCCTGGCAGACCTGGCGGCGGCGAGCGAGGTCACGCTGGGCGTGCCCTTCCTCGGGACGGCCCATTCGCAACTGCGGCCACTACTCGCCGGGTGAGGAGAACGAAGGCGTCGAGACGGCGAGCGTCCGGCGCGCGATCCTCGTGGTCGTCGGTGCCGTAGGAGCGAGCATCCGCCAGCAACAGCTCGGCTTCGACTCGCATCGTCGCTCGAACGAGGGCGTCGCCGATCCGAGGAGGCAGGTCCATCCAGAAGTGGATCATGCCGTCTGGTTCGGTCTCGAAGTCGAGCTGGCGCAGGGCTTCGACCAGGAGGTCGACCTGCTCGCCGGCGACCTTGGGTGGCTTCTTCGGCTTGGGTCTGGTCATGAATCGCACCGTAGGAAGGGGGTCTGACAAGAATCGCCGCTCGAGCAGTCGGTGCCGGTTCGCCGGCCTGCCAGTGCGACCTCGTGGCGCCGGACAGACTGTCGCCGTGACCGAGCCGCTGCCTCCGGGCCTCTACGAGGTGCTGGTCACGGAGGTGCTGGCGGAGCAGTTGGCGCAGATCGAAGATCGGCTGGTCGTGTGCGCCGGCGAGGTGCGGGCGGCCGAGGTGGCGGACCGGGTGGCGCTGCACCTCGGTCGGGTGATCGAGCGGGCCATCGACGGTGCTCCCGAGGACCAGCGAGTCGAGGTGGCCATCGCCGTCGCCAGGGATCTGGTGGCCCGGCTCGACGAGTTGGTGTCGGCCCGGGCCCGGTCGCTTGACCTGGCACCGGAGCGGCCTGTTGAGCCGGGCTCGGTGTTGCGGTCGATCACAGTCCGCCGCCCCGACGGCACCCCTGACGTCATCGCCGAGCCGCTCATCCCCCTGCTCGACACGACCCTGTTGACGAACGCCCCCGGCGAGCCTCGGGTGGGTAGCCAGGTGCTGGCCGAGGTGGCGTCGGCGGATCGGATCGATGTGGTGATGGCGTTCATCCGCCGCAGCGGCATCCGTCCCCTGCTCGACGCGCTGCGCCGACACTGCGAGCGCTCCGGCGAAGCTGTCCCGCTGCGGGTGCTCACCACCACGTACACGGGGTCGACCGAGCGGCGGGCGCTCGACGAGCTGGCGGCGTTGGGCGCCGACGTGCGGGTGTCGTACGACACGACCACCACCCGGCTGCACGCCAAGGCGTGGCTGTTCCACCGCCGGTCGGGGCATTCGACGGCATACATCGGGTCGTCGAACCTGACCCATTCGGCGCAGGTGGACGGCCTCGAGTGGAACGTGCGGGTGTCGGCGGCCCGCAACGCCGCGGTGGTGGCGAAGGTGGCGGCGGTCTACGAGTCGTACTGGCAGTCGGGCGACTTCCGCCCGTACGACGCCGACGAGTTCGACCGTGAGACCGAGCGGGCCGGCGACTCGGGTCCGACCGTGCTGCTCAGCCCGATCGAGCTGCGCCCCGAGCCGTTCCAGGAGCGGCTGTTGGAGCAGATCGCCGTCGCCCGCCGCCAGGGCCATCACCGCAACCTGTTGGTGTCGGCCACCGGCACCGGCAAGACCGTGATGGCGGCGCTGGACTACGTGCGCCTGCGGGCCGAGCTGCCTCGGGCCCGGCTGTTGTTCGTGGCCCACCGCCAGGAGATCCTCGACCAGAGTCGGGCTACGTTCTGCCACGCCTTGGGTGACCACGCGTTCGGCGAGCGGTGGGTGGGCGGTCACCGTCCGACGCAGTTCGACCACGTCTTCGCGTCGATCCAGAGCCTGACCGCCGCCGGCCTCGATGATCTGACGCCCGATCACTTCGACGTGGTAATCGTCGACGAGTTCCACCACGCGGCCGCCCGGTCCTACGAGCGGCTGCTCGACCATGTGGCGCCGGTCGAGCTGCTGGGCCTGACCGCCACCCCCGAGCGGGCCGACGGCCTGTCGTTGCTGGGTCGCTTCGACGGGCGGATCGCCGCCGAGCTGCGCCTGTGGGACGCCATCGATCAGCACCGGCTGTCGCCGTTCGCCTACTTCGGCGTCCACGACGGCCTCGACCTGCGTGAGGTGCCGTGGCGGCGGGGGAGGGGCTACGACGTCGAGGGCCTGACCAACCTCTACACGGCCAGCGACGCCTGGGCCCGCCAGGCGGTGTTGGAGGTGCACGCGGGAGTCGATGATGTCCGCACGATGCGGGCGCTGGGGTTCTGCGTCAGCGTCGACCACGCCCGCTTCATGGCCCGGGTGTTCAACGAGGCGGGGATAGCCGCGGTCGCGGTGTGGGCCGACAGCCCCGCCGACGAGCGCCAGGCGACGCTGCGCGACCTGGCCGACGGCCGGGTGCAGGTGGTGTTCTCGGTCGACCTGTTCAACGAGGGCGTCGACGTCCCCGTGGTCGACACGCTGCTGTTGCTGCGGCCCACCGACAGCCCGGTGCTGTTCCTGCAACAGCTCGGCCGGGGACTGCGCCGAGCGCCAGGCAAGTCGGTGTGCACAGTGCTCGACTTCGTGGGCCACCACCGCAAGGAGTTCCGCTTCGACCGCCGCTTCGGGGCACTGCTCGGCGGCACCCGGGCTGACATTCGGAAGCAGGTCGAGCAAGGCTTCCCATTCCTTCCCGCTGGCTGCCACATGGAGCTCGACGCGGTGGCGTCCGAGATCGTTCTGGACTCGATCAAGAACTCGGTGCCGACTCTCTGGACAGCGAAGGTGGATGAGCTGCGGGCGTTGGTGGCGACAGGACGGGAGGTGACGCTGCGGTCATTCCTCGACGAGTCGGGTTACGACCTCGATGACGTCTACAAGGGGAACCGAGGGTGGTCGGACCTGTGCGAGGCCGCCGGCGTTCAGCTGAACGTTTTCGGACCTGACGAGGTCCCACTGCGGCGAGCCATCGGCCGCCTCGACCACGTCGACGACGAGGAGCGCCTGGCGTTCTACCGGCGGTGGGTGGCTTCGGACTCGGCGCCATCACTGGATGCGCTGTCAGAGCGGGAGTGCCGCCTGGCCCGGATGCTGGTGGCGTCGGTCGCCACGCAGGCGCTGGCCAAGGACGCCACGCTGGCTGAAGGAGTCGACCTGCTGTGGCAGCACCCGCAAATGCGAGCCGAGCTGGGCGAGCTGTTCGACGTACTGGCCGACCGAGTCGACCACGTGCACTCGCCGTTGGCGTCGCATCCCGACGTCCCCCTGCAGATCCACGCCCGCTACACGAGGCTCGAGATCCTGGCCGCCTTCGGTGTCGGCGAGACGACGGCCCGGGTAGCGCCGTGGCAATCCGGCGTCTGGTGGGCCCCCGAGGCCGGCGCCGACCTGTTCGCCTTCACCCTCGACAAGACCAGCGGCTCGTTCTCACCCACCACCCGCTACCGGGACTACGCCATCAGTCGAGAGCTCATCCACTGGGAGAGCCAGTCCGCCACCAGAGCCGACAGCGCCACCGGCCGCCGCTACCAACAGCACGCCGCCATGGGCACCTCGGTGATGCTCTTCGCCCGCCTCCGCAACGACGACCGATCCTTCTGGTTCCTCGGCCCCGCCACCTACGTCAGCCACGAGTCCGAACAACCCATGGCCATCACCTGGAAGCTCGACGTGCCGCTGCCGGGCGATCTCTTCGCCAGGTTCGCGGCAGCGGTGGCGTAGGCGGAGGCAGTGCATGCGCTGGAGAATGGTTGCAGGACACGGGCCTGCTGCACGACGCCAGCGCCACATTTGAATAAGACTGGCGCCTGTGCATTAAGCGGATACTGACCCTTGAGACCCTAGGGAAGGCAATCACTGTGCCGCTACCGACTAAGACTACGATGGGGCTACCCGCCAACTTGCTCACCATACTTATGGCGAACAAGCTTTCCCCCGCGAGAACGGAGCGTTCACATGATGCCGATGGACCTCACCGGCCTGCGAGACAGCCGTTCGACCGGCGAGCTGAGTCTTGATCTCCGCCGATCAACACGAACCAGTTCGAGCATAGCCGGTGTATTTCAGGCAATGAGTGAGGTCCAGCCCGAGCGGGAAATGGTTGCCTACCACATAGGGATGGCAATCGCACTCGATGACGTACTCGTTCACTACGCCGACTTTCTGGAGTACCTGGAGGAACTAGTTCATCTTCGCGTGGGAGATGATGAGTTTCTTGGTTACCTCATCGACGATAGCAGCGCCATATTCGATGCTGGTGACAGCGGAGACGATGCCGAGGCCGATTCAGAAGACGATTCAGGGCTTGCGTCAGACTTGGACGTCATCAGACAACTTGCGCTTGCTGGCCTAACTGAGCAGATCCAGGACATCCTCACGGAAGCGCTCATGCCGCATGTCGAATGCGCCGACCTCACCGACTTGTCTACGGAGCAGGTTCAGGCCGAGGTACAGAGAACACTAATAGCAATCGCCGATCGTGGCCGCGAAGCACTCCAGGACTGGCGGATGGAAATCGAAACAATCAATCTCCGGGTAGATCCGGAGGCAAGCCTCCCGGCCTTCCTAGGCGACTTCTCTGAACTGAGGACGCTCTCCGTAACGGCCGACCAACGCACCGCCGTAGGGCAGGCAGATCTCGTACCACTCCAGGTCCTTCAACTCCGAAGTCCTCTGACAAACGTTGACACCTTTTCCGTCAGCAGTCTTGTGGTCGACGTCTCAGCCCTGTCGAGCGCACTCCCGGAACTATTGCGCCTTGAGGCCGACGATTGCGTCATTGAGTCCTCCGGCAACGACCCCGAGCCGCTGATGGCGTTCAGTATCCTTCTACGATACTGCGAGATTCGCGCCTGGACGGTCGCAGCACCAGTGTGCACGGAGCTTATTGTTGTAGGCACGATTCTCGACGCTGACTCAATGCTTCTGAAGCACTTTGTCGCGCTGGAGGTTCTCGACCTTGGAAGGTGCGCTCTGTCGGAGATGCCCGATATCCCTGACGGCACTCCCATATCGGAGCTTGCGGCAGCGGATAACGACTTTCATGCGGCGACGTTTGAGAACCTCCTGAGCATCAGTTCGACGCTTCGCAGACTGGATATTTCGGGCTGTGGAATTTCGAGTCTGCCGGCGCCAATCTTCGGGATGGACGAGCTAGCGTCTTTGGACTTGTCCCTCAACCCACTTAGCTCACTCCCGTCAGAGCTTGGAGAACTTGAGAACCTGTCGACCCTAGAGCTGACCGACGTCAGCCTGCCACCTCTCCTTGCAAAGGCGGCCGAGCTTGGAACCGAGGACCTGAAGGCATTTCTTCGAGAGATGGGCCCGTCTCCAACCGAGTGTCACGAGGGGAAGATGCTCGTCATCGGCGAAGGCAATGTAGGCAAGTCGTCGTTGGTTGCCGCACTGAGAGGTGATCCGTTCATCGAAGGACGCCCGACTACCCACGGGATCGATGTTCTCCGTCTCGATCTGACCGACCTATCGACAGATACCAACGATGACCCGCAGGAGACTGTCGTCACGGCGTGGGATTTCGGTGGCCAGAAGATCTACCGGGTGACGCATCCCTTCTTCTTCTCTCCCGACGCGATCTTCGTCGTCACTTGGCGCCCGAGAGACGGTCTTGAGGACGTCGGACTCCAGTACTGGCTTGAGGCAATAAAACACCGGGTTGGTCTAACAAAATGCGCTGTGCTTCTGGTGTCGACGTATCGAGACGAGGGCCGCTCTACTGACTTTGATGTAGAGCAGCTTACGTACGAGTATTACCCCGCGCTGCAAGGCTACTTCTCGGTGGATAACCAATCCGGTCTCGGAATTGACGATCTTAGGGAGGCGATCGCCCGGTGCATCCAGAACTTGCCTCACTACGGCAGCCCTATACCGGAATCCTGGCAAGCACTGCGTTCTGCGTTCTCTGAGATCGCGGACCCGGTCCTAGATCTCGTATCGTTCGGTGAGCTCACCAGTGAAGTAGGCGTAGGTGCACGAGAGGCCCGCTCCTGTGCTCGTCTGCTTCACGTTCTGGGTGACATTCTGTTCTTCGACGAGCGCGATGGTCTGGCACCTTTGGTCGTAGTGGACCCAGAGCTGCTTACACAGGCCGTTTCCTTTGTCCTCGAAGATGGTCGTGCGCGAGGTGCGACTGGCTTGATGAATTCCGAACACATCGTGGAGGTCTGGAGGGAGTCAGGTGGCTTTCTGAGTCAGCGGCAGGATCTTTATGGCTCTCTACTGCAGTTGATTCGGCGGTTTGACGTCGCGTACCAGGTTGAAGCAGCTGGGGACGATCAGCTGTTCTTCCCGGAGCTTCTGCCCGTTGCTCGACCTCTGGATCTGCCATGGGAGCCCGAGGACGCGCTGCCGGGGGCTGCGCGACAGGTTCAGGTCAGGATCGCGTTCAAGGCAGACCCTGTTGGTCTGGTTCCATGGATGATCGTGCGGAGCGCGCGTTTGCTCACAAACCATCAATGGCGAAATGGTGCCTTGTTCGAGCACAGCCAGCACGATGCCCAGGCACTTCTCGACTACGACGCGGGCGCGCGAACCCTGACGCTCACCGTTCGAGGAGGGTTCCCCTTCGAGCTGTTCTCGGTGCTGCATTCCGATATTGACCACCTGCTCGAGACTCGGTGGCCCAATCTGCCCAGAGAGGCCACCCTACCGTGCCCAAACTCTCGGGCGGCACGGCACTGTCTCGGCAGATTCCCGGTCGAGTTCGTCAGGCGTGCCCTGGCTTCCGGACGTGACACCGGTGATTGCCGTGTGTGTCTCGCTGATGTTCAGCTATCGGAGGTGCTCGTAGGGCTGCCTATGGCTGTCTCTCTCGGGGGCCGGCTCACGAGGATCGAGGAGACCGTTACCGACATACGGGGGCAGGTCGAGAGTGGCTCGGCATCTATAGCGTCGGCGATCGGAGAGCTCTCGCATAGCCTGCGCATGCTCCGAGAAGAGGTACTCATTGGTGGGACGGACACCCCTGTATTAGTGACGGTCGTACCGACCGTGAGGGGCTCATTGGCCGCAGTTATTCGGCGTCGCGAATACTCGATACAGCTTTGGTGTGAATACGAGGGAGGTCCTCATCCAGTCGGTCAGCCCTATGTGGAGAAGGTACCGCCAAAGTGGGTCGAGGAGGCATATCCCATTCTGCGCGTCATTTCTCGCATACTCAGCCTTGTTCCAGTGATTTCAACGGGCTTAACGGCGGCGGTCACGGATGCTGAGTGGAAGGACGTGCTGGAGAGTCTCGACTTTATCGATGCCCTCGGGGGGTTCCTCGGGGATTTGCCAGGCGACGCTGAGCACACCGATGGTGGAGACAGCGTCGAGGCAGGCGCTGCGCGTTCGTCGGCGTCGGGTAGGGCGATACGTGAGCTGCTACTAGCTGTCGATGCTGCTCGCGAGTTTCGCGACCTCCGGCCGGTAGTCGCACCGGGTCGGCCTGTCATGTGGCTCTGCGGCGAACACGCGAGCGCGTACCCGCTTGCCACGCGGCCATCGCTGGAGTCCGCTTCAGGGGGTGCGGCGTAGCGGCCGGACGCGCAGACTTTGCTGGTGCCGCCACGGAACATCTTTGGGCGCCCGGGCTTGAACTAGCGCTTAGGTCAAGCGGAATCTAAGCGACATGGGTCGGTTGCCCGTGGAGCTTGCTGCGACCACGAGGCCGCAGTACTCGAACGCCACGTCGGTCTTCTTCTGGCGGACCCAGAGGTGGACCTGCGTGCCGGTGCTGAGGGAGTCGAGGATCTCGCGGCCCTTCTTCGAGTCGGGGCCGACGCTGTTCTGGGAGCTCCAGACGAAGGTGTCGGGGCCCTCGAAGTGGTCGACGTAGTCGGCGCCGTGGGACATCGGTCGCTCTTCTCGAGGGCCACGAAGAGGATGGCGTGGCCGGGGATCGACACGTGGCCGCTGTTCCAGTTGCCTGGGTTGAACTCCTGTCTGTAGAGCGCCGCCACGTCGGAGCGCTTGTAGACGTCGCCGATCTTGTCGGCCAGCGGGTTGACGTCGGCCTGGTCGAGGCGGCGGACGAGCTTGGCGATGATCGTCAGGTCGGACGTGCCCACGATGGGCTCGGCGTCGGGGTTGGCTGAGCGGAGCACCCATCCGGTGCCGTCACGTTCGAGGATCTTCAGCGCCGTCGCTGAGCCGCCGTGGGCGTTCAGCTGAACGCACACGATCGAACCTTCGAGGTCGGACCGGTCGACGTTCCTGGTCCATTCGAGGAGGAGTGGGTCGCCGTGGCGGATGGGCGTCGGCCCGCCGTCCATCGAGTCGCCGCGAGCGAAGACGACGAAGCGGCCGGTCGGATCCTCGGTGCCGGGACCGCTCACCTCCATGGATGTTGACGCTTCCACGGGGCTGGATCCGTCGCCGAAGGCGCCGCACGCCACTTCAAGCGATGGGAACAGCGGGATCACTTCGCGCGAGGCGCCGCTGGCCTCGTCGGGGCGCATCACCCAGCGGCCGTCTTGCTGGACGAGGACCACGGAGTGGCGGGTGCCGGGGTGGCCCGCTGACGGGCCGAACCAGCCTCGGAGCAGGCTGTGGAGGGCGTTGCCCTTCTCGCCGGGGCGCGTGGCCGTGTTGAGGGCGATCTTCACGAACTGGCCGACGTACTCGTCGCCGTTGGCGAAGAACACCGTCTCGCCTTCGGGGAGCTTGGGCGACTTGGCCCGGTCGAATCGGATGATCGGGTTGCCGCTGGAATGGCTGACCTTGCAGCGGATCTCGCCGCTGCCGGTCGGCCGCTTGCCGAGCAGGTACTCGGCCAGGCGCCACTCGACCAGCTCCGCCGCCATGGCGTCGAACGTCGGGCCCAGCTCGTCCGGCACGGTGAACGTCGGCTCGAAGCGGTCGCCGGTCAGCCGGAACATCGTCCGGCCGCCCTTGCCGTTGGCCAGGTGCTCGAGCGGCCACTTCAGCCAGAACGCACGCCACCGGTCGGGGGTGTCGGCGTCGAGCGCCGCCGTCCCCTCGGTGTCGAGGTCGGCTCGCAGGCGAGGGTCGCCGCCGATGAGCACACGGGCGAGGTCGGCCGTCGCCGCCACGGTCGTCCCCGTCCGCAGCGTCCCCTCCTGGCACAGCGCCATTAGCGTCACCGGCTTGTAGGACTTGGTTCTGCGCTCTCGCTCGATGGCCGAGAGGGTGTCGCCGGCGTCGTCGACCACCGCACGTCCCTCGTCGGACAGCAGGGAGAGGTCGCCGAGCAGCCCGAACCAGTGACCGTGGCGCCGGCTGGCCGTTTGCGGGTTGAGCCCGGCCCGGAACGCCTGGTGCGCGGTCGGGCGCCGGCCCACGTCCTCTTGGTACGACAGGCAGTACTCGGCGAGGGCTTCGCCGCCGCGCTGCTTCACGAACGACGCCAGCAGGTCGACGGCCTCGAGCTCGTAGCTGACCGAGCAGCCGTCGGGCAGGTCGAACTCGCCGGCCTTCACGGCCCGGACCACCTCGGCGTCGGTGGGCGTCGAGCGCCGGCCGAGCGACAGCAGCGACCGGGGCTTCAGCAGGAAGCTGCGGTGGTTGCCGATGAAGTCGATGACCGTCAGGCGTTCCTTGCCGGCGGCGGTGCGTAGGCCGCGGCCGAGCTGCTGGAGGAAGACCACGGGCGATTCGGTGGGGCGCAGCATCAGCACGCAGTCCACGCCGGGCAGGTCGACGCCTTCGTTGAACATGTCGATCGAGCAGACGACGTCCAGCTCGCCGTTGCGGAGGCGGTCGAGCGATTCGGCCCGGGGTGCGGAGGTGGGGCCCGAGTGGACGGCGACGGCGGCGACGCCCTGGTCGGTGAGGAAGGCGGCCATGTAGTCGGCGTGGGTGATCGAGCAGCAGAAGGCGAGGGTGCGGCCGGCGCCCCGGGACCGCCACTCGTCGAGGGCCTGTTGCGCCCGCTCCCGGGTCTCGACGGCACGGGTGAGCGCCTCGGGGTCGAAGCGGCCGTTGCGCCAGGGGGTGGGCTCGAAGTCGGTGACGTCGCGCACGCCGAAGTAGTCGAACGGCACCAGGTTGCCCTGGCGGATGCCGGTGACCAGGTCGCAGTCGAACACCAGGTTGTCGCCGCAGAGGCCGAGCAGGTCGGCGCCGTCCATGCGTTCGGGGATGGCGGTGAGGCCCAGCAGGAATCGGGGGGCGAAGTGGGCGATGACCTGGCGGTAGGTGGCGGCGGCGGCGTGTTGGAACTCGTCGATGACCACGTAGTCGAACTCTGCGGGGTCGAACTCGTCGAGGCGGCCCGACCAGGGTGTCGATGTCGGCGATCACGCCGTCAGCGCCCGGCGTGGTAAGTGCGGAAGGCGTCGTTGGCTGGCGCAGGAGGGCACGGAAGTAACCAAAAAAAAGCGGGGTGGCCCTTTCGGGCCACCCCGGAGACATTCTCCCTATCGGGTTCTCATTCTATTGATGGTCACCCGAATAGTGGGTATCCCAAAATACAGCAGGGTGATCCTAATCTTACGCTTCTTCGATGCAACCTTGAAGTGGAGCGGGAGTAGTTCCTTCTGCCCCTGTGAAATCATAACTAGCGTGATTACACACAGGGACCACATTCTTAGTGGTCCCAGTATTCAGTTGTTTGTCTCGACGGCATGACCGCCCTTTCTGGTCCCACACCTTCGGTGGGCTCCGAGGAGAACAGTACTCGACACCGTCCGGCGAATCCCTCGCCAACTGGACGGAGGGGAGCATCAGCGAGCCGCAAGGCGATGAGCACGATTCTGCAGGGGACGCGAAGCGGCGCCGTGACCTGCGGTCCAGCATTCGGGGTGGTACATGGTACTCAGTGGCGGTGTCAACTCGCTTGCCCGCCACTCGAACTAGTCGCAGACTGGTCTGATCCGACGCCGCTCGTTGAGGCTGTCGCCGTTTACGACGGAGCTGCCCGGTCACTGGCCGGCGGCGAGGGTCGTCGACGAGGTATCGAGCGAGGGCTCAGCGCAGGTCGTCGAGGAGGGCGTCGCCGATCCGTGGGACGCGCCACGCCTTCCAGCCGTTGGTCGAGGTACCCGAGAGCCTGGTCGCCGCTGCGGAGGGCGACCAGAATCGCTGCCCATCGTCGCTGAGTAGCGACCCGTCGGCTTGTAGGACGAGGCGGAAGGTCGTGCCTGCCTGGGGACGGTTCCAGACGAGCTCCTCACCTACGTTGAGCACACCCGTCTCGATGAGGTGAACCATCGGCTCGGACGTAGACGACTCTGGCGTCGATGCCGGGGCGTCCCGTGCAGGGTCCGCCGCCTCGTCAGCATTCGACGGGAGGCCCGAGGCATCGACGACCGGGAACTGCTCCCGGTCGCCAGTCCAGGCGTCCGCCGAGAGTTCTGGCACGTCCGTCAACGGCAGCCGTTCGTCGCCGAGCTCTCTCGTGATCACCTGCACCCATTCGTCGATCGTTCCGATGACCTCGAGCGGGCCGATGGGGACTTCGATCGTCTCGTCACCGGGATCGACGCTGATCCACTGCGAGCCGATCTGGAATCCGGCCGACAGTCCGTCGCCAAGATCTGCGACAAGCCGATGCAGGTCGGGGCCGGCCACGGCGAGTGATGAGGTCGCGTCGAGATGGTGGGCCGTGAACACAACGATCGAGTCAGAACCATCCGGCGCGGTTCCGTAGGTGGTGAGGTCGAGCCCGAGGTCGATGCTGACGTCCGACCTGGGACTGGCGTCGTCATCGAGGAAATCAGGGCGGAACGAGTCGAGCAGCTCCGTCATCGCGTCCGCCAGAAGCTCACGTCGGCTGCGAAGGAACCCTCGGTAGTTGACCGTCAGCCACAGGTACTCCTCGGAAGGGATGAGGTGCGCAGCGCGCTGTCCGTCGTCGACCTCGGCCAGGTAGAGGCTCGGCTCTCGTTTGCCGATCTTCCGATTTGCCCGTCCCGAGATGAACGCCAGGTTTGCGAGGTCGTTGATCTCGGCCTTGGTGAAGCGAGCCCGTACCGTGGCTTGGGGGTGGATGTGGTGGTACTCGAGCCGGAACTCGCCTCTGAGGTCGGTACCAATGTCGAGCCCGAAGAACCAGTCCTTGGCCCCGTGTGCGTCTGCGACCAGGTAGCTGAGCGGGAAGAAGGGGCTTGCTACTCCGCGGCCGGCGATGGCGGCGGGACGGACCTCGAGGCGGTGGTCGAAGAGGCCGAGACTCCGCAGCAGGCCCCTCACTGCACCACCAGCGCGCACTGTCGCCAGGTCCTCGGCGAGGCGCGTCTCCTTGCCCGCGCTGTAGCGCAGGGCCAGATTTGCCCCGAACATCCAGTAGACGAGCCCTTTGGCGTCCTCAGCCCCGAGCGCTTCGTTGTCGCGTATGCCGAGGAACGTGGCGATCGGAATCAATGCGTTGGTCGAGGTGATCAGCGAGCTAGTTCTGATGCCGGCGTTCTGGCGCAGCAAGTTGATGGTGTGCGCCAGCCCCTTCCTCGCTAGCCCCCAGGCGCTTTCCAACTCGTCTGTGTCGACCTGGCCGAGGCCCGAGATGCCGCCCTGCGGCGTGGCGAGGGCCGCCAGCAACCGCACCAGAAACGCGACGTCGAGCGTCCGGAAGCCTTGATCGGCGTAGTGCTGGGCCTCGGCATCCAGCTTCGCCACCACGCCAGGCCATCTGGCCGAGAGCGTGGCCAAGGCCAGGTCGGTGGCCTTCAGTGCTCGCCCCTTCGAGTTCACGCGAACGAAGATGTCGGTGACCTCGTTGTACGGGAGCCCGTCGATGATCTCGACGTAATACGGATAGTCAGCGATCTTCTTCAGGCGCTCGAGGCGCTCGTTGGTCACCTCGGGATCGAGGATCGTGTACCTCTCGGTCAGCTCCTTGACGAGGGCAAAGGGCTTGGCCGCCCCGGTGAACAGGTCGGTGAGGTTGACCCAACGGGGATCCTTCTCGGTGGTGGCGCTGGCCATCTGAAAGCGCTCGGTGACGACGTTGAAACGGAGCTGAGCGTCCCTGTGGCCGATGAACACGCGATGCAGCGAGGTCAGTCTCTGCTGACCATCCAGCAGATACTGCGGACGCACCAGTGGCTCGTTCTGCGGGCCGTCGAGCGCGGCGCGACGCTCGGTCACTCGCTCCTCTGTCTCCCACAGAAGTAGCGAACCGGATGGGTAGCCCTTGTAGAGCGAATCGAACAGACCGGCAACCTGGGCTGCCTTCCACACATACGCCCGCTGAATCTCCGGCAGTCGGATCTCGCCCCGGTTCACGCGGTCGACGAGATTCTGAATACTCGCTGTCGTCGTCTTCACGACTACACCATGCCTGTCCTGGAAGCGCTCGGCACCTGTTGGCGGTCCTTTCGATCACTCGACATTCGACCGTAGGCCACCAATCCTGTTCCCCGGCCGGGCGCACTACCGTTCGACCGTGGCTCACCGGAGAGTTGACGAGCAGATGGATTCCGATCTCCTGACCAGGCTGGGTGCGGTCGTCGGCGTGGGAGACAAGATCGCGACCTTGTCGGCCGGCAGGCCGAACGAGGTCGTCGCCATCGGATCTGATGGCGTCTGGATCGAGACAGAGAAGTCCGCTGGGCAGGACGGACCGCGTCTGGTGCCTGCGTGGATGTTCAATGAGGCGTGGCGGCTCCTGCAGGCGGACCGCCTCATCAGGAATACCGAGCTGATCAAGACCGTGAAGCGGTCTTCGGCGGTGCTGGCGTTGCTCGCCGAACTTCCTGAGGTGTCGGTGGTGTCGACTCGTCCGCTCGTTCTCCGGATGGGCTGAGCCATCCCCATGGGCCAGGGCGACACCCGTGATGTCTGGCTCGGCCGAGTGGCAGCCCTCCGGCAATGGCGAAAGGACGGGGCGCGTGCACCGCACAAGCCATTGCTGCTCCTCTACGCCCTCGGGCGATTCGGCGCCGGAAATCAGGGCGCAGTCTCCTACCGGGAGGCCGAGCCGTCGCTCGCTCGCCTCCTCGACGAGTTCGGACCACCTCGCAAGAGCTCGCCTGCCTATCCGTTCCGCCGGCTCGCAAATGACCAAGACCTTTGGGTGGTAGAGACGCCCAGCGGTGCCGACCCAGGCGATTCCAGCGGGCGACTCCGGGAACTCGACGCTTCGGGATCTCTGTCTCCAGAGCTGGTCGACGCCCTGCATGCCGACCCAGCACTCCTTGTTCTCATGGCCCGTTTCCTGCTGGACGACAACTGGCCTCCGTCCTTGCATGAAGAGCTGGCGGCTGAGGTCGGTCTCGACCTTGATGCAGCAGAGGTTGCTTTGGTACGCGGACGCCTCATCGAGGATCAGCGGCGTCGGGATCCGGCGTTTCGAGAGCGCGTGCTGATGGCCTACGAGTACCGGTGTGCCATGTGCGGCTTCGACGGCGCCCTCGACCGTGCGGCCGTCGGCCTCGAAGCAGCCCACGTTCGCTGGTGGTCGGACGGCGGACCGGACACCGTGGACAACGGGGCCTGCCTGTGCAGCCTCCATCACGTCCTGTTCGACAAGGGTGTCCTCGGCGTGACTCCCGACTACCGGGTACAGGTCTCGAAGCGATTCGTCGGTCGTGGCGCCATGGCCCAGGCGCTCGTTCTCGATCTCGCTGGTGCGCGCCTGCTGCAGCCGCAAGCCGGGGAACTTCCCCTCGCAGAGACCAACCTCGGCTGGCACGCAACTCAAGTCTTTCGGGATCCGGCGAGAGGTCAGGCGACGCCCGAGTCAGGGCGGAACTGATCCACGCTGGGCTGCTGGGCGGCACTGGGCCCAAGCGTCATCGTGTTCGCCACCATTTCAATCGGGGCTATGCCAGCCGATCTTCGACGGGGGGAGCCAGAGGAGACGCACCGTCGTCCTGATCGGCGGGTTGGCGTACTCGACACGCATGACCGTCCCGTGGACACCGTCCACGGTCGTCGGCTCCTCGGTGTAGGCGTTCGTCTCCGTCACCCACGCCTCCAGCACGGGCTGGCGCACGCGGAACCGGGTGATCCGGAAACCGAGTGGTTTGGCGCCCAGCTCGTCGGGTAGGAAGACCTGGTAGCGGAACAGCCGCGTTGGATACGCCACTACGCGTGAGACGTAGTCGAACTCGCGGGTGCCGTCGGTGGCGGATCGGGAGGCCGCCTGCACAGACTCGCGGAAGGCAGCGTTAGAGCCGGTCATCTCGCCGGTGGTGGTGATGTCGATCAACTGGCCCCGGGGGACGGGCGGGCGAAAGCGGATGTCCTGGCGGAACGCGGCTCCGGATGCGACCCGGGGCGGGTCCATGGCCACCCGGGTGCGGTCGAGGTTGACGTCGACGATCTTGAACCCGGCCACGCCGTCTCGTGTGTACACCAGATGCTCATCCGATCGCCGGGTGAAGTCTTGGGTGATCGTGGAGATCCCTTCGTCCCAGTTGCCCTTCAGTACCCGCCGGAACCAGTACGTGCAGTCCCACGTCTCGTCGTTCGACGCCGATCGCCGGAACGATCGCCGCACATCCTGCAGTTCGAAGGTTCGCTCCCAATCGTTCTCGCTCGTTACGTAGTCACCGGGATTCATTCGCTGCCACCGTCGCAAGTCTGGTCCGCCCGACACCTCGGCCAACCACGTCCGCAACCTGCCGATGGCGGCCGTCCCCTTGCCCATCGAGAAGACTGGAAGGTCATCAGCCAGCGCGTCAACGATTTTGTGTTGCCGGTCGCGTTCCAGGTCCGCGCCGAGGATCACGAGATCGACTCGTGCAGCGTTAGGGACCGGGTCTGCGCCAGCGCTATCACTGCTCTCTGCGACCACACCGCGCGCCAGTAACACCTCACGGGTGAGTCGGCCGAGCTCATCCGTTGAGGCGGTGATGAGGGCAGCGCCGAACGCCGGCTCGGTCCGGGTTGCCATCGACGGGTCGGTGGCCGCGAAGCAGTTCTCGAAGTGACGGCGCAGTTGCACGGTCTCATCGGCGCCGAAGACCTCGTCGAACCCGGGCAACCACTTCCGGCTCGCTGGCAGGACCTTGCCGGCCTTCAGGCGGCGCAGGGTGGCTTCGCTCGGCGCCGGGCCCTCCGCCTTCCTGAGTCGCTGGATCAAATCGTCGACCCCGGAGAAGTGATGGGTTTGAAGCCGACCCAACTCACGTCCGAACGCCTTCGCGGCCTCCCCAGGTGAGGTCATCGCTCGGGTACCTCGCGATCAGAACCAGTCAGTGCGAACACCCCAAGATGATCGCTCATTGAACGGCGACTGACGGTTGAACCGACGGCGAATGGCCTGAAGCTGGTATCCGCAGGCCGCACCAGGCGGTCAACGGAGAAGACCCCAGGTAAGGAGTCTCGCGATATGAGCCCGACGGTGTTCACCGAAGCAGAGGCTGTCGTGGTCGCGGTGGACGGGCTCGTCCGGGCGTTGGCGCGGGTGGTCTGGCGACTTGCACTGCTCATCACGGGCGTGTCGACCGTAGTTGCCACCTGCTGGGCGTTGTTCACCGACCCGTCGCTCCCCCCTGCGATCGCGCTGGTCCAGATGATCGTCAATCTGCTGCGCTGACGCTTCGCATGTCCACAGAACAGAGGACCCGCGGGGGAGCCCGTTCTCTCTTGTGGTGGTTGCCGATGAAGTCGATGACCGTCAGCCGCTCCTTGCCGGCGGCGGTGCGCAGGCCGCGGCCGAGCTGCTGGAGGAAGACCACGGGCGATTCGGTGGGGCGCAGCATCAGCACGCAGTCCACGCCGGGCAGGTCGACGCCTTCGTTGAACATGTCGATCGAGCAGACGACGTCCAGCTCGCCGTTGCGGAGGCGGTCGAGCGATTCGGCCCGGGGTGCGGAGGTGGGGCCCGAGTGGACGGCGACGGCGGCGACGCCCTGGTCGGTGAGGAAGGCGGCCATGTAGTCGGCGTGGGTGATCGAGCAGCAGAAGGCGAGGGTGCGGCCGGCGCCCCGGGACCGCCACTCGTCGAGGGTGCCCGAGCCGGACCCTTGACGGCCGCTCCGTCCCGGCCCGCCCGGCGGGTCCTGTCACCCGAAGTCCGTTTCGGCCATGCTCGTTCCTGCGCGTGGCCGAAGCCGTTTCGGGCGCCACCCGCCGGGCTCGACTGACCTCGCGTCCATCGCCCAAAGAGAAGGCGACGCCCTGGCGGGCGTCGCGGAGGCCGAGCAGGTCGGCGCCGTCCATGCGTTCGGGGGTGGCGGTGAGGCCCAGCAGGAACCGGGGGGCGAAGTGGGCGATGACCTGGCGGTAGGTGGCGGCGGCGGCGTGATGGAACTCGTCGATGACCACGTAGTCGAACTCGGCGGCGTCGAACTCGTCGAGGCGGCCCGACAGGGTGTCGATGCTGGCGAACACCACGTCGGCGCCGGGCTGCTTCTCGTCGCCGTAGTAGAGGCCCAGCTCGGCGTCGGGGCGCACCTTGCGGAAGGCGTCGCGGGTCTGGCGCAGGATCTCGATGCGGTGGGCGATGAACAGCACCCGGCGGAATTCGGGGCGGGCGGTGTCGAAGGCGGCGACCCAGGTCTTGCCGAGCCCGGTGGCCATGACGACGAGGCCGGCGGTGTAGCCCTCGGCGCGGGTGGCTTCGAGGGCGTCGAGTGCGTCTCGTTGGACGGGCCACGGCTCGACGGGTTGGACGGGCGGCTCGGTGGCGACGCCGAGGTCGACGACTTCGCCGGCCCGGGGCTTCCACGCTTGGCGGTAGGCGCGCAGGAAGTCGTGGTCGAGGGGATGCCGTCCCAAACCCTTGACGGCCCCTCGGGGTGGGCCCGCCGACGGGTCCTGTCGCCGCAGTCCGTTTCCGGCCATGCTCGTTCCTGCGCGTGGCCGGAAGCCGTTGCGCCGCCACCCGTCGGCTCGCGCACCTCGTGTCCGTCGCCCCAAATCAAGTGGAATGCTGACCGAGGGGTCGTGCCACATCCGCACATCCAGCGAGCCGGGCTGGGTGACGGCCGTCTCGGCCATGTCGAGCAGTCGGGCCAGAGCGTCGGCGTCGGTGACCGCCAGGTAGTCGGTGGTCAGCACCCTGATGGCCGCGCCCCGCTCGATGGCGTCCGCGAGCTGGCCCGCCAACTGGGCCAGGCCCGACTTCATGATGAAACTGACCACGAGATCGATCCGGTCGAGCTGGTCGTTGCGGAGGCAACGGATGAGCTCGAGCAGCAGGCGCCGGTCGGCGATGCCGTCGAACAGCTCGGCCGGCGGGACGGCGGCGGCGGGGGCCTGGTCCTCGCCTCGGTCGGGTGGGCTGGGCGGGGACGCCGCCAGGTAGTTGCCCTTGCCCGGGATGACGTGGCGGATGCCGCCCCGTGGGTCGGCCACGTCGCCAGCGTAGCGGGGGATCACGTGCAGGTGCAGGTGCTCGACGGTCTGACCGGCGGCGGCGCCGGCGTTGAAGCCCACGTTGTACCCGTCGGGCCCGTGCCGCTCGTCGAGCAGCGCCTTCACCTCGTCGACCAGGTCCATCAGGTCGTGGCGCTCGTCGGGTGACGCCTCCCACCAGGCGGCGATGAGGCGGCGAGGCACGACCAGCGCATGCCCGGCGCTGACCGGAAAGGCGTCGGCGATCGCGAACGCCGACCGATTCGCCGCCAACCAGGGGGCCGGCGGGATTTCAGCGAAGGGCGAGGCGGGCGAGGTCACAGGAAGTGAGCCCAGACCCTACGCACTCTTGGTTGTCGTACCCCCTGGGTACGGTCGGAGCAGTCGATGAATCGAGGTCACAGGAAGTGACCTCGAGTCCTACGGCGGGCCGGCCGGTAGCCTTGTCGACGCCAGGAGCAACGCTATGTCGATCCACGATGACCACCCACCGATCCTCCCGGGCGAATCGCTCGAGGAGTCACGAGATCAGATTCTCGCGTCTGCTCGACCGTTCCCCCGGTACGAGGACATGGTGATCGATGGGTTGACCGACGACGAAGAAGCGTCCTTCCTGGCCGCCATCGCTGACGCATGACCGAACTGTCTGCCCGGGGCGCTGTGGTGGTGGACACCGGCGTGTTCTCGGCGGAACTCGTGCGTCGAGGCGTTGGCCTGGCCAATGCCTACCGGCCTCTGCTCGAAGGGCGCCCGTTCATCGTGTCGTTCGTCACCGCTGCAGAAGTTCGCTTCGGTGCTCGTCATGCTGGGTGGGGTGCACCACGGCTTCGACGGCTGGAGCAGCGACTTGGAAGGGCCCGGATCGTGTGGCCCGGCCCCGAACTCATCGAGGTGTACGCCGACCTCCGGTCCTCTTGCATGCGTGATGGCCACGCACTCGGTCAGAAGATCCACGAGGCCGACCGTTGGGTCGTGGCGACGGCGCTCTGGCTTGGCCTTCCTTTGGTCGCTCATGACCGGATCTTTCGAAACGTCACCGGCCTCGACTTGATCACGAAGGTCGACGAGGCTCCCTGACCACACCGTTCGAGTCACCATCCTTGTTGGTGAGTCGGGCGACACGGACGGTCGGGCCGTTCTAGACGGCGCGCAGCGCTTGGTCCTTCGGCGCGGACCAGTCCGCCGGGAGCACGGCTCGACGGGTTGGACGGGTGGCTCGGTGGCGACGCCGAGGTCGACGACTTCGCCGGCGCGGGGCTTCCACACCTGGCGGTAGGCGCGCAGGAAGCCGTGATCGAGGGGTGCCATCCCAAACCCTTGACGGCCCCTCCGTGTGGGCCCGCCGACGGGTCCTGTCGCCGCAGTCCGTTTCCGGCCATGCTCGTTCCTGCGCGTGGCCGGAAGCCGTTGCGCCGCCACCCGTCGACTCGCGCACCTCGTGTCCATCGCCCCAAATCCAGGGTGGAAGCTGACCGAGGGGTCGTGCCACACCCGCACCTCGAGCGAGCCGGGCAGGGCGACGGCCGTCTCGGCCATGTCGAGGAGACGGGCCAGCGCGTCGGCGTCGGTGACGGCCAGGTAGTCGGTGGTCAGCACCCTGATGGCCGCGCCTCGCTCGATGGCGTCGGCGAGCCGCCCGGCCAACTGGGCCAGGCCCGACTTCATGATGAAACTGACCACGAGATCGATCCGGTCGAGCTGGTCGTCGCGGAGGCAGCGGATGAGCTCGAGCAGCAGGCGCCGGTCGGCGATGCCGTCGAACAGCTCGGCCGGCGGGACGGCGGCGGCTGGCGCTGCTTCGTGGGTACTGTCGGCCGGGTCGCCGGGCAGGGCCGGGGCAAGGTAGTTGCCCTTGCCCGGGATGACGTGGCGGATGCCGCCCCGGGGGTCGGCCACGTCGCCGGCATAGCGGGGGATCACGTGCAGGTGCAGGTGCCCGACGGTCTGGCCTGCGGCGGCGCCGGCGTTGAAGCCCACGTTGTACCCGTCGGGCTGGTGGCGCTCGTCGAGCAGGGCCTTCACCTCGTCGACCAGGTCCATCAGGTCGTGGCGCTCGTCGGGCGACGCCTCCCACCAGGTGGCGATGAGGCGGCGAGGGACGACCAGCGCATGGCCTTCACTCACCGGGTCCGCATCAGCGATCGCGAACGCCGACCGGTTCTCCACCAACCACGCGGCCGGCGGGACTTCAGCGAAGGGCGACGAGGACGAGGTCACAGGAAGTGAGCCCGAACCCTACGCCGTGAGTGTCAGAGGGCACGTGGAGACTGTGGGCATGACCCTCCTCTCCGCCTTCGACGGCCACGGGCTCCCGAATGCCCCTTCCACTCGTCACCGACCGAAGTTACAGTTGTTTCGGATATGGAGGTTGGTGTTGGCTCGAACCGGGGTGCTCAAGCAGGCGGTGCAAGTGCAGGCATCCGCCGATCAGGCGCGCCCGGCGGCTGACGTAGCTGAGGCCATGGCGGGGCAATCGGCCGACGGGATCGTGCTCGCGTTTCCCGACGGCAGGCGGGTGGCTCTGCCTGAGTCGCTGATTGACATCATGCGGGTGTCGGCCACGGAACTGGCCAACGGAAACGCCGTCACGGTGCTTCCTGCCGATGCTGTGCTCACCCCGGCCGAAGTCGGGGAGTTGCTCGGCCTGTCCCGCCCGTTCGTCGTTCGCCTGCTCGACGAAGGCGAGATCCCCTCCGAGCGCCTGCCGTCAAGCCGGCACCGCCGGGTGCGCCTCGCCGACGTGTTGGCGTTCGTCGAGCGCCGCGACCGCCGGCGTGAAGGTCGCAAGCGTCTGGCTGACGCGGTGGCCGACGCCGATCTCGCCTACTGAGTAGCGGGCGTGAGTCGTGCACCGGGTGTTCGTCGACACCAGTGTCCTGTTCCCCTTCTCGGTCATGGACCTCTTCCTGGCGCTCACCGAGAACGGGATCCACGAGGTGCTGTGGACCGATGAGCTGTTGGACGAGTGGGAGCGGGTCATCGTCCTCAATCACCGGCGTAGCCCTGAGAGTGCAGCCTCGATCACGGCGACCATCCGGGAGTGGTTCGCCGACTACCGCATCGATCCTGAGACCTACCGGGGCGACGAGATGCCTGGCCCCGACCCCGACGATCACATCCACAGCGCGGCGGCGATCGCAGCTGGAGCCTCGGCCCTGATCACGTGGGATTCGGCGGGATTTCCGGTGGATGCGCTCGCCGAGCGGGGCCTCCGAGTCGTGGACCCCGACCGCTACCTCGGTGAGCTGTTCGATGAGTTCGCGGACGAGGTCGTAGCGGCGATCGTCGAGATCGCCCGAGGCAAGACCCGTCCTCCGATGACCGCCGACGACGTCTTGAACGCCCTCGAACGAGCCGGTTTGTCCACCTTCCCAGCCCTTGCACGCACCCGACTTTGACGCCCGGAAGCTGTCGGCGTCTTCAAATGGGCCGTCGAGATCGACCTGGCGCAGGATCTCGATGCGGTGGGCGATGAACAGCACCCGGCGGAGCCAATCTCGAAATGCTGGGCGGGCGGTGTCGTTGGCGGCGACCCAGGTCTTGCCGAGCCCGGTGGCCATGACGACGAGGCCGGCGGTGTAGCCCTCGGCGCGGGTGGCTTCGAGGGCGTCGAGTGCGTCCCGTTGGACGGGCCACGGCTCGACGGGTTGGACGGGCGGCTCGGTGGCGACGCCGAGGTCGACGACTTCGCCGGCCCGGGGCTTCCACGCTTGGCGGTAGGCGCGCAGGAAGTCGTGGTCGAGGGGGCGGCTGCGGGAGTCGTCCCACACCCTTGACGGCCCCTCGGTGTGGGCCCGCCGACGGGTCCTGTCGCCGCAGTCCGTTTCCGGCCATGCTCGTTCCTGCGCGTGGCCGGAAGCCGTTGCGGCGCCACCCGTCGGCTCGCGCGCCTCGTGTCCGTCGCCCCAAATCAAGTGGAATGCTGACCGAGGGGTCGTGCCACACCCGCACCTCGAGCGAGCCGGGCTGGGTGACGGCCGTCTCGGCCATGTCACCCAGGCGGGCCAGCGCGTCGGCGTCGGTGACGGCCAGGTAGTCGGTGGTCAGCACCCTGATGGCCGCACCTCGCTCGATGGCGTCGGCGAGCTGGGCGAGGCCCGACTTCATGATGAAGCTGGCCACCAGGTCAATGCGGTCGAGCTGGTCGTTGCGCAGGCAGCGGATCAGCTCGAGCAGCAGGCGGCGGTCGGCGATGCCGTCGAACAGCTCGGCCGGCGGGACGGCGGCGACGGGTTGTGTGTTGGCGGCTGGGTCGTCGTGGTCGCTGGGCGGGGGTGGGGCGAGGTAGTTGCCCTTGCCGGGGATGACGTGGCGGATGCCGCCCCGGGGGTCGGCCACGTCGCCGGCGTAGCGGGGGATCACGTGCAAGTGCAGGTGCTCGACGGTCTGACCCGCGGCGGCGCCGGCGTTGAAGCCGACGTTGTAGCCGTCGGGCTGATGGCGCTCGTCGAGCAGCGCCTTCACCTCGTCGACCAGGTCGATCAGGTCGTGGCGCTGGTCGCGTGACGCCTCCCACCAGGTGGCGATGAGGCGGCGAGGGACGACCAGCGCATGGCCTTCACTCACCGGGTACGCGTCGGCGATCGCGAACGCCGACCGGTTCGCCGCCAACCAGGCGGCCGGCGGGATCTCAGCGAAGGGCGAGGCGGGCGAGGTCACAGGAAGTGAGCCCAGACCCTACGCCGCTGCGAAGTGCGTGCTCTTGACCTCGCCCGAGCCGCGGAGCCCACGGATCAATCGGCTCGACCGAGTCCGAGGTCGAGCTGCTGATCGCCGTCGAGAGCAGGGACTTCGACCGGGCCGTACACGGCGTCGAAGATCCGGGGTGCCTCGTAGATGCGGCCTCGCTCGCGCCCGGTCACTTCGACCAGATCCCCGCGCTCGACGAGCGAATCGATGGCGGCGTAGGCCGTCGGCCGGCTGACGCCGAGCATGGTCTCGACGCGTGCGGCGGTGACGACCGGTGTCGAGAACAACAACTCCGTCAGCCGTACGACCGTCTTCGACCGTCCCTCGTCGAGCACCAGGTTGCGCATCTCGTGCTGGAGCTCGACGAGTCGCACCGTCCGTTCCTCGGCTTCGCGGGCCTGGCGACGGACGCCGTGCAGGAAGAAGGCGAGCCACGGCATGAGATCGCCGCGCTGGCTTGTGAGCAGCAGGTGGTCGTTGTACTCGCCTCGGTGCTGCTCGAAGAAGGCTGACAAGTACAGCAGAGGCTGGGGAAGTGCGCCTCGAAGGACGAGCATCAGCGGCATCAGCAGACGTCCGATCCGGCCGTTGCCATCCAGGAACGGGTGGATGGCCTCGAACTGATAGTGGGCGAACGCCAGCTGGACCAGGAGCGGGAGCTGTCGTTCGTTGAGGAAGCGCTCGAGGTCCGCCAGCGCGTCATCCATCACGCCAGGAGGCGGCGGGACGAACACGGCGTCCTCGAGTGTGTTGCCGCCGATCCACACCGGGCTCGTGCGAAGCTCACCCGGTCGGCGATGTTGGCCGCGCACGCCAGAGAGCAGCAGCTGGTGCATCTCGCGGAAGAGGCGGGTGGAAACGGGAAAGCCGTCGCGAACGCGGAGAAGCCCGTGTTCCATGGCGTGGACGTAGTTCTGGACCTCCTGTGCATCATCCGCGTCCTCCGCGGCCGGGGTCTGGCCGGCCTCGAAGCGCAGGAGTTGGCCGACATCGGTCTTCGTTCCCTCGATACGAGAGCTGAGTACGGCCTCGAGACGGAGGTGTGGCCCGATTAGCAAGTGTGGATTGGGGATCAGACGACCGACGCCACCCAACCGGTGCACGGCGCCGGTGGCCTCGTCGAGGAGGGTCACGATGTCCTGCGAAAGGTCCAGTCGGCGCGGGAGCGGAGCGGGATGGAATGCCCAGAAGCCCGTGGGATCCCGTACGACGAGACCGCGCTCTTGCGAGGTGAACGCTTCGGGTCGCACGGCTCACTCCTTGTTCAAGTTCACGTTGTCAAGATCCAGCCTAATGCAAGGAATCTCTGATTTCTTTACTTAAGTCCAAGCGTAGTGAAGGTGGCTTTCCGTACCCCGGGTCCTCGGTCATGTCAGGCTCCACCACTCCTCGCCGGGCCGCAGGCACAGGCGGCTGCTGCGGAAGCGCTGGTCGTCGCAGGCGATCCAGTCCACGAGGTGCACATCGAGCACCTTGCACAGGTTGCCGGCGTTGTCGAAGCGCTCAGCCAGGTCCGCCGGCGGCGGGCCGTCGGTGACCGGTTCGTCGCAGTAGGCGACGGCGGCGGCCGGCCCCCGTCCGACCTGGACGAGGCAGGCGGCGAGGCTCATCTCCGGCGGATCGACACGCTCGGTGTGGGCCAGGGCCCGCAGGCGACCTTTGCGATCGGCGAAGGCGACCACCACCCGGCGGGGCCCGAAGGCCCGCTGGTCGAGTGCAAGCGACCAGGCCTTCTGGCGGAGGTCGATCCGGCCCGAGCGCTTCACCGGGATCACCACCTCGACTTCCAGGGGGTGGTCGGGAACAGGAACGTCGTCGGTGAGCACGGGCACCTCCAGGGAGTGGGGTGCGACGGCCCTCCGAGCGTCGCGGGTGGTTGAGGGAGGACGGACGGAGCGGTCGCTCCGAGCAGGTCATCTGTGATGACGATGGACTGAAACATCACCGTTGGCGATACCGCCGACAAGCCTCAACGCCGCTCGCTACGTTGCGCCGCATGGCCCTTTCGCCGGCGACGCGCCCCGAGGTCGACAGTGTGCGACGCGAGGTTGCACGGCTCGAGCGTCGCGTCGCACAGCTCGAGCACGAGGAGCGACTGCGGTCGTACGAGCTCCCTTCGTGGTTCTGGGTGATGATCGCGTCGTCGATCCTGCTGTCGGTGTTCACCGTCGTCATTGCCGCCGGCGGCAGCTGACCCTCGACTGTCCCTCGGCCGAGATCACCCATCCGTTCCCGCACGTTCCACGCCGGCCAGGCCGCGGGTCGATACGACCAGCCCATCGGCCGCTTCCCGAGTCGTAGCTGGGAGCCGACCCACTCCGCGGTGGCGTCACGGGCGAGCCACGTCAGCTGGTCGGGCGGCAGGTCCAACACGAGTACCACCGACCCCCACTCGAGCGCGTCGGTCGGGGTGAGCAGGTCGCCGGTGACCCAGAGCTCGATCAGCGGCGCGGCGCCGAGAGATCGGGCTCGGTCGACGAGGTCATCGGCGGCGGCGCCCATCTCGACGAGGTGCCGGATCGCCGTGGTGCGCTTCATCGCCTCCACTTTGCATCAGGTGTCCCCACATGACGGGCGCGTCTCGGTGCCCTCCCGTCCGAGGGTGATGCACCGACTACCGCACCCCATTCTTGTCACACCCCGCGGGCAGGATCGGGCCATGGCCAACCACCGACGACCCCGCCCCCGTGAACCGCTCGACGACCGGCTGTTCGCACCGCTCCTCGCCGACATCGAGCGCGATGACTACACCCTCGTGTCCAGTCCCGGCGGGCAGGGTCCCACCAAGCCGCCCTTCGTGTCGACGGTCGGTTTGCTCGCGACCTACGACCATCCCGAGCTTCTCGTCGTTGGGTCCGATGACCGCGATCTCTGCGAGGTGATCGTGTGCGGGCTCGCGGCGCAGGTCCAAGGTGGCGCTCGCTTCGATGGGTCGTCGAAGGCGACCCTCGACGGCATCGAGTTCACGTTCGTCGAGGCCCATCCCCGCCATCTTGAGAGCCTGACCGGTGTCTCGTCGCTGATCCTGGCCCAGTACCTCCGGCGTTCGATACCCCTGCGCGGGCTCCAAGTCGTCCTGCCCGACGGCTACTTCTGCGCCTGCCACGCCCACCTGCGCTACTGGCTCGACGACCCCCGTCCCCTCCTTCCGCACCGTCGATCAGGTCGGCGTCGCACGGTTCCCCGGCCTGCGTAGCGCGCAGCGAGCATTTCGACATGGCACGAACCGCCGGGCGGTCAGATCGGTCATGACCAAGCAACGCGCCCGGCGGGGTGAGGCGCCGCTACCGGCGGCGACGGTCGTTGTTCGGGGCGACCTCCTCGAGCCCGCGCTCCTCGCGGAGTCTGCGCAACGGAACTATGAGGTGTACGGGTTCTACGGCGTGTCCGTGTTCGCCGAAACCGATGGCGTCGTCTGGACCGACCTGGCTGCGAGCCGATTTGCTGCGGTCGGATGGCTAGCGCTGTTCACCGCCGGTGACCTGCTCGCCCCGGGCCTCGACCTCTGGGACACCGGGTTGGCGCCGCACTACGACGTCGTCCACGAGGACCCTGGCCAGCTCGTGGTCCGTATGCTGGGATCGGCGCACCGAGTCATGTCCAACCCCTTCCACCGGCCGGCCAGGTGATCCGATGCCAACGATCGAACTGAGAGCGGATCTGAACAGCGAGGACGACCAGGGTCGTTGGTGGTCCCTGCTGCGAGAGGCCAGAGAGCCGGCGCGTATCGTGCCCGGCGCCGTCGTCGTGGCCGGCTCCGAGCGGTTCTGGTCGCTGGTGCGCATCGAGCAGGTCGACGACGACGGGCAGGTCCACTTCGTCGCCGTTCCGGATGAGGATCCCGTCGCTGCCGAGTTACCGACGCGCTCCGATACGGCGACGTAGACAATGCGCAGAACCTGGCCGGTCCTCGGCCGGCGGGATGGCGGCGGCGGGCGTCTCCTCGGGGTCGTCGGGCCCCCCCGGGTAGCTGCCCCTGCGGGAATGACGAGGCGGATGCCGCCCCGGGGGTCGGCTGACGCCGCCGGCAGGTGCAGGTGCTCGACGGTCTGGCCCGCCGCGGCTCCGGCGTTGAAGCCCACGTCGTACCCGTCGGGCTGGTGGCGATCGAGCAGCGCCTTCATCTCGTCGACCAGGTCCATGAGATCGTGGCGCCCGTCGCGAGACGCCTCCCACCAGGTGGCGATGAGGCGGCGAGGCACAACCGGTGAGTGGCCTTCGCTCACCGGGTACGCGTCGGCGATCGCGAACGCCGACCGGGGCGACGCCAACCAGTCGGCCGGCGGGATCTCAGCGAAGGGCGACGAGGATGAGGTCATCGAGCGTCGGTGTCGCAGAAGTCGCACACGCCTGACGCGGGTACGCCGATGCCGCACGTGGGGCAGATGCCCGTGGGGCGCTGTTCCTTCGGCCTCCGATTCCTTCGGCGCTGTGCCACGGCAGGCGTCAGGGTTCGCGTGCCTCCGTTCGGAGGGAGTTCCGCGCCGAAGAACCGGTAGCAGGCCAGCCGTTTGTTGGCGGCGTGACGGTCCAGGTCTTCGAGAATCACACCCTCTCGCGCCTTCACCGGGATCGAGTAGCCCTCGCCGACGGATCCGTCCGCTCGGACGACCAGCGACGTGAGAATCGGCTCGTCGACACGCTGGTCCTCGGCGACTGACCCCAGGACGCTGCCGATCCAGTGGCGGAAGGGCACGCCGGTCTCGATGCCCGTGTCCTCTTGAACGGCTTCCGCCAGTTGTTGATACGTGAAGAAGGCGTTGTACTGGCCGGCTGCCCGCTGGAGAACGGGTCGGGCTTCAGCCGCCCAAGTGGCCACCGCTTCGTGCCATTCAACGGGCGTACCGTCCGCTACCCACCGCGTCGTCGCCATCGACCTTCCTCCCTGGGCAGATCGCCGAACGCGATGTTGGCATGCAGCGTCGCATGCCGCCGGTGTCATGGGCTCGCCGAAGGCCCTGACGCCCGTGAAATGGCTGTGCTGCTGTGCGCGAAGCTGCCGGAATGACGGAGAGCCGATTTCCGGGACAACTGACGGAGTCGTGGGTCATGAGGCGGTCGCCCACGGCAGGTTCGGGGCGAGTCCGGCCCGGTCCAGCATGATCATCGTGATGAACGCTTCGGGGTCGTGGAACCCGCGGGCGTTGGTACGGATGCGGCCGATGCTGGCGTTGTTGGACTCGGCGATCCCGTTGGTGAGCCGCCACTCGATGGTGGCCTCGATCGAGGCCCGGTATCGGCGGACGGTCCGGGCGAGCTTCACGAACGGGGCGAGCTTCGAGCGCGACGCGTACGCGAGCCAGTCGTCGAGCGCCCGGCGCGCCGCGAACAAGGGCATCGACATGACGTCGCGAAGTTCCTCTTTGAGCTGCCACGCCCTGAACATCCGCCGGTTCGCTTGTTCGAGATCGCGGATAGCGCCGCGCTGAGCGCCGGTGAGGTTCTCCCAGTTCCGCAGCAACAAGAACCGCAGGCCCTTCACCGACTTGGCGGCGTCCGCGCCGCCGGTCTCGCGGAGCCGGTTCCACTCGCCGCGGCGGACCTCGTCGACCGCGTCGGTCGCCCAGCCAACGAGATGGAACGTGTCCAGGCAGACGATCGCGTCAGGGGCCCGTTCAGCGACCACCAGGCGGATCCACTCGGCGCCGTCCGCGGTCACGAACCGTAGGCCCCCGGCCCGGTCGCCGAGCGCGTCGAAGAACTTGCCGACGGTCTCCTTGGAACGGCCCTTCGCCGCCCAGATGACCTTGCCGGTGAAGTGGTCGCACACCACCGTCAAATAGCGGTGCCCCTTCTTGTACTTCACCTCGTCGATCGCGACCGCCACCAGGCCTTCGAGCAGGTCGACCCGGCCCAACGCCTCGGTGGCGAGCCGCACGCACATGTTGTTGACCGCTCGCCACGAGATCCCGTAGCGGTCCGCGGCGGCCTGCTTGTTCCCGACAACCGCGTCGTGCACCACGAGGTCTTCGAACGCCCGGGTGAACGCCGAGTCGTGACGCGCCCACGGGACCCGGGCCACGGTGACACCGCAGCCGGCGCAGTCGACCCGCGGGGCCGGGCCCACCAGCTCGACGGTGGCGAACCCGGCGTCGAGGTGACGCCACCGGCGCTGGCCGCCGCCCTGGTCGAACCAGGCCGCCAGCTGGCTGCAGCGGCCGCAACGACCCCGACGGCGCACCTTCGGGCGCACCCACACCCGCAGCAACGGCCGATCCCGGTCGATCACCTCCCAGTCCACCACCACCGTGTCGCGGCACAACCCGCAGATCTTCCTGAGTAACTTGCTGACGCGCACGCCGTCCCTTCCTCGTTGCCAACCGTTGAACAGCTGGGAACGTACGAAGAGGGCGGCGTGCGTGCGCGGACCCCCACCCCCTCAGCAGGCGCTACCCACCCACGAAGGCGTCAGTTGAGCCC